>ENA-OZHP01000795-OZHP01000795.1-human-gut-metagenome-genome-assembly--contig:-NODE-795-length-12473-cov-4.796505_pt1 | contig 12473 bp, 9 predicted proteins | sample MGYA00244046_ERZ653686 | MGnify/ENA primary metagenome ERZ653686 (study PRJEB26926, sample SAMN06165313) | human gut metagenome | biome: ENVO:00009003; feature: ENVO:2100002; material: ENVO:00002003... | reverse complement strand
TATAAGAGACAGGATTATTATTATATTCAATTGTAGCACGGCCCATCGTCGAATACAACCGATATACTTGCAAATCCCAAACGCTTGGTGTATAATTTGATTATACGTTATTTATAGGTGAGAATAACGAAAACACGATGTCAGAGGAAGAAACACATGAAGCTTGTCAGAACAGAGAACGCCGTGGGCTGCGTGCTGTGCCACGACATAACCCAGATAATAAAAGGAGTTACAAAGGACGCGGTGTTCCGCAAGGGACACATAGTCCGACAAGAAGATATCCCCGTGCTGCTCAGCGTAGGCAAGGAGCACCTCTACGTATGGGAGAGCGACGAAAATACACTGCATGAAAACGACGCGGCGGAGATACTCCGGGATATATGTATGGGGGAAAATATGCACCCCACGGAGCCCAAAGAGGGCAAGATAGAGCTGATAGCGGATATAGACGGGCTGTTCATAGCGGATCTCCAAAAGCTCAGGGAGGTGAATTCCCTGGGCCGCATGATGATAGCGACGCGCTCATCGGGCTTCCCCGTAAAGGCGGGGGACAAGCTCTGCGGAACGAGGATAATACCCCTCGTAATAGAAAAGCAGGCAATGGAGCAGGCGAAGGCCGCGGCGGGCGACAAGCCCATACTCCGCCTTCTGCCCATAAAGCCCAAGAAATACGGCGTGGTGACTACCGGCAGCGAGGTGCTGAAGGGCATAATACAGGACACGTTCACTCCGGTTATAGATGAAAAAATGGGGGAATACGGCTGCCACATGATAGCCCACTCCACACCGGGCGATGACGACAAGGCTATTACCGCCGCCATAAAGCAGATGATAGCGGATGGGGCAGAGATGGTCATATGCACCGGGGGTATGAGCGTGGACCCGGACGACCGGACGCCTCTCGCCATACGCAACAGCGGCGGACGTGTTGTTACATACGGCGCGCCGGTGCTGCCCGGAGCAATGTTCCTGCTTTCATACAATGAAAATGGAATACCGGTATGCGGCCTTCCGGGCTGTGTTATGTACGCCAAGCGCACCATATTTGACATAGTGCTGCCCTATCTTCTCGCGGATGAGCCGGTAACGGCGGAGCTGCTCAGCGGCCTCGGCAACGGCGGCCTCTGCCTCAACTGCAAGGTCTGCCACTATCCCAACTGCGGCTTCGGCAAGGGCGCATGATACGGACGCGAAGGCGTTTTGTATATACTTGATAAAAAAGGAGAAATGAGAGATGAGGAAGATTTTTGCATTATTGATTGCTGCCGTGATGGTACTCAGCTTTGCGGCCTGCGCCGCCCCCGCCACCGAGGAGACGGCCGCGCCCGAAGAGACCGTTCCCGAGGCAGAGCCCGTGGAACTGATTGTATTCGCCGCCGCTTCCATGACGGAGACCATGAACCAGATCGCAGAAATGTATAAGACCGTGGCACCCAACGTGACGCTGACTTATAACTTCGATTCCTCCGGTACCCTTAAGACCCAGATACAGGAAGGCGCGGAGTGCGACCTGTTCATTTCCGCAGGCCAGAAGCAGATGAATCAGCTGGATATTACTGCCGATCCCGAAGTGAACACCGACAAGCTGGACTTCGTGCTTGAGGGCACCCGCATAAACCTGCTTGAGAACAGGGTCACTCTGTGCGTACCCGAGGGCAACCCCAAGGACATCAAGAGCTTTGACGACCTGGCCGATAAGCTGAAGGAGGGCTCTGTTCTTATGGCGATGGGCAACAGCGACGTTCCCGTTGGCCAGTACACCCAAAAGATACTCGCTTTCTATGGCCTTGACGAAGAAAAACTGGCCAAGGACGGCGTTATCACCTATGGCACCAACGTAAAGGAGGTCACCACCCAGGTAACTGAAGCCTCCGTCGACTGCGGCGTTGTATACTGCACCGATGCCTTCAGCGCAGGGCTCACCCCCGTGGATTACGCCACCAAGGAAATGTGCGGCCAGGTCATCTATCCCGCCGCCGTGCTGAACGTGAGCAAGAATCAGGAGGCTGCCAAGGAGTTCCTGGCATATCTCCAGACCGATGAAGCCATGAAGGCATTCGAGACCGTAGGTTTCGCGCCTGTGGCGTAAGCTATGGATTGGTATCCGCTTTACAATTCTCTTAGAATAGCCGCAATAAGCTGCGTGCTGGTGTTTTTTGCGGGCATTTTTGCAGCTTATTACGTGGCAAGGCTTCCCCGCGCCGTAAAGGGCATACTGGATGTCATACTGACTCTGCCAATGGTGCTGCCGCCTACGGTAGTAGGTTATTTCATACTTCTGGTCTTTGGCGCCAAGCGCCCCCTGGGCATATTCCTTGCCCAGTACGGCATCAAGTTCGTAATGACGTGGTACGGCGGCGTGCTGGCCGCCGCGGTGGTGGCGTTCCCGCTCATGTACCGCACTGCCCGGGGAGCCTTCGAGAGCTTTGACGATACCCTGGCATACTCTGGACAGACCCTCGGCCTTTCAAATACATACATATTCTGGCACATACGCATGCCCTACTGCCGCCAGGGCATACTGGCGGGCACGGTGCTGGCCTTTGCGCGGGCGCTGGGCGAATACGGCGCAACAAGCATGCTCATAGGCTACACCCCCGGCCGCACCGCCACCATATCCACCACGGTTTACCAGCTGTGGCGGACTAACGATGAGGCGGGGGCCTTCTTCTGGGTCATGGTGAATTTGGGCATATCCGCCGTGGTGCTGCTCATAGTCAACATGCTGGAGCGCAGAACCAAGGGAGGCAGAGCATGAGCCTTATAGTTGACATAAAAAAGCGGCTTGGTTCCTTCAGCCTTTCCGCACAGCTGGAAGCGGGGGAGGGAGTCACGGGCATACTGGGCTCCTCCGGCTGCGGCAAGAGCATGACGCTCAAGTGCATCGCGGGCATAGAACGGCCGGACAGCGGACACATAGAGCTGGACGGCGTGGTACTCTACGACAGCAGAAAGCGCATAGACCTTCACCCCCAGCAGCGCAGGGTGGGTTATCTTTTTCAAAATTACGCCCTGTTTCCCAATATGACTCTCAAGCAGAATATACTCTGCGGCCTCAGGAACCAGCCTGATAAAGCTCAGCGGGAAAAAGAGGCGGACGATATGATAGCCATGATGGGCCTTCAGGGGCTGGAAAAGCACAGGCCATACCAGCTTTCAGGCGGCCAGCAGCAGCGGGCGGCGCTGGGAAGGATACTGGTGAACAAGCCAAAGCTTCTGATGCTGGACGAGCCATTTTCGGCGTTGGATATATATCTTAGGGAGCGGCTTCAGGCGGAGATGCGGGAACTGCTGAAAAATTACGGCGGCCCCGTCCTGTTGGTGACACACAGCAGGGACGAGGCTTACAGACTTTGCCGGAGTATCACTGTGATGGATAAAGGAAGTACGACCCCTCCGCGCCCAACAAAGGAGCTTTTCGAGGATCCCCATACCGTAGCCGCCGCAAGCCTTACCGGCTGCAAAAACATATCAAAGGCGGAAAAACGGGGAGAGCACCAGCTTTATGCCGTAGACTGGGGCGTTACCCTTACTGCCGCCGCCCAGCTGCATGACGGACTTTGTGCCGTAGGAGTGCGGGCGCACGACATACTTGAGGAGGAACGCCATAACAGGTATGCTATAGTCTGCGGGCAGCCAATAGAGGATCCATTCGAGCTGACGCAGCCCTTCACGTTCGCGTGCCAAGGGGATAAAAAAATGCTCCTCTGGGCAAAGCTGCAAAGGCGCGAGCCATATAGCGCCCCCAAGGAAGTGGGCATAGCGCCGGATAAGGTGCTGCCGCTGTACGAAAAATAAATAAAACAAAAAGCCGGTGGACTAAGCCGGCTTTTTGCTTTAGGGGGAGAAATCTTATGGATGGAGTTATTATCTTGCAGCGGTTTCCCTTCTGCGATTATTATAATACACGAAGATTGCGGCGGAAAAATGCAGAATTCATGTACGATCGGTAAAGTAACTATTAACAAACCGTGTACAAAACAGAAAATCAAAAAAACAAAAAGCCGGTGGACTAAGCCGGCTTTTTGCTTTAGGGGGAGAAATCTTTATGGATGGAGTTACTATCTGCAAGTTCTTTCCTTCTGTGATTGTTATATTACCAGCAAAATGTGGCGAGAAAATGCAGATTAAGTGTACAATCGGTAAAGTAGGTATTAAAAAAGATTGAACAGGGCTTTTGGCCCTTCTACTTCAATATAGCCTCTTTTATGGCGCTGGCAAGCTCGGCGGGCGTTTCGCCCCGGGCTGCATTTATGCCAAGCGCTTCCGCCCAGCTCACATTTTTGATGACGGCGGCCGGGAAGCCCCCTAACAGCCTGTTCCTATACTCCTGCTCCTGAGCCATGAACCGCTCAAAGTCGTCCACCCTTATGAGCCGCAGGGCGATCCCTTGGACGGCGAGGTACATGGCGGCCTTCCTGGCAAGCTCCTCCTGGGCAGCGGCAAAAAGCAGCGCCCCGTCGCGTAAGCCCTTGTGTGGGTCGGCTATGATGTACGCCCCCTTATGCATGTCTTCCTTTGGTGTAACGTAGCAGCTGTCCATAAAAACCTCCTAATCAGAGTTTCGAAAAAGTGGCTAAAGACCACTTTTTCGAGTTTTTTTCGGTTTTTGCCTCTCACATCCGTTCCCGGGCGGCAAAACCCGCAAAGTACAAAAACCTTCGGTTTTTATCCGTTTTGACGCACATGTCGTCAAAGCCGGAATAAACTTAAGGGGCTGTGGCCCCTTAACAACCCTGGGGATTCTTTCGACAGACTAAAAACGCAGCGTGTAAAAAAATCGGAGAAGCGGGGAACCCGCTTCTCCGAAAAGCTAAGCTTTAAATCAGACAAGACCCTGAGCCATCATGGCGTCTGCAACCTTCTTGAAGCCGGCGATGTTGGCGCCTGCTACCAGATTGTAGCCCAGACCGCACTCTTCAGCTGCCTTGGCGGAGGCGGCATGAATGTTGGTCATGATGTGATGGAGCTGGGAATCAACTTCCTCGGCCTTCCAGGCGAGACGCTCGGAGTTCTGGCTCATTTCCAGACCGGAGGTGGCTACGCCGCCGGCGTTGACGGCCTTGGAGGGAGCTACTACGAGGCCCTTGTCCATAAGGAAGAACAGAGCTTCGTTGGTGGTGGGCATATTGGCAACTTCGATGTAGTACTTGGTGCCGTTGGCAAGGATCTGCTCAGCTTCGGGCATACCGATCTCGTTCTGATATGCGGCGGGCATGCAGATGTCGCCCTTGACCTCCCAGGACTTCTTGCCGGGAACGAACTTTACGCCGAACTTGTCAGCATAGTCCTGAGCCTTGTTGCGGCCGGAGGCGCGCATCTCCAGCATATAGTCCAGCTTTTCCTGGGTGCAGATGCCGTCGGGATCGTAGCAGTAGCCGTCGGGGCCGGAAAGGGTAACGACCTTTGCGCCCAGCTGGGAGGCCTTGGTGGCGATGCCCCATGCAACGTTGCCGAAGCCGGACATTATGATGGTCTTGCCCTCGATGGTGTCATGCTCATGCTTGAGGACTTCGCATACATAGTAGATAGCGCCGAAGCCGGTAGCCTCGGGACGGATCAGGGAGCCGCCGTAGCTGAGGCCCTTGCCGGTGAGGACGCCGTTCTCGTAAGCGCCGCGAATGCGCTTATACTGGCCGAACAGATAGCCTATCTCGCGGCCGCCTACGCCGATATCGCCGGCGGGAACGTCAACGCTGGGACCGATGTGGCGATAGAGCTCGGTCATGAAGGCCTGGCAGAAACGCATGATTTCTGCATCGCTCTTGCCGTTGGGATCGAAATCGGAACCGCCCTTGCCGCCGCCCATGGGCAGAGAGGTCAGGCTGTTCTTGAAGGTCTGCTCGAAGCCGAGGAACTTCATAACGGACAGATTTACGTGGGAAGCGAAGCGCAGGCCGCCCTTGTAGGGGCCGATGGCGCTGTTGAACTGTACGCGGTAGCCGCGGTTTACGTTTACCTTACCGGCATCGTCTACCCAAACAACGCGGAACTCGATAGTGCGCTCGGGCTCTACGAGGCGCTCAAGAAGGGCTGCCTTCTCGTATTCGGGGTGCTGCTCGATAACGGTCTCAAGAGAACGCAGAACTTCTTCTACGGTCTGAATGAATTCTTTCTCGTTACCGTCGCGCTTTTTGCACTTTTCGATTACGGACTCGATGTAAGCGTTCATTAAATTGTTACCTCCACGATTTATAAATATTGCTTATTTGCCCTGCGCCTGAGCAGGGAAATTTATGTTTTAAAATGAGTATAATAAAGCTGGCGGAAATCTTCCTCCACCTGACCTTATGATAATTCTCATAATCCCGAATGTCAACATTATAAAATAACAAATCGGCGCAATATATACAAAATAATTAAGCTTTTGCCGTTAAAAAAATCACATGTGCGCCAAAGAAAAACAGTGTTCTTCCAGCGAAAAAACACATGGAAGGACACTGTAATATCCGCTGCGATCAGAGATTGAACAGCAGGTCCTCGTAGCCGGGGAAGGGCCAGTATTCCTTGGCAGTGATGGTCTCCAGAGCGTCTGCCGCCTCACGCAGGGAACCCATGGCGGGCAACAGCTTGTCGCGGCAGTATTCGGCGGCCTCGCCGTTCCCCTTGGGCATTGCGGCTATTGCGTCGAACAGGCCGCCTATGCGCTTGTGCAGAGCGTTGACGCCTGCGGAGAGGCCCTTCAAAAGCGCATATTCCGCATCGTTGGGTACGCCGAGCCTGTCCTTTGCCGATACGGCCTCGGCGATTTTGCTCTCGTAGCCTATTACGGCGGGGAGTATGCTGCGCTGTGCCATGCTGAGCATGGTGCTGGCCTCGATGCGTATGAGCTTTGCGTAGTTCTCGAGGGATATATCGTACCTTGAGCGCATTTCACGCTCGGTATATATGCCCCATCTGGTGAAAAGGGAGATGTTCTTTTCGCTTATGAAGCAGTGCATGGCGTCCACAGTGGTGGGCAGATGGGCAAGGCCGCGGCTTTCCGCTTCCTTTATCCATTCTTCGCTGTAGTTGTTGCCGTTGTACAGTATGCGCTTGTGGTCCCGCATGGTGTGGCGTATTATTCTGAAGGCTTCACGGCGGAAGTCCTCTGCCCTTTCGAGGCGCTCGGCGAATTCCGACAGGGCCTCCGCCACTATGGTGTTTATGACGGTGTTGGCGTCGGCTATGCTCTGGCTGCTGCCCAGCATTCGAAACTCGAACTTGTTGCCGGTGAAGGCGAAGGGGGAGGTGCGGTTGCGGTCGGTGGTGTCTATGCGGAGCCTCGGCACCGTGCATACGCCGCTTTCAAGGATCCTGTCGCCGCCCTTCTCGTATTCCTCCTTGTGCTCTATTGAGGTGAGCAGGTCGTAGAGGGTGTCCCCGAGGAACATGGAGACTATTGCGGGGGGCGCTTCAAAACCTCCCAGGCGGCAGTCGTTGCTGGCGGCAGCGCAGCAGACGCGCAGGAGATCCTGATGCTCGTCGACAGCCTTTATTATGGCCGCAAGGAAAAGCAAAAACTGGAGGTTGTCCTTGGGGGATTTGCCGGGGGCCAGCAAATTCATGCCGGTATCCGTGGAAAGCGACCAGTTGTTGTGCTTTCCGGAGCCGTTGAGCCCGGCGAAGGGCTTCTCGTGCAGCAGGCATACCATGCCGTGGCGGAGTGCGGTCTTTTTCATTATTTCCATCACCAGCTGGTTGTGGTCCGTAGCGGTGTTGGAGTCTGCAAATACCGGAGCCAGCTCGTACTGGCCGGGAGCCACTTCCTTGTGCTCCGTCTTGGCGAATACGCCCAGCTGCCAAAGCTCGGTGTCAAGATCCCGCATGAAATAGCTTACCCGGGGGGATATGGCGCCATAATAGTGATCGTCCATCTCCTGCCCCTTCGGGGATTTTGCCCCAAAGAGGGTGCGGGAGCAGAGGACGAGATCCGGCCTCTGGTCGTAAAGGGACTTTTCCACAAGGAAATACTCCTGCTCTGCGCCGGAGGTGGATATGACCTTCTTCACATCCTCGTGGCCGAACAGCTTGAGTATGCGAAGGCATTCCCGGTTGATGAGGTCCATGGAGCGCAGCAAAGGGGTCTTTTTATCCAGAGCGTCTCCGCCGTAAGAGAAGAACAGAGTGGGTATGCACAGCGTGGCGTCCTTTATGAATGCGTGGCTGGTGGGATCCCATGCGGTGTAGCCTCTGGCCTCAAAGGTGGGCCTGAGGCCGCCTGAGGGGAAGCTTGAGGCGTCAGGCTCGCTCATTATGAGCTCCTTGCCGGAAAACTCTATGATGGCACTGCCATCCCGGCCGCAGCCAAGGAAGCCCTCGTGCTTTTCTGCGGTAACGCCGGTGAGAGGCTGGAACCAGTGGGTGTAGTGGGTGGCGCCCTTTTCCAGCGCCCATGCCTTCATTGCGTCTGCCACTGCGTTTGCCACGTTTATGTCCAGTGGTTCTCCGGAGCGGATAGCGTCCTTGAGGGCGGCGTAAGCCTCGCCGCTCATGCGCTCCGACATGGCGCGGTCGCTGAACACCAGCTCGCCGAAGCTTTCAGTCAGATTGTCCATAATAATTCCCCGCTATATATAAAAATTTTATTGCAAAAAGCAGCAAAGCCATAATGATTTAGTCTATATTCACGCAGGGTAAAAGTCAAATAAAAAATGCCGTTGTGAACGGCATTTTTTGCTTCGGCTATATGAGGAGCCCCCGCAGTTTGTATACGGCTACCGCTATGCTTTCCCGCATGTAGTTGTTGGGCGCGGTGTACCATACGTCCTTTGCGCCATAGCCCTCAGCTTCAATGCCGTTCATTATGGCTACCCTCCCCGCCCGGTAAACGTGAAAGTTGGTGGTGACAAAGGCGGCGGAAGCGCCGGGGAAGCGCTCGTCAAGTATCGCCTTGGAGAATTTGAAGTTTTCCCATGTGCTGGTGGACTTATCCTCCGTTATTATGCGGCTTTCGTCTACGCCGTGGGATACCAGGTATCGCTTCATGGCCTCCGCCTCGCTTATATTTTCGCCGTCACCCTTGCCGCCGGATACTATCACCGCGGTATTTGGGCTGTGTTCCAGATACTCAAGCGCGGCGTCCAGCCTGAGCTTGAGGGTGAGGGATACCCGCTCTCCGCGCACTGCGCAGCCCAGCACGATGAGTACGTCCTTGCCGTAATCCGCCTTTTTGTGGGCGGCAGAGCCCAGCATTGCCCCCATGCAGCAGAAAAATACCACCGCCGCCGAGTAGCAGGCTATGAGCAGAACCTTTGCGATATGCCCCGCCGGCGTGCGGAACCAGGGCATGAAGAACCTTTTAAACAGGCCTATGAGCAGCAGCGGCACGCCCATTATTGCGGGAAGGGCGGTGCCGAGGTTGCCGTTGCATACGGTGGAGAGCCAGATTGTGTCCATCGTCATAAGCCCGCCGGCTATTATAAGAAGGTAGTACATATATGCGCCTCCTTAAAGATCATATTGAAGTCTTTATTAAATATATCACCGAACGGGGCATAACAAAATAAAACAAACTGTAAAAGCATGGCAAAAAGACTGCGCCTTATTTGTAATGAAGCGTAGTTTATGCTATACTGCAATAGTATATAATCATAAGTATAATGCCCTTTTGCCGGGCTTATGGAGGAAAATAATGGGATTCTTGGATAAACTGCTGGGCAGCACCTCGGAGGCGCAGGTTAAAAAGCTCATGCCCATGGTAAAAAGGATAAACGAGATGGAGGGAAGCATTGAGGCCCTTACGGACAAGGAGCTTCGGGCCAAGACAGATGAATTCAGGGCGCGCCTGAATAACGGCGAGACCGAGGATGACCTGCTGCCGGAGGCATTCGCCGTAGTCCGCGAGGCCGCAAAGCGCACCATAGGCCAGCGGCATTACGACGTACAGCTTCTAGGCGGCATAGTGCTGCATCAGGGCCGCATAGCCGAGATGAAGACGGGCGAGGGCAAGACCATAACCGAGACGCTGCCCGCCTACCTCAACGCCCTCTCCGGCCACGGCGTGCATATAGTCACCGTGAACGACTACCTGGCGGAGCGCGACGCCCAGTGGATGGGCAAGATATATAAGTTCCTCGGCATGACCGTGGGCTGCATAATACACGAAAAGGACAACGACGAGCGAAGGGAGGCCTACGCCTGCGACATCACCTACGGCACCAACAACGAGTTCGGCTTTGACTATCTCCGGGACAACATGGTGGTCTACAAGTCCCAGATGGTGCAGCGGGAGCTCAACTACGCCATAGTGGACGAGGTGGACTCCATACTGATCGATGAGGCCCGCACCCCTCTTATCATATCCGGCCACGGCGAGGAATCCACGGATATGTACGAGAAGGCGGATAGATTCGTATGCCGTCTGGAGCGGGGCGAGAATATCGTCAAGCTCAGCAAGTCCGATCAGCTCATGGGTGTGGAGCAGCCTGAATCCGGCGACTATATGGCGGACATAAAGGCGCGCACCGTAGCCCTTACCGCCCGGGGCATGGAGAAGGCCGAGAGGTTCTTCGGCATAGACGACATATCAAAGCAGGAATATTCCGAGCTTAACCACCACATACAGCAGGCGCTCAAGGCCCACGCCCTGTTTGAAAGGGATAAGGACTACGTGGTGCAGGACGGCAAGGTGCTCATAGTGGATGAGTTCACCGGACGTCTCATGCTGGGCAGGCGGTACAGCGACGGCCTGCATCAGGCCCTCGAAGCAAAGGAAGGCGTAAAGGTAGAGCGGGAGAACCGCACCCTTGCCACAATAACCTTCCAGAACTATTTCCGCATGTTCAAGAAGCTGGCGGGCATGACCGGCACCGCCAAGACGGAGGAGCAGGAGTTTCAGGCGATATACGACCTTGACGTGGTGGAGATACCCACAAATAAGCCCCTCGCCAGGAAGGACCTCAACGATATCGTATATACCAACCAGAAGGCCAAGTTTAACGCCGTGGTGAACGAGATAGTGGAAGTCCACAAGACCGGTAGGCCTATCCTCGTTGGAACCATATCCGTGGAAAAGAGCGAAATGCTTTCCCATATGCTGGACATGAGGGGGATAAAGCATGAGGTGCTGAATGCCAAGCTCCACGCACGTGAGGCGCAGATAGTGGCTCAGGCCGGTAAATACGGCAACGTGACCATAGCCACCAACATGGCCGGCCGAGGTACCGATATACTGCTGGGCGGCAACCCGGATTTCCTTGCACGCCAGGAGCTGCTCCGCGAAGGCATGGAGGAGAGCATGGTGGAGGAGGCGACCGGACACGCTGACACGGACGATGAGGAAATACTGGCTGCCCGGGGCAGGTATGCCGACGCATACGCGAGATACAAGGCAGATACCGACGCCGAGCACGATCAGGTGGTAGCCGTGGGCGGCCTGCATATAATAGGCACGGAGCGCCACGAATCACGACGTATAGACAACCAGCTCCGCGGCCGCGCTGGCCGTCAGGGAGACCCGGGCTCAACGAGGTTCTACGTATCCATGGAGGACGACCTGATGCAGCGTTTCGGCGGCGAGCGGGTACGGGACCTCATGCAGAAGATAAGCCCCGATGAAGATATCCCCATAGAGGCGGGGATACTCACCAAGCAGATCGAAGCGGCGCAGAAGAGGGTAGAGAGCTATAACTTCGACATCCGCAAGAACGTCCTCCAGTACGACGACGTAATGAACCGCCAGAGAGAGATAATCTACGGCCAGCGCCGCAGGGTGCTCATGGGCGAGGACATACACGATTCCATAATGGAGATGGTGGACGAGACGGTAAGCCTCCGCTGCGCCCAGTACTGCCCCGGCTCCCACCCCAGCTCCGAATGGGATATGGAGGGCCTCCGCACGGAGATACTTAACATAACCGCAATGGACTGCGGCAGGGATATAGCCGGAATCACCGATGCAGAGAAGCTTCAGTCCGCAGTAAAGGACTTTGCCCATAAGGCGTACCGGATCAAGGAAGACGGCCTTATGCAGGCCGCGGCGCAGCTCGGCGTGGAGGCGGATATGCGGGAGCTTGAGCGCGTTGTGCTGCTTCGGGCGGTAGATGAGCACTGGATGGATCATATCGACGCCATGGATCAGCTGCGCCAGGGAATATCCCTGCAGGCCATAGGCCAGAAGGATCCGGTCATCGCCTACCGCAACGCGGGCTTCGATATGTTCGACGAGATGGTGCAGGGCATAAGGGAGCGCACCGTCCGCAACCTCTACCATGTGGTGATCTCCGCCGGCGCTCCTCAGCGGCAGCAGGTAGCCAAGCCCGTTGAAACAAAGGGCGACGCCCCCGCACGCCCCAAGCGCATAGAGGGAAAGATAAGCCGCAACGCCCCCTGCCCCTGCGGCAGCGGCAAGAAGTATAAGCAGTGCTGCGGAAAGGATAAGTAGATCAGGGAAGCGCACAGGAAGCTTAAAATACTATACCATCAGTTGACAAGAGCACACAAGCCCTAAAGGTTTGTTTTGGGGCGCTCCTGCGTTCTCGTCGCTTGAATTA
>ENA-OZHP01000763-OZHP01000763.1-human-gut-metagenome-genome-assembly--contig:-NODE-763-length-12825-cov-6.233203_pt1 | contig 12825 bp, 7 predicted proteins | sample MGYA00244046_ERZ653686 | MGnify/ENA primary metagenome ERZ653686 (study PRJEB26926, sample SAMN06165313) | human gut metagenome | biome: ENVO:00009003; feature: ENVO:2100002; material: ENVO:00002003... | reverse complement strand
ATCTACACCCTAGAGTTCGTCGGCAGCGTCAGATGTGTATAAGAGACAGTCCGATGGGAACGACGCTTGACGACGCGAAGAACATCCTCATGGGTTCAAAGGTGGAAAAACTCCCCATCGTTGACAAAGAGAACAAACTTAAGGGACTCATCACAATAAAAGACATCCTCAAGGCGAAGGCCTTCCCGAACGCCACGAAAGATTCGCACGGACGGCTGCGCGCAGGCGCGGCGATCGGCGTCGGCAGCGACGCCAAGGACAGGGCGGCGGCGCTCGTGAGGGCCGGAGTCGACGTGATAATCGTCGACACGGCGCACGGCCATTCAAAGATGGTCATCGACATGGTCAGGGATCTGCGCGGCCTCTATCCCGACCTTCCGCTCATCGGCGGCAACATCGCCACCGCGGAGGCGGCGGAGGCCCTCATCGAAGCGGGAGCGGACGGCGTAAAAGTGGGCATCGGCCCCGGCTCGATCTGCACCACCCGCGTGATCGCGGGCGTGGGCGTTCCCCAGCTGTCGGCCATCTATGCCGCGGCGTCGGCCGCCAAAGATACGGGCGTCCCGGTTATCGCCGACGGCGGCCTGCGTTATTCGGGCGACATCGTCAAGGCGCTGGCTGCGGGCGGCGACTGCGTGATGATCGGCTCGATGTTCGCCGGCACGGAGGAATCCCCCGGCGAGACGATCATCTATAACGGCCGTAAGTTCAAGACCTACCGCGGCATGGGCTCGATCGACGCCATGAAGGCGGGTTCCGCCGACCGCTATTTCCAGAAGGGCTGCGAGGGCAATATCAATAAGCTCGTTCCCGAAGGGATCGTGGCGCGCGTACCCTTCAAGGGCACGTTGAGCGAGGCTGTCTTCCAGCTTATCGGCGGCATCCGTTCGGGCATGGGTTATTGCGGTGCCAGGGACATCGCGGCTTTGCAGCGCGCGCAGTTCATCCGCATCACCTCGAACGGCGTTACGGAGAACCACCCGCACGACGTGACCATCACAAGTGAAACGCCCAATTATTCCCGCGGTGAATAGTTCCGATCCCGGGATCGCGGCCTGCGGGCTTTTTTGCGGTTCATGCCGGAAATTCCGGAAAGGGAGTTGTCCGGGGTGCCGCGATAACGAAAAGGCCGCGTGGTGCAAGGTTCGTTCCTGTTGCCGGGAGAACGGCTGGCAGAGTTGCGCCGAATGCACGCTGGTGCCGCTGGATACCTGTAGAAAGTTCAATAATTTCATTGCCGGGATTTTTCAGGTCGTTTTTCGCTCAGACCGCCGAGGTTGCATAGAACGCATCCGCGAAGTCGGGAGCGAGGCTTTCGCCGCGGAGATGCGCCTTGCGGGAAGCTACAACCGTCCGGTAAAAAGAAAATAATAAGGATTCGGGGTCTTCCTTGCCAAAGGGAGATTCAGAGGGATATTAAGCCTGGAACCGGCGTCGGAGACGCCGTAGAGTGAGTCCGGCGAGTTTCATGGCTTGTAAACCTTCCGAAATTGATGAACCCAGATTCGTCGGACTTACGTTATATTATGGAAAAAATCCTGATTCTCGACTTCGGGTCGCAGTATACGCAGCTCATCGCGCGGCGCGTACGCGAACTGAATGTCTATTGCGAGATCCACCCCTTCAACAAGATTCCGGTGCCGGATGCTTCGGTGCGGGGCGTGATCCTCTCGGGCAGTCCCTTCTCCGTGAGGGACGAGCATGCCCCTGCCCCCGACCTTTCGGCCATCAAGGGCAAACTGCCCCTGCTGGGGGTCTGCTACGGCGCACAGTTCCTCGCATCGGCCTTCGGCGGCGAGGTGCAGCCTGCGCCCAGCCGCGAGTACGGCCGTGCGATGCTTACGGTGGGCGATGCCGGTGACCCGCTGATGCGCGGCCTGCCTGCGACCACGCAGGTGTGGATGTCGCACGGCGATACGATCACGTCCGTGCCGGCCGACTACAAGGTCGTGGCCAGCACCGAGGAGGTGTGCGTGGCTGCGTTCCGCATCGAGGGCGAGCAGACCTGGGGCATCCAGTTCCACCCCGAGGTTTACCATTCGACCGACGGCACGCACCTGCTGAAGAATTTCGTCGTGGGTATCTGCGGCTGCAGGCAGGAGTGGACCTCGGAGAGTTTCGTAGAGGCCACCGTGCGCGAGTTGCAGGAGAAACTGGGCGACGACAAGGTCGTGCTCGGGCTTTCGGGCGGCGTCGACTCGTCGGTGGCCGCCATGCTGCTGCACAGGGCCATCGGCAAGAACCTCTACTGCATCTTCGTGGATTCGGGCCTGCTGCGCAAGAACGAATTCGAGGACGTGCTCGAGTCGTATAAGAACATGGGCTTGAACGTCAAGGGCGTGAAGGCCGGCGACAAGTTCCTGGGTGACCTGGCCGGCGTGAGCGATCCCGAGACCAAGCGCAAGATCATCGGCCGCGATTTCGTCGAGGTATTCAACGACGAGGCGGTACGGATCGAGGACGTGCGCTGGCTGGCGCAGGGGACGATCTATCCCGACGTGATCGAGTCGGTGTCGGTCAACGGCCCCTCGGCGACGATCAAGTCGCACCACAACGTCGGTGGGCTGCCCGAGAAGATGCACCTCGGGATCGTCGAACCGCTGCGCCTGCTCTTCAAGGACGAGGTGCGCCGCGTCGGCCGTTCGCTCGGGATCTCCGAGCAGCTGATCGGGCGCCATCCCTTCCCGGGGCCCGGCCTTGCGATCCGCATCCTGGGCGACATCACGCCCGAAAAGGTCGGAATCCTGCAGGACGTGGACAAAATCTACATCGACGCCCTGCGCGATGCCGGGCTTTACGACAAGGTGTGGCAGGCGGGGGCTATCCTGCTCCCCGTGAAGAGCGTCGGCGTGATGGGCGACGAGCGAACCTACGAGAGCTGCGTCGCACTGCGTGCCGTGACCTCGACCGACGGCATGACCGCCGACTGGGTGCACCTGCCCTACGAGTTCCTTGCCAATGTGTCGAACGACATCATCAATAAAGTCAAAGGGGTCAACCGCGTCGTCTACGACATCTCCTCGAAACCGCCCGCAACGATCGAGTGGGAATAGGGCGTGATCCCTGCGCGGCCGCTGTGTGGGATCGGCCGCTGTCGTATTGCAATCGTTGCCGAACCCGTTATTCGGCACGGCCGGCCCGGACCTTTACAGTCCGGGCTGGCTGCTTTTGCGGCCGGATGGTGTTGCCGACGGGCTTTGCCGGCTGATGCAACATGCGTGCAATGCCATATTCCCGGGATTGTTATGGGATTGTCGCAACTATGAAATAGCCGCTGGGTAATTTTGCAGCGTCGGAAACGATGTCGATTTATGACCCCTGCCGATGCAATCCGCCGACCAGCCTTGAAACTTCTCCCGTCCCGGTTTCCGGGGCGGTTTTTTTTGTCTGGCCGAAGGTACCCCGGGGATTTTACGGTTCGGGGCGGGAGCCCCCCCCTCCGCCGGAGCCTTAATTTGGGAGCGGATGAGGCTGTCTGCCGGACGGGTTGTCCCTTTCGAAGCAGCATGGAACGTTTTTTTTGCTATGTAACGGAATATTAACAGTAAATATAGCCGAAATCCTTTTGTATTTTTGAAATATAAACTATCTTTGTAATAGTTTCCCCTTGAAAAAACGGAAGAATCGTAAGTCATTTATTGTGTACAGATATTAGTTTATAATCACCTAATTAAAACTATTTTTTATGAGTAAACATCTTTTTAGGTTGTTGTTCGGCGCATTCTTCCTCGTGGCTGCCACGGCATTTACGGGATGCTCCGACGACGATGACAAGTCGCTGACGCCGAAACTGACGGCGGATCCGACGGCGCTTAATTTCACCGATGAAACGGAGACGACACAAACCGTCGCCATCACGGCGAACTGCGAATGGACGGTTACTGCAAGTAACCTGGATTGGGCTACCATTTCCCCGATGAGCGGCAAAGGCAACGGAACGATCTCCGTTACGGTTTCCGAGCTGCCCGCCGGTACTTCCCTGCGCGAAGGCAAAATCTCCTTCACGCTTATCCACCCCGAATTCGGCAAATGGGATTCAAACCAATCGCCCATTACCGTGAAGCAGTACGGCAGCGGGGTTACACCCCCCCCCACGGGCGATGCTATCTATGCTAACGATTTCGATAAGGAGCAGGCAACGGAAGGCAGCGGCTGGCCTTTTGCCGACCAGTTCGAGGGTTGGAAGAATCAGACCGGCACGGGTGCCGATAATGTTGCTTATAAAACGAGCGGTATAAGTGTTCGTTCGAATTCGCCTTCGAACGATAGCCATTCGAAGTACAAGGACGATGCATCCGGCGTCAACAACATGCTGTTCCGTGCCGGTGCCGAACTCGAAATCCACAAGATCGCACTTGATCCTGCTCAGAAAAATCTTTGCCTGACGTTCGGTTCGTATAAAAGCATTTTTGGTGCTGAGGATAATGCGTTCGTGACTTCGGAGTTCCATGTATACCTGAGCAAGGACGGTGAAAACTGGGCGGAAATCGCCTATGACCGGCCTGTCGGAGATGACGAGCACACCAATTTCGGCACCTGGGCTTTGGCAACGGCCAACTTTACGCTGAAAGAGGTTCCTTCTGAACTTTATATCCGTTTCATTTCCGATCTTTCATCCGCGCACCGTGTCGACGACGTGAAACTTTTCGAGGGCATCGGTGGTACGGAGGTCGACCTGGGCAACGTAACTCCCCCGACCCCGGGCGAGGCTGTCGTTATTACGATTCCCGAAATCATCGCCAAACTTACGACGTCGCAGGTAGCCCTCGATACGAATAACGACCGTTATTTCGAGGCCGTCGTCGTAACCGACAAAGAAGGCGGGAATTTCAACGGCCAGAACCTTCAGGTGATGACCCCGGGGGCGACTACCGCCAAGAACGGTATCACGCTCTACGGCAGCGGTAAGTATACCGATCCCTATGACGATGGCTTTACGTTTGTCAAGGGTGACAAGGTGAAGGTGACGCTGAAAAAGGGCGAAGCGCGTATCGTAAGTTACAACGGCCTGTACGAGGTTACCGGCAGCAAGGGTGCCGACTGGGTCGAGATCGAAAAGATCGGTACAGAGACCATCACGCCTGTCGTAGTCGATCCCGCTAAGCTGGCCGAATATCAGGGTATGGTCGTGACGGTCAAGGGTGTGACCGCCCCTGCTACGGCTGCCGACTGGACTACGAACGAAGCTTTCGGAAAGCATACGTTTACGACCTCGGCCGGTAACATGACGGTATTCGTGCAGAAGGCCATGCCCGGGCTCGTAGGGACACAGTTCGTGGCAGGTTCCACCGGGGATATTACCGGTTACGCTTCGGTGAACAGCAATGCCGCGCAGGTTTGTCCGCAGCGTCCCGAGGATGTGGCAGCTTTCATGGGCGAGCCTTCGACCGACCCGGCGATTACCAAGCTCGACCCGACGTCGCTTTCTTTCGCTGCGACGGACAATGCCAAGACCGTGACGGTCACGGCTGCCAATGCCGACGACTGCACGATCGAAGCCGCTACGGATAAATCGGAGCAGTTCACGGCCTCCGTAGACGGGATGGTTGTAACCGTGACGCCCAAGGAAAACACGACGGAGCAGGCTATCACCGCCACGCTGACCATCAAACTGATGAAGGCCGGTGCTGCTGTGGATACCAAAACCGTTGCGATTTCGCAGGCCGGCAAATCCGTGCCGGGCGGTAGCGGCTATACGCGCGTTACTACCCTTACTTCAGGTAAAAAATACTTGATTGTGGCTGAAACAGGGGAAAAGAATTATGTGTTTGACGCATCTCTGATGGCAAGTGGTAAAGTGAATGGAACAGAAATTACGGTTGCCAATGGGAAAATTGAATCGAATGCTACGAACGACGCATACGCTGTGACAATTACTGCAAGCAGCGATTACTATACGATTTTGTCATCTGCTGGCAAATATGTTGAGTACTCGTCTGCATCAAAACCCGGAACGAACCTCGCTGTAGCCGATACTCCATCTGCAAATAGGGGCTGGAAATTCCTGCAGGGAGAATATCCTACGACAGATACTTTCTTGATTAAGGATATTAGTACTATTGGCGCAAATACGGAACGTGCATTGCTTTTCCAAACATATGCTCAGTCGAGTAATGTGACTAAAGATTTCTATCGCTTTGGTGCATATTCTGCTAAGAATGCAGCTGCAGATACTGATCGTACAAAAGAAGAATATATGTGTGTCGCCCTTTATGAATTGAGCGAATAGCAACTCTCTGATTCCGATAATCCATCCCCGGCGGATTGGCTTCCGCCGGGGATGATTGTCGGATTTTCTACCTGACATTTTTATCTGCAAATTCCCACATGATTTTGACAAACGGGTTATTGAAACTTTTCGGGCGGGCTATGGTGCTCGGGGCGCTCCTGCTGGTTTTCGGGCGGTGCGGTTCCTCCGACGACGGCACCCCGGCGAATATTTCCGCGGTGTTCATGGAAACCGAGACGACCACGCTCGACGCCAAAGGTTATGCGACCGATCCACGGCTCGTGCTGACGGGGCCCGTAGGTACGGCTTACACCGTCACCGTGACCGAAGGCGGCAGTTGGTGCTGGACGTCGCGCAGGACGCATACCACGACCAAATCGGCGAAACTCGTTTCGGCGAACGATGTCGTGTACCTCTACCTGGACGATAATGAAACGGGCGCTTCGCGCCGTGCCGCGGTCGATCTCGTTTTCGACGGCGGGCACGAATTCACGTTGACGATCGACCAGGCGGACTACTCGGTTCCGGCGTCGATGGATCACGCGTGGGCGGAATTGCCCGCCTATGTCGAAGACCCTGATTACCGTTACGTAACACATTACGCGCCGCTCTCTTCGACTGTGACGGCACGTAACTTTACGATCTGCTACGACACGAAGAAACGCATCGCCAACTGGGTCGCCTATCCGATCCACGATTGTTATATGCAGGGCTCATACAACCGTGCGGACACATGGGCATATGATCCCGACATACCGTCCCAGTATCAAGCCGACCTCTCGCTCGGTTCCTATCGCAGCGGCGGTATTCGCGGTCACCAGTGTATGTCCAACCACCGCTATGTTCCCTATTCCCCGCTGCTGAACGAACAGACCTTCTATTCGACCAACATCATGCCGCAGAATTCTGCGTTTAACGGTGGCTCCTGGCTCAGTATGGAGAATACCGCATCGTCGAAACGGTGTGCCGATACGCTTTATATCGTGACGGGTACCTACGGCGTGCAGGGTTCCGGTTCGGACAAGGCGGGTACGTCGGTCGCCGTTCCGGAGTATTGCTGGAAGGTGCTGCTGCGTACCCGGAGCGGCCGGACGGGGAAACGGGTCGACCAGATTACGGATGCGTCGCAGTTGATGGCCATCGGGTTCTGGGCGAAAAACGCTTCGTCGAGCAAAAACGGGTTGAAGGAATATATCACGAGCGTCGCCGACATCGAAGAGAAAACGGGCTATAAATTCTTTACGATGCTCGACGATGGCATTGCCGCCGACGTGAAGGCACAGAACAATCCCTCGGACTGGGGTATAAATTAATCTGAATTATATGAAGAAACTGCTTTTTACCGGGCTTTTCGCAGCGCTGATCGTCGCCTGCTTCGCCCAGAAACCCTACAAGGTCGTTTTCTACAACTTCGAAAACCTCTTCGATACGATCCGCAACCCGGAGATTTACGACGAGGAGTTTACGCCCGAAGGGCCCAAGAAGTGGAATACGCCCAAGTACACCAAAAAGATCAATAACCTTTCGCGCGTGTTGTTCGACATCGCTGCCATCAACAAGGACTACCCGGTGGTGATCGGCGTTTCGGAGATCGAGAACCGCAATGTCATGGAAGACGTGATCGCTACGCCCAAACTCGTCCCGGCCAATTACCGCATCGTGCACTACGATTCGCCCGATGCCCGCGGCGTGGATGTCGGGTTCTACTACCGTCCCGACGTATTCAAGCTCGAAGGCAGCGCCCCGATCCCGTTTACGATGGAGAGCCTGCCGAATTTCCGCACGCGCGACGTGGTGACGATGTGGGGGACGATCGACGGGGAACCGTTCTATTTCATGGTGGCCCACTGGCCTTCGCGCCTGGGCGGCAAGGAGGCTTCTGCACCCAAGCGCGAGCGCGCCGCCGAGATCATGCGCCATGCCGCCGACTCGGTGCTGGCGATCAACCCCGCGACCAAGGTCGTGATGATGGGTGACTTCAACGACGACGCCACCGACAAGAGTATCACCGAGGTGCTCGGCGCCGAAGGCAACATCCGCAAGCTCCAACCGGGCGGATACTACAATCCCTTTATCGACATGCTGAAGGCGGGCATCGGTTCGCTTGCCTACCGCGACCAGTGGAACCTGTTCGACAATATCGTCGTGTCGGAGAACCTCGCTACCGGCTCGACGGGTTCGCTCAAGCTGGAGCGTGCCCCCAAGGGGAAATATTACGGCAATATTTTCCGTGCCCCCTATCTGTTCCAGCAGGAGGGCCAGTACAAGGGCTACCCGCTGCGTACGTTCGTGGGCAACAATTTCCAGGGGGGATACAGCGACCACCTTCCCGTATTCATTTACATCGGTAAATAACCCAACAAAGTAATTATGAAGATCAGAGCTTTACTTGTTATCCTGCTCACGCTGGCCTGTGCCGGGGCGTATGCCCAGGACGGGGGCGTCAAAGGCAAGGTCGTCTCGCGTGACGGCCGTGTCGCACTGAGCAATGTCAAGGTGGTCGTCGAACCGCTCGGCGTCACCGTCATGACCGACAACCACGGTAATTTCAATATCGACCAGCTGCCCAAAGGGGAATACCGGTTGAAATTCGAAGCCCCCGAGTTCGAGAACCTCGACCTGGCGGTTCGTGTCGACAAGATGGTCAAGAACCTCAATTCGGTGGTGATGGCCCCCGATGTGCAGTATGTCATCGACGACGCCGTGTTCGCGGAGTTCGACTCCGATACGGCGGCCGACGGGCAGTCGCTGCCTTCGTCGCTTTCGTCGTCGAAGGATGTCTTCAACAACATCGCCTCGTATAAATTCAGCGAGATGCGTTTCAACGTGCGCGGTTACGATTCGCAGTATTCGAGCATCTACCTGAACGGCATCCGGTTCAACGACGCCATGACGGGCTATGGCCCCTGGTCGTTGTGGAGCGGCCTGAACGACGCCACGCGTAACCAGGAGAATACCGCCGGGCTGCGCTCGTCGGGCTACGGCATCGACGGCATCGGCGGCACGACCAATGTCAATGCGCGCGCTTCGCAGATGCGCAAGGGCTTCCGTGCCAGCGTCGTGAACGGCAACTCGATGTACCGCTTCCGCGCGATGGTTTCCTACGCTTCGGGCCTGCTCGACAACGGATGGTCGTACGCCTTCTCGTTCTCGACCCGCCAGGGCGGCAACTCTTATGTCGACGGGGTGTACTACAATGCCTACGGTTACTTCGCATCGGTCGAAAAGCGTTTCGGCGGCGATCGCCACAACCTGGCGCTGACCATCCTGGGGGCACCGACCGAGCGCGGAGCGCAGCAGGCGTCGACGCAGGAAGCCTACGACCTGTTGAGTAACAACTATTACAACCCCAATGTGGGCAAGCAGGACGGCAAGCTGCGCAACTCGCGCGTGCGCGATTACCACGAGCCGATCGTGATGCTCAACTACGGGTTCGACATTTCGTCGAATACCAAACTTGCCGCCGCGGCTTCGTTCCGCTTCGGCAAGAACGGCTATTCGGCCCTGACGTGGACGGATGGCCCCGACCCGCGCCCCGACTACTACCGTTACCTGCCCAGCTTCTACACGAACCGTATCCTCCAGTTGTCCGAGGGCATCGAGAGTTCGGATCTGGGGACGTACAACGACCTTGCGCTGCGTTCGATGCGCGAGTGGATCACCGACCCCAGCAAGAGCCTGATGGATTACGACAACATGTTCCGCATGAACTACAACCGCAACAAGTCCGGGGCTTCGGGCATCTACATGATCGAGGAGCGCCATACCGACCAGCGCGATTTCAATTTTGCGGCCAACATCGCCCATACGTTCCGCAACCAGTCCGTGCTGCGCGGAGGCCTGACGGCGCGTATCAACCGCACGGAGTACTATGACCAGGTGAAAGACCTGCTCGGCGCCGACTACTGGCTCGACGTGGATAAGTTCGCCCTGCGCGACAACGGCAACTACAACCCGCTGCTTTCGCAGAACGATCTGGATTATTACCTCAAGCACGGCGAGGCCCGCCGCGTCGGGGAAGGCGACAAGTTCAGCTACGATTACTACGCCAACCTGCGCCAGGCACAGGTCTGGGCGCAGTATTACGCCTCGTTCGGCGGTTTCACGATGAGCCTCGGCGGCGAGGTCGGCTACACGGCCATGTGGCGCGACGGCCGGCTGCGCAAGGGACTCTTCGCGAACAACTCGCTCGGTAAATCGAAGACGCTCGACTACCTGACCTACAAGCTCAAGGGCGAGTTCTCGTACCGTTTCTCGGGTGCGCATGCCATCGACGCCAATGTGGCCTACATGGTCAATCCCCCGCAGTTCCGCGACGCTTTCGTTTCGGCGCGTACCCGCAATACGACTACGCCGGGCCTCGATTCCGAGAAGGTACTCGGCGTCGACCTGTCGTACAACCTCAACCTGCCGTGGATCACGGCGCGCGTTTCGGGTTACTATACCTCGGTCGCCGACCAGTCGAAGGTCATCTCGTACTATGACGATACGCAGTCGTCGTTCACCAACTTCGCCATGAGCGGCATCGACAAGCGTTACTACGGCCTCGAAGTGGGCGTCGTGGTTCCCATCTGGGGCGGCATCTCGTTCAACGGCGCCCTGAGCCTGGGCGACTACCGCTATACGTCGGACGCCAACTTCACACAGACGCGCGACAACAGCGAGGAGGTGCTCCGCGGCGACAAGGTGCTCTGGGACGACCTCTACGTCGAAAGCACGCCCCAGACGGCGCTCAACCTCGGCCTGAGCTACCGCGGCCCGCGCAACTGGTTCGCCTCGGTCGATTTCAACTATTACGACCGTATCTACCTCTCGATGAACCCCGCGCGCCGTACCCGTGCCGCTTATGCCACGGTACTGCGCCCCGACGAGGCGGCACAGCTCCCCGGCGCCGTGAAATACACGGCGCTGATGAACCTGCGCGATCAGGAGAAATTCGACTCGGCCTATACGCTCAACCTGAGCGTCGGCAAGAACTGGTACATCCACCGCATCTACCAGCTGGGCTTCAGCCTCGAGGTGAAGAATATCCTCAACGACCAGACGATCCGCACGGGCGGTTACGAACAGATGCGCCTTTCGCGCCGTACCTATGTGAACAAGGAGGGTGCGGCCGCCCAGCCGATCCAGTACTACGTGCCGTTCGATTCGAAGTACTTTTACCTGCTGGGGACGACCTATTACCTGAATGTATATTTCCGCTTCTAATACGATATGACGATTATGAAAAAGATATTTCAGTTATGTGCCGTGCTGGCCGTGATGTTTGCGGTTACGGGGTGCTATAATGATTTCGATGCGCCGAAGCCTGCCAAAGTCTATACCGACGAGGATTTCGCGGGGATGAAGCATATCTCCATCGCCGATGTGAAACAGATGTTCCTCGATGAGCACAAGTCGCTCGGCGGTACGGGCAGCAACTCGAGCTGGGGCGATACGAAGTACGTACAGATCGGCCAGTCGCCCGACGGGCTGGATTACTACATCAAGGGCAAGGTGCAGTCGAGCGACGAGGAGGGTAACGTCTACAAGTCGCTCTACCTGGTGGACGATTCGGGTGCCATCGAGGTGAAGCTCACTACGGGGCTCTATTTTACCTATCCGATGGGGCGTTTCGACAAGGCCACGGGTACGATCCCCTCGAACTGGGTCTATGTCAAGGTCTCGGGCCTCTATATCGGCAACTACCGCATGATGCTGTCGCTGGGCGAGGGGCCTACCGATTCCTACAACAAGGTGGGCGAACATAAATTCTATGCCAACTCGAACATCGAAGACCCGACGGAGATCCGCAAGCGCGTATTCCTCGGCGGGGAGACGCAGCTGGAGCTGGGCAAGGAGATTCTCGAGATCACCGAGGCCAACTGTGGCGAATTCTTCGGCCAGAATGCACAGAAGCATTTCGGGCGCCTGGTGATCCTGCGCGGCGTTACGTGCCGTTACGGGACGGTAGGGTCGAACATCTATCCCGCGTGGATGTATACCGACATCCGCCCGGTGATGAACAAGGTCTGGTATCGGTGGGCGTTCAGCAACGCCGGTACGAACCTCTACGGTTCGGTGCTTTTCACCTATGACAGCACCCTGCCTTCGACGACCAACAAGAAGGGTGTCTATACGGTGCGCACGAGCGGTTATTCGCGTTTCGCCCAGTATCCCGTCGTCCGCGACGGCGCGAAAGGCGATATCATGGCCATCTTCGGTATCTACTCCAAGGACTGGACATACAACTACGGCGCTTACCAGTGCACGGTCAACTATTTCGACGACATCATGTTCGATGAAGACGCCTTCCTGACGGAGGCGGAAGTCGAGCAGATGACGCCGGCCGATTCGTGGGTTACGCCCGACACGTCGGACGACGAGTATACCGAATAACCCGCTCCGGCAGAAACGACGGCCGCCCTCGGAAAGGCGGCCGTTTTTTCGTTGCCGGCGATACCGGGAAACGTTAAAATCCGTATCTTTGCCCCGGATATTCACTCCTGACCGATGAAAGATTTTGCAGCCATAGATTTCGAGACGGCCAACGGCCGGCGTACGAGCGCTGTCTCTTATACACATCTCCGAGCCCACGAGACTAGCGCTCATCTCGT
>ENA-OZHP01000756-OZHP01000756.1-human-gut-metagenome-genome-assembly--contig:-NODE-756-length-12953-cov-9.474105_pt1 | contig 12953 bp, 16 predicted proteins | sample MGYA00244046_ERZ653686 | MGnify/ENA primary metagenome ERZ653686 (study PRJEB26926, sample SAMN06165313) | human gut metagenome | biome: ENVO:00009003; feature: ENVO:2100002; material: ENVO:00002003... | reverse complement strand
CAGCGCCTGGAAGATCGTCCTATATGCCCGGCCCCATGTATAGATGAGAAAGGAACTATGCTATGTCAAAACAAGAAAAACTGGAAAAGCAGCGGATCGGTGGAATGCTGATCTGCCTGGCGCTGTTAACGGCGGGCAGCATGTTGTTCTTGCCGCGGTTGGTCCGCATGGGCTTGCAGCGCGTAGGGTTTGGCCGGGAAGAAACGGTGATGATCTCCCCGCCCCCGTCTCCTCAAGCGGTAGCCTCGGCGGAGAATGGGGCCGAAGCTGTCCCCTGCGCGCCCAGTCCCTCTCCGGGAATCCCATATGAGGCCCAAGGCCAGCCGATTGCTTCCTCTGGCAGGGCCGGCTTGGGCATTTTATGCATTGGGAAAAAGGAAATCCCCGTGGCCATAGGCGTAGACGAAGCCACGCTGGCGGACGGCCCTGGCTGGATGCCGGACAGCGCCCTGCCGGGCCAGGCAGGGATGAGCGTCATCCTGGGGCACAGAAATCGGAAACATCTGCGCCCCCTACAGGATGTAGAAATCGGGGACAGCCTATGCTTCCGGTATCCCGACGGCCGGGAATATGCTTATACGGTTTCTAAAATCGTGAAATATGAGGATACGGCGGACTGGCGGCTCCCGGCCCTAGACGGGAATACCCTGGTGCTGGTCACCTGCTATCCGTTTCGCTATAGCGGGAACGCGCCGGGGAAATATGTGGTAACGTCTATTATGACATATTGAAAAATCGCCTAGAGTCTGCAAAGGCGGCAATTAAATGATCTCTTGTTCCAAATTGTCAAACTCCGGCGTGGAGAAAAACTCTCCCAACGTAATCTCAAATCCATCGCACAGCTTTTTAATTGTCACCGTACCAGGATTCTGGCTTTCTCCATTTAAAATGCTTTTGATGGTTGCCTGTGGGACAGCAGAAATATTGCTTAGAGCGTTTGGTGTAATGCCACGCTCTTTACACAGTTGAATGATACGATGTGCAATGGCTTCACGGGTGCTCAACGTCTATCCTCCAAATAGTTTATCACTAGGATAAATTATTTGGAGTTTTCATCTTAGTGATTCTTCACTAATTAAAAAAGGCGTGTTAAAATTAGAATTAAGTGATTTATCACTAAATTCTGACAAGAACTCATTCTTTCAAAATACGAACAGGCATAAAATCTAACATATACTACTGCATATATAAAGGGAAGAGAGTGAGGAGACATATATCTATGAAAAAACAAAAAAAGATTTGCCAAGATAAGAACATAATAGGTAATGCCCTATCGGAGCAGGAAGCTGAGAAACTCTTGGCCCAATATCCCATTGAAGTTAAAACTATTATAGAGTGCGCTAAAAAAAAGTATCGATTTACAAAATCAGAGCTAATGCAAATTGAACAAAAAAAATAATCTTCGAAATTAGCGTCAGATATACCCCGCTTTAATTGTCGAATTATTAGGAAGGGTGAGTTTGCATGGGCCGAAGGCGAAAAATGTGCATGGTTCGCGTTATACTTAAATCGAATGAGGCAGATAATTTATGTCATCATAAGCGCAATTTAACCAAAACCAAACGATATGTATTATGCTTTTTACAGGAATTATATCAATTTGGTTATCGCCATTTCGTCATTTATATCAATGATCCTACTGATTTCTGGTTAGCTGAGATGCTATATTTCATGCACTATTGTAAAAAGTATGCAGATGTAGTTTATTCTTTGTATTTTTTGACAGAAGACGCCGACTCCTCTGATTTTTTTAAGTGGTTGGACGATGAGTATTTCTTAAATGATGTATCTCGATTTGCTCAAAAGGTTTATTGGCGCGAGAGTATCTGGTATACTCGAAATTGCGAAGCGGCGTTGCTGGATTTGACAGATCCACAAATATGTAGCCCCTAAAGGCAAAAGTTTTGTCCAAATACATTTGCTGCGAGGTCAACAATGGAGTTGGAGGCATTACTGCAAGTATTTCTCGATAAGAAAAACAACCGTGATTTGATTAAATACGCTCTTACCTTTACCGGTTCCCTTGACGATGCGACGGATCTGGTCAGTGACCTCTTAATCAAAATCTATACCGATGAGCGGATGAAAAATGCAGAGGAACCAATGGCTTATTTTATGGCTTGTATAAGAAACTTAGCCTACAACAAAATTAAACGGGATAAGCGTCTGCTTCTTTTACCATATGAGGATTTTCAAGCCTTAAAAGATGGCATCCCTGCCCCACAAGAAACCAGCTACGAAGATCGTCAAACCAGGCAGGAAATAAGAGAAATGCTATCGCAATATAAAGCGCAATTGAAAGAAGCCTTTATCCTGTTTCATTTAGATGGTTATTCTATTAAAGAATTAGCAAAATGGCTGAATATGAGCGAGAATGCTTTATCCCAACAGTTCCGAAGAATGCGCAAGAAGATTGAAAACCAGCTAAATATGGAGCTAGACCGGGAAAACTAGAGAGATTTTAAACAGCTATGGATAGAGGAACCAGCATGAAAATAAGTATTAAAAAAAACAAATATAAAAAAAAGAGCCTTCATGATAATTTAGCGGTAATGTCATATGCAGAGGCTGAAAAAATGCTGCGTATTCAAGGCTGTCCAACGACAGAACACATTCTCGATAAGGCAAAGTCAAAAGTGAATTGGCCTGATGAAGTATGGGAACAAGCAGAAGCGATAATAAACGCGAATAAGCAAAATAAGGGCAAGGCGGCACGGAAAAACCAGCATGGATATCATAGGGCACTATATCGCAGAGGCTTCGCGCTGGCATGCGGATTTATTGTGCTGCTTACAGGCTTTATACTATTTGCGCCGGCTGGTCGTGCTTTTGCTCTACAGGTTCGTCAAGCGATCATACGCTTGTTTGACAACCGCGCTACTGTAGAAATTGCAGAGCCTGACTATGCCGCGCGGACATATGATCAGTCTATTGCAGAAAAATATGAATCCGCCCTTGATGAGACAACAAATAGTGAAACGAGTAGCGAATCAAGCTCACAGGAATTTCCCTGCATCGAGGACTTTATTAAAGAAACAGAATATGTGCCATATGTATTGGATGCGAATGATTATAGTATTGAATCCATTTCATACTCTTCTAGTCCGCATTATGGAAACAGCTTAATAATCCAGTACAAATCTTCTATGGGCGGGATACTAGTATCCACACAAATATGGGGATTGCCTACGGATATTACTACTTTTACGGATGATAGTTTTGCTCAGCATATCGCGCAACGAGGAAATATCATTTATTATTCCATTGATAAGACGGATAAAAGTTTTTATGGAGTAACTGTATTAGAAGATTCTGTATTATATATTGGTGCGGATCGTTCTATACCGCCAGAATTGATTTTAGCATTATTCTAAGGTAAGTAGAATATAAAAAGCGGCTTTAAAAGAAATGCATCTTTTAAAGCCGCTTTTTCATAGCAAATGTTAAATCACATATGTGGTTACACTACCATCACTTTGTGTTTCACCAGTGTAATAAGCGTATAGCTTATAGGTGCCAGCAGACAGATTCACAAGAGCCTCAGCCTCAACGTAGATTGCGCGGTCGCTATTTGATGCTGATGTTACATAAATTTCCCGCCCATTTACAACTTTATATAGTGTAAAACCAACGCTGATTTGCTCAGGTAACCCAGCTCTTGCGCCTGCCCAGGGATTATATTGATTCGTAGTTCCAGGAACTTTGGGAAGGCCGCTAGATAGCCCAATAAGGCCCTTAGGTTGAACATTTGTAGAGCAATCTGCTGCCATTGCCGTTGTACAAATAGAGAAACACATCATTACAGCCAAACATACACCCAAAATTTTTTTCATTATAGTATCCTCCTTCCATTTTCAGCTTATGCCTCTATATTTACGACAAATAAGAAGTACAGAATCTGACGAAAAAATCAAAAATTTATTTTCGCAAAATGCATCAGATTTTTCTATTGCTCTTTGTCGAATAAGTAGAGAGGTTGATAAGCAGCTTTTTAAGGTGACAATAAAAGGATATCTAATTTCTCTAAAAGAGAACAAGAGCGCAAATAAAGATCTTGTTTTTAAAGAAAGGAGGCGGTGTCTATGATTGTCCATGCATAAAAAACCCTTGCATTTTATAAGCGTGCGGTCCTTGTTGCCAAAGAGCAGTGCCGATTTGCAAGGGTAGTATAGCTGTTTCTTGCCCAAGAAAAAATTATTTAAAAGGAGGGTATTATGTCTGCAACTAAAAAAAGAATGAGCATTGCGTTAGTTATGCTTATTATTCTGACGTTTATGACAAGCATGGCATGGGCTGGGACAATAGGACGTTGGAGTATTAAATCTGGCAGTTCGACCCCGTACATACCAGCAAAAGACTACTTTACGGGCACTGTGGATCAACAGAGAACGTATACAACCGGTTATGTTATCAATACAGAGACAACTGGAAGTACTCCCGGCTTTATTTACAAACAGGGTACTTCAACCCCGGCCACCATGCAAGTCATGATACAATACAAGCAAGGCACCAATACCTACTTTGATGCAGCTCCCTGGAAAACCTTCTATAACAACGCACGTGTAACCAACAACTCTTATTCTTCGGGATATGCTAACACGCTTGGTTATTTTAGATTAAGGCTATACAACCCTAACAACTACAACATCGAAACTGTCGGTACATGGAAACCTGATACTTAATGAAACCGATCTGCATGGAGGGCAATGGAACTTGCTCTCCATGCAGATTACGATCGAAGGGTATATTGTATGATTCACTACATCAAATATAAGATAACTGAATGTGGAATAATGAAGTGGCTGATAATATTTGTAATTATCGGGAACTTGATTTACAATTTTTGGGGAACTTTTAAAGCTAATATTTCTGTTTATGAAGCTGTCTTACTTATTTTATCAGACAAGCTTATGTTAGCAACGGCCTTTACATTACCTGTTCTTCTATTAGTTTCAAATGTATTTAATTTCAGTCGATATGAATTACAAATAATGCTAAGACAAGAAAGCGCTAAGCGGTGGTTCGAAGCAAATGTTCTTAGTTCATCCATATTAGTGCTTATTTATATTATAGGATTACTTTCAGTATTTGTTGCGGTCGGGATTTTACATGGCATGAGCTTTGGAAACAATTGGAGTAGAGCCGCCTCAACTCAGCAACTCAACCCCATCGGAGGATTCGATTATACTGGGTTACCTTTCATAATTCTTGTATACAAAAATGTAAAACCTTTAACTGCAATACTTATGGAACTACCCCTAATTTTTTTTAGATTCGTGTTCTATTTAGAGATACAGGCCCTATTTTGCCACTTATCTAAACAGCGATCAATTGGTCAAATAATTACTATTGCGCTTAATTATTTTGATGTCTTTTTTTATAATATCTTTTTTGATATGAGAATTAATATTTTACCACATGAGCAGACAATAGTAACATGTATTGATGGTTATAGATTACCCTACTTTATCTCTCTACTATACTGGATATTGTTATTGACTGGAACAATGGGCGCTCATTTCATTTTAGCCGAGGATGCTGCCGAAAGAATGGCAATAAACAGACTCTCTGAATTGCAATAATAAGATATTAAATATGAATAATATAAATGGAATTAAATATATTGTTGAAATGGTTGATTATGAAAAAGAAATTAATCACGATATAATTCTTAGGCAAGTCACCTTTCGTGTTGGCGCAGGGGAAATATGCGGGATAATTGGTTCAAATGGTTCTGGAAAAAGTATGCTTCTAAAGGCTATATGTGGCCTAATAAGCCCTACAAGAGGAACTATAAAAGTTTTCGGGGATGAAATTGGCATTAATGGCAAGATGGCTAACAGTACTGGATTTTTGATAGAAGAACCTGGAATTATCAATAAATATTCTGCAAAAATGAATTTAAGTATTATAAATGGAATTAAACAGAAGCCTGATATGCAACGCATTATTACAGTAATGAATGAAGTGGGGTTGGATCCGGAATGCAGGAAACCAGTTCGGAAATACTCTTTAGGCATGAAGCAAAAAATAGGGATTGCTGAAGCTTTTCTAGATAATTCGAGTTTAATTCTGCTTGATGAACCTGCAAATAACTTAGACGAACCAAGTCAAATCAATTTGCTTAATTTGATTAGGAAGTATAACTCTTATGGAACTACCTTTATCATAACCGGGCATCAACTGAATTTTTTAAAACAGATTTGCTCACGAATTCTTATATGCAATAAAGGAATTCTTACGGAGGGGTTACATGACTAAGATTGTAGTTCAGGATATTATGTTAACGGTCAAGAGCAAGCGATTTTGGATATCTGTTTTTCTATGTGTCTTTGTCGCTGCCTTAAACTTATCCGAAAACATAAATTATCGTGGCAATCTTTTTGCAACAGGCGGGATTAGCCTTTTTTTATACTCATCCCTCTTAGGACGTAATCTTTTTAATTATTTTGCACCGATTATTGCTGCAATACCCTTTTCATCAGTGCCATTAGATGAGATGAAAAACGGAATGGCAAAATATTTAGTTGCTATATCAAATCCATTTAAATATCTGGTCAGTCGTATGCTATCAGCTTTTTTGTTGGGTTTCAGTGTCATCGTAACGGGGTTGTTGCTGAACTTAGGTTTATCTTTTCTTCTCGCGTCAAATGGAGTTGCTATCTATGATCAGCTCGAACCTTCTGTTGCCTTTAGAAATATTTTTTATTATTCTAAAACGCTGTATTCGTATCTTTTTATACTTAATGCAGGTATATTCGGAGGGACATATGCTATATTTAGCATTGGTATCTTTTCGCGTACCAAAGATTTCTATCTTGGATATTTATATCCAACAATAATTTATAATGTTAGTACAATGTTATTCGGCAAGTTGTGCGGGCTGAATATTTTACCCTTTTCAACATTTGTAATATCGCAGACAACCATCGAAAAACTACTTATAGATCATATTACCATAATAGTTGCCGGAGCTGTATTATTCATGTCATCATTCATAAAATGGCGAAAAAGCGCTAGATTATAATAAACATTGGCTATAGGCGATAGATAACACAACTCAGACACAACTATGCGATATACTAATCATATGGAGGTGGATGAAAATGCTGAAAGTATTGATTGTAGAAGATGAAAAAGCAATTTCAAATCTAATACTTATCAATTTAAAAGCTGAGGGCTATTCCTGCACCTGCGCTTATGATGGTAAGGAGGCGGCAGATCAGATTGAAAAGAACAATTATGATCTTATTCTACTGGACATCATGCTGCCCGAAATTGATGGTTATGAGCTTCTAGAATATATCCGCCCAACTGGAACTCCCGTCATATTTATTACGGCAAAGGGAAATTTGCATGACCGCGTCCAAGGCCTTCGCCTCGGCGCGGACGATTATATTGTAAAGCCGTTTCAAATCGGTGAGTTGACCGCGCGAGTAGACGCGCTGTTTCGCCGCATGGGAAAAAGCATGACGCAATTTTCTCTATTTGGTGTAGAAATAAATACTGAGTCCCGCATTGTAACTAAAGATGGCATTCCAATTGACCTGACATTAAAGGAATTTGATTTACTGGTTGAATTAATCCGCAATAAAAATGTTGCCCTCTACCGCAACCGTCTGTACGAAAAGGTATGGAACGAGCCATTCACCGGTGAAACACGGACGCTGGATTCCCATATCCAACGACTGCGCAAAAAGCTTGATTGGGACGAACACATCAAAACCGTATTCCGCATCGGCTACCGGTTGGAGGTGTAGGAAGGATTGAAGCTATTTACAAAAATATTTCTTTGCACCATTGCGGTCATTACGGCGGCACTCTCCATCATGGGTTATCTTATGATTTCAGACAGTTTTTCCAACGCTATTGCGCACGAAAACCAGCGCAGTCTTACAGAATACCAGCTTTTGAAGTTTGCGCTGCAATCGGGCATACTCTCCGCAAGCGAAAACAACGGGTTGAGCGACGAAGCCATGAAGGCCATCGTGCAGCAAACCGTAAATGCCGCCCCCTCTGAGAATCAGACAGCGGCGCTTGCGGAGAATGAAAGCGTCATATTCTCCACTTTCCCCGATGAATATTCGTTTGCCGGGCTTGCTAAGTTGGACGAGCGAGGGCTTGTATACACCATAGAAAATCGTTCCGGCATGTATTGGCTTGTGGTTACGGGTAAATTCACGCAAAGCGGAAAGTCAATGTTTCTTTTAAACGCAAGGAATATCACGCCTGTCATTGAAGAAAAACAGCTTATGCAAAAACGCTTTACCACCACATTCATCATTGTTATTTGCGTCAGCGCAACGGTGATGGTCGGACTTTCGTTCTTTCTGACCGCTCCTATCAAACGCTTGACGCACAACACGAGACTCTTTACCATGGGAAAATATGACGAACGTGTTACCGTGAAAAGCTCGGATGAGATTGGTGAGCTTTCACGCAGTTTCAATCGTATGGCGGACACAATACAGGACACGATTCGGCAGCTTGAATTAAATGCACAGCAGAAAGAGGATTTTGTGGCCAATTTCGCGCATGAACTCAAAACTCCGCTGACCTCTGTAATCGGCTATGCCGACATGATATACCAGCGCAATGATCTCACGCATAAAGAAGTCAAAGAGGCTGCGGGATATATTGTCAACGAGGGAATGCGCCTTGAGGCACTCTCCTTAAAGCTGATGGAACTGATTGTGTTGAACAGGCAGGACTTCACGTTTACGAAAATGCGGGCGGACGAGGTAGTGCAAGATGTTTCAGCCACTTTGCGTCCTCTGATGGAGAAAAAAGGCATCCGCTTTACGGCATTCGCGCAAAGCGCCTACATTCGTATAGAATTCGACCTGTTTAAAACGCTGTTACTGAACTTGATTGATAACGCAGTAAAAGCTGATGGCAAGCACATCAGGCTCAATGGGAAGCTTGAGGACGGTCGATATGTTTTATCCGTAACCGACGACGGGCGCGGTATCCCGAAAGACCAGCTTGACCGCATCACCGAAGCCTTCTATATGGTGGACAAATCTCGATCCCGAAGCCAGCATGGAGCCGGTCTTGGGCTTGCCATCGCTTCGCGCATCGCAGCGCTTCACGGTGCGCAGATGGAATATCAAAGTGAGCTCGGTATAGGAACGATTGTAATGGTTATGTTGGATGCAGAAGGCGGTATATGATGAAAAAACGTAGGGCGACTGCAAATTTTGTGGGAATATTATTGGCTATTGCCATCATGTTCGCTGGTATATTTGTGCCAACTTTTTTTCTGCGCCGGCAAGAAAATGTTATCATCGGAAAGATACAAAGATTCATTACGGAAAACAATCATCTCGTATACACCCATCCTTCTACTTCACCGTCTATGGAACAAGATGCACTTCAAAATACAGATGAATTACGTGCCAAGCTATATGCTTGGGGCGTTGGCGAACAAAACTTTATGCGCGAACCCTTTGATTATGAGCATACCATGGAGCAGGCCGTTGAAAGCGCAAAGTTCGAAATTGGGAAATTGATTGATATTGGCGCAATGCCATCATTATTTTTTGAACAATTCTCCTTTTTATCGGCAGAGCTATCCTGTGTCACTATTTCGGATTCGAGTTTGCAGACCATAAAGAATGAAATGGGTGGAATTACACTCCCAGCAAATCTTGGGCGTTGGATAATAATATTTGAAAACAGGCAAACTAAAGACAAAATTACTATCATGAGCGATGCACAAACGGGGAAAATCTACGCAATGGAAGTTGATGTTCACTCTAATATTGCCGCTTTTGTAAATAAAAATATGCTATTTATGTATGCAAAATACCATAATATTCCCTATGCAAACATGCCTTGTGAGTTTACGATGAATGATACTGTACTGTGCATTGATGGTTTTAAGCTTATATGTAATATGCTTCTTTCTAGTAAAACGGAAGTCGTTTATATTTTGGAGATCGAAATTCAGAATTAACATCTCTGTCACTTCGATCGGACAACTACATAACATCTGTTTGATAGATTAGAGTCAAAAAACTAAAAGGAAGGAATAATTATGAAAAAAGGTGTTTTATTAGTTGCCGTTACAATCATACTTGCCGTATTCACGGCCTGCCAGCCCACGCCGGAGATTGAGCAAGTGGTAAACAAGGGTAGTTCCGTAATGGATGAAGCACTTAAAGAAGATAACATCAGTCCCCAGTCACTTAATATTCCTGAGGAGTACTTCTATGAATATACCTCCTCAAATGGCAATATAAAAGTGACCACCGATGCGGAAATTGTTTTTACAGACAATGACGCCTTGCCGGTTTATTCTGCTAAAATAGCTCCGTTTACTGAGCAGCAGATAGAAAAGGTTGTCAATTTTTTGATAGGAGAGGGCACCGTTTTGTTGAAATATGATACGGAACTCTCCAAGGAAGAATTGACAGAGAAGCTATTACTCCCGGCACAGCAGCAGCTTGCAGAGGTGCAATCGGGAAAGGAAATATACGAAGAGACGGGGATATTGACGGAACAGGAGCTAATGAGCAGGATCGACGCGATCAAGGAGCAAATTGCAAAAGCGCCGGATAAGGCGGAAATTTCTTCCGTATCGGTAAAAGATTATTTAACCGCATCCGAAGGTTTACACGCTTACTCACTTTTAGAGAATGGCGAAAAAGCCAGTATTTGGGTAACGAATGGGAATGACATCTATCCGATTTATCTGATCGTTGAAATGGAAAACCGCGAGTATGATGAATATGCCGATAGAGGCATGGATAACATGATACTTGACACAACGCCTGACGAGGCAATTGCGCAAGCTGAACAATTCCTGGATAGGATCGGCGTGGACTATATGGATTTCTGTGCGATTTCATCGACAAGCCGGCTGGGCGAAAACGAATATGAAAACAGCTCAGAAACAAACTTAAGCAAAACGGCATATGCCATTACTTTTACGCGCACCGTTTCCGGCATCCCGTGCGCTTTCGATAACAACTATTGTGAAGGCGCATACAGTAAACCGTTTTATGCGGAGCGGATACGCATACACATTGATGATACCGGAATTGTAGGTGTTTATTGGTACGGGAATACGGTAATTCAAGATATGGTAACGCAAAATGCAAAGCTGTATCCGTTTCCTGATATGGTCGCGCACGCAGCGGCACAATTAGGGCAAAAATCGGTTGAATTTTTCTCCACGCCGTTTGATAACGGCATCCGAAAGATAAGCTATAAGATCGACAAGATCGTTCTTGGCTATGCAAGAGTAATAAATAAAAATTCGCAAGATGCGTTTCTTTTGATCCCGGTTTGGGATTTTTATGGGCAGCGTACCATCGAATTTGATCATGAATATATCGACAAGCAAAACGCTGAATATGGCCAAACTAGCGACTATATGTTGACGGAATCTTTTGATGTGCAGCCTTTGGTAACGGCAAACGCATTAGATGGCACCATTATTGATCGCACTTTAGGATATTGAGAACCTATAATCATTTCGGAGTCAATATTAGACGTGAAAATGATTATACCTGTTCCCCCAGTGCCCAAACCCGCAGAAAGGAGACGGAACCCCATGTCCCACACCCTCTGCGCCAGCCTTAAGCAAGCCCTCCAAGGCCGGGGATTTTTCCTGGCCTTCCTTGGCGCGGCCCTAGTGGTGCTGCTGGCGGCGTTTGAGGGGTTTCTCGGCGCGTTCCGCTCGGAGCAGCTGCTGGCATATGGATATCACCATACCCTGGTTCTGTCCGCCCTGTCCAGCGAGGGCATGGCCTTGGCCCTCCCCATCCTCTGCGCCCTGCCCTATACCGCCGCCTTTCTGGACGATGTGAAAAGCGGCTTCATCAAGGCATACCTGCCCCGTACCACGGTGGACGGGTATATCATGAGCCGGGCCCTAGGATGCGCCATATCCGGGGGCCTGGCCCTTTCCTTGGGCATCCTAACGGCGTATGGCATTGCCGCCCTGCTGCTTTTGCCCCTGGAGGCCATGCGGGATTATCTGTTGGAACCACCCGGGTACTTTCGCCAGCTTTTAGAAACGCTCCTCATGTTCTTCGCCTCCGGGGCCTTCTGGGCGCTGGTGGGCCTCACCTTCGCCACCCTCACCAACAGCCGGTATATGGCATATGCCTCCCCCTTTGTCCTCTTTTACCTGCTGGTGATCCTATATGAACGCTACTTCGACAAGCTGTATGTCCTCTATCCTCGGGAATGGCTGAATCCTTCCAATAAATGGGTGTTCGGCCGGGTGGGGGTGGCGGTGCTGCTGCTGGAATTGAGCGCCCTCATGGCCCTGCTCTTTGCCTGGGCGGCGAAAAGGAGGCTGCGTCAGATATGAAACGATTCCGCCGGGCCTGGATGGTGGCCCAAAACCATTTTCGCGGCTGGGGCCGAAACCCCCGCATCTATCTCACCTTTGCCCTGGCCTTTGTGCTGTGCTTCCTCCTTTCGGATAAGGCCGTGAAGTTCGCCCAGGAATACGATACCACCATGCAGCTCGTGGAGGCCTTTGTCTGGACCTTTGGTGACAGCAACTCCATCCTGCTGTCCTCCCTGCTTCTTCTATTGCTCTTCGCGGACATGCCCGGCCTCTCCCCAGGCACCCCCTTCTTCCTGTGCCGCATGGACCGGGCTACCTGGCTCCTGGGCCAGGCCATCTATGTGGCTCTTTCCACCTTCCTCTATCTGCTGTTCGTGCTGGTTTCCACGGCCCTTGTGTGTATGCGCCAATCCTTTGTAGGAAACATGTGGTCCGAGACCGCGGCCATCCTGGGCTATTCCGGAGCAGGCCAGGCCGTGGCCCTGCCCGCCCTGGTCAAAACCCTGGAAATGAGCCGTCCCTACCAGTGCATGGCCGCCATCTTCCTGCTCATGCTCCTGTATGCCCTGCTGCTGGCCTTCGTCATGCTGGCCTGCAACCTCCATAAGGGCCAGCTGGGCGGCGTGGCCGGGGCGGTGGGGTTTTC
>ENA-OZHP01000746-OZHP01000746.1-human-gut-metagenome-genome-assembly--contig:-NODE-746-length-13068-cov-6.759164_pt1 | contig 13068 bp, 10 predicted proteins | sample MGYA00244046_ERZ653686 | MGnify/ENA primary metagenome ERZ653686 (study PRJEB26926, sample SAMN06165313) | human gut metagenome | biome: ENVO:00009003; feature: ENVO:2100002; material: ENVO:00002003... | reverse complement strand
CGAGATGAGCGCTAGTCTCGTGGGCTCGGAGATGTGTATAAGAGACAGCCGTCAGCTTCGTCACCACCGACAAGATACGCATCGCCAACCTGGCCTGCGAGGATGTCGTCGCCCTGGGCCGCGCGCCCTACACCAACTGGATCGGGCACATGCAGCAGGCCGACCGCGACATCGTGTCACGCTCGCTCTCGCTGGTGGGCATGTCGTCGTTCGCCCGCAAGACCATGGACCGCATGTCCGACGGCGAATGCCAGCGCATCCTGATCGCACGCGCTCTGGCGCAGGACACCCCCGTGATCCTGCTCGACGAGCCCACGGCCTTCCTCGACCTTCCCAACCGCTACGAACTGGCGTCGCTGCTGCGCCGCCTGGCACACGAAGAGGGCAAATGCATCTTCTTCTCGACGCACGACCTCGACGTGGCGCTCGGGCTCTGCGACGCCACAGCGCTCATCGACACCCCCGCACTGCACTGCATGTCGGCGGCCGACATGGCGGCGAGCGGCCATATCGAACGGCTTTTCGCCGGCGCGGGCATCTCGTTCGACCCTGCGACGCTGACCATCCGGCTCGCAAAAAAATAGAATATCCAATATTTTTCCGCCAATTTTTTGTTAAACTCACTTTTTTATTTACCTTTGCACCGCTAAAGTCACCCTTTCGGGGGTATGCGATAGTGGTATTGGCCCATTCGTCTATCGGTTAGGACGCAAGATTTTCATTCTTGAAAGAGGAGTTCGACTCTCCTATGGGCTACGAACGAGGAGGGCTGCGGAGCGGCACGGAACCGGGAGGGGGCTCCCGACCGGCAACCGGGACAGCAAAAACGGCAGGCCTCTACGGGTGAATACTTTTCAAGGAGCGGGCTTCAGGCCTATCCGCACACAGCCACGGCTGGAACCGATTTAGCAACTGAAAAAGTAAAAAATAAAAAACACAGAATTATGGCAAACCATAAGTCATCGAAAAAACGCATTCGCCAGACCGCGGCCAAGCGTGCCCACAACCGTCTGTACCACAAGACAGCACGTAATGCCGTGAAAGCACTGCGCAACACCTCGGAGAAGAGTGCCGCCGAAGCCCTGCTCCCCAAGGTAACCACCATGCTGGACAAGCTCGCCAAGCACAATATCGTGCACAAGAACAAGGCCGCAAACCTGAAGAGCGCCCTCCAGTTGCACGTGAACGCACTTTAATCCGGCCGGATGCAAAGCCAGAAGCTGCCCCTGTGGCAGCTTTTTTTATTCTCCTGCGCAAAGCAACGGTATCTGCCACCGTCCCGCCAGCCCGGGCACAGCACACACATACGCTCCGGCATACACGGCACACTCCGCTCCCGTCACACGGCGCCCGTCCCCGGGAACAGCTCCCACGCCGGCCCGCACGGCACGGCATACAGACAATCCTCCCGGCATTCCCGCACAAGGCTCAAGACACAAGGCACACGCTACGCACGCCGCACCTGGTTCCCGAATACGCCTTGTACGACAAAGCCGCCCGCATCGCTGCGGACGGCTTCCGTTTTTCCCGCCGGGCATCCCCGCGCGGCACTACCCTTCCCGGGGATCCCCTGATCCTCCGACGGCCTCACTCCTTCCCGGAAAACCCGGATCCGTCCCCGGAATCACTCCTTTTCGGGAAAGCCCTGCGCCTTGAGGCGGATATCCGCACCGTCGGGCGTCACCAGGTATACCCCCGTCGACTCGGGCGTTATGTGGCCGATGACATCGACGCACCCCATGCGCATCACCTGCTCCTGCAAGGCCAGCGGCACCGTGAACAACAATTCGTGATCTTCACCGCCGTTGAGCGCCGCCACGACCGGGTCGGCATTCAGTTCCTCCGCCAAGGCATAGGTCTGCCTTGCGATAGGAATCCGGTCGAGGTATATGCGGGCCCCGCATTTCGACGCCTTGCAAATCTGCATCAGGTCGCTGGAAAGCCCGTCCGAAAGGTCGATCATCGACGTCGGTACGATGCCCTCCTCGGCCAATGCCTCTACAATGTCCTTGCGCAGGCGCGGCTTGAGATACTTCTCCAGCAGGTATTCGTACCCTGCGAACTTCGGTTCCGGGTCTTTCACGTCTGCGAGCACCCGCTTCTCGCGCTCCAGCAGCCGCAGCCCCATATACGCCGCACCGAGGTTGCCCGAAATACAGATCAGGTCGTTCTGCTGTGCGCCGCCGCGCGACACGACCCGCTCCTTCGGAGCATGTCCCAGCGCCGTGAGGCCCAGCACCAGTCCGGTCATCGAAGCCTTCGTATCGCCCCCCACGAGGTCGATCCCCTGCTCCCTGCACGCGAAGGCAATCCCCTCGTACAGATCCTGCAACGCCTCCACCGACATTTTGGACGACACGCCGAGCGACACCATCAGCTGCGAAGGCAGCGCGTTCATCGCCAGTATATCGCTCGCGGCCACCGTCACGGCCTTGTATCCCAGGTGCCTGAGGGGGAAATAGGTCAGGTCGAAGTCTATGCCCTCCAGCAGTGCGTCCGTCGAACAGAGCACCGCCTCGCCCGACGGCGGCATGACGACCGCCGCATCGTCGCCCGCAGCGCGGAGCGTCGAAGCGTCCGCCGGGTCGAATCCTTTGGTCAACAGGTCTATCAGGCCGAATTCACCCAGCTCGGCGATTTCGGTGCGTCGTTTCTTTTCCATATTATAAATTTTTTTACAAAATTACGGATTCTTTACTCTTTCCCAAAAATTTAGCGTATTTTTGTCCGGTAAATCCCAAATTCGGCTTCTACATATGATAAACATCGTCTTATTCGGTGCGCCGGGCTGCGGCAAAGGCACGCAGGCACAACGGCTCAAAGCACACTACGGCATCGAGCATGTCTCGACGGGCGAGGTTATCCGCGACGAGATCCGCCGCGGCACGGAACTCGGACGCAGCATGGAATCTTACATCGAGGCTGGCAAACTGGCCCCCGACGAAATCGTCATCGGCATGGTCGCCAACTATGTCGCCCAGCACAAACATGCCAAGGGCTGTATCTTCGACGGCTTCCCCCGCACCACGGTACAGGCCGAGGAGTTCGACAAGCTCCTCGCCCGGCACGGGCTGAAGGTCGACATCATGGTCGACATCCACGTCCCCGAAGAGGAGCTCGTCCAGCGCATCCTGCTCCGCGGCAAGGATTCGGGACGCGCCGACGACGCCTCCGAGGAGGTGATCCGCGGCCGCCTCGACGTCTACCGCCAGCAGACCGCCGTCGTCTCGGACTACTACGCCGCCCGGGGCAAATACGCCTCGGTCAACGGCACGGGTTCGATGGAGGAGGTCTTCTCGCGCATCACCGACGTGATCGACCAGTTGCAATAGGCCGCCGCCGGCCGACCGCCGAAACCCGGGGCAAATCCTGTTCCGGGCTCTATTTTCATCCCCTTTCCCGCAGCAGGGCGAGGGCCGGCACCGCCCGTTTCCGGCTCCGGAGGCAAACACGCCCCGGCACTTTCACCGTCTTTGCGGCCGCTGTCCGTACACCCGGGACTGACCCCGGCGGCGGAATCGGCTCAAAGATACGGCGATAAAACCGAAAAAAAGGTGCGCGGCTTTGCTATTTTACAAATAATCCGTATATTTGCAACCCCATTGAGGGACAATTAACTAATTTTAATACGTATTATGAACAATTACGAAACCGTTTTCATTGTCACGCCGGTTCTGTCCGATGCACAGGTGCAGGAGGTCGCTGACAAATTCCAGGGTGTCATCACCGAGAACGGCGGTCAGATTGTGAACAAGGAGTCGTGGGGCCTTCGCAAGCTCGCCTACCCTATTCAGAAGAAGACCACCGGTTTTTACTTCCTGGTCGAGTTCACGGGCGAAGGCTCGCTCATAGGCACGCTCGAAACGCAGTACCGCCGCGACGAGCGCATCATCCGTTTCCTTACTTTCAAGCAGGACAAGTTCGCCGTGGAATACTCGGAGAAGCGTCGTGCAAAACTTTCTAACAAACAGGAGGAGTAAACCATGGCACAGGAGAACAAAGCACAGTCTGAAATCCGCTACCTCAACCCGGTATCGGTCGACGTCAAGAAAAAGAAATACTGCCGTTTCAAGAAGCTCGGCATCAAATACGTGGATTACAAGGACGGGGAGTTCCTCAAGAAATTCCTCAACGAGCAGGGTAAGATCCTTCCCCGCCGCCTGACGGGTACTTCGCAGAAGTTCCAGAAGAAGGTGGCCCAGGCCGTGAAGCGTGCGCGTCACCTCGCCATCCTGCCCTTCGTAACCGATTGCATGAAATAATTAAAGGAGGAAGAGACAATGGAAGTTATTCTGATCAAAGATATGGAAAACCTGGGCTACGCCAACGACATCGTGACCGTAAAGCCCGGTTATGCGAACAACTACCTGATTCCCCAGGGTTACGCAAAGGCTGCCACCGCATCCGCCAAGAAGGTGCTCGCCGAGAACCTCCGCCAGCGCGCACACAAGGACGCCAAGATCCTTGCCGACGCACAGGCACTCGCCGAGACCATCGCCAACCTGCCGCTCACGCTGGCCGTGAAGGCCGAGGAGGGCAAGCTCTTCGGTACGGTTACCGCCACCGACCTGGCCGAGGCCCTGGCTGCCAAAGGCATCGAACTCGACCGCAAGCTGATCGCCGTAGAGGGCATCAAGACCGTCGGCGAATACGAAGCAACCGCCAAACTCCACAAGGAGGTCAAGGCAGTCATCAAATTCTCGGTTACCGCCGCAGAATAATGCGCAAACCGGGGGGGGCAGGTTCGCGACTGCACCCCATCCAATGAAAAAAGGAGAACCTTTGGTTCTCCTTTTTTGTTTCCCTACAAGAACCGCCCGGCATCGTCATTCCGTCTTTCCAAAACCTAACCCGACCCAAACCTCAACACAGCATCTGCCCCATTGTTACACAACTTTATGAAACCGCGAATAAAACACTTTATCATGGAATTATACCAACATTCTGGCAAGTTGCAACCTGCAACTACGCCATGCGTTCAGTAAATATTCCTGCCAAAATAATAAACATTCGCGCCAGTAAGCCAGATTTACACCCCGGCGTACATTTTACAGAGATTTTTTTGCTAATTATGTATTCCAAACAGTTTCCATAAATCTTGTCAAAATGGGTAAAAATACAACCAGAATCTTACTGACACTGGCCATCTTGTGCGGCATTTCAGCCTTGCAGGCCCAGGTTCCAGCAGTTCCGCCGCGCACCGAGCTTGACAGTCCGTTCGGAAAGGCCGATACGAAGAAATTTCTTACCCCGCCCAAAGTCTACCACCCGGAGACATGGTTCCATTATATAGGTGGCAATGTCTCCAAAGAGGGCATTACAGCCGACCTCGAAGCTATTGCCGCCGCCGGAATAACAGGCATCCAACTTTTCCACGGTCAGTTCGGCGGCCCGTGGCCCGGCGTCGAGCCCCAAATCGCCTGTCTGAGCGAATCGTGGGACGACGCAGTCCACCACACGGCTAAGGAATGCCAGCGGCTCGGACTGCGGTTCACGATGCTGGTCTGCCCAGGCTGGGCACTGGCAGGTGGCCCTTGGATCGAACCCGCCAATGCCATGCGCCACCTGACGTGGAGCCGCACCGACATTACGGGCGGGAAACCCGTCGTCTGGAAACTGCCTCGGCCGCAACCGAGCGAAGAGGAGTGGAGGGACTACCGCGATGTGGCTGTCCTCGCATTCCCCACGCCGCAGGACGACACTGGCTCACCCCTTATGCCCGCCTCCGTACGCAGCAACCGCAACGACCTCCCATGGAAAGAACTCATCACTGGCACCCCTGGAGCAGTCGTCCACCTAGCCCCGGCACGCGAGGGGCAACCTAACTGGGTTGAAGTTACTTTCCCCGAAGCTACAAAGTTGCGCACGATTGAATTTTCGAGCATCAATGGGTTCAATACCATCATGTGCTACGAACCAGGCATTTCGGTGAATATCGAAGCCGTTATGCCTGATGGTTCTACCCGTAAAATACGCTCCCTGCAAATCCCCCAAAGTAACTGGCAGGATGAATCTCCCATCAGCCTAGCCTGCTCCGACATCGATGGGGTCAACACCTACCGCATCTCCATCAATAATCGTCACACCATGGGGATCGGACGCCTACGCCTTTCTTCCGCTGCGGTCAAAGACAATTGGGAGGCCGAAGCAGGCTGGACTCTGCGCAGCCTAATCAGAGGACAGCATCCCGAGCAGGCGAAAGAAGCCTTTATAGACCCCGCCCGAATCATTGACCTCTCGGATGCCATGGATACAAAAGGCAATCTATCGTGGAATGCACCAGAGGGTAACTGGACGATACTTCGCATCGGACACGTGAATACGGGTATGAAAAACGGGCCAGCACCAGCCGAAGGTACCGGCTGGGAGTGCGACAAATTCTCCAGTGAAGGTGCCGACGCCCAATTCGCAGGCTATATTGGGAGACTCATCGGCCCAAACGGCCCCTTATATGGAGGTATGCTCGACGGCATGCTCATGGATAGTTGGGAGTGCAAAACCCAAACATGGACGGCCAACATGGAACAGGAGTTCGAGCAATTGGCAGGCTACCCTCTCCGACAATGGCTCCCGGCAATCTTCGGGTATGTTGTGAAGGATCACGAAACCACGACACGCTTTCTACGGGACTGGCGCGCAACTATTAGCAGCCTGGCCTCCGAAAAATTCTTTGGCAGAATGGCGCATAACGCTCACGCCAATGGGCTTACGTTGGCTTTCGAGACCGCCTTTGGTGATATCCTTCCGGGCGATATTCTCGAATACTATAAATATGCAGATGTCCCCATGTGTGAATTCTGGCGCCATCCGTCGGACACGTTCGTCGGCTCAATCAATTTCAAACCTATTAAACCTACTGCATCGGCCGCCCGCCTCTATGGCAAACCACGCGTAGCTGCAGAGTCATTCACATCATTCCAGCTGACGTGGGACGAACACCTGAGCCGTATGCGCGAAGTTGCCAACCAGAATGCCATAGAGGGCGTGACCCACAATGTGCTACATACCTACACGCACAACCCACGCACCGACTTCCTTCCGCCGGGCACCTCATTCGGCTCCAATATCGGCACACCGTTCTTGCGCGGGCAGACATGGTGGAAGCACATGCCTGAATTCACCACCTACCTAGCTCGCTGCAGCTACCTGCTGGAGCGCGGAAAACCTGTCTCTGACGTACTGTGGTACTTGGGCGACGAATTCGACCACAAACCCGACCAACGTTTTCCTTTCCCAGAAGGCTTCAAATACGACTACTGTAACCACGACATCCTACTCAACCGACTCTCCGTACGTGACGGAATGATCGTGACACCAGAGGGCATCACATACCGACTGCTTTGGCTACCTGACATCCCGCGACTGATGCCTGAGACACTCGAAAAACTTTACGATCTGGTTCGGCAGGGTGCCGTCATCGTCGGGAACGCCCCTACAGGCCTAGCAACCCTGAACGAATCAGGCAATGCACAGAAACGCTTTGACAAAGCTGTAAAGAATATCTGGGGCAAAGCCTCACCCGGTATCCGCAAGGTCGGTAAAGGAACGGTTATCTCCGGTACTCCGCTTAGCGAAGCACTGGAAACACTCGGACTGCAACCCGACGTAACAGGCATGGGTGCACGATGGTTACACCGCCACATCGAAGGAGCTGACTGGTATTATATCTGTGCACCGACGGGCACCGGATTCTCGGGTACGCTCGATTTTCGCAACACCGGACAGGCCGAAATCTGGGATCCAGTAACCGGCAGTGTCACCCCAGCCGTCGCTATCCACAATGGGGAGCGCACGGAAGTAACGCTTAGGCTGCCACAAGCAGGCTCTTGCTTTGTGGTCTTCCGCAAGGACTCCGACATAACAGTCCCCTCGGCGACAACCTGCAAACCGACACAATCACTTCTGCTCAACACTCCTTGGACGATAAATTTCCCCGAAGGGTGGGGTATACCCGAAACACTGGTAGTGAATGAGTTAAAGCCTTGGAAAGAGCTCGCTGCAAACGATGAGGGTAAGGCATTCTCTGGCACAGCTACTTACACGACCACATTCGACATTGGCACGAAACAGGCGGGCTGCAAATACCACCTCGACCTAGGACGCGTAGACATGATCGCAGCAGTGTCCGTCAACGGCCGGAAATTACGCACCTTGTGGACAGCCCCCTATGAGTTGGACATTACGGAAGCCGTCAACGAGGGCTGCAACGAACTGAAGGTGGAGGTTACAGGCACCTGGTACAACCGCTTGGTGTATGACGCCGGGCAATCGGAGGAAAGGCGCCTGACGTGGACGATCAGTGGGCCTCCGGCGAATGCGACGTTACAGGAAACCGGGCTAATGGGGCCCGTCATGCTTTCGATCTGCGAATAGGCTGCTTGGAAACACTGTAACGGCAAAGCCGTCCCCTCTAGGCCTTCCTGCACTCCCGGATATTCCGCAAAGCCGCCACTGCGATCACATACCCCTTTCATCCGCTTCATAAAGAGCGTCCTTGATCACAGGACGCTCTTTATCCTGTTACGGAAAGAGGCCCCTTGGAATCCACAGAACCGATTTTGAAACAACTGAAATATTTATTATTTTAGTTCTGACATTTGCGCACCCCTCTTAAAATCTACCTCATACGATGAAAAAGGTTTACACAACACTTCGATTTATCATTTTTGCACTGCCATCACTTGTATCATTCAGTCTTTCCCATGCCTATACTTTACGCCAGATATTCGACAAGGACAAATTATCAAATAGTTGTGTGGTCAGCCTTTGCCAGGATAGGAGTGGATTATTATGGATCGGAACGATAGACGGGATCAATTCCTACAATGGACTAGAGGTGCGTCCATTCCTTTACGACCGGGACAAGAAAGAACTTTCGGGAAGTGTGGTGGAACAGCTCATCGAAACCCAAGATGGCCAACTGTGGGCTGCTACGCTCTATGGACTTGACCGATACGACAAATACCGGAACCGATTGATTACCTATAAGAATTTCAGTAAAAACCTCTGCTTGGACAAGGATTCCCGGAATACGTTATTCGTCATACCGACGGATCACCGGCTGTTCTATTTCCTTTCCGAGGACGATGTGTGCCACGAAATGAAAGATGTCGGGTTGGCAGCCGACTCAATCGTAAACATGGTCATCACACCAAACGATGAAATGACACTCTTTCATAAAAACGGTGACATCGCAGGATACCGCATTTCGTACGAGAAAAACGTTCCACGCGTGAATCTCTCCTATCGCTACAAACACACGGCCGAGATCGAAATCTGCAAAACCGATGGTGACGACATTTTCTTCGTTGATGCTAACCTCACCCTCTTCCAATTCGATTACCGCAGCAAAAATGCTGAGCAGATCACCTCGCTGACACAGTTTGCAAAACATGGCTCCGTGCAAGCCGTCGTCCGGTTTGCCGGTGATTATTTCATCGGGTTCAAAACGGGGGGCATTTGGACGCTCAACATTTCTTCCGGGGTAGAACGCTGGGAAGAAATCCCAATAAACTGCGGAGTCTGCACCCTTATGAAAGACAGGTATCAGGATATCATCTGGATCGCGTCCGACGGCAAGGGAGTCTACGCTTATTCCGACGACGAATACTCGATCTCATCCACTTTCTCATCCGACATCAGCAAATTGCTAGGCCGTCCCGTGCGGTGCATGCAACTGGAAAAAGGCGACCTGTGGATCGGGTACAAAGGCGATGGGATCGTCAAGATAGACGATTATACACCCCTCACCGATCTGCGCCATGCGCACTTCACGCACTTCACGGCTTCTGACAGCCGCCTCACCGACAACCGAGTATTTGCCTTCGAACCGGGCGACAATGACATCCTTTGGATTGGCCATCATGAAGGGCTGAACTATTACTCCTATCGCACCCGCACTATCGAACGTCTCCCGTTCATGTGCAACGGGGAACCAATCCGGTTCGTGCATGACATCTACCAACAAGATAACTACCTGTGGATCGCCAGCGTCATCATGGGGGTCTACAAGGCGAAAATCAGTTGGCGCGACGGCTTACCAACACTCACAGTCGTGAAGCACTTCGTCCTGGACGGCGGTGACATCTACTCCAACCTCTGCTTTTCGCTCTATCCGGATGGAGACTACCTCTTCGTCGCAAACCGGGGAAAAGGAGTCATGAAGATAGACACGCGTGACGACTCATACTCGATGCTACGCTTCGACTCCAGAATACCCAACGAAACCGTGAACGACATCTTCTGCATTTCCAAAGATGACGACGGGAACTACCTGTTCGGCACCGGATTAGGACTGGTCATCTATCATCCCGACGGAGAGTACGAACTGCTAAACCGCACCAACGGGTTCCCCGAGAACATGATCCGAGGCATTATAAAGACAGGTAAAAACCGCTTCTGGCTGGCAACCAACCACGGGCTTATCAATTTCGACTCTCGCACCCGCCTCGCCTTCACGTTCGGAGTACAGTCCGGACTGAATATTTCGGAGTTCAGCGACGCAGCCCAATACCGTACCGAAGATGGCGAATACGTCATGTTCGGAGGTGTAAACGGATTCATAACCATCCGAGAAAACGCCAAGAGCAAACCAAGCATCCACATGCCCGACATCCAGTTTGACAGGCTCTCAGTCCTCGGCGTGGACTATGCCCCCGAAGAGTTTTTTGGTGGGGGGGGGAATTTCGCACTTCGGGATTGCTGGAGCTGAACCACGACCAGAATGTTTTCTCGATCTCGTTCAGGGCGATCGACTATCTTAACGGCAATAACCAGCAATATTACTATAAATTAGAAGGAGGCAACGACCAGTGGATCAACAACGGGAGTTCGAATACGGTTTCGTTCGCCAACATCAGTCCCGGTACCTATACACTGCTAGTCAAATACTACAATTGTGCCACAAACCGCGAGAGCCGCACGGCAGCTCTACAGATAAGGATCAGACCGCCATGGTATTTCTCGAACGGAGCCAAAAGCCTATATTTCATCTTCATTCTGAGCTGTATCGGACTTTTCATTCACTATTTGATGAAGCGAAGCCAGCGACATCACGATGCAATCATGCAGCAACTGGAACAGCAGCACAAGGAGGAAGTCTACGAATCTAAACTCAATTTCTTCACCAATATCGCGCATGAATTCTGTACGCCGCTCTCACTGATATATGCCCCCGTCAATCGGATACTCAGGATAAAGCATCTCGACCAGCCGACCCTACGCTACGCTGGACTGATAAAAAACAATGCCGAACGCCTGAACTCACTCATTACGGATTTGCTCGAATTCCGGCGGGTAGAAACGGGACACAAGACGCCGAAAATCACCGCTGTCGACATCTCTGGAATTGCCCAAAGCATCCTCGAAGCATTCTCGGAAATGGCAGTAGGCCTTAATATCAGGCTCGAAGCAAATATTCCAGCAAAGGTATGCCGGAACTCGGACAGCAGTTTCATCGTCACGATCCTGAACAACTCCCTGGCCGTCGCCATAAAATATACCGAACACGGCGGCATCGTAAAACTCTGCATCGACACGACGAACGAACTGCTGAACATCACAATCTCCTATACCGGCAGGAAAATCAGCGAAGGCAACCTGCCCCACTTGCCGGATCGCTACCGCATGCTCGACAACCTCGAGCATAATCCTGACGCGGAGTTGAATTCGAGAGATCAGCTCGCACTTGCCATATCGTATAGCCTGATTCATATCCTCGGAGGGGATGTGCAGATAGACACTTCCGACAAATGGACACATTTCCGTGTTACCCTGCCTGCATCGGAGGCGACAGCAAATTCCACCCCCGCCAATCACAGTGAGAAGGAACAACTCATACCAAAAGCCGATACACAGGCAACTCCCATCCGTCTTCCGAGCACTCCCTTCGACGACTCAAAGCTCACCATGGTGGTCATCGACAATGAACACGAGCTCCTGTGGTTCATGACCGATCTTTTTTCCGACAAATTCAACGTCATATGCTTCGATTGTATCCCAGAAACCGACTCGGTATTCTGCGATAACATTCCAGACATTATCCTATGCAACTACATGATGTCAAATTTCAACACACTGGATTTCACTAGGCGCATCAAGTCGAATCCTGATCGGTCGCACATCCCATTGATCATGATTTCCGCTAAACACGAGATCGAAGATCAGATAGCAGCCCTCAATGCAGGCGCCGAACTATACGTCACCATGCCCTTCAACGTCGATTTTCTCCGCACTTCGGTCGAAAAGCTACTCAAACGTAAAGAAGCACTCAAAGCGTATTTCGCCTCCAAGATCAGTGCCTTCGAACTTGTAGACGGCAAGCTGATCCACAAGTCACACCGTAAACTGTACAAAGAAATCGTCGACATTATCAACAAGAATATCGAAAACGACAAACTGTCGGCTGAATTCATTGCCACCCAGATGAACATGGGCGTGCGCAAACTCTACCGACAGGTCGAAGAGATCAAGGGTATCGGCATCAGCAGCCTGATCCGCGAATGCCGGCTTGTGGTGGCGTGCGATCTATTGATCAAATCGCGGCTCACAATCGACGAGGTCGTCTTTAAATCCGGCTTCTCCAACCGGGTCAGTTTCTACAAGGCATTCGCAAAAAAGTACAACTGCACTCCCAAGGAATACCGCGACCGGAACAGCATTGGATGACATACTACAACACTCCCTGCATGAAAAAAGTCTCGTTCGATATAAAGCTCTTCATATGGCAGCCTTCCGAACATGCCTCATTTCACGGAAATAACATCAACACAGATTCCAAGCACGACTTCACCTTGTAAACAATTGTGTCAAAGTAGTAAACATCAGTGCATTCTCCGATCCTTTTTACCGACAGTAATAATTATTGAATTTTACTCTGCATATATTTGACAAAGCAATTCCTTGGCTCTGAAACAGAATTCTGCCCCTTCCCAACCGACTACCGAAAATCTTAAACCTATATGATGAAAAAAATTCTTCCCGTTGTATTATTACTGTTCATATGTATAGACGCCTTTTCACAGGATAGAGTTCGGGCCTATTTAGTCTCGAACGCCCATTTTGATTCCC
>ENA-OZHP01000727-OZHP01000727.1-human-gut-metagenome-genome-assembly--contig:-NODE-727-length-13318-cov-4.806680_pt1 | contig 13318 bp, 6 predicted proteins | sample MGYA00244046_ERZ653686 | MGnify/ENA primary metagenome ERZ653686 (study PRJEB26926, sample SAMN06165313) | human gut metagenome | biome: ENVO:00009003; feature: ENVO:2100002; material: ENVO:00002003... | reverse complement strand
GGTATGCCGGCGGCTACATCGGCAAAATGGACATCGGCTCGGCGGCGGCCGTGGGCGGCGGCCTGAGCCTGCTCGGCAAATTCGGTACGGTGGATCTCGCCAACCTGCTGCAGGTGGTGCAGGGCTATGTGCCATTCATCTCCTACGCGGGTGTGCATTCCGATGCCACCACCGTGGAGACCACTAGCGGTAACAAGATTTCCGACCCGGATGATCCCGGCTTCACCGTTTCCGCCACCCGATTTGATCAGTCCGATACGCAATCCGGTTCCGCCGGCGGCTACATCGGCTACGGTTCCGGTGTGCAGGTGTCCCATTCCAGCGTGACCCAACTGCGCCGTACTGATGTCAAGGCACCGAAGAATCTGGAAACCGCCGGATCCATCGACGACACCTATCTGAGCAAAGACAGCTCGTATGCAGTCACCGCCGCTCGGTATGCCGGCGGCTACATCGGCAAAATGGACATCGGCTCGGCGGCAGCTGTGGGCGGTGGCCTGAGGCTGCTCGGCCAGAACGTCAATCTCAACGATGTACTCAGTGTGCTGGATGTCGTCGTCTCGACGATTGAACACTCCGATGTGACTGGCGGCATCGGCGGATACTCCGTTCTGGCCAGCACCGCAGATCATAGGAATGCCAACAATGAGCCCGATCCACTGGGTATGGCTGGTGGTTTCGCCGGAGACATCGAAGGCGGCCATATTCAGGACTCGAGCTCTCATGAGTTCGTATACATCATCGGCCAGGTTTCGGCCGGCGGTTACGTGGGTGCCATGCAGCCGGGAGCCGTGGCGAACGTGCTTGGCGACGGCAGCGTGCTCAAGAAGCTTGTCAACCTCGACAACCTGCTCTCGCTCGTGCAGGACTTCACGCCGACGATTCGCAACAGCTCGACCGATGCCGCAGTGTGCGGCGGCGCGGTGCGTGCCCAGGCGGCATCGGATACGACCACACGCCGTGGCATGGCCGGCGGCTATGCGGGACGTAATCGTGGCGGTCATATCTGGGGCAACAACACAGCAGCGTGGAAGCAGGAGAATACCGACGGCAAATACAACGGGCCGCAGCGCGTAGCCTACGCCGCGCGCATCCGCAGCGTATACGGTGCCGAAATCGCCGGCGGTTACACCGGCTTCATGGAGGCGGCCGATACCGCTCAAGGCGGTTCGCTCTCTTTGCTTGGCGGTCTCATCAAGGCCGGCAATCTCGCTGGCGTGCTGTCCGTGGTCCACCCGACCGAGGAGCACACGAAGGTCACTGGTCCTTTGCGCAATATGAGCTACGACCAATGGAAGACGTGGGTCGACAACATCGGCAAGTACGGTGCGTATGGCAAGGAATTTACCGAGGTGGCTACGGGCGATGGTGCGGGCTCTGTTACTGATCAGGATTCCCTGGACAAGTTCCTCGAATCCTACATCTTCGGATTCAACGTCGTCGCCGGTCGTGCGGAGTATCAGACTGGCGCGAACTTGCATGATTCCGGCGTCGCCGGCGGACACGTCGGCCTGATGCGCACCGGCACGATCACCGATGGCCAGTCGATGGATGTCAAGACCGTCTCTGCCATGCGTGCGGCAGGCGGTTATGCGGGCACGATGGAATCCGGCTCGGCATCCTCGTTCGGCTCTATCCAACTATTCGGCGACAAAGGCATCAAACTTGATTTGGGACAGATGCTCGACGTGGCACAGGTATTTGTGCCCGTCGTCAAATCTTCGAGCGTGGCCGGCTACCGCAAGGGTATGAAGGTCGTGGCCACCGGTGAAGACATCACGCACGGTACCGGTAATGCCGGAGGCTATGTCGGTCTCGCGGTCGGCGGCCAGATCTGGGGCGATCTCGGCCAGAACGGCCAGAAGCTTGTCAAGGGTGTCACCGCTGCCGGTGCCAACGTTTCCAACCTGCGCAAGGTGGAAGGGCGCAACAATGTCGGCGGATTCATCGGCGTGGCCACTGCCGGTGCGGTTGCGGATGTGGACACCAATGCGTCCGAGGGATTCCTGCAAGGAATCCTCGACTCGCTGGTATCGAACCCGGCAAGTCTGGTCAGCGTATTGCAGGCCACGGTTACGACGATTCGCGGTGCGCATGTGAGCTCGGATGACCCGGCATGGGGATACACGGTCAATGGCGCATATGAGAGCAAGGACGATAAGGGTAATACCACAACCAAGTATGCCCTGAACGCCGGCGGTTTCGCTGGTTCGTTGCAGGCCGCGATCCTCGGTGACAAGGATTCCGCCAAAGGCACCGGCAGTGAAGCGGATCCGAACAATGACCCGGCTTCTCTTACTGTTAACGGGCTGCGCGCCGTTGAAGGCGGGCAATACGCGGGCGGCTTCTTCGGCCTTGCCGATGTGTCCAGCGTCGCTTCCGTCGGCGGCGGCGAGGCCGGCGATAAGCAGGATACCAACCTGCTGCTCAAACTGCTCAAGGTCGGCAACGTGGGCGTGCTCGAAGCATTCCGCACCTTCATCTATGACGGTCAGGTCAACGGCGTGAACGACGGCATCCAAGTCGTCGCCCATGATTCCACCACGAAGGGCATGCTCGACTCGAAGCGTTACACCGGTGCGGCCGGTGGCTTCGGCGGTGGGCTGATCAATGGCTCTGTGAAGCAGTCTGCGGTCACCAACCTCAACAGTGTGACCGGCGTGAACTACGTGGGCGGCTTCATCGGGCATCTTGGCAAATCCGGCACGGTCGCCGCCGACAATGCACAGCTCGGCACGGATGCGCTCAATCTGCTTGGTGCCACGGCCGGCGTACTTGACATCTGGGGCTCGCACGTTGGCGATTCGCGCGTCACCGGCATCCCGGACGGTTATACCGTCACCGCCACACACCATGGCGACAATTACGGCAAAGCCACCGACAAGGCTACCGGACGCGAGGTCGCAGGCGGTTTTGTTGGATACGCGGATTTGGCCAGGGTGAAGGGCTGCGCGTCTGACAATCTCAAGAAGGTCACCAGCGGTGAGATTGCCGGCGGATTCGTCGGTGAAACCAGCCGTGCCTATTTGGTTGACGCGAAGGTCAACTCTGTACTTGTGGAACTGCTGCTGCATGTGGTGAACGCGCTGGTCAAGCTCCTGTACCTCGACAAGGCGGAACAGGTCGGCGTCATCGATTTAGGCAAGTGGTTCCCGGCCATCTTCGGCAAGGTATTCGATCTCAAGGTGCTTTCGGAAGGCAACGTGCTGTACGTGAACCTGTTCGGACTGAAGGTGAGCGTTGCTCTGTCCAAGGCTGATGATGAAAACCAGCAGCAGACCGACGTGGCGATTGTCACCATCGGCGATAGTGTCATCAAACTGCCTTGCAACAAAAACGGCATTGATATGAATGGGTCGGGCAGCAACCTGACCGTCCAGCTCATCAAGGGCAACCGTACTCGCGTGGAACAGTCCACCGTAACGGGCATCGCCAGCGGCTATGACGTGTTCGGTGGTGGGGCGACTCAGGACACCGACGGCGTGAAGGATCTCATCACCGGCTACGCGGGCGGTTTCGCCGGACTGAACGACGAGGGTGTGCTGGCAGACGACCACATGGTCTACGCCGACACGATCCGCGGCACCAGCGGACTGGTCGACCCGTTCTCGAACACCAAACTCAAGTCCGTATGGGACTTCAACACCATGAGCGACATCCTCGGACCGGTCGATGCCGGCAAGGGCGCCAAGGCATACAACACCTATCGCATTTACCGCAAGGCGGCCGCGAACGCTAGTGAGGCCCGTACCTCCGCACAGGACGGCAACAAGATCTTCTCGCAGAAGAACACGGCAGACGATGCGCTGAACACCGGACTCGATCGTTGGGAAGTGAAGCTGTTCGACGTGGTCAACACATACGACAGCAGCGCTGTGCACAGCTCCGCATCCGGCGACGCCGGCACCACTTGGGTCGGCATTAAGGACGCCGTGGTCGACTCCACGGACGGCAGCACCAAGACGAAGCTCGATGCTTACCAGTCCCCGGCCAAGGCCGTGCTCATGCTCGACGCGACCGTGACCGACAACAACGGCGGACTCACCCCCGAACCGGACGACGGCCAGGACCCGTGCGGCAAGGACGGTTGCCGAACCATTGACCTGACCGTCCAGAAGATATGGAAGGACGGCAACCTCGAACGGCCGCAGTCGGTCGAACTGAAGATCGCCGCGCACTATACCGATGGCAGTGGCAATACGGTGACGCCGCAGACGATTCAATGCTTCGGCGCGGATTGCACAACCGTGACGCAGAAGAATCCATGGACGGTGACGTTGGACTCCTCCGATGCCTCTTCCTGGAGCAACACCTGGCGCAAGGTGATTCAAGGACTGCCGGTCGCATTCGTGGATGGACAGGATGCCAACGGCAAGGACATCGTGCGTTACTACACGTACACCGTGGAAGAGACCGCCGTGACCTATAAGGACGGCGATACCACCAAGACCATTAAGCCCGCGGAGGCCGGATACCAAGTATCGGTCTCCTACAACACCAAGGAACGCGTGGCCATTGTTACCAATGCGGCGTTGCTTCCGGATACGGGAGGCGCGGGCACGATGTGGTTCCTGATGTTCGGCTTGCTGCTTATGGGAGCTGGCGTGGTCTGGTACGTGCGTAATCAACGCGTTCAATCCGGCACAGTCCGCTCGGGCTCCAGCCGTATACGAAAGCGAGGTGCCCATGCCTCGTGACGACCACATAGACAAACCGTACCTGCCAAACAGAAAAGATTTCCATCTAGAGAAAGGAACAGTAATGAAGTCACTGATGAAAAAGGTTTTCGCTGCCGCCGCGGCGATTGCCACCGTATTTGGATTGGCTGCGACGACAGTCGCCACGGCCAACGCAGCGGGTGGTAATGCCACGCTGACGGTCAGCACTAAAGACGCGAAGTTCGCCGGTAAGACCGTGAACGCCTACAAGATGTTCTCCGCCACCGTGAGCAGTGACGGCGGGGCTGTCTCCCACACGTTGAATGACGCGTGGAAGCCGTTCTTCAAGAACTCCGTCGGACTAACTGATGTTACCGACGCGAACGTCAACGATAAAGCAAACGAGTACGTATCCGGTCTGACTGGAAAAGAAAAAGACTTGAGTACTTTCGCTGCCAAGGCATCGAACTGGGCGCAGACCAACAACATCACGGCTGACGCGACCGCTACGGTATCTAAGAATGCTGCCACGGACGGTAAGTACACTGCGACGTTCACTAATCTCGACTACGGCTACTACGTGGTCGCTGTGCCGGGTGCTACCGTGGCCGACACCAACAGTCAATACGCCGCGCTAGTTCGCGTTCATAGCACCAGTGTGGATGCCGAGATTAAGGGCGCCCTGCCTACCGTCGACAAGAAGGTACAGGTAAACGGCACTGGTAAGGACGCCACCGACGCGAAGATCGGTGATACCCTGACCTTCACCCTGACCTCCACCATTCCGGACATGTCCGCCTATAACACCTACACCTTCAACTTCAAGGATACGTTGTCTAAGGGTCTCACCTTTGGACAAGTCACTTCCGTTAAGGTCGGAGATACGACACTGACCAAGGACACTGACTACACCGTCACCACTGCTCCTGCGGACTCCGGCAAAACGCTTCTTACTGTCGCCATGAAGGACTTCAAGACCAAGCAGCAGGCCAATGCCGGCAAGAAGATCACCGTCACCTACACGGCCACGCTGAACAAGGATGCTGTTGTGGGCGGTGCTGGTAACGTCAACTCCGCAACGATTCAGTACTCCAACAACCCGAGCACCAATGGCACCGGTGAGTCCGAACCCAGCAAGGTTCGCGTCTTCACTTATGGCTTCACCGTCGATAAGTACACTGGTAAAAATTATGATGATACCGCTACTCGACTTGCTGGTGCTGAGTTCACACTCGCACATAAGGGCGGCACCGCTATTAGTTTCGTGCAAGTCACTGCCGGTAGTGCGACCGAGAACGCTGTATACCGCGTAGCTAAGGCTGATGAGGCAGGTGCTACGACGACTATCACCACTCCTGCAAACGGTAAGGTTGACTTCCGGGGACTGGAGAACGGCGAGTACACGCTCACCGAGACCAAAGCGCCGGCCGGCTACAACAAGCTCGCCAGCGCCATCGGCGTGAAGGTTGATGGCAAGAACGACGGCACTGACACCACGGATGCCACCGTCGCCATCACCTACAACAACGACAATGGCAACAGCTACAACCAGACCGCATCGAACGGTGTCATCCCGGTCCAGAACAAGCCCGGTGTTGTCCTGCCTGGCACTGGTGGCATGGGTACCATCGCCTTCACGGTGATTGGTGTGCTGGTCATCGCGCTCGGCGTTGCTTGGACTCTCAAGCGCAAGAACGCCTGACGAGCATGGCCGTGTTTTGGGCGTGAAGGGCACACACCCGCTACGCCCACAACACGGTTTCCTCGCGAAAAGAACGCTCGATGAAACGACTGCGCAACATCCTGCCCTTACTGGTCATTCTCGGTGGAATGCTCATTCTGTTCTATCCGACGATCAGCAACTTCCTCATTATGCGCAACGCCAGCCGCGCCGTAAATAACTACGATGCCAGCGTTGAAGCATTGAGCCAGGAACAGTACCAGAAGGTGCTGGATGCTGCGCACGCCTATAACGAAAAGCTCGCCCAGAACGATGCGGGAGAGACCGACGCTCTTGCCAGTGCCGTCAATTCCGCATCCACGGACGAGGAATACAACAGTCTGCTCAATATTGACGGTGACGGCATGATGGGATACATCACTGTGCCTAAGCTTGAGGAGACCTTGCCGATTTATCACGGCACTTCCGAGAAAGTGTTGCAATCCGGCATCGGACATCTCGAACAGACATCACTGCCAGTTGGTGGCGCGTCCACTCATGCGGCGCTGTCTGGCCACCGGGGCTTGCCCACGGCAAAACTGTTCACGGACTTGAACCTTATGAAAAAAGGCGACAAGTTCTACATCACAATACTTAAAGACACGTATGCGTATCAGGTCGATAAGATCACTACCGTTCTGCCGACCGATACCAAACAACTGGCAATTGAGCCCGGCAAGGATTTGGTCACGCTCATCACTTGTACGCCGTATGCGGTCAATACGCATCGGCTGCTGGTGCGTGGCCATCGCATCCCATACACGCCGCAGCAGCAGGATGACGCCAAATCCACGTTCCACGTGGACATTCCGCTGCAGTACTTGTTGCCGTCTCTTGCACTGATTGCCTTGCTCATCGCATGGCATTTATGGCAGCGCCATGAGCGGCGACGCCGGCAGAGTGGGAGCACCAAGGTCGCATCTGGTGATTCTGACTCTGCGGATATCGAGCCGGACGGTGACTTGCCTCCTCAGTCAGACAGTACAAATAACCAATCACATTCATCATGGCGGAAAGGACCGGGCAGACATGTTAGACCTGCATAGCGGAAGCGAGTATGGTGCGGCGCGCATTGCTGCCATGATTGCCGCCGCCGTTACTATCGTCCTCACTGTTCTTGCAGCCTTCGGCTCTATGGTGCCGTATGCGCAAGCTGATTCTTTCGGCGCTCTCACCATCAATGCCGTATGGGGCCGAGACACGGCTTCGCCCAAATTGCTTGCCGGCGATACCTATTCCATCGTGCGCGTCGCCACCGTCACAACGAACAATGATGGTAGCGTCTCCTCATATAAAACCGTCGGCGATTTTTCCGGCCTCACTGCCGATTGGGAACGCCTGACATCAAGTGAATATCACGATGCTGCCAAGAAGCTCGCTGCGCACGCGGCGAAAAACAAGCTGTACCAGCATTCCGGCACCACTAACGTAGCTGGTCAGCTCACTTTCCAGAATCTGCCGCTCGGCCTATATCTGGTCTCCCGCACGAGCTCGGCGAAAGCCAACAAGGCATACGACTGTGATCCGTTCCTCATCTCGATTCCTGGCAGTGGAGGCACATCCGCTGATCTCAACATCACAGTAGAGCCGAAATTTAGCACTGGAACTCCTGTTGTCCCGCCCGAAGATAACCCGAGCGAGGAGCCGGGCAATCCTGGCCTTATCGGTCGTACGGGTGCCGCCGTAGGCAGCATTGCCGCGGCAGCGGGGCTCATGTTACTTGTTGCGTTCATTTTGTTCAGATTGCGCATGAGGCGCCGCATACGGGACGTCAATTCGGCCGGCAAATCCCATACAGATGATTTATTCGTATGCGAGAATAACGCGCCGAAGTCGCCGCTACTCGCTGCACTTCCCAAGCACCACGTAGAATCGAACACATGGAGTTGAACGATTTGCCTCAGATGGATCCGCGCGCGCTGAAGGCCACGTCCGTCAAAGCCGAAGACGAACATGCCAGTTCAGCTGAGCCGCAAGCATTGAAGATCACCGCCGCCAGCTCGAACCCGAAGATGTTCACGCTGCCCTGGCATAAGCCCCTGGCCACCTGGCCCGAGGACCTGCTGGCCAACCTGCCGCGAGGCATCTCCCGCCACGTGGTGCGTTTTGTGCACGTGGGCGACGAGGTGTACGCCATGAAAGAGATCACCCGTCAGGTGGCCGAGCGCGAGTATGAGATTCTGCGCCGACTGCAGAAGCTCGAGTTGCCGACCGTCATCCCGATTGCCGTGGTCACCGGTCGTCATGACCGCAACGGCGAACCGCTGGAAGCGATTCTGGTCACCCGTCACCTGAAGTTCTCACTGCCGTACCGCGCGCTGTTCGCCCGCAATCTCCAGCCGGATACTGCCGAGCGTTTGATCGACGCCCTTGCCGTGCTGCTGGTTCGCCTGCACTTGGCCGGCTTCTACTGGGGCGATGTGTCGCTGTCGAACGTCCTGTTCCTGCGTGATGCCGACGCGTTTTCCGCCTTCCTGGTGGACGCCGAAACCGGTGATTTGCAGGTGCAGCTTACCGATGGCCAGCGTGAATACGATATCGACTTGGCTCGCACCAACATCATCGGTGAATTGATGGATTTGGCTTCTGGCCGTCTGCTGCCGAGCGACGTGGACGAGATCGAGGTGGGCAACCGTCTGGTCGACCGCTACCACTCGTTGTGGAGCACGCTGACCGACACCGACAAGTTCGGCCCGGATGAGATGTGGAAGATCGAGCAGCGCGTCAACAAGCTCAACGACCTGGGCTTCGACGTGGATGAGCTGGAGATGAAGACCGCGGAGGACGGCAAACGTGTGCTGGTCCGCCCGCGCGTGGTCGATGCCGGCTATGCGTCGCGCAAGCTTCTGCGACTGACCGGTTTAGATGTGCAGGAGAATCAGGCGCGGCGCCTGCTCAACGATCTGGATGCGTACCGTGCCTCCACGTGGCGTGAAGGCGAGGAGTTGGAGATCGTCGCCACCGATTGGATGCGTGAGGTGTATGAGCCGACCGTGCGTATGATTCCACGTGAATATCGTTCGCAGATCGAGCCGGCACAGTTCTTCCATGAGGTGCTGGATCACCGCTGGTTCCTTGCCGAGAAGGCCGGCCACGACGTGCCGATGGGCGAGGCTGTGGAAAGCTACATCCAATCCGTGCTACCGAACTACAAGCTGGATGACAAAGCCGTGAACGAGCTCAACGCTGAAGCGGATTCCGGCGTGGTCGACGATGAGGCGAATTACGAAAAGCCCATCGACGATGATGATTACAATCCCGACGACGATCCTGATGCCGCGGTGTGGAGCCACTGATATGTGGAGCTGCTGAGCGAAACCGGACGGGGTGGTGCGCCGATTGCGGCGGCCACCCCGATTTTCGTTCCGCTCGATGACCCCGCCGGCAGCAGGGGGAGATATGGGTATTACTTCGTGGCGGCTGCCGCTGCTTCGCGACGGGCGCGGGCGACCGCGTACAGGCTGATACCGGCTGCGACCGAGGCGTTCAGAGACTCCACCATGGACGTGATCGGAATGCCGGCGATCGCGTCGCACGACTCGCGCACAAGTCGGCTCAGTCCCTTGCCTTCCGAACCGAGCACGACGATCAGCGGATCGGTCTCGAAACCGGTTTCGCCGACCAGCTTATCGCCGCCGCCGTCTAGGCCGACCGTGTAATATCCACGTTCGCGCATGCTTTCGATGGCCTTGGTGAGGTTCACCACGCGAGCCACCGGGATATGCGCCGCGGCACCGGCCGATACCTTCCACGCGGCAGCGGTGACCGAAGCGGAACGACGCTCCGGCAGAATCACGCCGTTGGCACCGAAGGCGGCGGCCGAACGAATCACCGCACCCAGGTTCTGCGGGTCGGTCACGCCGTCGAGCGCGATGAACAGCGGGCGTGCGTTGATGCGCGCACTCGGCGAATTCACCACGTCCATGGCCTTGGCCTTGCGCTCGGCGATATCCGCCAGCTCGGCGAGAGACGAATACTGGTACGGTTGCACTTTGAGCACGACGCCCTGATGGTTCGACGACCGGGCGATGCGATCCATTTCCAGACGGTCGGCCTCCAGCAGGTGCAGGCTTTGTGCGCCGGCGAGCTTGATGATCTCGCGTGTACGGTCATCATGCTCGATACGTGTCGCGATATACAGCTGCATGCTGGGGACGCCGACGCGCAGCGCCTCCAGCACGGCATTGCGGCCGATGACCAGATCGTCCGAATCGGACGTGAACTTCGCGGCGCGACGGCGGGCTGCCAGTCGTGGATCTGCCATCTTGCGACGGTTCGTCGCCTGCTTGGCCTTGTATGCCTTGTGATACACGCGATCCTCGGCTTTGGGCGTCGGCCCCTTGCCGCGTAGCGCATTGCGGTGTTTTCCTCCCGACCCCTTGGTCGGACCTTTCTTGATTGCCATACGTGCCATTGTCCCAGACCCCCACGCCAAACAGCCATTCGCGGCGCGCGAATCGCCCCAATCCCCTGAGAGACTCGGTTTGCGTTCCTAAGTGCGCGCCGGAACGCCGAGTGCGCGAACATAGGAACGCAGATCGCATAGTTTGCGTTCCTAAGTGCGCAGAGTTGTCGTTTCGGCGCGCACTTAGGAACGGAACGCAGCTCGTCCGGTTCCGAAGCCGCCGGATTCCTTGCCTTGGCACGTATGATGAATGCAGGATCGGGCGGTGTCATTCACACCCGGAGAGCCAGAAGGTCTTGCGATGGTCGATGTGAGCAGGGAGTGCTGCGAGCGGTATTTCGGCATGGACGACGAACTGTTCGATTACACCATGGCGACGCTCCGCTGGCTGCTCGCGCTGTGGGAGCGTGTCGCCTGAAATCGTTCGCGGAATGCTGATATTTGGACAACACGTAAAGGGCTGTTTCGCCAAGCGATGACGGGTTTGTGGAATAATGGCAACAGTATGCATCGGCAGCAGTTGCGCCGGTGCCCATAACCGCGCAGCTTTATCGAGATGACCGGGGGAGGGGACGATCCCGGTGATTGTGAGGGCTGACTACTCCGCGGCTATATCAAGGAGACCATTATGGTTGATCACACAAATGATCAATCCACAGGCGTGCAGTCGCAGGAAGGCCTGCTTCACGACGTCGATCCCAGCTTGACCGAGGCGAACGAAGTCGCCAAGGCGCTGGATGTGGATACCAATACCGGCCTGAGTTCCGCCGAGGCGCAGCGCCGGTTGGAGAAATTCGGCCCGAACCAGTTGGCCAGCGCGCCGCCCGTACCCAAGTGGAAGAAGTTCCTGGCGCAGTTCCAGGATCCGCTGGTGTACCTGCTGCTTGCCGCCACTGTCATCTCACTGATCGCATGGTTCATCGAGCGCTCACACGGAACGGCCGGCGAAGTGCTGCCGTTCGACGCCATCGTCATCATCCTGATCCTGATCGTCAACGCAGTGCTGGGCTATATTCAGGAGGCCCGTGCCGAGCAGGCGGTGGAGGCGCTCGCCCAAATGACGGCACCGCAGACCTCCGTGCTGCGTGACGGCAAAATCGTGCACATCAACACCGCCGACGTGGTTCCCGGCGACATCGTGGTGCTTGGCGAAGGCGATACCGTCTCCGCCGACGGGCGTCTGTTCGCCGCCGCGTCGCTGCGCATCGCCGAGGCGAGCCTGACCGGCGAATCCGTGCCGGTGGGCAAGAAGCCCGACACGCTCGACTCCGCCAAGGCGCTGGGCGACCGCACCAATATGATTTTCAACGGCACGTCCGTCACTCAGGGCACCGGCCGCGCGATCGTGACCGGAACCGGCATGAACACGCAGGTCGGCAAGATCGCCGACATGCTGTCGCAGACCGATGACGAGGATACCCCGCTGCAGAAGGAGATGACCCACGTCTCCAAGATCCTGGGCATTGCCGTGTGCATCATCGCGGCCGTCGTGCTCGTCGCGCTGTTCATCACGCAGGGCTTCCACAAGATGCCCGACGATCTCATCGACTCGCTGCTGCTGGCCGTTTCGCTGGCCGTCGCCGCAGTGCCGGAAGGTCTTGCGACGATTCTGACGGTTGTTCTCGCGCTCGGCGTGCAGCGCATGGCCAAGCACAACGCCATCGTCAAGAAGCTGAGCTCCGTGGAAACGCTGGGATCCGCTTCAGTGATCTGCTCCGACAAGACCGGTACGCTCACGCGTAACGAGATGACCGTCGAGCGCATCGTCACCCCGAGCGGTGAAGTGCAGCTCACCGGCACCGGTTACGAGCCCAAGGGCAAGATGCTGGGCATGGGTGGCGACGCCATCGAGGAGAGCGCTCCGGTCAACGCCGAAGCCCTGCGCACCATCGCCGTCGGAGCGTTTGCCAACGACGGTGACTTGCGTCAGAACGATGCCGGCCAGTGGGAGATCGTCGGCGACCCGACCGAGGTGTCGCTCGTCGTCGCCTCCCGCAAGATCAAGGCCGAACGCGCCCTCGGCAAGCTCGACCGTGTGGCCGAGGTTCCGTTCACGTCCGAGCGCAAGCGTATGGCCGTGATCGGCAAGGACAGCAGCGACAACGGCAACCTGAGCGTCTATGCAAAGGGCGCGCCCGATGTGCTGCTCGGCTACTGCACGCGCATCGCGGTTGGCGACGCCGTCCGCCCGATGACCGAAGGCGACCGCCAGGAGATTCTCGCGACCGTCGAGCGTCTGTCCGGCGAGGCATACCGCACGCTGGGTGAGGCGTACCGCCCGCTCGGCACCACATCCCTGGCCGATATCCCCGGCATCAAGACCAATGCAGCCGGCCAGGTGACCGACATCTCCGAGCAGAGCGACGTCATCGAGCGTGACCTGATCTGGGCCGGCATGGTCGGCATCATCGACCCGCCGCGCACCGAAGTGCGTGATTCCGTGGCCGAAGCGCATCGCGCCGGCATCCGCACGGTGATGATCACCGGCGACCACCCGCTCACCGCGGCCCGCATCGCTTCCGATCTGGGCATCAT
>ENA-OZHP01000716-OZHP01000716.1-human-gut-metagenome-genome-assembly--contig:-NODE-716-length-13443-cov-4.479982_pt1 | contig 13443 bp, 11 predicted proteins | sample MGYA00244046_ERZ653686 | MGnify/ENA primary metagenome ERZ653686 (study PRJEB26926, sample SAMN06165313) | human gut metagenome | biome: ENVO:00009003; feature: ENVO:2100002; material: ENVO:00002003... | reverse complement strand
ATCTACACCCTAGAGTTCGTCGGCAGCGTCAGATGTGTATAAGAGACAGGGTTGCCGCGGCGCCGGTCAGAGGGCCGATGACACCGATCTTGAAGGTCTTGCCGTCATCGGCGGAGCCGCCGTCCGAGCCACCCGACGAGCAACCAGCGAGTGCCGCGGTGCTACCGAACGCCGCGGCGCCAGCCAAGAAACTCCTGCGGTTAAGTACGTTATTGATGCTAAACATGGTATCCCCCTTTTCGCTGGCCGCGGTGCGGCCGTCTTGCGGTACAGGGCAAACCTTATGGTGCAAACGTTGACAGTTTGTTACGGAAGTTCGTTTGTAGCGAGCGTGTTTCCAATGTTTCCGCAGCGTTTCGGGGGTGGCGTTTTGTGCTGCTCCCGCTGCCAGGCAAGCACGCGCCCGCACTTCACGCTAGAATGCACTCAACCTTTAAGCGGTTAATCCATCCATAAGATGCACGAAGGAGCTATCTATGAGCGAACCCCTGCGCACCGTGAACGTCGGCCTCATCGGTCTGGGAACCGTCGGCGGCGGCGTGGCCCGTCTGATCAAGAGCCACCACGATGAGTACCTGGCCGCCTACGGCATCGACCTTAAGCTGACCCGCGCCTGCGCGCTTGCTTGGGAGCAGGCCGAGGCGGCAGGCATTGAGCGCGAGGCCTTTACGAGTGACTGGCACGACGTCGTCACCGACCCCGCCGTCGATATCGTCGTCGAGCTCATCGGCGGCGAGCACCCCGCGACCGAAATCTTCACCACCGCCTTCGAGAACGGCAAGCACGTCGTCTCTGCCAACAAGGCCCTGCTGGGCCGTCATGTCGAGACGCTTGCCGAGAAGGCGCGCGCGTGCGGCGTGCAGATTAAGTGCGAGGCCAGCTGCGGCGGTGGCATCCCCATTGTCAGCACGCTCGAGCACGACCTGGTGGGCAACAAGATCCTGACCATCGCCGGCATTCTCAACGGCACCACCAACTACATCCTGTCGCGCATGGACGCCGAGGGCGCCGATTACGCTGACGTGCTCGCCGACGCCCAGGCAAAGGGCTATGCCGAGGCCGACCCGTCCGCCGACGTCGACGGCTTCGATGCCGCCAGCAAGACGGCGATCCTCGCCTCCATCGGCTTTGGCACCCGCGTTACCACCGACGATGTGTACCAGCAGGGTATCCGTACCATCGGCGCCGAGGACATCGCCCAGGCCCGCGAGCTCGGCTACACCATTAAGCTGTTGGGTATCGCACGCAACACCGAAGCCGGCGTCGACGTCCGCGTGCATCCCACGCTGATCCCCGCCGACCACATGCTTGCCAAGGTCAACGGCGCCATGAACGCTGTCTACGTGGTAGGCGACGCCGTGGGCGAGACCATGTTCTACGGTGCCGGCGCAGGCTCCTTCCCCACCGCGAGTGCCGTCGTGGGCGACATCCTGTCGCTCTCCGAGCAGATCAGCCGCGGCGTGGCTCCGCTGCCCGAGATTGAGCCCTATGGTCACAACCTCGCCTTTAAGCCCATGGACGAGCTCCAGACCAAGTACTATGTGCGCCTGAAGGTCGCCGACCGCGTGGGCGCCCTGTCCGAGACGGTCGACATCTTTGCCAAGCACAACATCTCGATCTCGCTCATCAACCAGGTCGAGGATGGCAAGTCGGGCGTCAGCGATGTCTGCTCGGTCATCTTCCTGACGCACCGCGCGCTCGAGAAGGACGTCCAGGCTGCCGCCGCCGAACTTGCCAGCGTCGACTGCGTGGCCGAGGTCGCCAACGTCCTGCGTATTGAGGACGTCGAGGCCTGGACCGAAGGCGTTATGGCCAACTAGTTCGGTCTTCGGTATACGACATATATGTTGAGGGGCTCCCGTCCGGTCTTGGACGGGAGCCTTTTTACTTGCGCGCTCGGGGCGCATCGGCGTGGCTTGCGTTTGAACAACTTGACCGTTCATTGACAACCGGGGGTACCGTTCACCGATAGGCGAACGCGCTCGTTTTGGGCCGCCACTATGCTGTGCTGCGTATGTCCACACCCCCGAAGAATGGAGGCACCATGTTGCTCGAGGGCAAGAAAGCAATCATCACCGGAGGCACGCGCGGTATCGGCTACGCCATCGCCTGCCGTTTTATTGAGGAGGGCGCCGCCGTCACCGTCTTTGGCTCTCGCCAGGAGACCGCCGACGCCGCCGTTGAGAAGCTGACCGCAGCCTATCCCGAGGCCAAGGTCTGGGGCCGCTCCTGCGACCTCACCTCGCTCGAGGCCGTGACTGAGGCCTTTACCCAGGCAGCCGCCGACATGGGCGGCCTGGACACGGTCGTCAACAACGCCGGCATCTCCCAGCGCTCGCCGCTTCTGGAGTACACAGCCGAAGAGTTCGCCAAGGTCATGGACCTCAACGTCGTCGCCGTCTTTAACGGCCACCAGGCCGCTGCCAAGATCATGACCGAGGCCGGTCACGGCGGCACCATCACCACCACGAGCTCGATGGTCGCCAAGTACGGTCAGCCCTCCGGCGTTGGCTATCCCACGTCCAAGTTCGCCGTCAACGGCATGGTTCAGTCGCTCTCGCGTGAGCTCGCCCCAATGGGCATTCGCGTCAACGCTGTCGCGCCCGGCGTGACCAAGACCGATATGGTCGCCAACCTTCCCGAAGAGGTCATCAAGCCCATCATCGCCACCATTCCGCTCGGCCGCATGGGCGAGCCCGAGGACGTCGCCAACGCCTTCGTCTTCCTGGCAAGCGACATGTCCTCTTATGTCACGGGCGCCGTACTCCCCGTCGACGGAGCCGCCCGCTCCTAAAGGGCCGCAGGCTTTTGTCCCAGCCTTCTACAGAGCCCTACGCAAAAGAGAGCCCTACGCAAAAGGCGCGCTGCCTGCATCGATTGCAGGCAGCGCGCCTTCCTTTATTTAGACGGAACCCGTATCCCAGTTTTCTAGCTCAGAACGGGACGTAGTTTCCCCCGGAGCCCTCTCGCGGAAACTGCGTCCCATTCTGAGTGCCTATTCCGGGACGCAGTTTCCCAAAGAACATTGTTCCGGAAAGCGGGGACCATTCTGAGCCTTCAAACCGGGACGCATCTTCCCCGCAGAGGTCCAAAGCCCATCCGCAACTGTCCCTCAAACGGACAATCGTCACCCGAAGGTGGTCACGTCGAGCATGTTGCCCCAATCGAAACACGGCCGTATAACACCTTCAGGACAACCAACTCTCATGTCGAAGCCAGCGCATCGGGAAGCGCAGCCGCTCGCCGACATGCAATTTGTTGCACAGTAAAATCGACTACCGACACCCTTATCCTTTGTTTAGCCAATAGCGTTAAGGGAGGGAGAACATCATGTCGAGACGGCAAACACCGATTGAGGTCATGTTCTCCCTCTTCAAGACTTCGTTTGCCCTGAGTCATCGCGCGCTTGCAGAACTGTTGTTATCCGATCGGCCGCTAACAAACGGGCGGCCTACCGCCCAGATGGCGCAGGACACGAGCTGGCTTTCGCGCACAATCGTGCACTCGCAGCCAGGCTCATTAGAAGATCGCTACTTTGCCGACTGGTCATGCGCATCAGATCGGATCCTGCACAAGCTACGGGAAAAAGGTTATTCGAACGCCGACATCTATACCGCAATTGCATCAGCGACTGGTGCGATAGTTCAAACGCTCAACGCCTATGGGCGCAACGGACTCCTTTACCGAAATGCCGCCACGCGCCTCGTCAGCTGCCAGTCAGACGAAGACGACAGAGCTCTCATTTCGATCGCGCTTGTGGTTTCGACCGCCTGTTGGTGCGATCCAGCTCGTTCCATCACATACATCATTGACCACATCAAATGTGTAGGGAATGTCGGATCGTTTACCCCCCCCCTCAAGCGTTTCTTCCAGCCCATGCGATTTGAAACAAACCGGCACCACGTATGCGCTCGGCCTTATTAGGATCGACAACGAGCTCGTCGTCGGTGGCCCCTATGTCGTTGAGCCATCGGCCATAGGCTCCGTCATTGGAACGCTCGCGCTCGAGGATAGAGCCGTCACCGATGTTGGCCCAGATGCCTCCGCCAGACATCTCCGCATCTTCACTGAGAGCAATGCTTGGTACGCACAAGACCTCGGTTCGACCAACGGAACATATCTAATCGAAGCGTCCAACGGAAAGAAACTCGATATCAGTTCCGGCGTACCCGCTCAGCTGCATCCAGGCGACACCTTGTGTCTGGGTCTCAGTACCACTTTTGCTGTCGTAGCTACGACATCAGCCCTGATTAATCAGCATCACCAACCGTAGAAATAAGGCAACCATGAGCATCACCGATGTCATCAAATACGAAAGCGACAATCACACTTTTATCTGGAAACACCCTTCAGAGGATTTCAATACAGGCTCGCAACTCATCGTCCACGAAACCCAAGAAGCAATTTTCTTCCTTAATGGACAGGCCCTGGATTCCTTTGGACCGGGCAGGCATGAACTTGAAACTCAAAATCTGCCGTTACTGAACGGCATTTCGAAGATAGCAACTGGCGGCGTCAATCCCTTTCACTCAGAGGTCTACTTCGTTAACCTCATCGAGCAGATGGGCATCCGCTGGGGAACCAATTCCAAGATTCAGTTCATGGAACCGACTTATGGGTTTCCGCTCTCGCTCGGGGCGTCCGGAGAGATGGCTCTTGCTGTAAAAGAGCCCCGCAGGCTCCTTCTCAAACTTGTTGGAACCGAGGCCTTGCTCTCTCAGGACAAGTTGATCAGTTATTTCAAAGCTTTCCTGCAAACTCGCATAAAAACTCATCTCGCTCAAGTAATTACCGAACAAAAACTCTCCATTTTCGAACTCGATGCACACCTGGAAGAGCTGTCCGACTCGCTTAAGAACAAGCTGCTTCCCGACTTTGCCGCATACGGTCTCTTGTTAACGCAAATGCTGGTCACCGCCATCGTCAAGCCCGAAGGCGACCCGGTATACGAGAGGTTTAAGGATCTCCATTTCAAGCAATATGCCGACGTACGCGAGGCACAGATAAAACAGCAGGTCGGCATTATCGAACAAGAAACCGCGGCGCAGCGTACCGTAATCTCCGCAAAAGCACGCGCAGAAAAACGGCAAATCGAGGGCTATACCTATCAACAGGAGCGCAGCTTCGATGTTGCCGAAAAGATGACCCAGAACGAGGCGACTGGCGAATACGCAAACATGGGCATCGGCCTAGGTGTAATGGCCGGCGTCGGCGGGACCATGGGGTCAGTCATGACGGACGCGCTCTCGCAAGCGACTGGCACGCCCGTGACGCAGTCTATCCCCGCGGATGCCAATTCGCAGCAAAGTACTGCGAAATTCTGTTCCGAGTGTGGTTATCACTTCTCTGGAACCGAGAAGTTCTGTCCTGAGTGCGGAGCACGGAGGTCATAATGAAGAGCACGCAGGCATATATTGCAGCAATTCCCGTAGCCCTTTTCATAGCTATCGAAAGCGTGGCAATACTTTTATTTGGACCCTCAACCACTTTTTGGATTGAGAGCGCATTCTCTTTGGTCAGCCTCGCCCTGGTGGTTTCAGCCTTGTTATTTGGACCCCAAACGAATCTTAAGATATTTGGCATCTCAAAGATACTTGTTATTTGCGTATCGTTTGCAGTCCAATTGCTGCTAAGCATACTAGGGTCCGCGTTAAAAACAGGGGCGCTTCCAGCAATTCCAATTCTCAGTTTTCTGTTTGCAATCGCCGCGATAACCGCACTCTTCGCAACGGGCGCTTCCGAATCTCATGCATCTACTATTGAAAACCAAGTTTCAAGCAAATCGCAATTCATGCAGAACCTTGAACTTCAGCTAAGAGTGCTTTTAGATGAATCACCTTCAGAGCTGCGCGCATCAATGGCCAGCCTCTTGGAAACTTCAAGCTTTGCCGACCCCACCAGTTGTGAAGCAAGCGCTCAAGTTGAAGATGAAATATCGAGCGCACTTAGTGATCTATCGCAATCAATCAAATCAAACGATATCGAAGGTGCGAACTTGAAAATATCACGCATGGCTTCGTTGATAAGGCAAAGAGCAGCACTGGTTAAAGCAAGCAAGGACAGCCAATGATCGATAGGGATAAATTAATCTCGCTTCTTATTTCAAAAGAAATTCCGGTAAAAAAGACCCAGAGATACAAAACTATTGGCTATCGAATAAAGCTCGAGAATGGGACAGCCGTATATGTCTACGACAGCGGCGGCTTCTTTTGTCAAGGAAATAACGCCGATCAAGTTCGAGAAGCCATCGAAGATGAAATCGTTGACGAACCAAACAACAAAGTTTTCGTTGTTTATGGCCACGATAAAACTGCACGAAACCAACTCCAACGTCTTCTCGAAGAGTTGAATCTCGAGCCAATTTTTCTCGATAATCAGCCCATGGGGGGCCGAACAATAATTGAACAACTGATGGAATACATCCCTCGCGCTAATTTCGGAATCGTGCTTATGACCCCGGACGATATGGGCCATCCAAAGAACGAACAGAATCAACCACAGCCAAGAGCTCGCCAGAACGTAGTTTTGGAACTCGGGATGCTACTGATGAAATTTGATAGGTCCAGGATCGCAATCCTTCTCAAAGAAACTGACCCGCCAATAGAAAAACCGTCCGATATAAACGGCATCTTATATCTCCCTTACAAGGATGACGTTTTTGAGATAAAGCAGAAGCTAATACGAGAAATGAACAGCAAGGGATATGAAATGGAGCAATCGAAATGAAAGCGCTGCAATGCGAGCTCTGCGGCAGTACAGAGATAATCAAGGATGGAGACTTCTTCGTCTGCCAAAGCTGCGGAATGAAATACACGCTCGAGACTGCAAAGAAAATGATGGTCGAAGGTGTTGTCCAAGTCGAAGGCACAGTGAAAACAGACCGCGCTGAAGATGCCGATCGATATCTCGCCCTGGCCAGAACCGCTCAAGAAGCAGGCAACAACGCTGATGCTGAGAAATATGCCTCCATGGCACTCGAAATTGACCTTAAGAACGCCGAGGCATGGTCAATAAAGGCAAAAGCGATAGACTGGCAGCTCACGTTTGACAACGATCGCTTGTCGGAATCAAATGCAGCATGCATTAACATGCTAAAGCTGCTAAATCGAGCCCCATCAGATTTTGATGAGATAAACGACGCGCTAAACATAGCGATAGGTTTCATTGAGCATCTGCGAACTATCACAAACTCTGAGGCAGACTTTTTCTGCCAGAAACTTGCAAATCTACCGAATGCGAAGAATCTAGAGTTAATTCAATCGGGGCTCATTCGTCACCTACAGTCGCGTGAACTCCAATGGAAAAATATAGAGGCCGTGTGCGAATTACAAACGGCTGCCGTAAAGAGGCTCAGCAAAGAGCAGGGGGAGAGTGTTGAGATACCCGAGAATATCGAAGAGCTCCTCGACGCCTTTACCGAAGACCTTTCCGGTCTTGCAGCGCGCAACATTTCATCAATGTATTTCAATGCTGCAATCACGATTCTAAACTCTGCGGTCAACGGCAGTTCCGCATGGTCAGAACGGTGGAACAAGGTCCGCGTATTTGATTACTACGCGACAGATGATTTCGACTATGACAACGAAGAAGAAGCTTTTTATTTATGCATTGATGCGTACGATAGTTGCATAAAAGCAACTCGCTTAGCCATCGACCTCCTTGACAGTAAAGTCACCAAACAAGGTACTGCCACAGACGAGATGCTCTTAAGATGTTGGGGCATATTGTGCACTCTCGAGGAGCTATGTATCAAAGTTCGAACAAATCGCCGATACTACGGATACTACGGACACCCCAGCGAACAAATAACAAACGACGGCTTTTTCCTTAACGATGAGGCAAAGCAGCTTCGGAGAGAACAGTTAGAAAAGGACATGGCAAAGCGTGACGAATACGACCCCGAGAAGAAGAAAGAACGTGAGCGCGCTGAAAAAGAAACAGAGCTCCAAGCCAAATATTGGTTAGATAATCCTGTTAAAAAGTCGCAAAAGCAATGGCTCGAAGATGAATTTGACCGGCTGGGGAACGAACTTCGAGAGCTTAAGAGCAGGCGTTCCTTCTTCAGCCCGTTCGATTTCAAGGCAAAACGTGAATGTGATGCAAAAATCGAACAGGCTCGCGAGCGCAGGCAGGAAATCAAGAACTCTTTGAAGGCCTTAGACGATGAACTCCTGGCGTACGTGTCAAACAACATTGAATCATAATCTCCCCTGCTTGACACGAGGGCCCATTGGGGGGGTCTCAAAGGCGCTTCCGATGCAAGAGCAGCTTTGCGCTGTAAAGGAATAGTGGACGAGTCCTTTGAGCGCCCATTCGCCTAACAACCGGTGCTCACTCTAGTCCGAGCAGATTAAGTCCCGACCCCGTCATCCTGCACACAAGCGGCCTTGCGGACACCTTTTCTAAATAGCCGGCGGCGATTAGGCTTGACAATGACCTACTCGCCGTCGGCTTTGTTACATCGAGATAGCCCGACACGCCATCAAGCGTGGACTCACCAAAGGCTTCGAAAACATGCATCTGGGCCGCATAAAAAAGAATATCTTTTGCCCTTTCGGAAAAAGAGCCGTCGAGCTCTTCGATCGCCATCTTAAGAACCTCAAGCTGCGTACGCTTTTCGACCAAATCACTCAGAACGGTATCCTGTGCCTGCTCTACCAAATCAAGCATCATTGCGACAAACGGAGTAGCCTCACTGCCGTTAAGGGGCCTCTCCACCACATCGAACGCCTTGTAATATGCGGTTTTATTCTCGGCAATCGCCCTGGAGAGCGACAGCACGGTCGGCTGCGATAGCGTCTCGTTCAAGCTCAACGCGAGAAGGTATCTCCCCGTCCTCCCGTTGCCGTCATAGAAGGGGTGGATATATTCAAAGAGGAAATGGCAGAGCGAGGCTACATAAAGGCTTGGGACATCTTCGCGATTGCCAAGCTCTATCATCTTGCCAAGAAGGTCAATGATTTCGGGCTCCGAGGAAACACCCTGATGGAGAATCTTGCCCCGACTGTTCTCAATCACAACGGGACCCAAACGGAACATCTTGCCATCCGGACGGTCCTTCGGGTCAAGCACGCCCTTAGTGACGGCATCGAAAATCTCGCGGATATCCCCGGGTTTGCCGGGACGACTTGAACCATCCACAAGCTGAAGATAGAGACGAGCAAATTCAATAAAAGGAGTGTGTTCCTTTTCGGCGGCACCGCAAAGTTCGACCGTAGCATCTTCCGCAGACTCCAGCGCCGCTTCAATCTGGCGCCGCGTGCTGTGCACGCCCTCCATCTCGTTGCTGAAAACAACCTCCTCAAGCACCAGCGAACGAATCGAGGCCCCCAAAGCCACATAAGGCAAGCTGTTCCACAGGTTGGAAATCTTTCGTTCTTTTCTGAGGATCCGCTCGCTAGCAACGGACAGGTCCAAAGGAACACAAGCGAACAGTTCACCGTGCTCAAGGTGAATTCCAGTCCGCACCGTGCCGTCGGCAGTAAGACGTTCGCGCAGCAGCTCGTCATGGCGAGCATAACGATCGGAGCTTGAATCTGCATAAAAGAGTTTTTCGAGTGTCTTGTACGCCATCGCTTCATCGCTCCTTTGAAATCAAAAAGCTTAATCGACTATCATTATTTCGAATAAGTCGGCTATTTGCAATTAAGACTGCAAAAATGTGTTGGCTAATTTCAAAGTACGGGGTTTTGAAAATTAAGATTCCCCTATTTACATAGCAACTCCGGCTTCAAACCTCAACAAAGCTCAATGCAAAAGACGCGCTGTCTGCATCAACCGCAGGCAGTGCGCCTTCTTTTTTAAAAGGGAAACTGCGTCCGCAGCCCCTGGCTCAGAACGGGATGCAATTTCCCCAGAGCCCTCTCGCGGAAGCTGTGCCCCGTTTTGGGCACCAATTCCGGGATGCACTTTCCGCAACGGACCCCTAACGGAAGGTGTGTCCCACTCTGAGCGTCTATTCCGGGATGTAGTTTCCCAAAGGGCCTTGTTTCGGAAAGCGTATCCCATTCTGGGCCTTCAAATCGGGATGCGCTTTCCCGTAGAGGCCCAAAGTGGAAACGGCATCCCATTCCAAAGCTGGGACGGAAACCGTATCCCGGTATTCCTTGCTACTTGCCGTCGTCGTCCTCGGCTTCTTCTCTAGCGTAGAGCTCCAGCATGCGGCGGCGGTATTCGTGCACGGCGAGCTTGGCGCGCTCCAGGCGACGGCGCTCGCGCGGGGTGAGCTTGGACGGGTCGATCTCGTCGCCATAGGTCTTCTCGGCCAGCAAATGGGCGGCGTCGACGATACGGGCATCGATGCGCTCGCTTGCCGCCTCGGCCGAAAGGCGATCGGCAATGGTATCGATCGTAGGCACGCCGTCGAGTGCGCGGCCGTGACCGTGCGAGGTCAACAACTCGTGCTCACGCGCGAGCAAGCTCGCCAGATCGTGATGGGCGCGCAGAATATCGAGCGCGTCGGATGGATGCTCGGCAACCTCCGCCACGGCGGCAACCGGCGCGGCGTCGATCACGCGGTAGAAGAGCTGGGCGAGCAGCGGCATCAAGAACACCGTGATGGCACCGGCGGCAACCATGACCGAGGCAATGTCTTGCGAAAGCGCCCCCGCGTTAACGGCCACACTCGTTACGGCAACGATGATCGGAAGCGCCGTGGTGCAGTACAGGGCCACGGTAATGCGGCCATACGCCGAGACATCGCGCGTCTCGGGACAGATGCTCATAGAGACAAGAATGGGCACGGCGCGGATGATGAGCAGCGCCACGATAAAGCCCACGAGCAGCCCGGGGCGCGATGCCACAGCCGTCAGGTCAATCTTTGCGCCCGAAACGGTAAAGAACACCGGAATCAGAAAGCCGTAGGCCAGGCCATCGAGCTTGGTCTCGAGCGTGTGATTGCCCTCGGGAATGATATAGCGCAGGACAAAGCCGGCGGCAAAGGAGCCCAGCACGATGTCGAGATCGAAGATGGCCGAGAACGCCACGAGCGTGACCAGGATGAGAACCGTCAAGCGCACGAAGGTCTGCGATGTGGTATCGGCGCGCTCCTCGACAAACGCAAAGAAGCGGCTGCCGACGCGCTTGGAGCGGCTCGGGACCACGGCCAGCAGCACGCAGACCACCGCAAACAGACCCAAGATCACGAGCGTTTGGATGCCAGTGCGGGCAGACAGCAGCACCGACATGGCGAGCACGGGACCGAGCTCGCCCCAAGTGCCATACGCGAGAATCGAGTCTCCCACGCGCGTTCCGGCAAGTGAACGCTCACGCATGATGGGCACGAGCGTGCCGAGCGCCGTAGAAGTGAGGGCAAGCGTCACGGCGATACCGTCGAAATGGCTGACCGAGAACCACGGGGTAAAGCGCACAGCAAGCCAGGCGATGCCAAACGTGACGACCCACGTCGCCATGCCATAGCGCCCCTCGACGCCCGTGATGTTCTTGGGGTCGATCTCAAAACCGGCGAGCAGGAACAAAAAGGCCAAGCCGAGCTCGGACACGAGCGAGACCTCGGCGTCCACATGGATGATGCCGAGCATATGCGGACCCAGCACCGCGCCGAACACGAGCAAAAAGACCGTCTCGGGAACGGGCTTTCCGGGAATTGCCGAGGCGATAAAGGGACTCGCAAAGGCCACGAGCGCGATGATGGCGAGAGAAACGAATGCCATGTGATGCCTTTCTCTTGTTTGAGCTTCACTGTAGCACCCTCGCCGTCCTCTACGCGCCGCGAGCTGTCGTATCATAGTGACGTTTACAAACATGTGGCTCAAGGCGACCGCGAGGCTTGCCCCGCAAACCGACCGCTGCCGCATACCGTACCGTACGCCCAACCGATCAGGAAGGCAGGAACCAATGGTCTCTCGTATCTACGTGGAGAAGAAACCCGGGTTCGACGTCGAGGCTCAGCAGCTCAAGGGCGAGCTGACCGAGATTCTCGGCATTCAGGGCATCGAGGCCCTGAGGATCATCAACCGCTACGACGTCGAGGGCATCGACGAGGAGCTCTTCCGCTCTTGCGTCCCGACCGTCTTTAGCGAGCCCCAGGTCGATGTGACCTATGACGAGCTCCCCGCAAGCGATGGCGCCGTCTTTGCCGTCGAATTCCTGCCTGGCCAGTTTGACCAGCGCGCCGACTCCGCCAGCGAGTGCGTGCAGCTCATCAGCCAGGGCGAGCGCCCCGCCGTGCGCTCCGCCAAGGTCTATATGATCTCGGGCGACTTGGACGAGGCCGCCATCGAGGCCATCAAGCACTACGTGGTAAACCCCGTCGAGGCCCGCATCGCCTCGCTCGACCTGCCCGAGACGCTGCACATGGAGACCCCCGAACCCCAGCCCGTCGAGGTGCTCGACGGTTTCCGCGAGCTCGACGAGGCCGGCCTTGCCGCCTTCATCGCCGAGCGTGGCCTTGCCATGGACGAGGCGGACATCGCCTTCTGCCAGCAATACTTCCGCGATGAGGATCGCGACCCCACCATCACCGAGATCCGCGTGATCGACACCTACTGGTCCGACCACTGCCGCCACACCACCTTCGGCACCGTCCTGGACGACGTGACGATCGACGACGCCGTGGTGCAGCAGGCCTTCGACCGCTACATGGAGATGCGCCACGAGCTCGGTCGCGACGCCAAGCCCGTCTGCCTCATGGACATGGGCACCATCGGCGCCAAGTACCTTAAGAAGACCGGTGTCATGACCGATGTCGACGAGTCCGAGGAGATCAATGCCTGCACCGTCAAGGTGAAGGTCGATGTCGACGGCGAGGAGCAGGACTGGCTGTTCCTGTTTAAGAACGAGACCCACAACCACCCGACCGAGATCGAGCCCTTCGGCGGTGCCGCCACCTGCGTGGGCGGCGCCATCCGCGACCCGCTCTCGGGCCGCAGCTACGTGTACCAGGCCATGCGCGTCACCGGTGCCGGCGACCCCACCGTCCCCGTGTCCGAGACGCTCGAGGGCAAGCTGCCGCAGCGCAAGCTCGTGACCACCGCTGCCGCCGGCTACTCCAGCTACGGCAACCAGATCGGTCTTGCCACCGGCCAGGTCAACGAGCTCTATCACCCCGGCTACGTGGCCAAGCGCATGGAGGTCGGCGCCGTCGTAGGCGCTACCCCGGCAAACCACGTGCGCCGCGAGTGCCCCGCCCCCACCGACAAGATCATCCTGCTGGGCGGCCGTACCGGCCGTGACGGCATCGGCGGTGCCACCGGCTCCTCCAAGACCCAGAACACCGAGTCCATCGAGACCTCGGGCGCCGAAGTCCAGAAGGGCAACGCCCCGGTCGAGCGCAAGCTGCAGCGTCTGTTCCGTCGCGGCGACGCCTGCCGCCTCATCAAGCGCTGCAGCTTGCGCTCCATGGGGGCGTTGCCCTTCTGGACCTCGGCGCCGTCCCTGTCTCTTATACACATCTCCGAGCCCACGAGACTAGCGCTCATCTCG
>ENA-OZHP01000711-OZHP01000711.1-human-gut-metagenome-genome-assembly--contig:-NODE-711-length-13566-cov-8.841537_pt1 | contig 13566 bp, 9 predicted proteins | sample MGYA00244046_ERZ653686 | MGnify/ENA primary metagenome ERZ653686 (study PRJEB26926, sample SAMN06165313) | human gut metagenome | biome: ENVO:00009003; feature: ENVO:2100002; material: ENVO:00002003... | reverse complement strand
GAACTTGTACTGCTCCTGGAGCTCCTTCAGTAGGTTGATGATCTGGGCCTGGATGGACACGTCCAGAGCGGAAACGGGCTCATCGCAGACGATGAACTCGGGCTTCAGAGCCAGAGCGCGGGCGATGCAGATACGCTGGCGCTGGCCGCCGGAGAACTCGTGGGGGTAGCGGTCCTTGTGGAAGGACTGCAGGCCGCAGTCGTCCATGACCTTGTCGATGTAGTCGTCGAACTCCTCCTTGGAGACCAGTCCGTGCTCACGGACGGCCTCGCCGATGATCTCGCCCACGGGCATACGGGGCTGCAGAGAGGAGAAGGGGTCCTGGAAGATGATCTGCATCTTGGTGCGCATGTCGCGCATCTCCTTGGCGTTGAGGTCATAGACCTCCTGGCCGTTGAACAGCACCTGGCCGCCGGTCTTTTCGCCGGACAGACGGAGGATGGTGCGGCCGGTGGTGGTCTTGCCGCAGCCGGACTCGCCCACCAGACCCATGGTGGTGCCGCGCTTGAGGTTGAAGGTGACGCCGTCCACGGCCTTCACGTAACCCACGGTCTTGTTGAGCATACCGCCCTTGATGGGGAAGTATTTCTTCAGGTCCTTGACCTGGAGGATATACTGAGGATCGTACTGGACCTGCTCCTCAGCGGTCTTCTTGACATCAGCCATTCTGAGCGTCCTCCTTTCCGTAGTAACGGTAGCAGCTGACCATATGGGTGGGGGACAGCTGGATCATGTGAGGATACTCACCCTGGCAGCCTTCCACGCACATTTCGCAGCGATCCTTGAAATAGCAGTAGTTGGGCATGTTGATGGGGTTGGGGACCTTGCCGGGGATGGAATACAGCTTATCCACCTTCTTACCGACCATGGGCTTGGAGGCCATCAGGCCGATGGTGTAGGGGTGAGCGGGATTGGCGAAGATCTCCTGGGCGGTGCCCTTTTCCACCACGCGGCCGGCGTACATGACCACCACATAGTCTGCCATCTCGGCGATGACACCCAGGTCGTGGGTGATCAGCATGATGGAGGAGTTGATCTTATCCTTTAGGTTGCGCAGCAGGTCCAGAATCTGGGCCTGGATGGTCACGTCCAGAGCCGTGGTGGGCTCGTCGGCGATGATCAGGCGGGGATTGCAGGACAGGGCCATGGCGATCATGACACGCTGACGCATACCGCCGGACAGCTCGTGGGGGTACATCTTATAGACGCCCTCGCTGTTGGCGATGCCGGCCATCTCCAGCAGATGGATGGAGCGGGCCTTGATGTCCTCGGGGGTCTTGCCCTCACCGTCGTGCAGGGCAATGACCTCGTCCAGCTGGGCGCCGATGCGGAACACCGGGTTCAGGCTGGTCATGGGCTCCTGGAAGATCATGGACATGTAGTTGCCGCGGAGCTTCTGCATCTGCTCAATGGGGGTCTTGGTGATGTCGTAGGCCTTGCCGTTGCCGAGATTCAGGCGAATCTCGCCCTCCACCACCTGGCCCTGGGGCCGCTGGAGCAGCTGCATGATGGACAGGCTGGTGACGGACTTGCCGCAGCCGGACTCGCCCACCACGCCCACGGTCTTGCCGATGGGCACGTCGAAGGAGACGCCGTCCACGGCGCGGACGGTACCCACGTCAGAGAAGAAGTAGGTATGCAGGTTCTCGATCTCCAGGGAGTTATTCTGGTCGTGCATCTGGGTGAGGAACTCCTCCTCAGGCACGTTCTTGCGCTTGTGCAGCTTTTCAAACTGGTCCGTGATCTTGCGGTTCTCCCGGGAAATCCGGCGAGACTCCTTGGCGGACAGATAGCCGCTTTCGTTTTTCTTAGCCATATGATCTCCTCCTTCCTCAGCGCTTCATCTTCGGGTCAAAGGCATCCCGCAGACCGTCGCCAACCAGGTTGAATGCCAGAACCGTCAGCAGCAGCAGCACGCCGGCGGGGATCCAGATGAACCAATAGGTGGTCAGAACGTGGGTGTTATTGACATCGCTGATGATATTGCCCCAGGAAGCGAAGGGGAACTTGACGCCCAGGCCCAGGAAGGACAGGGTAGCCTCGGTGATGATGACGCTGCCCAGGCCCATGGTGCAGGTGACGATCAGCTGGGGAATGACATTGGGGATCAGGTGCTTGAAGATCCGGTGGGACACGCTGAGGCCGCAGGCCTCGGCGGCGGTCATGTACTCCTGCTCACGCAGGGACAGAATCTGGCCGCGGACCAGACGGGCGATACCGGCCCAGCCCAGGAAGCCCAGGATCAGCATTAAGTAGACCATTCGGATAGTGGGGTCCACACGGGATGCATCCATGGCCGCGCCCAGAATAATGATGATGGGCATGGAGGGGATGCAGTAGAAGATATCGACGATACGCATGATCAGGTTATCCACCCAGCCGCCGAAGTAGCCGGAGATACCGCCGAAGATCACGCCGATGACGGTTTCAATGATGATGACGATGAAGCCGATCAGCAGGGAGACGCGGCCGCCGTACATCAGGCGGGTCAGCATATCCATACCGTACATATCGGTGCCCAGCCAGTGGTCCTTGTTGGGGAAGGAGTACTGATCGTACTGACGGCTGGGCTTCTCCTGGAGGATCTTCCAGCTCATGGTGGCGGGATCATACTCCAGATCGTACTCAGCGGTGGCGCTGGTGGGAGTCTCCTCCTGTGTGGGAGCGTTGGGGTCCTCGGTGTTGATGCCGGAGGACGGCTCCTCGGTGTCGGGCTCCTCCTCAGGCTCTTCGACGACGATCAGGGACTCGTCGGTGTAGCTGAAGGCAGCCTTGCCGTTTTCAGCGGTGGCAATGGCGGCATACAGCTTCTCCTTGAAGTCGCGGCTCAGGAACACGTCGGGGGAAATGGCGTTGACGATGATGTTGCTGACATAGGCCACATCAGCGCCGTCCTGAGAGGTGATGCTGCCATCCTCAGACAGGGTGTAGGCTACGCCGTCGGCGGTGAATTCCTTAGCGCCGGAGGCGGAGGCCAGCAGGGCCTGATAGTTGAACTCGAAGGACAGGGTGTTGTCCTTGGCGGAGGCGTTCACCAGCTCCTTGCCGGCGTAGCCCACCACCTGACCGTTGTATTCCACGGAATAGAAGTCGTCGGAAACCTTGGTCAGGGTGAAGTTGTCGCTCTTGTTGGAGAAGGTGGTCTTCCCCTGCTGGATGGCCAGCATAGCTCTGGCCTGGGCGGTGAGGCCAAACACCTCGTCGTTGTTGCTGGCGTACTGGAACTCGGTGTTTTCCTTGGCTGCGCCGAAGTTACGGCGGATGGTCTTATCGGTGTAGAAGAACTGGTCCTGACCATAGGGGGAGATCAGGCCGCCGATGAAGGAAAACACGAACATGAAAACCAGGATGACCAGACCGGTGACGGCCATGCGGTTGCGGATGAAGCGCTTGGCCACCAGCATACCGGGAGAAAGGACCTTAACACGACGGTCATCGTTCAGAGAATACTGCTCCTGAGCAGGCTCCTGGTCGGCGTGCTTCATTTCCTCGCGGATCTCCTCACGGATCTCCTGCTCGACCTGCTGCTCATTGATCTTATCTTTGCGATCTGCCATTTTACTTCCTCCTCCCTTCTTAAGCGATGCGTACCCGCGGATCCACCACGGCGTACAGAATATCAGAAATCAGGTTGCCCAACAGGGTCAGCACGGCCATAAAGACCAGGTAGAACATGGAGAACGGAATATCGCCGCCCACCATGGACTGGTAGGAAATGTAGCCGATGCCGGGGATGGAGTACAGCGTCTCGGTGATCAGTGCACCGGAGAACAGGCCGGGCAGAGAACCGCCGATGATGGTGACCAGGGGGATCAGGGTGTTGCGGAACGCATGGTGATAGATGACCTTGCGCTCGGACAGACCCTTGGCCCGGGCCGTGCGGATGAAGTCAGCGTTGAGCACCTCCAGCATGTTGGTGCGGGTGTAACGCATGAGGGAACCGACACTGATAACCACCAGGGTGACGATGGGCAGAACCAGATGATGTCCCATGTCCAGGAGCTTCGCGAAGGCTGAGAGCTGCTCGTGATTACGGCCGGTGAGACCATACAGGTCGAACCAGCCCAGCTTCACGGAGAAAAGCAGCTTCAGCAGAGAAGCAAAGAAGAAGGTGGGCAGCGAAATACCGGCCAGAGCCAGCACCGAAATGACATAGTCTGTCTTGCTGTACTGCTTGGTGGCGGCAATGACGCCCAGGGGGATCGCGATGATGATCTCCAGCACGAAGGCGATAAGGCCCATGAAGAAGGAGATCCACACGCAGCTGTTGAATACTTCCGTGACGGGTTTGGTCCACAGCCAGCTGTCGCCGAAGTTGAAGGTCAGCATCTGGCCCAGCCACTTGAAGAAGCCGGGAACAATGCCCACGTCCAGATTGTACATTCTGGTGAGCTGCTCCATCCACTCCTCAAAGGACTTGGAGTTGGGCTGCATGGACTTCTGACGCGCCATAGCCTCCACGTAGGACGTGGGGAGACAGCGCATCAATGCGTAGATGACGAATGCGACAAGGAACAGGATGACGATTGAGATTAGAATTCTTTTGATGATGTATTTGCGCACTGATAACCCTCCGATCTGATGATACAGTGATGCAGATTGGCGGAACACGTCTGTTCCGCCCCTCCCTATAGACTACCCACTGCACATCAAGCAACACCCCCGGCCCCGCCCGGGTCGCTCCTTGATATGCAGTCGGGGCACCCCCCGGCGGCCGGAGCCGCCGGGGGCGTACCTTGTGACTTAACCTATGTTGTCGTACAGGTCTTGGGTGCGGAACTTTGTCAGTTCAGCTCGATCTTCTCGACCTCGCTCAGCCAGCCATAGAAGGTGGTGATGTCGGGGGTAACAGTGTTCATGTTGACACGCTGGGTGGAGAAGATGATGGCGTTCTGACGCTGATAGACAGGAACCTCAACGGCCCAGTCAACGATGATGTCCAGGCAGGACTTGTACAGAGTCTTACGATAGCTCTGGTCCAGAGAAGCGCGGGCATCCAGGATCAGCTGGTTCAGCTCGGCATCGTTGATGTCGTACATGTAGTTGGAGCCGCCGGCAGCCTTGCCGTCCATGCCGGAGAAGTAGATCTGATACATATCAGGATCCACGGTGGCGTTCCAAGCGGCAGCAAACATGTCAGCCTGGTCGGCCTCGATGGTATCCCACAGCTGCGTGCTGTCGGACAGGTCGGTGACGATCAGGTGCACGCCGATCTTCTCCAGAGCCTTGGAGGCCTCGGTGAGGATCATGAAGGAGGGGTGATCGCCCTTGCCGTCGGCGGGGATCAGGGCCTCGCGCTCGATGGCGTAGTTAGCGGTATCCATACCACCCTCGGGGTTGGAGACGACCTTGCCGTTCTCGACCTTGCAGCCGGCGGCCTCGAAGAAGGTCAGGGCAGCCTGCAGGGCGGCCTCATACTTCTGCTCGTCGGTCATGTCGGAGGTATAGATGTCCTTACCCTGAACATCCACAGAGAAAGCGACCTTGTAGCCAGGGTCGGCAGCCTGAGGAGCAGCCCAAGAGGTGTTGGAGATGGGGTAGTTGATGACGGAAGCGCGCTCGCCATAGTAGGACTCGATGGCGACGGTGCGGTAAGCAGCCAGAACGGTGGCGAAAGCCTTACGATAAGCCTTGGAGGCATCGGAGCCGGGCTCCTTGTTGACGTTCATGGTGTTGGCGCTCATGCCGATGTAACCATAGCCCAGGTTATCCACGGTATCGGTGGTGATGGCGGGGCCGTTGACATCGTCGTTCTTGTTGGCAGCCTTGATGGCGTCCACGGTGGTGGAGCTGAAGGAAGGATCGGTGATATCCACGGTGCCGGTGACGACGCCGTTCAGCTTATCGTCTTCCTGAGTCTGCAGGAAGTTGACATACTTGGTCTTGGGGGCGCCCAGATAGTAGGAATCGTTAGCCTCGAAGTTCACGGTACCATTCTCGAACTTGATGAACTTGTAGGGGCCAGCACCCAGGGGGGTGGTGGTCTTCTCGCGAACGTGGCTCAGATCGCCCTTGTCAAAGCCGAACTTGTTGTTGTCGTAGTCATACTTGGTCTTCTCGCCATAGTAGTGCATGGGGGCGATGGTCACACCCAGCTGATAGATGGCGGTGGCGTCGACCTGGGTCAGGGAGACGGTCATGCTGTAGTCACCGGTCTTCTTGATGCCGGAGATGTTGGCAGCGGAGGTGCCGGTCTCGATACCCTTGGTGTACTTGGTCTCGTAGTCGTTCAGCAGGCTGGTGAAGGTGGTGCCTTCGGGCTTCTCAGCGTCGACAGCCTCGGCCAGGGAGGGATACTTGGCGACGATGGCGTTGAAGGCATCAGCCTCGGTAGCATCGGCGGGCAGCTCGAAGCCCCAGTTGGCCATGCAGGCGGCAACGGAATCGCCCTCGGCGTTAGCGCCCTGGGCAATGCAGTACTGCATGATGGCCTGGACGAACTTCACGCCGGCCTGATCCACGTCAGCCCAGAAGGCAGTCTGATCCGCCTCTTTCCACTTGGAGAAGTCGGTGTTGTCGCGGCCGGCAGCCAGCATCAGGTTGTACAGGGTGTCCATACCGGAACGGTAAGCATCCATGCCCTCGATGGGCAGAGCAAACAGGGTGCTGTTGCCGTCGTAGGTAGGATCGCACAGGACGTACATGGAGAAGATGACGTCATCGATGGTGATAGGCTCGCCGTCGGAGAACTTCAGGTCCTCGCGCAGCTTGAAGTTGTAGTCCACAGTGCCATCGGTGTTCTCCACGATCTCGCAGTCAGCGGGACCATAGTAGGTGTAGTCGGTGCCATTGTAGGCCTTGGTTTCGCCTTCGATACCCTTCATGATGATGGAGCCCTGGCGATCGCTGTTCAGCAGGCCGATAGCGGTCATCGCCCAGACGTCCTGGTCATAAGCGGTCTCGGAGAAGAAGGGAGAGAATTTGCTGTTGAACGGGGAATAACCCACGACCAACGGGGTGTCGCTGTTCTGCTTGCCTTTGTTGCCGCAGCCAACGAACAGGCCCAGGCACATGACAGCGCAAAGTACCAGAGCCAAGATACGGGTAGCTTTCTTCATTGGAATCCTCCTTAAATTTTTTTGAACGCGGGCAGAAGCCCGGAGTTCACAAAAGAAATTGGTGGATCACGCCTGAGGCGTATCCAAGTCGCGGGCGGGGAGCTTTTCCCATTTCAGGGTCAGCATATACCGCCACAGGAGCCACGCTCCCCCGGCCACCAGCGCCTTCAGCGCCAGGTAGGCGATCACGGAGGCCACGCGGCCGCCGGAGCCGTTCATGGCCAGGTACAGCACCATGGTCACAAAGCCCAGGCCCGCGAAGATCATGCAGAGCATGGCCCGGTGGGGCAGCGCCTGCACGCTCTTTTTATAAATGTACTCCCGGATGGGTTCCTCCGCCTTCCGCAGCCGGAGCACCGCCCAGATCACGCTGACCGCCGCCGCGGCCTCGCAGATATAGGGGAGGATGACGTACCAGCAGTTCAGCATGGCGGGGGCGTCGCTGCAGCCGCCGGCCACCACGGCCAGCACGACGGCAACGCTCAGTCCCAGCAGCTCCCGCTGGACCCGGTCGCGGCTGCGGCCCTGGTCCACATAGGAGTAGTGGGCGCCGGTATATACATAATCACCGGCAAGATTCACATGGAAATCGTTGAGATGGGCACGGCGTCCGCCGCGCTTTTTATTCTTTTCTGCCATGATCTTTCCTTTGGGGACGGCTGGGTGCGTCCACGGCTCGCTGTCCACTACGCACCAGTCTGTTCGCCGATGGCGGACGGTTTTTGTGCATTTTACTTATCGCCGCCCAGGATTAAAATGTTTTCCTAATTGTATCATGAAACAGTAGATTTTTCAACACTAAGATTAAACTTTCTGTGAATATTCCAAAAAAAATGACAATTATCCATTTTCTTTGTATTTTTATTCTCTTTCGCCGGATTTTCTGCTGTTTTTATCCGCTAACTTTCGCCGCAGATTAACGGTTAACAATTATATCTCGCAGATGTTTTCGGTGAACAGTTAGGTCAATTCGATCATGTTGTGGCAGAGCTGATAGTACTTCCCCTTCTGGTCCAGCAGCTCCCGGTGGTCGCCGCGCTCGATGATCCGCCCCTGCTCCAGCACCATGATGGCGTTGGCGTTGCGGACGGTGGAAAGGCGGTGGGCGATGACGAACACAGTGCGCCCGGCCATCAGGCCGTCCAGCCCCTGGCCGATGAGCTTCTCGGTGCGGGTGTCCACGGAGGAGGTGGCCTCGTCCAGAATCAGCACCGGGGCCCGGGACACCGCCGCCCGGGCGATGGCCACCAGCTGGCGCTGGCCCTGGCTGAGGTTGGCGCCGTCGGAATAGAGGACGGTGTCGTACCCCTGGGGCAGGTGGGAGATGAAGTAGTGGGCGTTGGCGATCTTGGCGGCCTCCATGCACTCCTCATCGGTGGCGTCCAGGCGGCCGTAGCGGATGTTCTCCATCACCGTGCCGGTGAACAGGTGGGTGTCCTGCAGCACGATGCCCAGGGAGCGGCGCAGGTCGTCCTTGCGGATGTTGCGCACGTCGATGCCGTCGTAGGTGATGGAGCCGGCCTGGATATCGTAAAACCGGTTGATGAGATTGGTAATGGTGGTTTTTCCCGCGCCGGTGGAGCCGACGAAGGCGATCTTCTGGCCGGGCTTGGCGTACAGGGACAGGTCCCGCAGCACCGGCTTTTCCGGCACATAGGCAAAGTCCACATGGTCAAAGCGTACATCGCCCCGCAGGGGCACCAGGGTGCCGTCCGGCATACGCCAGTGGTAGTCGTCGCCCTTCTGCTCCAGGGTCACCTGGCCCTGGTCCTCCTCGGGAGGCAGGTCCAGGATGCCGAAAATCCGCTCGGCACCGGCCAGGGCCATCATCAGAGCGTTGAACTGCTCGGAGATCTGGCTGACGCGGTCGGCAAAGGTGCGGACATACTGCAAAAAGCCGATGAGGATGCCGCCGGCTCCCTCCCCTGTCAGCCACAGGACGCCCACCGCGCAGGTGATGGCATAGAAGATGTGGGACAGGTTGTTGAGGATGGGGCCCACCATGGAGGTGACGGTGGTGGCGGTGGTGGAGGCCTTGCACAGGTCCTGGTTGATGACGTCGAACTGCTCCATGACCTCCTTTTCGTGGGTGAACACCTTCACGTCACGCTGGCCGGTGATCATCTCCTCCATATAGCCGCTGACGGCGGCGGTGAGGCGCTGCTGGCTGGCGTAGGTGCGCTTGCTGATTTTGGTGGTGACCCGCACCACCAGCACCACGATGGCCCCCAGCACCACCATGATGGCAAACAGCCGCATGGACAGGGCCAGCATCATGGCAACGGTGCCCACCAGGGAGGTGATGGAGATGGCCAGCTGGGTGATGCTGTGCTGCAGCAGCTCGTTGGTGGCCTCGATGTCGCTGGTGTAGTAGCTCATCAGGGCGCCGGTCTTGTTTTCGTCGAAGAACCGCACCGGCTGGCGCTGCATGGTGTCGAACAGCTCCGTGCGCAGCTGCTTCATGATGATGGCGCTGCACTCCAGCATCAGGCGGTTGAGCAGATAGTTGGTCAGGGCCGACAGCAGGTAAAGCCCCGCCAGGCCCAGAATCAGGCTGATGTACTTGGCATAGGTCTCGTTGGGAGCCGCGCCGCTGCTCTCCAGCAGGTTGGTCAGGGGCTTCATGCAGTAGGCGGCCCCGATGGTGGCGGCCACATAGGCCAGGATGGACAGCATGGCCGCCGTCAGCAGCAGGCGGCAGTGCTTGAAGTAGCACACCAGACGCCACAGGATGGCAACGGGGTTCTCTACCTTCTTATTGTATTTCTGCAGGTCAACACGCGGCATCGTCCACGGCCCCCTCTCTCATCTGGCTTTCATACACGTCGCGGTAAATGGGGCTGCGGGACAGCAGCTCCTGATGGGTACCCATATCCGCCAGCCGCCCCTGGTCCAGCACCACGATCCGGTCGCAGGACATGATGGAGTTGATGCGCTGGGCGATGATGACCTTGGTGGCCCCGGGAAGCGCCGTCCGCAGACAGCGGCGGATATGCTCGTCGGTGGCCATGTCCACGGCGGAGGTGGAGTCGTCCAGGATCAGGATCCTGGGCTTTTTCAGAATGGCCCGGGCGATCAGCAGCCGCTGCCGCTGGCCGCCGGACAGGTTGGCGGCGTTCTGCTCCAGCACCGTCTCATACCCGTCGGGGAACCGGTCGATGTACTCGTCGGCCCGGGCAATGGCGCAGGCCGCCTGCATCTGGGCCAGGGTGGCGTTGGGGTCCGCCCAGCGCAGGTTGTCGGCAATGGTACCGGAGAACAGGGACCCGTTCTGCAATACCATGGACACGCCGCTGCGCAGATTCTCCAGGGTATACTCCCGCACATCCCGTCCGTCCACCTTCACCGTGCCGGACAGGGGGTCGTAAAACCGGGGAATCAGGCTTACCAGGGTGGATTTTCCCTCGCCGGTGCCGCCGATAACACCGATGGTCTCTCCGGAGTCAATGTGCAGGGTCACATGGCGCAGGGCCAGCTTGTCAGGGTTTCGGGTATAGCTGAAGCACACGTCCTCAAAGTCCACGCTGCCGCTTTCCACGGCGGCGCCGGAGGGCCCGTCGGTGATGTCGATCTCCTCGTCCAGCACCTCGTTGATTCGGACCAGGGATGCCTGGGCCCGGGACAGGGACATCACCAGCCAGCTGATCATGGACAGGGAGTTCACCGCCATACCGGCGTAGTTCACCAGGCTCACCAGCTGGCCGGTCAGCAGGCCGGTGGTCCGGAAAATGATCTCCCGGCCGCCGAAAAACAGGATCAGCACGCTGCACGTCCACATAATGCCCATGGTAATGGGGCCGGACAGGGTAAATAGTCTCCCTGCGCCCAGCTGGGCCTGGCGCAGGTCATCGGTGGTCTTGTCAAACCGTTTGGACTCATACCCGCCCCGAACGTAGGCCTTCACCACCCGGCTGGCCACCAGATTTTCCCGGACAGCCTGGTTCATGCCGTCCATCATCTTCAGCATCCGTTTGAACCGGGGCTGGCCCACCTTCAGCAGGATGGTCATCACCACCGCCAGCAGCGGGATACACGCCAGCAGCAGCGGAGCCAGCCGCGGCGACACGATAAAGCTCATCACCGTGGCCAGGATCACCATTACCGGCGCCCGGTACAGGGTCACCAGGGACTGCCGCATGGTGTCCCGCAGGGTGTTGATGTCCGTGGTGGCCCGGGTGATCAGCTGAGGGGTGGAGATGTGGTCGATGTTGGCAAAGGAAAAGCTCTCGATCTTCCCCAGCAGGGTGCCGCGCATGTTCCGGGCAAAGCCCTGGGTGGCGATGGCAGAGCACCGCGCTGCCAGCACGCCCATGGCCATGGACAGGCAGGCTACCCCCACCATGATGGCCCCCACCGTCAGCACAAAGCGGCTGCGGTTGGCGATAAGCTCCGGGGAAAACCACCCCTGAAGCATGAAGGTGTCCTCCCGGTACAGGCCGCCGTCCACAATGGCGGACATCAGCATCGGCATCAGCAGCTCCAGCACCACTTCGGATACGCCGAAAATCAGCGCCGCCGCCGTCCATCCCTTATAGTGCCCCAATACAGGGCCCAGATGCCGGAAAAGTCCCGGCTTTTTCTGTGTCTTGATAAGACGTCACCTCTGTTTCTTTTATGCAGGATTTCTGAAGTTATACACGGCTATTATATCAGACCCCGCCGAGTTTCACAAGCGGAAAAATTCCGTGGCTTTTTATCCGCCAGAATCCACAAAAAGCGCAAAAAAATGCTGCAAGCGCAGCGCTTGCAGCATTTTTTTATTTGGGTGAAACTTACTTCAGCTCGACCTTGCCGCCGACTTCCTCGACCTGCTTCTTCAGAGCCTCGGCGTCCTCCTTGGACAGGCCTTCCTTCATGGTGGTGGGGGCGCCCTCGACGGCAGCCTTGGCCTCGGCCAGACCCAGACCCATGACCTCGCGGACGACCTTGATGACCTTGATCTTCTGAGCGGCGTCGAAACCGGTCAGGACCACGTCGAACTCGGTCTTCTCCTCGGCAGCGGGAGCAGCAGCGCCGGCAGCGGGAGCGGCCATGGCGGCGGCGGACACGCCGAACTCTTCCTCCAGAGCGTGGACCAGCTCGGACAGCTCCAGAACGGTCAGGCCCTTGATTTCCTCGATCATAGCAGTAATCTTCTCGGACATTTTGATAAGCCTCCTAATTGTAAGATATTTGTTTGATTTGGGTGGGGCGGAGAGGCCCCGGGGTGGTGCCGGAATTTACTCGGCGGCGGCTTCCTCGGCGGGAGCGCCGTCCTTCTCGGCGATCTGCTTCAGCACGCAGGCCAGAGCAGAGATGGGAGCCAGCATGGTACCCAGAACCTGGGCCTGCAGCACGGGCAGAGCAGGAATGGAAGCCAGAGCATTCACGGTCTCCAGGGAGACGACCTTGCCTTCCATGAAGCCGCCCTTGATCTCGAACTTGCCATTGAGCTTCTTTGCATAGTCAGCGATGACGCGGGCAGGGGCGACGGGATCGTCCATGCACACGGCCAGGGACGTGGTGCCGTTGAGCTGATCATCCAGCTCGTTGAGACCCACGTTGTTGAATGCAAAGCGCAGCAGGGTGTTCTTGATGACAGCGTATTCCACGTTGTTCTCGCGGCAGTCCGCGCGCAGAGCGGTGTCCTCTGCCACGGTGATGCCCTTGTAATCAACGATGACACCGGCGGCTGCATTCTGCAGCTTCTCGGTCAGCGCCGCCACGATGGCCTGCTTTTCAGACAGAACTTTTGCGTTGGGCATTCTTTGATTTCACCTCCGGAAAATTTGTCGGTGCGTTCAAAAAGAAAACCGTCCCTGTATCCAAGGACACAAGGACGGTGTAAAGCAATCGGAAACGATTTGCCATCCTCGGCAGGACTTACGGCTTGCGCCACCTGCTGTCTTTGGAACGCATCTGGTATTATATCAGGGGCATGACGGTTTGTCAAGCCGAAGATATCAAATGTTTCAGCCGGTTTTTACAGCTGCTTGTTGGCGTTCATCTTGACGCCGGGGCCCATGGTGGAAGCGGCCACGCAGGACTTGATATACTGGCCCTTGGCGGCGGCGGGCTTGGCCTTGATGATGGCGCCCAGCAGAGCGGTATAGTTCTCATACAGCTTGTCCGCGCCGAAGGAAACCTTGCCGATGGGGCAGTGGATGATGTTGGTCTTGTCCAGACGATACTCCACCTTACCGGCCTTGACTTCCTTCACGGCCTTGGCCACGTCGGGAGTGACGGTGCCGGCCTTGGGGGAGGGCATCAGGCCCTTGGGGCCCAGCAGCTTACCCAGACGGCCCACAACGCCCATCATGTCGGGGGAAGCGACGACCACGTCGAAGCCGAACCAGTTTTCCTTCTGGATCTTCTCGACCATATCCATATCACCGACGAAGTCGGCGCCGGCCTCGCGGGCAGCGTCGGCCTTGTCGCCCTTGGCGAACACCAGGACGCGGGCGGTCTTGCCGGTGCCGTTGGGCAGGACGATGGCGCCGCGGACCTGCTGGTCAGCGTGGCGGGAGTC
>ENA-OZHP01000700-OZHP01000700.1-human-gut-metagenome-genome-assembly--contig:-NODE-700-length-13692-cov-4.712033_pt1 | contig 13692 bp, 12 predicted proteins | sample MGYA00244046_ERZ653686 | MGnify/ENA primary metagenome ERZ653686 (study PRJEB26926, sample SAMN06165313) | human gut metagenome | biome: ENVO:00009003; feature: ENVO:2100002; material: ENVO:00002003... | reverse complement strand
AGTCATTGGGGACGTTCTTGAATGACTAGTCGTTTAAGAACGTCCCCAACGACTACCCAAAGCAGCCTGTCCCCATTGCGCCAAGCGGCGTGCGCCGTTAAACGGAGAGGCGTATCGTGGACCCATCGTTTGGGCATACAATGGCTGTTGGCTTGCTGCGGTGAAGGCTCGTCCGCTCCGCAGTTATTTCTACCGTTAAAGGAGTATGTATGTCCGTTGAGGTCATGAGGTCTGTGATCGATGCAGCCGAGGGTCGTGTGCCCGTCGACACGCTGTTCACCAATGCGCAGATTGTCGACGTATATGGCCAGCGCGTGGCGCCTGGTAGCGTTGCCGTCAAGGATGGCGTAATCGTCGGCGTGCTCTACGACGGTCGCGACGATGCCGCCGGCACCTACGAGGCTGCCGAGGTCATCGACTGCCAGGGCCGCTATATCGCCCCCGGCTTTATCGACGGACATCTGCATATCGAGTCCTCGAACATTCGTCCCGCCGAGTATGCGCGCATGGCGGCGACGCGCGGCACCACCACGGCCATTGCCGACAGCCACGAGATCGCCAACGTTTCCGGCCTGGACGGCCTGCGCTTTATGATCGAGGATGGTCGCCGCGCGCCCATTTCCATCAAGTACATGATGCCCTCGTGCGTGCCCGCGCTGCCCGATGAGCAAGCGGGCTCTGTGATTACCGCCGCTGACATGCAGGCGTTTTTTGCCGAGTATCCGGGCGATGTTTTTGGTCTGGGCGAGATGATGAACCTGCCGGGCGTCTTTATGGCCGACCCCGAGACCTGTGCTCGCATCGACGCCGCCAACCAGACGCCGTCCAAGCAGGTCGATGGCCATGCACCGCTCGTTGCGGGCAAAGACCTCAATGCCTATGCCGCGGCGGGTATTATCGCCGACCACGAGTCGACGATTCCCGAGGAAGCGCTCGATAAACTGTCCCGCGGCATGTATGTGATGCTGCGTGAGGGCACGTGCAGCCATGACCTCGCCAACCTGTCGCCGATGCTGCTGGAGAACCCCGCCCGCGCCCGTCGCTGCTGCTTTGCGACCGACGACCGCGCTCCGTCCGATGCGCTTTCGACCGGCATGATCGACAATGCCTGCCGCGTGGCTATCGAAGCCGGTATTGACCCGGTGGTTGCCATCTCTATGGCGTCCCTCTCCACGGCCGAGGCGTTTGGCCTGGATCACGGCTGCCGCGACCCGCACGAGCTCCGCGGTGCGATTGCCCCGGGCAAGCGTGCCGACCTGCTGGTGCTCAATGACCTGACGTTTGCCACGGCTCCGCATCGCGTATATGCCGCCGGTGCTCTGGTGGCGCAGGACGGCACCTTTGTGGGCGAGATTGCGCCCGAGATGGCCGAGGTTGCGGCCCTTGCCGATGAGCTGCGCGCCTCCGTTAAGTTGCCGAAGCTTTCGCTCGACGTATTCGACTATGCCTTTAAGCCGGGCGAGGCCGTGATTGACGTGGTGCCGGGCAAGGCCATCACGGGCATGGTTCGTCCCGAGACTGACGAGGACTTGCGTCGCATTATGCTGATTGAGCGCCATGGCCGCGGCGTGTCGCTGCAGGCCGAGGGCGCCGACGGCGACGGCCCCGCTGGCCTGGGCCTGGTCGGCAAGCATATCGGTCGCGGCTGGGTGCGCGGTTTCACCATCACGGGTGGCGCCATTGCCTCCACGATCGGCCACGACTCGCACAACGTGTGCGTGGTGGGCGACAACGCCGCCGATATGATGGCCGCCGTTGAGGCCGTGGGCCAAGGTGGTCACGTGCTGGTGCGCAACGGCGAGGTCGTGGCGCGCATTCCGCTGGCGCTCGGTGGCCTGATGAGCGAAGGCACGGCCGAGGACGTTGCCGCGCAGCACGACGACTTTATGGTCAAGGCGCGCGCCATGGGTATTGAGCCGCCGCTCGACCCTATCATGGGCATCATCTTCCTGCCCCTGCCGGTCATCCCGACGCTCCGCATCCGCCCCGAGGGCATGTTCGACGTCACGACCTTCACCTACGCCGACTAGTCATCGGGGACGTTCTTAAACGACTAGCCGTCGGGGTGGCGTGTCGCCTGGCGCCGCGACTGAAGGACCTCTGGCATGTGTGAGCTATTTGCCAGGTCCTTGTAACGTTTACGCCCGCGGAGTCTTATTTGAGCTCCCTTTGGGTACGTTGAAATTGGATACACGTTCGATTCCAACAAGCCCGAAGGGAGCTTTTCTATGTTTAAACTGATTGCATCCGATATGGACGGCACACTGCTTGACGAAAACGGCCAGGTGCCTCCCGAGACCTACGAACTGATTCTGGCGCTACACGAGCATGGCGTGCATTTCGCCGCATCGTCAGGTCGTCGCTACGATCGCCTGTGCGAGTTCTTTGCGCCCGTTCGCGACAAGATGGACTTTGTCGCCGCTAACGGCGCCCAGGTCTACGCCGACGGTAAGATGGTGGACCGCGAGGTGTATTCGCACCTGGCGATTCGAAGGCTCGCCCAAGCCGTCGCGACGTTTCCCAATCTGCATCTTGCGCTTTTTGACCGCACCAAGTCCTTCTTGCTCGATGACGAGTGCAAGTTCGTGCGTGAGGTCGATAAGGACCTTCCCAATGCCGAGCGCATTTGGGAGCTGCCCGATCCCAGCGTAAATATCATCAAAGCGAGTATCTTTTGCGACGACGGTGCCGTTATGGACAGTGCGTACGTGCTACAGCGCGAACTTGGTCAGCTCTTTACTTTTGCGCCTTCGGGTAACGCGTGGATCGATGCCATGCAGCCCGGTGTGTCGAAGGCCTCGGGTATCGCGCAGCTCGCGGAGCATTACAGCATTGGTCGCGACGAGGTTATGGCGTTTGGTGACTCGATGAACGACTACGAGATCATTCGCTTTGTCGGCACGGGCTGCGCGATGGAAAACGCGCGCCCCGCGCTTAAGGCGGTGGCCGATCGCGTCGTAGGCTGCAACCGCGACCACGCCGTCCAGCAAGAGCTCCGTCGTGTGCTGGAGAGTCTCGCTTAATCCGGCAGATGGGGACGTTCCTTTTCTGCCGGCAGTGGGGGACAGTCCTTGCAGCTTTTTCGCGAAGACTGTCCCCAACGACTAGTCGTTTAAGAACGTCCCCAGTGACAGTGACTCGCCGATGGCTAGGCGAGGGCGGCCATGATGGTGCGGGCGACGCCGTCGTGGTCGTTGTCGCATTCGGTGATAGCGTCGGCGGCGTCGCGGTCCTCGGACTCGGCGTTGATCATGGCCATGCCGTGACCCGCTGCCTGCAGCATGGGGATGTCGTTGATGTTGTCGCCGAACGCCCAGGCGTCGGCGAGAGACTCGCCCAGGTGCTCGCAGAGCCACGTGAGGGCCGTTCCCTTGGTGGCGCCCTCGCCCATGACCTCGATATTCATGGCGTACGAACGCGTGACCTCAATGCCTCCGAGCATGTCGAGCGCCGCCACGATGGCGTCGCGATCGGCCGGGTCGTGCCAGTACATGGCGATGCGTTCGAGCGTCTCGACCTCGTCGATCTTGCTGTCGATATCCATGTCGATCGGTGTTCGTGTGCGCTTGAGCGAAGCCGCGATGTGGGGGTCGCCGCCGCAGAATTCGTCCAGGCGCGTGTAGAGCGAGCGGGGGAGGAAGCACTGCCCGTCCGCGAAGATATCGAAGGTCACATCGTGACCGGCTGCAATGCTATGGACGCGGTGGGCGATGGCGCGGTCGAGTGGTCGGCTCAAAATGCGCGTGGCACGCGAGGCATCGGTGGGCACAACGTCGTCGAGCTGCCAGACGCTGGCGCCGTTGGCACAGACCGCGTAGTGTACGGCGGGATGGGCGAGAATGGGCTCAAAGATGCCCGACAGCGGACGCCCCGTGCAGGGAACAAACTCGATGCCACGACGTGCGAGCTCGTCGAGCATTGCCCAAGTGGCATCGCTCATCTGCTTATCACTCGTCAGCAGTGTTCCATCCATATCGGAAAACACAATCATTTGATGCAGCCCTTTCTACTGGCATAAAAAGCGTGGCCGAGGGCGGTGATGCCCTGGCCACGCTCGGGTTCTATAACGGTCCGCGTCCTAGCGATCGGCGAGCGGCTTGTACTTCAGCGGCTCGATAACCGGGCGATACGCGGGACGGATGATGCGGTGCGCGCAGAAGAGCTCTTCCATGCGGTGCGCCGACCAGCCTGCCATGCGGGCGACGGCGAATAGCGGCGTAAAGAGCGTCTCGGGCACGCCGAGCATCTTGTAGATAAAGCCCGTGTAGAGGTCGATGTTGGCGCAGATGGGCTTGGTCATGCCGTGGTCGCGCATGACCTGGGGTGCCAGGCGCTCGATGCGCTCGATGAGCGCGAACTCCTCGCCCAAGTCCTTCTTGGCGGCAAGCGTGCGCGCGTAACGGCGGCACACCTCGGCGCGCGGGTCGCTGAGCGTATAGACGGCGTGGCCCATACCGTAGATGAGGCCCGTGCCGTCGAAAGCCTGCTTGTCGAGGATCTTGCCCAGGTAGGCCGCGACCTCGTCCTCGTCCTCCCAGTTGGAGACATGCGCGCGGATGTCCTCGTGCATAGACACGACCTTGGCATTGGCGCCGCCGTGGCGCGGGCCCTTGAGCGAGCCGATAGCCGCGGCGTAGGCGGAATACGGGTCGGTGGCCGATGAGGACAGCACGCGGCAGGCAAACGTGGAGTTGTTGCCGCCGCCGTGCTCGGCATGCAGCATGAGCATCACGTCGAGCAGCATCGCCTCATCGCGAGTGAACGTCATGCCGCCGCGTAGGACCTGCAGAATGGTTTCGGCGGTTGAGAGGCCGGGTGTGGGGTGCGGTACATGAACCTCGGAGCCGCGGCGCTTGGCGACCGAGGCCATATGCGCGAAGGCGGCGATGCGGGGGAGACGGGCGAGCATGGAGATGGCGACGTCGATTTCGTGCTCGGGTGTAATGGCGTCGGGCTCGGCGTCGAAGGCGTAGAGCAGCAGCACGGCGCGCTGAAGCACATTCATGATGCTCGACGACACCGTGGTCATGGGGAACTCGCGGACGTATTCGTCGCTCAGGTGCCTAAAGGCACCCAGACGTTCGCAAAAACCGTCAAGCTCTTCCTTGGTGGGCAGAGAGCCCGTAATGAGCAGGTAGGCGACCTCTTCGTAGCCGTAGCGGTTCTCGGCCTGGGCGTTGTTGACCAGATCCTCGATGCTGTAGCCACGAAGCGTGAGTTTGCCCTGATCGGGCACGACCTTACCGTCGACCTTGTTGTAGCCGTGCACGTCCGAGATGCGAGTGAGGCCCGCGACTACGCCCGAACCGTCTGCATTGCGCAGGCCGCGCTTGACATTGTGCTCGACAAACAGGTCCTCGTCATAAGGGGCGGTCGGCAGGCCGTGGTAGAGGTTTTCGCTTTCGGGCGAAATCTGACGGCTCGCCTCGTAATCCAGAACCAGGCGGCTCAGGTGATCGTCGAAGCGGTAGTAGATTTTCTTGGCGTCGTAGGCCATGCGCACTCCTCTCCGGTCCGCTTTGGGGCGGCGCTTGGACGATATGACGTCAGGCTGCCCCCCGCGGCTTGTTCACTACAGGCGGTACATAAAGTTAAAGACGTCCTCGCGCTGAATGGACACGTTGACGCCCGAAAGCTCGCCGGCCTCGGCCAGCGCCTTCTGCAGCTCGGCGAAGTCGAGCTTGGACTCGGCGGTGTCGGCCAGCATGGTCATGGTGAAGATGTCCTCGATAATGGACTGCGTGATGTCGCGGATGTCGACGTTGGCCTCGCCCAGAACACGGGTGACGCCGGCGACGATACCGGGGCGGTTCTTGCCAAGGACGGTGATGACGATGCGGGAGGACGAGATCTCGGCCATGGGAAACCCTTTCGCGTGGTTGCGGCGCGCGGGGGCGCTCCGCTACGGTACAGTGTTCATCATTGTACCTGTCCTGCGCAAAAAGGGGCACCTTTGCTGCAGCGTTACACGTCTGCAACATGGGAGAAGGGGCAAAGGCGCCCGTTTGCCGCGATTCGTCGTGTCGTCTGCTGTGCCTTGGGCGCGATGCACAACGCAAAGACCGTGAACCTTTTGTGGGACACGCGGCGCCGTGGTATCATAGCCGAGTTTGTTGTCTTGGTCGGAAACCAAGACGCCTTATGCGCTGATCGGTAACCAGCGCCTGACCAATAAGGAGTCCTACCATGAAGCAGGGTATCCATCCCCAGTATGTCGAGTGCACGGTGACGTGCTCCTGCGGCAACACCTTCAAGACGCACGCTACCGTGTCCGAGATGAAGGTCGAGCTTTGCAACGAGTGCCACCCGTTCTACACCGGCCAGCAGAAGTTCGTCGACACCGGTGGACGCGTCCAGCGCTTCGCCGACAAGTTCGGTGGCGCCGCTGCCGCCCAGCTCAAGAAGGCCGAGGAGGCCAAGGCTGCCAAGGCCGCCAAGGCTGCTGAGGCCGAGGCTGCTCGCAAGGCCGCCGCTGAGGCTAAGGCTGCCGAGAAGGCTAAGCGTGCTGCTAAGTTTGCCGAGGAGGCTGCCAAGCAGGCCGCCGAGGCTCCCGCAGAGGCTCCCGTCGAGGAGGCCGCTGCCGAGGCCGAGACCACCGAGGCTGCTGAGTAAATAGCTCGCCGCGGAATCACTCGCATTCATGGCATAAGGGCCGTGCATCCGTTTGGGTGCGCGGCCCTTTTCTTTTTATTGGTGCAAACCAACCTGCCCCCATTGCACTAAATGGCAGAGAGGCGGCGTTTGGCTAGATAAAACCTGCCAAAATTAACCTGTTCCACTGTGGCAGGTTGGTCGTAGTTATTACGTGGCGGTCGAGGTCGACCGTATAGGCCGCGCCTTGTTTGGCTAAAGTACAATCATCTGTGTTTAACTCGCCCGCAGCTGCACGGCGTGGGCGATGGCCAAAAAGGAAAACCACATGGGATTCATGTCAAAGCTGCTGTCCTTTGGATCCGATAAGGACCTTAAGCGCTACTACAAGATCGTCGACCAGATCAACGGTCTTGAGCCCCAGTTTGAGAAGATGACCGAGGAGGAGCTCCGCGGCCAGACCGATAAGTTCCGCGAGCGTTACGCCAACGGCGAGTCGCTCGACGACATGCTCCCCGAGGCCTTTGCCACCGTGCGTGAGGCTTCCAAGCGCACCATGGGTATGCGCCACTTTGACGTGCAGCTCATTGGCGCCATGGCACTGCACGAGGGCCACATCGCCGAGATGAAGACCGGCGAGGGTAAGACCCTCGTCTCCACGTTGGCCGGCTATCTCAACGCTATTGCCGGCAAGGGCGTGCACGTCGTTACTGTCAATGATTACCTTGCCAAGCGTGACTCCGAGTGGATGGGCCGCATCTATAAGTACCTGGGCATGACCGTCGGTCTGCTCCAGAACAACATGCCGCTCGAGCTCAAGCGCCCGGCCTACCAGGCCGACGTCACCTACGGCACCAACTCCGAGTTCGGCTTTGATTACCTGCGCGACAACATGGTTACCCGTCCCGAGCAGCGCGTGCAGCGCGGTCACAACTACGCCATCGTCGACGAGGTTGACTCCATCCTGATCGATGAGGCCCGCACCCCGCTGATCATCTCGGGCGCTGGCACCAAGTCCGCCAGTACCTACAAGGACTTCGCGCGTGCCGTGCGTGGCCTTGAGCGCGGCGAGGACGTGTCGCACGACATGCTTACCGCCACCGAGGACGTTGAACCCACGGGCGACTACGTCATGGACGAGGCCAAGCACACCATCGCCGCCACCGAGCGCGGTCTTAAGAAGATCGAGCGCCGCCTGGGTATCGATGACATCTACGCCGACCTTTCGGGTCAGCTGGTCAACCACCTGCAACAGGCGCTGAAGGCCCAGTACATGTTCCACCGCGACAAGCAGTACGTGGTCACCAACGGCGAGGTTAAGATCGTCGACGAGTTCACCGGCCGCATTATGGAAGGTCGCCGTTACTCCGAGGGCCTGCACCAGGCCATCGAGGCCAAAGAGGGCGTGCTCGTACGCGAGGAGAACCAGACCCTGGCCACCATCACCCTGCAGAACTACTTCCGTCTGTATGACAAGCTCTCCGGCATGACCGGCACGGCACTTACCGAGGATGCCGAGTTCCGCGAGATCTACAAGCTGCCCGTCGAGGTCATCCCCTCCAACAAGCCCGTGCAGCGCGTGGACCACGAGGACCTGGTGTACCGCACCATTCAGGCCAAGTACAACGCCGTCGCCGACGATGTCGAGCAGCGTCACGCCAAGGGCCAGCCGGTCCTGGTGGGCACCGTCTCCATCGAGAGCTCCGAGAAGCTGTCCGCCGCCCTTACCAAGCGCGGCATCGCTCACGAGGTCCTCAACGCCAAGCACCATGAGCGCGAGGCCCATATCGTGGCCCAGGCAGGACGCTACGGCGCCGTGACCATCGCCACCAACATGGCCGGTCGTGGTACCGACATCCTGCTGGGCGGCAACCCCGACGAGCTGGTGCGCGAGCGCCTGGAGTACGAGGGCCTGACCATGGAGGACGTGACGCCCGAGCAGCTCGAGCAGTTTAACGCCGAGGCCAAGGAGACTTGCAAGGCCGAGCGCGAGCGCGTGCTTGCCGCCGGCGGCCTGACCGTCATCGGCACCGAGCGCCATGAGTCCCGTCGTATCGACAACCAGCTGCGCGGCCGTTCCGGCCGTCAGGGCGATCCAGGCGAGACCCAGTTCTACCTGTCGCTCGAGGACGACCTCATGCGCCTGTTCGGCGGCGACAAGATGGACCGCGTCTCCAAGATGATGGTCACGGCCGACATGGGCGACGACATGCCCATTCAGCACAAGATCATCTCCAAGGCCGTCGAGAGCGCCCAGCACAAGGTCGAGAGCATCAACTTCTCCATGCGTAAGAGCGTCCTTGAGTACGACGACGTCATGAACAAGCAGCGCCAGGTCATCTACGCCGAGCGCAATAAGATTCTGGACGGCAAGGACCTGACCGACCACATCACCGAGGTCATGCATGACACCGTGTACCGCTGCGTGCAGGAGTTCTGCACCAAGGACAGTCACGATGGCGAGCGCGACCTGGAGGGCCTGCGCAAGTGGGTTGTGGAGCTCACCGGCCACATCGATACGCCGAAGTTCCCCGACGAGGATTATGAGGCTCTGGCTGCCGATGTCCTGGCTTACGTAGAGAAGTGCTACAACATGAAGGCCGAGCGCTTGGGCGAGGACCTGATGCGCGAGCTCAACACCCAGGTCATGCTGCGCGTCATCGATACCCGCTGGATGAACTACCTGCAGGAGATGGACTACCTCAAGACCGGCATCGGCCTGCGCGGCTTTGGCCAGCGCGACCCGCTGGTTGAGTACAAGACTGAGGCCTACGGCGCGTTCCAGATACTCGTCGATACCATGTACGAGGATTACCTGCGCACGGTTCTGCGCATCGAGATCAAGGCTGCCCCGCGTGCCATGGAGCACAAGGAGGAGCCCGCGCTCGAGGGCGCGCGCTTCTCCGGTCCTGCCGAGGTCGATGGTGACAACGGCGACTCGGTGCTGCGTAAGCAGGCGCAGGTACAGGCCCGCACGGCTGTCCAAGGCGGACCGGCTGCCGTCAACAACGGTGGCAAGGTGACCACCTATCGCAAGTCCGAGAGCGACGATCCGTACGTCAACGTGGGCCGCAACGACCCGTGCCCCTGCGGTAGCGGCAAGAAGTTTAAGTACTGCCACGGCAGGAATCGTTAATGGCTGAGGCTTTAGAGGTAACGCCCGCCGAGCTGGACGCGTTTGCGGACCGGCTCGGCGAGGTCGAGTCGTATCTCCATTTGGACGAAAAGCGCACGCGCGTGACCGAGCTCGAGGCCAAAAGTGTTGCCCCTGGCTTTTGGGATGACGCCGACGCCGCCCGTGCCACCATGGAGGAGATCGCGCGTACCAAGGAAGATATCGCTGCCGTGGATACCGCGCGGGGCGAGCTTTCCGATGCCCGCGCCGCGCTGGAGCTTGCCGAGGAGATGGGGGATGACCCCGATGCCGTCGCCCTTCGCGAGGAGGCTACAGCCACGGCTGAGCGCCTGGCCCGTGCCATCGATGAGCTTGAGCTTTCGAGCTGGTTTACCGGTGAGTTCGATCACGGCGATGCCATTGTGACCATCAAGCCCGGACAGGGTGGTCTGGAGGCCCAGGACTGGACCTTCATGCTCTTTAAGATGTACATGAAGTACTGCCAGCGTCGCGGCTGGAAGGTCACCATCAACGACTGTCCCGCGGCCGAGGTCATCGGCATCGACCGCGCGACCTTTACCGTCGAGGGCAAGGACGCATTTGGCATGCTGCGCGCCGAGGCCGGCGTCCACCGCTTGGTGCGCATTAGCCCCACCGACGACAAGAAGCGCCGCCAGACCACGTTTGCCGGCGTCGAGGTCATCCCTGTGCTACCCGATGATATCGACATCGAGATCAGTCCTGATGACATCCGCGTGGACGTGTACCACGCGAGTGGCCCGGGCGGTCAGGGCGTCAACACCACCGACTCCGCCGTGCGCGTGACGCATTTCCCCAGCGGCATTGTGGTTACCTGCCAAAATGAGCGCAGCCAGATCCAGAACAAGGCCGCGTGCATGCAGATCCTCAAGGCTCGTCTGTACGAGATTGAGCTCGAGAAGCGCGCCGAGGCGCTCGATGAGATCCGCGGACCCAAGACCACGATTGGTTTTGGCAACCAGATTCGCAGCTACGTGCTCTACCCGTACCAGATGGTCAAGGATCTACGCTCGGGTGTGGAGACCAGCAATGTCGAGGCCGTTCTTGACGATGGCGACCTGGACCCGTTTGTTATTGGCTACCATCGCTGGGCCACCGGCAACGCTGACGCGGAGACCCCATCTGCTTAAACCGCCCGGGTTTATGTGGAAATGGATTAAAACCCTCCGAGCGGTGTGGTTTTGTATCCAGAGTAAACCCTGCGCAGGGGTGGTTTTTGTCCGGCGAATCGGTAGAATCGAATACAAGAAGAAGTTCAAAGCGCATCCGATGGGGTGCGCTTTTTTGAGGGAGGCAGCATGGCATACCGTCTGGACATCAAGCGCATTCTTTCGATGAACTTCTTTCACGACCTGCCCCAGATTATGTTGGGGTGCGCTCTGGCCGCTATTGCGACCGACCTGTTTTTGATTCCCAACGGCCTTGCTGCCGGTGGCGTTACGGGCCTTGCCACCATTATTCAGGCGCTCGGTGCATCGCGCGGCCTATCGCTTCCCGTTGGTATTCAGACGATCGTGATGAACGCCTTGCTGTTGTTGGTCGTTATGCGCGAGGGCGGCATGTTCTACGTGGTGCAGACCGCGACGGGCTTTGTGCTGCTGGGCTTCTTTACCGATCTGTTCGCCCCGTTTGTAGCACCTCTGGCGGATGCGGACCTGATGCTCCCTGCCATGTGGGGCGGCATTATTACGGGCATCGGTTACGGCATGGTGTTGCGCGCCGGCGCCAACACCGGCGGCTCGGACACGATTGGCCAAATCATCTCGCGTAACACCTCGCTGCCGGTGGGCTCGACCGTCATGGCGATCGATGTTGCCGTGTGTGCGCTGTCGGCTCCGGTCTTTTCAATCGAAAACGCACTGTATGCAGGCCTTTCGATGGTCATTAGCGGCTACGTGATCGATGCCGTGGTCGATGGTGGCAACAAACGCCGTATGGTACTCATCATCTCGGACAAGTTCCCTGATATCGCTGCCGATATCATGTATGGTCTGGGTCGTGGTTGTACCAAGTTTAAGGCGACTGGCATGTATTCGGGTGCCGAGAAGCCGGTGATTATGGTCATCGTGAGCCGTCGAGAGCTCAATACCCTCAAGACGATCGTGCGCGAGCGCGATCCTCACGCCATTGTGACGGTCGCTGACGTTACGGAAGCCTTCGGCGAGGGATTCAAGGACATTAGCGCGTAGGGCGACCGCGTTCCATCCAAAAGACGTTCACATTGATAAACCGTTTCATCAGCGGTTCTGCCTGCTAAATTGTTCAAATAATGATAAAAACTCTGGTAAAGCCATCAGTTTCCAGCATAATGAATGACGTACGTGCATTGCGGCTGTGTTGGGATTACCTTCGGTGCCGTGCGCATTTTGTCTAATGAGGATGAAAGGAAGGCACAATGAGCGACGAAGAGCTCAAAAAGGTTGCCAACGAGGTAAGGAAGGGCATCGTCACCGGCGTGCACGCTGCCAAGTCCGGCCATCCGGGCGGTTCGCTCGGCGCTGCCGACATCATGACCTATCTGTACTTTGAGGAAATGAACGTCGACCCGTCCGACCCCCGCAAGGCCGACCGCGACCGCTTCGTGCTTTCCAAGGGTCACTGCGCGCCTGGTCTGTACGCCGTGCTCGCCGAGCGCGGATTCTTCCCCAAGGAGGATCTCGAGACGCTGCGCCACATCGGCAGTCACCTGCAGGGCCATCCCAACATGAACGACACTCCGGGCGTCGATATGTCCACCGGCTCGCTGGGCCAGGGCATCTCCGCCGCCGTGGGCATGGCGGTTGCCGCCAAGCACTGGGGCGACGACTATCGCACCTACGCCCTGCTGGGCGACGGCGAGAGCGAGGAGGGCCAGGTCTGGGAGGCAGCCATGTTTGCCGGCAACCAGCAGCTCGACAACCTCTGCGTGATCGTCGACCATAACGGCCTGCAGATCGACGGCCCCGTCGAGGAGGTCAACGACCCCATGCCGCTCGCCGACAAGTTCCGCGCCTTTAAGTTCCACGTGGTGGAGCTTGCCGACGGCAACGACTTTGACCAGATCCGCGCCGCCTTTGCCGAGGCTCGCGCTACCAAGGGCCAGCCGACCGCCATTATCGCCGAGACCACGAAGGGCAAGGGCGTCTCCTTTATGGAGAACCAGGTGGGTTGGCACGGTAAGGCCCCCAACGATGAACAGTTTGAGCAGGCCATGGCAGAGCTCACGGCCGCCGGAGAGGAGCTCTAGGATGGCAGACGTCAAGAAAATCGCCACGCGCGTAAGCTACGGCGAGGCCCTCGTCGAGCTCGCCAGCGAGCACGATGACTTTGTGGTCCTCGACGCCGACCTGGCCGCCGCCACGCAGACCGGCACGGGCACGGAAAAGGCCGGGTATACCGGCGCGTGGCAGCGGTATCCCTCGCCCCTCCAAAGCAATGTGACGGTCAGCGCGACATACACGAAGATCACGACATATTACACGGTCACCTTCGTGGCGGATGGCTTTACGGTCAAGACCATGCAGGTCTACAGCGGCTACAAGCTGAAGGACAGCGATTACCCGAGCGTTCCGGAAAAGCTGGGCTACGATGGACACGGTCACAAGTGGCGTGTTTTCCCAGATAACAGAATTGATTTTGTAAAATAATGAGTACCAATGATTGGAGTATAACTATGCAAGAAAACTGGTATGACTGGGCTGTTAGAACGAAGGACTATCTGCACAATGCAACGCTTTCCCCGCGGCAATTTGACGCGGAGAAAACGGACCATGTCCACTGCGAGATTTGTTGGGCAAAATTCAGCAAGCGTCCCGAGGATCTGCATTTCGGCTATTATGAAGAGAAAAGCAATAGTTGGATCTGCGAAGAGTGCTTTCAAAGCTTTGGCGCATTATTTCATTGGAAACTAAAATAATGTCCATAATTTTTGAGATGCTTGTAAAAGTCATTTCTAAGCAGTCCATAGC
>ENA-OZHP01000688-OZHP01000688.1-human-gut-metagenome-genome-assembly--contig:-NODE-688-length-13784-cov-5.422318_pt1 | contig 13784 bp, 9 predicted proteins | sample MGYA00244046_ERZ653686 | MGnify/ENA primary metagenome ERZ653686 (study PRJEB26926, sample SAMN06165313) | human gut metagenome | biome: ENVO:00009003; feature: ENVO:2100002; material: ENVO:00002003... | reverse complement strand
ACGAGATGAGCGCTAGTCTCGTGGGCTCGGAGATGTGTATAAGAGACAGCCACAATCACATACTGCCATCACTTGGCAGTTATCAAATCGAGGAACTGAACAATGATATTCTCCAGGAAATGATCCTTCAAAAGCTTGAAAACGGTCGTAAAGATGGCAAAGGCGGTATATCATTCAAATACGCCAAAGACATTATTCAAATCTTGAAGTTTACACTTCCATTCAAAGTCGATGTTCAGTTGCCTTACCATCCTTCTAAGGCGGTCGAGATTTTTGAAAAAGAGCATCAAATAACATTAATTAATCACCTCCAATCTGAGATCAACTATAAAAACTTTGGAATACTTTTATGCATCCACACCGGAATACGCATAGGTGAACTATGCGCTTTGAAATGGTCTGATATAAATGTACAGACCAAACTTTTAAAAATTGACAAAACCATGATACGAACATACACAAAAGAAGACGGTAGTCATCTTTCAATAACACCACCTAAATCACGTTCTAGCACTCGTATGATTCCCTTGAACACATGGATAATGCATTATGCTATATTGCTTCAAGGTGATGCAGACAACTATGTGTTAACGAATCGAGATAAACCGATAGAACCTAATAAATACAGATTGTATTACAATAAGTTGCTTAAAGAACTTGAACTACCGCATAGGAAGTTTCACGCTCTCCGACACACATTTGCGACAAGATGTATTGAATGTGGTTGTGACTATAAATCACTTAGTGAATTGCTTGGCCACTCCAACGTATCAATCACAATGAACATCTACGTACATCCACAAATGGAATTGAAACGTAAATGCGTGGAATTGCTTTGTGACTACTACAAGTAAATGTATGTCTTTTACTGCTGGATTGATTGGCGGTGACTACTATCATAAACTTACACGTGAAGAGCTACCGAGCCATACGCATTGGATCTTAGATCAACAAACTGATGTAACCACTGCATTATATGGTAATTCATATAGTGATGTGCCTTTTACGAGAGCCACTGAACGTGCTAATAAAACTAATTATTATTGGTACAGTCAAACATGGCCAACAGGCGGAAACAAACCTCACGATAATGTACAACCTTACGTGGTAACTTACTTTTGGAGACGTATCAAGTAGCTATTTTACCCTTCGCCAAAAGAAAACAACTAAATATGGTTGCACGTTATTGTGTGGAATATTGCCACCAGATCCATTTGTATGAATACTGTTTACATTGTGACTTTGACCATCAGAATGATGCGAACCGTAAATAGTCATAAATTCCCACGGATTAGTCTTTAAAGACCCAGATGTATCCCATATACCAACTTCGTGTCCATGAGCAGGCATTTCAGAAAATGATAATGTATGGTAGTATTCTCCACCAGTAGAATTAGACGTAAAAGACATACTTTTAATTAAGCCTATATGTATGTCATTTACTACTGATTCGAGCGGTGGTGAATACAAGCACAAACTTCTAGAAATTGAAATACCAAAACATCATCATAGTGAATCATTAATGGTTAAAGGATACCCTGAGTGGCCTGTACAAACAACTGATTGGTATGGCGTTATGATAGACTATTCAACCAAAAACTATGTTGCTCCGAAGCAAGAAGTTCATGCTACATCTACATCAGCTTTCACATATACGGGTTGGGCGGGAGATAACGTACATCACAACAATGTTCAACCTTATATCGTTACTTATTTTTGGAGAAGAATTAACTAATACGCTTCCAAAAATATGTTGTAACGTACGGTTGGATATTGTTATGGTGTTGATTACCACCTACTGGCATGCCACTTTGAAGCCATCTTCCATTACTGTATACTGTGCCAATGTCCATTGCAACAAACCAGTTTTCGATACCAGTATCTTCTGAACCATCCCATTTTGAATGAATATCATGATAATGACTTGGCATTTCTGCTTGCGTTAACCTGTGGGTGTATTCTCCACCGGTTGCTCCGGTTGTAAAGGACATACTTGTACTACCATCGTTTCCAGTACCTTCTCCGACTAAAGTACGACCTTGTCCAAAACGTTCCCAAGTACCACCTAAAAAGTTGCCTGGGTTGTTATTGTCATATGTAATATATACCGCACCAACCGGGAATATTTTATTCAAGAACATAGGAGCTACAATGTCGCCTAATACTGTTAGTGTATCTTTTTGATTGCTATCTTGACCGAAGAACGTTAACGACCTTCCATCTTTACCAAAGTTAATTAACGAGTAAGTAGGTGCTACTGTAAAGATTTGCCATGAGTAGTCATTCATGAATTTATCCTTAACACCGAAGGCTACTTCATAAGAGCTTGTTGCAGATGTAAATAAGTTACCTGCTTTGTAATCTTGTTCGAGTGAGTAGTTGTTATCCCATGAATTTATTTTCGTCCATGAACTAGCACCGCTAGCTCGATATTGGATATAGAATGATGTTACATTCTTATTGCTTAAACTAGTAAAACCAACTTTGAAGTGTAATAACGCATATGTTCCACTTGCTTCATCTACTACATAACTTGAGTTAGCACGTTTTGCAGTCACATTCGTTAATCTAGGCGAACTATATGCAGATACAGTTACCTTTCCACTGACTTGTGAACTACGACCACGTGAATCATAGATTGTTGTCGTATAGTTAATACTTCCACTGCCTTTTACAGTTCCAGTAGTAAATGAACTACCATTATATGTCTGCCCTTCAAATTTTGTTGATACAGATGTAACAGTTGAACCTTGCGCACCACTGTAAGTTATTGCGAACTTAAGTCTAGACTGTGACTGAATTATCTGCCCAATTCCTGCACATACAGAATTTGCATCCGTTATTTTGATACTGTCAATCGAAGGAACTACACTGCTTCTTACTTTAATAGTTGCATTTACTGATTTAGATCCAACCGATGTTGAACCACTGAATGTCTCTAAGGTAAATGTTGCGATACCACTTGTCGAATTAGGTAAGTCCTTTTCCCATGAAGTTGGAATTGTATAAGAAAAGCTAGGGGTTGTTGTACCACTAGCTATTGTCACTAATTCACTTTTTCTTCCGTTCCATGTTGCGTAGATTTTATGTGTAAAGTTTTTTGAAGCACTCGAACCATTAATATTAATAGTGTTACCACATTCAATACTAGGACTATCAATAGATATACTTGATGCTCTTGGAATGGTTGTTAATGTCAACGAACCACTACAAGAACCAGTTCGAGGTGCGTAATAACTTGTATTGTCACAACTAAATGATGCACTTACGCTAATTGATTTAGAACCATCTGCATTGTGCGATACTGTTGTATATCCATCTGCGATTCCAACAGTTTGGCCACTACCACACGAAACTGTATGGCTAGCATCGTGTACTGTTGAACCATTCACTACCACTTTATAGTGTTCGCTCAATCCTTGGTGATTATGGTACTGTGTATTTGAACGAATACCAACCCACCAATACACCCGTGATGTGTTGTTTTCAATAGAATAAGAATCTTCCCAACATTTTAAAATAAGAGAGTATTTATCCCATTGACCATTTGTGATTTGTATTCCGCCACTAAATTCTGCCATTTAATCACCCTACTTTCTTAAAGTCTAAAGAGCCATTTGCTCTTGGCACAAATCCAAATGCACCTACTTTTAAAGACTGCGTAAATTGACCATCTGTAATGTACATTGTTTGGTCATTTATATACGTTACCTTTGCACCATTCTTTTGAATCGACCATTCTTGATTTGTAATCTTAGTTTTAAACGCACTGTCTGATTTACCTAAAGTTAATGCGTCATTATCAAACGACATATAACTGTTTACGTTGTCTGTGGTTTGTTTCAAACCATCTAATCTTCCATTTACACTGTCAATTTGACCGCTCATCTCATTCTTAGCATCAGTTACTGATTGATTGATTGACCATGTAAAGTCCTTCTTTGTTTGAGTGAACTGAGTTGATACAGTATTTTGATAATGCTCAAATGCCGAATTTGATACATAAGTTTCTGATACCTTTGAAGTGATTTCATTTGCTTTAGTCTCAATAGCAGACTGTCGCTCAGTGCGTTCTGTATTTATTGCTTCATCTACATCTTCAGGAGCAGGAGTCCAGTCGGTTGCTTTGTTGCCTTTTTCATACTTGACTTTTCTAATTCTTAGCTTTCCCGAGGCAACGTAGTCGAATCGTATATTAATGAAAATCTTCTCGATCTTAAGAAATTGTTCGGTAATCGCACTAGTTCCGGTGTATACTTTAACCCCATTGACTGGAGGATGTGACCAATGATGTGTAGGCGCGCTCCAGACCTTCTTACCGTCTACAATGGAACACCAATTCGAACAAACGCTTGATTTACCACCGTCCGGTATATTCTCAGATTGTTTTACATCCATGTATTCTATCTCGTAATACGACGTAAACATATCTTCAAGTTTACAATCGGGCATATCGATTGTATTGAAATAAACCGTTGCGTTTTCCTGATTAAGTTTTGGAATATCGATCCAATCAGACCATTCGTCTGATGTTTTTTTTGCTAAATTCCTACCACCAACTTGAATCCCTTCAGGAGTACTTCCAACAGAATACGAAGTACTCTGAGTGTTATCGCTATAAGTAATTACTGTCCTTGTCCATAAATATGGTTTATCTGCAGTAGTCTTTGGAGGAGTAGATGACCATGTACCAGTCGGAGTTGAAGTACCATTTGACCATATTTGATAAGTTACTGATGTAGACTTAATACCTTTACCATCATTTACTCTAGTTAATGTAATTAAAGCCGTTGCTTTAATTGCCATATCTATCCCTCCAATTGAGCACTAAATGTAGCTTTGTTCGAAATGTCACCAGCACCGATTGTATAAGTCGTACCTGTCGCTACTGCAGTAGTTCCTCCATCTTTATACCACTTAATAGTTCCTAAACTAGATAAAGCAGAGCCAGTCACTTCAACTCCACCTTTATAAACGTGAGCAGTTAAAGTTGTAGCAATGGCAGTATTCTTAAAGATCGTTCCACCACTTGATGTAATTGCCATTGTGATAGCGTCCTTACCATTTGTTCCATTGATTCCATTTGTACCCTTGTAAGATACAGAAAATGATTCAGTAGACTTTCCATCTGAGTAATTCACTACTGTCTTTGTCCATAGATATTGACCATTTGCCACATTAGGAACCGTAGGACTCCAAGTTCCTGTCGGAGGAGTAGTTCCACTTGTGCCTGCTTGATATGTTACAGAAGTTGAACTTACAGTAACACTTGTACCGTTTGAACCGTTCGTACCATTTGTACCTTTATAAGAAACTGAGTAGGCTTCTGTTGATTTGCCGTCTGAATAATTTACTACCGTCTTTGTCCATAAGAACTGCCCATTCGGTACACTAGGTACTTCAGTTTTCCATTCTCCAGTTGGCTTAGTAGTACCACTTGCACCGACCTGGTATGTTACAGATGTTGACCTTACAGTTACACTTGTACCATTTTGTCCTGTCTGCCCTTTAAATGCAATTGAGTAACTAAAAGTTTTGTTAATAGTGATATCACCATTTACAACGATAGGGATAGTGATAGTACCACTCTTAGTCAATGCAGATGTTGCAGTGATAGTGATCGTTGGCATTGGTGTCTTACCATCAGAAACCGCTGAAATTCCTGCAGGACATGTAATATTTCCTACCGTACATGGGACCTGCTCACTACCACATAATGCCATTACCTGTGTAGTAGTTGTCTGTGTACCATTTACGGAACTCGTAGTACCCAAGAATGTATAGTTGTCATTTGTTAATACGACGGAATAACCATCGGTTAAATCGATTACATCAATTTGATTTACAGCCTTAATTGCCATATTTTGTTTCCTCCTAAATATTTAATTCGCAGTTAAATACTGCCTTGAAATTTATATCTTTTGCATTGATTGTGAATAGGAATCCATTGTCGTTCAACCTAGAATCATCTAATGGAATATTCGTAAATTCTTCTTCGCCATGTCTTTTAATCAGCCATTGTAAGTATGCATCCTTCCCAAACACTTCTTTTAATTTAGTCGAATTGTCTATCGTGATGCTTCCAACGTATATCTTAACGATAAATATCGTCGCAACATCACTGTTCTTGAAAGTTGTGCCATTTGTAGATTCAATGCAGAGCATAACTGCATCTTCACCATCAAGTTCACCACTGTTAACTTTATCTACAATATCTTGAGCTTTATTCAATGCACTCTCTGCATCTTTTTTCGCTTGCGTTGAATTATTTAAGGCATTGTTAGCAGCATTAGTAATACTTTCACCTTCAGTTTTAGTAATGTAGGTTTCTGATACACTAAGCTTAATTCCATCAGTTGCTACTTTAATCTGAGCATCAGTTTCAGTTTTAGAATAATAGTTGTTGGCAAGATCTTCTTTTACACCATCGACTTTATTACTAGTTTCAGTAATCTTAGTAGCTTGTAATTTAATAGCTTTTGCATTTTGTTCAATTGCCGTTGTATTTGAAGTTACTTTATTCGTTAAATCTGCCAAATCTTTTTGAGCTTTATCTGCATTAGCTTTAGCTGCATCTGCAACTCCTTGAGCTTCCTTAGCATTGTTGATTGCCGTTTGTGCATTGTCTTGAGCCTTAGTTGCATCAGACTGAGCTTTCTGTACTGCAGATTCTGCATTAGTTAAACGAGTTTGCGCTTTTGTGATTTCACTCTCAGTCGCATCAACTCTACCGGTTACTGTTTCTAGATTAGCTTTTGCATCCGCTAATTCCTTGTTAGCATTGTCTAAATTTAATTGAGCACTGTCTGCCTTTTGTTTAGCTTCATCTGCTAAAGTTTGAGCACTCTGAGCATTTGTAACTGCTTGATTTGCAGTCGCTTGAGCTTGAGTTGCTTTCTTTGTTGCATCAGCGATATCTAACTGAGCTTGCGTTGTATCTGATTGTAGCTTTTCGATTGAACTTGCTTGAGTTGTAATCGAATCGGCATTTTGTTTAATCTTGGTATTTAAACTACCTTCAATGCTTGTTAAATCACTCTTAGAAGCATAAGTTTGAGAAACTGTAGTCGATAACTCACCGACTTTCTTTTCAATCTCAGTTGAAACATCTGCATGAATCGTTTTTGATTCGTTTGTTAAATCAACTTTGGTTGCATATGTTTCTTTAACAGTAGCAATTTCACTTGCGTTTACGTTGACTTTATCCACTGCATCTTGAATCTGTTGCTTTGAATCTGTGATATCACCTTTAATAGCATCAATCTGTTGTTGAGCTTTACCAGTACTAGTATTTGCATCTTGTGCTAGTTGCTTAGCCTCGCTTGATTGAGTGTTAGCGGTATTAGCTAATTCATTCGCTTTACTTGCTGCCGTTTGAGCTTGCGTTGCTTTATCAACTGCTTCTTTAGATTGATTGTTAGCTTGAGATACTTGAGTATGAATCTCACCGATCTTTGAATCAATCTCATTCCATGTGTTATCGAATATAGCTTTCGTGTACTTGATTTCACTTGGATTTGCATACGTACATTTCCATCTTTTCCATAAAAACTTATCACTTTGATAAACCACATTACCAACAAACCACTCACCGCCGACTAATTCGGTTTGTGATGTTGAATAATAGAACTGTTCCTCGGCACTTATGAACGACTGACCATCTTCACCTTTAATTACAGACCATCGGTATTTTGTTGGGTCCTCAGAACCATATTGTTTTGAATCCGAATACTGACCAATAAATTTACGATTTGAGTCTGTTAAGCTGAAATCAACACGACCATCTGAACTGTTTGCATAGGCAATATGCACATATGCGCTTGTTCCATTCTGACCATCTTGTAGTCGCATTACAGTGACTTCTGCACTTGCTTTAAGTATTTCACCACTCATTGCTTTAAATCGATATACGGCCTTTTCTGTGAAGTCTGAGGCACTAATTGTAATGGTTTGATTTGTTGATATTTGCGCATCATCTTTATACCAAATAATCGAATACTTAGATGTGATATCAACACCATCATCCTTTACCAATGCAGTCAATTTAGTTGAATCTGAATCAGTCTTAAACAATACTCCATTTGAAGATACAATTGAACCTTCATAAACTTTCTTTAACTCAATCATCTTGTTCATTTCACTGATCAGAGCCGAACTAATCTGTGATTGCTTTTCTTCAAAGTTATCAAAGATTGTCTTGCACTTTTCTGAATCAGTGAAACAAATCTCTTGTTCTGTGATTCGTGCTTCTAAATACAACGTAGGACTATACTCTGCATCTTCGATTGTGAACGTATCACCGATATCCGCATCAATATATGCATCTATATCATATGTAACTTTAGGAACACAATTCTTTTTCAATTGAGCTAGTGCTTGACCGTATAATGTCTCAACATTTTCAGTTTCATAATACCACACTAGCGCTGCATACATATCGTTTGAATGATTTGTAAGTAAAGTTGAAGGAAATCTATCTCTAGCTTGAGGTGCTAGTATATTGTTACCCTGAACTTTATACAAAACATTTCCATTCGCATCTTTTACAATACGACCACTAATTGAATTAAGTTGCAATCCATTTGTCCCTGTAGGTCTGATTGCAGTGTATAGCTCAGTAATATCACTTGTTTTAATGATTCCATACACATCATTTGGATATCTCAGTATTGTACTGCGCTTGTCACTTCCCATTCCTTGAATGGAATCTGAATGTGCTCTGTAAATATTCAACACAAAATTCTTCAAAGAATAATCATCATTCAATTGAGTTACGAACTCTAATTCTGCATCAAATACATTTGCGATTGAATACAATCGAGCTAGTACAGTATCACTACCAGTCCATTCATGCGTGATACGTTTGTCTGATACCTCATTCTTGCCAATTACAAACGATTGCTCAAATCCATATGCATTTACATATTCTGCAAACGACATTGCTCTAGGAGCTTTATATGCATCTACATATTCATTCGTTAATTCAAGGCAAAGACCGTAGGCGGTAATAGTTGTTGTGTCACCACCTTTTTCAACATTCATGATTGTTAAATAATAGCCTTTGTTTTTTCTTGTAAAGCTAAGCCTATTTCCTTCAACTAAAAAGACTGCATCATCATGTGCAGTCAATGTAGTGAATTCAAATGTATATGCTGAGCCTTTCAAATATGTATGCAATGTTTCATCAAAGTAATGCATTGCGCTAGGTACTGTATTGTCTAAAAAAGCTAACACCTTATCATAAGGAGTCAATACTGCTATTCTGATTTGTTCCATTATAACCATGCCTCCCTAATTCTAGCCTTTACTATTGGTTTTGATTTTGACCAACTAGAGCACGTAGTCTTTATCTCTGTAGTACCGACTGGTGCTTTAAAATACTTAGTTCCTAAAACCTCATCTTGAGGTCTAGACATTCCGTTTACATAAACGTGAGATGATTTTCCGTCAATCGTGATTTTAGTTCCACTTGGATATCTGTTTGGTATATCTCTCCATTTCGAAACATTGTTCTTTGTGAAGTTTATTACATCAAACCCCATCATGCCCATCAATTGGTTTCCACCTCTATCACCCCATTGTTTAAATGCAACCTGAATCTTGGTGCACTTCATGTTTACAATCTCTGGAATGTAGTAGTCGTGATATCCTCCCCAGTAGAAGAAGCGAATGTTTCCTCCCTCTTTTAGAATATCGCAATGACCCCAGTCCCAATACCATGGATTTTGCGTGTGTAAATGTGAAGTAGTGTATGAGAACTCTCTTAGCATTTTACCGTTCGCCCAAAACTCATAATGTCCTGTATTACCTACTGTATCTGTCTTGTACCAGTTACAACCACATATCAATTTATTGTCTGCAGTTAAGAAGTTGATACACATTTCTCCTGTTTGCCCCATAAGACCTGCATAGAACAACAAATGAAAATAACAATAGAAGTTCTGAGCACCACTTGTATCTCCATTTGAATCTGCAGGTATTACCAAGGTTCTTAATCCACCGCTCGCAGACCCTTTTTTTGTTCCAACAGTGCCAAATCCAATAAACTTTTGATTAAACCAAGTGTGTTCGGCTAATGTACCGTTCGAACCGTACTGAGGATGCATTACATCCGTTCCGCTAGTGTCATCTGCACAATTGTAAAAGTTGTTGATGCTCACTAAATGTTCGCTTTGTTGATATGTTTCTGAATCAAGTTCTTCGATTTTTCCATACTGCATTACTCCTTCAGTTGATACGATACCAATATATCCAGTTTCAGATGTTGCTTGAATTTCATAATCGATACTTACAGGCACTGTACCTTCATTTACAATGTTCAAAACTCCATCAGTAGCAGTAAATTCTTTTTCTGTTGTCGAATACTTGCGTGGGTCTGAGCAATAGATTTCGATTTCACCGATCACATAATTTGTGCCACCATCCACTTCATCATTTGAAGTTTTAGTACCGATAAAATATTTGTCAGTTTCATCATTAAAATAAATCTTAACTTGTTCGCCACTTAGCAGAAAATTCATTTTGTTATATGCATCTCTAAATTCTCTATTAGTAGATGCATTTATCTGATATTTCACTATGATCGTGCGTGGTTTTAAGTATTTTTCTTTCCAAAACGTACCATCAAGACCTTCAATTTCTTTAGCTTTAAATTCAGAACCAATTAACTCTCTACCACTTACTGTCAAAGTTCTATATCCATTTATTTCATTTTCTAAAAACTTTCCGTTAAAATTCATGGCTTCGCTAGGTAAATTACTACCTAGCACGCCACTTGTATCTGTTGTATCTCTAAATCCATATAGCATTAAACAACACCTGCCAATCTATCTTTGAATTTAGCACTCTTATTTAATTCTTCTTCTGTGTATCTATTGGATGCCTTAGCTAAAGTTCGGCCATCCAAAGTCAATGTTGAATTAAATGTAAAGCTTTGATTTGAATTAAAATCATAAGTCGTTGAATTAACATTACTTACTCCGTCCATTCTAAATCCATAACCATCAAATGATTGAGCATTAGGAATACTTACGATTGATTCAGTAGCTTTTCGAACCATTCGTGCAGTTTGTTCAATACCAATTGCAAAACCTTCACCGATATAATTACCGATAGCCATGAACACTCTTGAAGGAGAATGAACTTTAGCCGCTGCACGAGTAGCTTTTTCTGCCTCTTGTGCCAATCGTGTAGCAATTGCACTTACTCTTCCTAATGTGCTAGCCATACCATTAGCCAAACCATTACCAATCATTTGACCAACAGTATAAGCACCACTGGAAGCCGATTTTAATGCGCTTGTAATACTTCTAGACATTGAACGAGCAACGCTCACTGATTGAGTTAATCCGCTCTGTAATCCAGTCTTAAATTTAGTACCTAACTGTGTGCCTGCTTGTCCACCTTGAATTGCAACCTGTGTTAAAGCAACCCCTAATGCAATTAACGCAGAACTTGCTACAGTTGTTGAACCAACTAATCCACTTGCGCTAGATGCAAATTGAACCATCGCACCACTAGCGCTTGCTAAAGGTCCACTTATAGACTCGATACCACTAAACGAACTAATAACACTCGGCATTACACTAGCTAATCCACTTAGGCTATCTGTATATCCAACCAGCAATCCTAATCCGATTGCTAGATTCATGATTTGAGTACCTGCATCACCAATACCACTTGATGCAGTAGCTATCGCACCTACACCTGTTGCGACTGCTCCTAATGATGTGGCCATATCAAGTAAATTCAGACCTGTAATGATTTGTATTCCTTTTGCTAATTCTTTAAATCCTTTACCTGCATTCAATGCCGATTGACCAATCGAATCAATCACACCTGCTAGTGAATCTAAAATGCCACTTACTGCATCACCGAACGATGTGATCACATCAGATGCCGACTCAAATACTTGTGATATTGAATCACCTAACTGTTGAACTAAGTCTTTGACCGATTCAACGATTGGTTGGATATTCTGAACCAATGCAATGAATGCATCACAAATTGATTGAATTGCATCAGATATAGCTTGTACCATATCTGCAATCGCAGGTGCAAATGGAGCAATAGCTTGTACAATCTGTACAATCGCATTGGCTATGATTTGAACTACACTTTCGATAACTGGACCGATTGCATTTACAATATTTGCAATTGCATTACCTACTGATTCGATTACAGTACCAAATGCATCACCAAAGGCCTCAACTAATGGACTTAATTGAGCAAATGCATCACAAATTGTTGGCAATACTGGAGCTAATGCAATTAATGCTTGAGTTACTGCATCAATTGTAGTCGCAATAACTTCACTAAATGCTTTTCCAAGTGATTCTGCAATTGAACTTAAACCATTACCGCTTTCGCCGATTAAAGCAATACCGGCGGCCACCATGAACAGTGCTCCACCTAGGGCCAGTATATTCACAGGATTGGCTATTTTTAGCATATTTCCCAAGCCTTGAAAAGTTTGCTTAAAAAGTGAGCCTAATCCTTTTAATCTATCGCTAGTACCTTTTCCAAAGTTTTTGTACGAAATTGATAAATCTTTTAAAGTTCGCATTGCCTTTGAACTATGTGTTCTCGTAGCTTTAGCTACTCCTTCAACACCTATTTCTGCGTTTTTCTTAAAAATGCCAAACGGATTGAAATCCTTCAAAAAATTAAAAGCCTTAAATCCACCTACAACTCCTAATACTGAACCAACGATACCACTCAATTGAGCACCATTTAATTTACCAATAAATTTACTTACGGCACTTATAGCTTGTGATACAAATTTGACCACTTGACCAAATGCTTGACCAAACTTTTCAATCAATCCTGTATCTTTGAATTGGCTCATTACATTCTTAATTGCACCACCGACATCACTTAGTGCTTGTTTAAATGCTTTAATTGCGCCTGTGTTTTCAAATGCTTTACCAAATCTTTTGAATGTATCGATAACCTTATCAATTCCGTTCGTTAATATGTTTGCATCGAATCCATCTAAACCATCAATGATTGCACTTAACGCTTTTATTCCTATCTGACTGAGTTTGTCATATGCAGGCATTAATTTATTTGCTAAAGTCTCTTGCAAACCATCCATAGCTTGACCAACAGATTTATACTCTGTAGCCATTTTAGTAAATGCTTTACTATTACCTGCTTTTTCAACCGCATTAAAAAAATCTTCAGTTTTAACAGTTCCACTTTGTACCGCACTAACAAGTTCAGAAGTGCTCATACCCATTTCACGAGCAACTGCTGCAATACCTGCAGGAGTTTGTTCTAACATCAACTTAAAATCTTGCCATGCCACCATTGGCTTTGCGGCCATCTGAGTACCTTGTTGCGACAAAGTTTTCATAGCTTGTTGTGGATTTTCTGCAGCGGATGCTAATCCACCAAATCCCTTAACCAATTGCAAACAGTTCTTAGTTCCGACTGCAGCAAATTGTGAATAAGTCTGAGACATATCAGATGCAGAGTAGATAGTCTGTGTAGCATATTGTTGTAACGCTTTCTTTGTTTTGTTGATTTCGCTACTTGACTGACCAAGCATCTGCATATTGCCTTCAAACGTTTTCCATGCAACATTGGATGCAGAAAGTTCTGATATAGTTCCACTAATCGCACTTGTGACTGTATGCATCGCACTAGCACCTACACTAGCAAATGCGCCGAATACCGCACTGTTTTTAAGCTTGCTAAGGAATGAATCACTTTGCTTTGTCACGCTTGATAATGTCTGTCTCTTATACACATCTCCGAGCCCACGAGACTAGCGCTCATCT
>ENA-OZHP01000685-OZHP01000685.1-human-gut-metagenome-genome-assembly--contig:-NODE-685-length-13817-cov-5.177082_pt1 | contig 13817 bp, 10 predicted proteins | sample MGYA00244046_ERZ653686 | MGnify/ENA primary metagenome ERZ653686 (study PRJEB26926, sample SAMN06165313) | human gut metagenome | biome: ENVO:00009003; feature: ENVO:2100002; material: ENVO:00002003... | reverse complement strand
GTGGGCTCGGAGATGTGTATAAGAGACAGACTGTGGGCTTCGTGCTTTCGGAGCCCCAGAAAAATGTAACGTTTCGTTTTTTTGGAGGAAATATGTCGAGCATTTCTACTATCAAGGATGTTGCCGCAAGGGCCGGCGTCGCCCCCTCCACGGTATCCAAATACATAAACGGCGGCAGCGTCCGCGAAAAGAACGTCATCGCCATCCGCGAGGCCATAGCGGAGCTGGAATTCCGGGCGAACCCCTTTGCCCGGAACCTCAAGTCACAGCGCAGCCACGCCATAGGCGTATTGCTGCCCGACCTGTCGGCCCCCTTTTTCAGCGCCATGCTGGAGGCCCTTAACAGGGTAATACGCGCCCGCGGCTATCACAGCCTCATCTCATGTTACAGCTCTAACCACGGGCTGGAAAGGGACAATCTGCGCTTTCTTTTGGAGGCCAGCATAGACGGCCTCATATACGTGCCGGAGGACCTTTCCGCGGAGGAATTTCACGAGCTTACCGACGAATGCGGCGTGCCTGTGGTGCTTGCCGACCGAATGATACCCGGCTCAGATAAGGACACGGTGCTCACCAATAACACCGAATCCGTATACAAAGCCACATCGCATCTTATATCTGAGGGGCACAGACGCATCGGCATAATTTCCGGCCCCAAATCCGTCTTTACCGCAAAGGAGCGCCTTGTGGGATACCTCAGGGCCCTTTCCGACAACGGCATAATTTATGACGATTCCTTAGTCATAAGCGGCGACAACATTTTCGCCACAGGATATCAGGGCCTCATATCCATGATGTCCCTCAATACCCCGCCTACGGCAATATTTTCCACAAACTACAACATAACCCTGGGCCTTATCACCTCCGCACGGGAGAGGGGCATAGTCATACCCGATCAGGTGAGCGTTTTCGGCTACGACTCCGTTGACGTATGCCGCATGATGACCCCCGCCCTGCCCGTCGTTTTCCAGCCGGAGCAGGAGATAGGCCGGCTTGCGGCGGAATACCTAATAGAACGACTGGACGGAAGCACCGTCCCTCCCCGCATGACCGTGCTCGAGTCCAAGCTGGTAATATAAAAAATACATATTTATAGCGTTATGCGTTATTAAATAGATTCGTCCCCTACTACCAAATTCATGCCCGCGGCAATGCCGCAGAGTACAATTTTCAAGGAGGAAGAATATATGGCAAAGAATCGTTACGTAGGCAGCTATCCGGTCATAGGCATCCGTCCCATTATCGACGGCCGCAGAGGCCCCATGAAGCTGCGCGAGAGCCTTGAGGGCCAGGTAATGGCCATGGCGGAGGCTGCGAAAAAGCTTTTCGAGGATAACCTTTACTACTCCAACGGCAACCATGTAAAGGTGGTCATAGCCGATTCCACCATCGGCCGCGTACCGGAATCCGCCGCCTGCGCCGAAAAGTTCCGCAGAGAAGGCGTATCCATAACCCTCTCCGTCACGCCCTGCTGGTGCTACGGCTCCGAGACCATGGATATGGATCCCATGACGATAAAGGGCGTATGGGGCTTTAACGGCACAGAGCGCCCCGGCGCCGTATACCTCGCCTCCGTACTTGCCACCCACGCCCAAAAGGGGCTTCCGGCCTTCGGCATATACGGCCATGAGGTACAGGACGCGGATCAGGTCACCGAGATACCTGAGGACGTAAAGGAAAAGCTGCTGCGCTTCGGCCGGGCGGCCGTTGCGGCTGCCACCATGCGCGGCAAGAGCTATTTGCAGATAGGCTCCATGTGCATGGGCATAGGCGGCTCCATCATAGACCAGCAGTTCATGGAGGAATACCTCGGCCTGCGCGTCGAATCCGTCGATGAGGTGGAGATACTCCGCCGCATGGAGGAGGGCATATACGACCACGAGGCCTATGAAAAGGCGCTGGCGTGGACGTTCGAGCACTGCAAGGAGGGCCGCGACGACAATCCCGAATCCGTGGAGTTCCTGGGCAAGGAGCGCCGCATACGGTTTACCGACGAGGAAAAGCGCAAGCAGTGGGAATTTACCATAAAGATGTACTGCATCATAAAGGATCTCATACAGGGCAACCCCAATCTCCCCGAGGAATTCAAGGAGGAGATGGTAGGCCACAACGCCATCGCCGCCGGCTTCCAGGGCCAGAGGCAGTGGACCGATCACTGGCCCAACTGTGACTATCCCGAGGCGGTGCTCAATTCCTCCTTCGACTTTACCGGCAAAAAGGAACCCATGGTGTTCGCCACGGAAAACGACGTGCTCAACGGCCTCGGCATGCTATTCATGGAGCTGCTCACGAACCGTGCGCAGATATTCGCGGATGTGCGTACCTTCTGGTCCCCTGAGGCCACCAAGCGCGCCACCGGCTATGAATTCGAGGGCAAGGCTAAGGAGAACGGCGGCATAATACACCTGCTCAACTCCGGCGCGGCCTGCCTCGACGCCTGCGGCGAATGCACCGACGAAAACGGCAACAAAGTCATGAAGCGCTGGTGGGAGGTCACCGACGAGGACATAAAGAAAATGACCGACGCTACCGTATGGTGCGAGGCTGGCTTTGACAACTTCCGCGGCGGCGGCTTCTCCAGCCACTTTGTCACCCGCGCGGAAATGCCCGTCACCATGATCCGACTGAATCTCGTCAAGGGCCTCGGCCCCGTGCTCCAGATAGCCGAGGGCTGGACGGTGAACCTGCCCGACGAGGTGACGGATAAGCTCATGGAGCGCACCAACCCCACATGGCCCTGCACATGGTTTGCGCCGCGCTGCGACGGCAAGGCGGGTAGCCCCTTTGAGGACGCCTACTCCGTAATGCAGAACTGGGGAGCCAACCACGGCGCGATCTCCTACGGACACGTCGGAGCAGACCTCATCACGCTCTGTTCCATTCTCCGCATACCCGTATGCATGCACAACGTGCCCTCCGAGAATATCTTCCGCCCTGCCGCATGGAACGCCTTCGGCATGGATAAGGAAGGCCAGGATTACCGCGCCTGCGCCGCCTACGGCCCCATGTACAAGAACATAAGGTAATGATCATCTAAAAAAATGGCCGGGACGGTTCATTCCGCCCCGGTCAGGCATATAGAAAGGAACGAGCCATGCTTAAAAACATCCCCTCCATCCTCTCCCCGGAGCTTCTCAAGGTGCTGTGCGAGATGGGACACGGCGACCGTATATGCATAGGCGACGGGAACTTCCCCGGTGCTTCGATAGCGAGGCAGGGCGGCTGCGTATTTCTCAGGGCAGACGGTCACGGCACGCCGGAGCTGCTGAACGCCATACTCGAGGTCTTCCCTCTGGACAGCTACACGGATACCCCGGCGATGCTCATGCAGAAAATGGACTGTGACAAAGAGCTGGACATACCTATATGGGATAAATATGTGGAATCCGTCGCCCGCCATGACCCGAGGGGCGCTAAGGCCGTGGGCTTCTATGAGCGGTTCCGGTTTTATGATGAGGCCAATACCTGCTACTGCGTGCTCCAGTCCGGCGAGACCTCGTTATACGCAAACATCATACTTCAGAAAGGTGTAGTGAAATAATATGCGTAACCTACTGGCTTTTGACATAGGGGCCAGCAATGGCCGCGCCATACTCGGGCAATTTGACGGCGAGCGCATCTCCATGCGGGAGCTGCACCGCTTTGAAAACCACTATGTAGAGATGAACGGCATCTACTACTGGGATCTTCCCTACATTTATAATCAGCTCAAGCAGGGCTTCCTCGCCTTCCGCAGGGCGGACATAGGGGCGCTGGACTGCTTCGGCATCGACACATGGGGCGTGGATTACGGCCTGCTGGACAAAAACGGGCATCTCCTCTCAAACCCCCGCGCTTACCGCAACGCCGTGGAGGAGGACTGCACCGAGGCATGGAAGGCGATGGACTTCCCCGCGCTCTTCGCCCATACCGGCATAGGCAACGAGAGCTTCAACACCGCCTATCAGCTTTACCGGCGCAAGAGAGAGGACGACGCCGCGCTGGAGGCCGCCGAAACCCTGCTCTTTATGCCGGATCTGCTTGGGTATTTCCTCACCGGCGAAAAGAAATCCGAATACACCGAGACTACCACCTCCATGCTTTACAACCCCATAAAGCGGGACTGGGACAGGGACATAATGGCGGCCTTCGGCCTGCCGGAAAAGATATTCCCGCCCATAGATATGCCGGGGACGATGCGCGGCAGGCTGCGCTCCGATATAGCCCGCGAGTTAGGCATAAATTGCGCCGCCTTTGCGGCGGTCGGAACCCATGATACGGCCTCGGCGGTCGCGGCAATACCCGGCAGCGGCAGCTTTGCCTTCTGTTCCAGCGGCACATGGTCGGTTTTCGGCATAGAAACGGATCTTCCGCTGCTCACCGACGAGGTGCGGGATGCAGGCTTCTCCAACGAGGGCACCGTGCAGGGCGGCTTCCGCCCGCTGAAGAATATAATGGGGCTGTGGCTTATCCAGGAATGCCGGCGCGAATGGCAGGCGGAGGGAATATTCCTGAGCTGGGACGAAATAGTTCGTGAGGCGGAGGCGGCGGAGCCCTTCCGCTCCATAATCGACACGGATCACACCCCCTTCTTTTCCGGCGGTCATATGCGGCAGAAGATACGTCAGTTCTGCGCCGCGACAAACCAGCCCCTGCCGGACACGGTAGGCAGCTTTGCCCGCTGCATATACGAATCCCTCGCCCTGAAATACCGCTATACGCTGGAGCGGCTCGGCGAGATAAAGGGACATGCCATAGAAAGCCTGAACATTGTCGGCGGCGGGAGCAGGAACCGCCTTTTGAACCGATTCGCTGCGGACGCGGCGGGATGCCGCGTGATAACCGGCCCCATAGAGGGCGCCGCCATAGGCAACCTGCTGGTGCAGGCTATGGCGCTGGGCGATATAAGCGGCATAGACGAGCTTCGGGACATAGTCCGCCGCTGCGAGGCTGTGGAGTGCTATGAGCCCAACACCACCGCGGAATGGGAGGCCGCATACGGGCGGCTTCTGGGCTATATGGAAAGGAGCGGCAAAAAATGACGGTAGATATGACAAAATGGCAGGACATGGCAAGGGCGAACGCCCACATACGCCCTGCCGGAAGCGGCCGTATGGCGGGAAAGATATGCATAGTGACCGGCGCGGCCCAGGGCTTTGGCAGGGGTATAGCGCAGGAGCTTTACAACGAGGGCGCCTCGATAGTCATAGCGGATCTGAACGAGCCCCTTGCCGGGCAGGTAGCCGCTGAAATGGGCGAAAGGGCCTTTGCGGTTGCCGTGAACGTGTCCGATGAGGAATCCGTGGCCAATATGGTCGCGCAGACCGTGGAGCGCTTCGGCGGCCTCGACCTGATGCTCTCCAACGCGGGAGTGGTACGCTCCGGCCCCGTGACTGAAATGGAAAAAAAAGATTTTGACTTTGTGACCTCCATCAACTATACCGGCTACTTCCTCTGCTCCAAATACGCGGCGATAATAATGCAGGCACAGCACGAGGCGGCTCCAGAGGCCATGTACGATATAGTAGAGCTAAATTCCAAATCCGGCCTCGAGGGCTCAAACCGCAACTTTGCCTATGCGGGCTCCAAGTTCGGCGGCATAGGGCTCACCCAGTCCTTCGCCCTTGAGCTTTGCGCCTACAATATCAAGGTGAACGCCGTATGCCCCGGCAACTATCTGGATGGGCCGCTGTGGTCAGACCCGGAGCGCGGCCTGTTTGTGCAGTACCTCAGGGCGGGCAAGGTCCCCGGCGCAAGGACCGTACAGGGCGTCCGCCGCCATTACGAGGCAAAGGTGCCCATGAACAGGGGCTGCCTCCCCTCCGACGTGGCCAAGGCAGTGATGTACTGCGTGGAGCAGCGGTACGAGACCGGGCAGGCAATACCCGTTACGGGCGGCCAGGTCATGCTAAGCTGACGGACGGTAGCGCCCATGATAGATATAGGCATATTAAACGAGCTTAACGCGCCAACAAGGGAGGAGCGGCTGGATAACCTCCGCCGCATAGCCGAAAAGAGCGTATTCCCTCCTCTGGAGCCGCGGTATATAAACAACCATATACACACCTTTTACTCCTTCTCCCCCTACTCCCCCGCCGCCGCGGTATACGCCGCCCGCGTGGAGGGGCTCTGCACCGCAGGCATAATAGACCACGACTCTATTGCCGGAGCCGGGGAATTTATAGAGGCCGGCAGGATACTGGATATGCCCGTTACCGTTGGTATGGAATGCCGCGTATCCATGGCGGGAACCTCCCTCGAGGGCAGGCGCACCAACAATCCTGATCAGGCCGGCGTAAGCTACATGACCATACAGTCTGTGCCTCATGACTCCATCGAATACCTGAACGCCCGCTTTGCCCCGTACCGCGAGGCACGGCACAGGCGCAGCAGAGCCATGATCCGCAGAATGAATCAGCTTCTCCGTGATATTGAGCTGGATTACGACCGCGATGTCCTGCCGCTGTCAAGGACCTCGGAGGGAGGCGGAGTCACCGAGCGCCACCTCATGTACGCGCTCGCCCGGAGAATAGTGCAAAGGGCAGGGCGCGGAAGCGCCGCGATAGGCTTCCTCGAGGACGCGATGGGCGTTGCCCTTTCGCCAAAGCAGAGGGCGCAGCTATCGGATATCGGCTATCCGTTTTACGAATACGACCTGCTCGGCATACTGAAGTCCTCCTTCCTTCCCGGCATATATATAGACGCCGATGAGGAATGCCCTTCTCTTGATGAGATAGCGGGGCTCTGCCGGGATATTGACGCATTGCTGTGCTACGCTTACCTCGGCGATGTTACAGACAGCGTGACCGGGGATAAGAAGGCTCAAAAATTCGAGGATGACTACCTCGACGAAGTGATGGAGTGCATGGCGGAGCACGGCGTCCGCGGCGTTACCTATATGCCCACGCGGAACACGCCGGCCCAGCTCGCCCGCATAAGGGAGCTTGCCGAAAGGCACGGCTTCATACAGGTATCGGGCGAGGATATCAACTCCCCGCGGCAGTCCTTCGTAATACGGGCCATGGACAATCCCGCCTTTTCAAACCTCATAGAATCGACCTGGAAACTTATAGACCACGAAACGAAAGGAGCTAAACTATGAAGACAAAAGCTGTACGCATACACGGCAAAATGGATCTCCGACTGGACACGGTAGACCTGCCCCCGGTTGGCCCGGACGACGTCAGGGTAAAGATAATATCCGATTCAATCTGCATGAGCACCTATAAGGCCGCCGTCGAGGGCGGCAGCCATAAGCGCGTACCGGACAACGTCGAAGAAAACCCCACGATAGTGGGACACGAGTTCTGCGGCGTGATAGACGAGGTGGGCGAAAACTGGAAGCACAAGTACCGCCCCGGCCAGGGCTTCGCCATACAGCCCGCGCATTACTACAAGGGCTCCCAGATGGCCCCCGGCTACTCCTATCCCTTCTGCGGCGGCGACGCCCAATACGGCAACATACCCATCGAATCGCTGCTTATGGACTGCCTACTGCCCTACGATTCCGACGTATACTTTTACGGCTCCCTCGCAGAGCCCATGAGCTGCATAGTTGGCACCTTCCACGCCATGTACCACACCACGCCGGGCAGCTATGAGCACAAGATGGGCATAGTCGAGGGCGGCAAGATGGCGATGCTCGCCTCCGTGGGCGCAATGGGCCTTGGTGCAATAGACTACGCGCTGCACTGCGACCGCCGCCCCTCCCTGCTGGTCGTGACCGATATAGACGACGACCGCCTTGCCCGCGCAAGGAGCATATATACGGTAGAGCACGCCAAGGAGCAGGGCGTGGAGCTTCACTTCGTAAACACCGCCAAGCCGGGCTTCGGCACTGAGTACCTGAGGGAGCTCACCGGCGGCACCGGCTACGACGACGTGATATGCTTTGCCCCGGTAAGGCCGGTAGTGGAGCAGGCCGACGCCATACTCGGCTTTGACGGCTGCCTCAACTTCTTTGCCGGGCCTACCGACAGCAATTTTAAGGCTGAGTTCAACTTCTACAACGTGCATTACCTCTATACCCATGTAGTCGGCACCTCCGGCGGAAACACCAGCGACATGAAGGAGGCTATCGAAATGATGACCTCCGGACGGCTCAACCCCGCTACTATGCTCACCCACATAGGCGGCCTCAACGCAGTTGTGGATACCACGCTCAACCTTCCCAATATAAAGGGCGGCAAAAAGCTCATCTACACCCAGATAGAGCTTCCCCTTACCGCCATAGCGGACTTTGAGAAGCTGGGCGAAAGCGACCCGCTGTTTGCCAAGCTCGCCGAGATAACCGCCCGGCACAACGGCCTCTGGAGCCCCGAGGCGGAAAAATACCTGCTTCAGGCCAAGGCGTAGCGCCGATACTTATTATCGCCGGGGCATATACGCCCCGGTTTTTTCTGTCAATTCGCCCGCTCTATTGACGCGGGGGCGAGTATGGTTTAAATTATTAAAGATGTATCCTTGACAAAGGAGCTATATGCAATGAACATCCGCTTGAACGAAGTGCGAAAATACATAGAAAACCACGGCGAGGCCACGGTGGAAATTCTGACGGAGCTTTTAGGCTGCTCCAAGATGACGGTATGGCGCTATCTTAAGCAGCTTGAGGACGAGGGCAGCATACGGCGCGTTCGCAACGGCGCCATAGCCACAAGCCTCGCGGGCGATACAGAGGGGCTGTATTCCCAGCGCATGCACGAAAACGCCGACGCAAAGCTCAGCATAGCCCGTGCCGCGATACCCTACCTCGTGCCCAACACCTCGATATTCCTGGACGCCGGCACCACCGTTATGAGCCTCGTGCGGCAGCTTCCCAACCAGCACTATACCATAGTCACGAGCGGGGCCAATATCGCCATAGAGCTCTCCCAGCGCTCCAGGAGCACCGTCTCCTGCGTCGGCGGGCAGATAAGCAGCTCCACGCTGTCCCTGTCCGGCCCTCAGGCGGAGGCGTTTCTCGCGACGGTAAACATAGACACCGCCGTTCTCGCCGCCACGGGCTATTCCGCCGGGGCGGGCTTTACCGTAGGCTCCTATACCGAAAATTCCCTCAAGCGCCGTGTAATACAAAAGGCCGACAAGGTCATACTCCTCATCGACCGCTCAAAGCTGGGGCGCACCCTCCCCTTCACCTTCGCCTCCCTGTCTGATATAGACGTGGTAATATGCGACGCTCCCCTGTCGGAGGACTTCATACAGGCCGCAAGGGCAGCCGGCACGGAGGTATTGCAGGTACAGCCCTCAAAATAAACAGAAGCGTGCCCTTTAGCTCATAGCAGCATTTTATAACGGCAAAGAACATATAATATGCTTCATCAAAATATCATAAAAAGCTGAAAGCGCCCGAGCATTTCCCGGGCGCTTTCGCTGTGAGTTTTTTATATGCCCAGCCTGTTCTCCCTTATCTGCTCAAGCTCGGTGCAGTTATGGGTGCATATATGCCCCGGAAGCGGCAATATGCGCTGGTGTATGGCGTCCACTATCCACTCCGGCTGGGGGAAGAAGGCGTCCTCCATCTCGTGTGCGGGAGTTATCCAGTTTTTTGCGCCCACCACCACGGGAGGGGCGTCCAGATCGTCAAAGCAAAGCTCCGCTATGTTGGAGGCCAGATTGCGCATAAAGCTGTTGCGCTCGCAGGCGTCGCCGGTGACCACGATGCGTCCCGTCTTTTTGACGGACTCCATAACTATCGAATAGTCGAAGGGCACTATGGAGCGGGCGTCTATGACCTCGGCGCTGAGGCCGTGCTTCTCCTGCAATATGTCCGCCGCCTTAAGCGCGCGGTAGAGCGTCGCTCCTATCGACAGTATGGTCACGTCGCTGCCGGCGCGCTTTATATCAGGCACGCCTATGGGTATTTCGTACTCCTCCTCCGGCACTCCGCCCGGATGGAACTGCTCCGCCACATCGTATATGCGCTGGCTTTCCAGGAATATCACCGGATCCGTGCCGTTTAGGGCGGACTGCATGAGGCCCTTAGCGTCGTATGGGGTCGCAGGGAACACCACCTTGAGGCCGGAAATATGGGCGCATATCGCGCTCCAGTCCTGGCTGTGCTGCGCGCCGTACTTTGAACCCACGCTCATGCGCAGCACCACGGGCATCTTGAGCATTCCGGCGCTCATGGCCTGCCACTTGGAGAGCTGGTTGAAAACCTCGTCTCCGGCGCGGCCCAGGAAATCGCAATACATGAGCTCGGCAACCGCCCTTCCTCCGCTCATGCCGTAGCCCACCGCCGCGCCGACTATGGCTGCCTCGGCTATCGGCGTGTTGAACAGGCGGTAATAGGGCGTCGCCTCGGTCATGCCGCGATATACTGCAAAGGCGCCGCCCCAGTCCCTTACGTCCTCGCCGAAGCTCACTAAGGTAGGATCCTCATAGAGCTTGTTTATTATGGGCTCGGCTATGGCGTCGCGGTACTGATATACCCTCGCCTTGGGCACGGGCTTGCCGTTTTCGTCGAGATAATAGCGCTTTTTCTTGGCTATCTGCTGTATGCGGGGGCACTCCTCCCTGGGCAGCAGCATATCGGGCTTGCGCTCGGTATCCATGGAGGGGACGCGGCCGTTGGAGAACATGAGATCGCCTATGAAGTTCTTTTCCGCGCCGAATATATCTATCCTCGGGGAAACTGCGTCGTCTATGGCCAGCTTCATGTTGCGGAGCATATCCCCCGCCACCTTTGCCCGTATCTCGGCAAGCTCGGCTTCGCCGCATACGCCTGCCTCCACAAGCTGTTTGCCGAAGGCGATTATGGAGTCCTGCTCCTGCCATGCCTCGATCTCCTCCTTCGTCCTGTAGCTGGAGGAATCGGAGGGGCTGTGGCCGCTTATGCGGTAGGTGACTACATCCAGCAGCACCGGGCCCTCGCTCTTTGCAACGGGCAACTTCCTCGTGTATGCGTCTATAACAGCGAGCGGGTTGTAGCCGTCTATGCGCTCCGCATGGAGCGCGTCCGGCGATATGCCCGCCGCTATGCGCGCCACCATATCGTAGCCCATGGTCTCGCCCCTGGTCTGGCCTCCCATGCCGTAGAAGTTGTCGTTTATGTTGAATATTATGGGAAGCGCGCGCTTTCCCTCCGTCCAGAGCAGCTTAATCTGATCCATGGCGGCTAACATAAAGCCCTCCCATACGGGGCCGCAGGCGGTGGAGCCGTCGCCTATATTGCATACGACCACGCCCTCCTTGTCGTTTACCAGCTTATAAAGCGCCGCGCCCACGGATATGGTGCCGCTGCCGCCCACTATGGCGTTGTTGGGATATATGCCCAGCGGCGTGAAGAATGCGTGCATGGAGCCGCCCAGCCCCTTGTTAAAGCCGTTTTCCCGGGCGAAGGTCTCGCACATCATTCCGTAGAGCAGGAAGTCTATGCCCTGCTCCCTCAGGCTTTTCCCTTCATCCTTTATCACCCCGTAGGTCTTGCCGCCAAAGAAGCCCTCCATGACGGAAAGCAGCTCGCCCTCCTCCATTATCTCTATGGAGCGAAGACCCTTGGCCAGTATCTCGCCATGGCTGCGGTGGGAGCCGAAGGTTAGGTCCTTCGGGGTAAGGCGGAAGGCCTCGCCCACATAGGCAGCCTCCTGCCCTATGCCGAGATGGGCCGGGCCGGGGTGGTTATAGCTTACGCCCTGATATTCGCCCGTGGTCTTTATGAGGTTGAGCATGGTCTCAAATTCCCGGATATAGCACATATCCCGGTATATGTTCATAAACTCCGCCGTGGTGAAGCTGCCGAGCTCGTCCTTTACCGTTTTCTGATAGGTATTTACCGGTATCTCCGGCACTCTTATAGGCGTCTCCGGCCCGCGTACCGCCTTAGGATCCATATATAAAGCCTTAGTCATTGATTTTCTCCTTTCTCTTTGCCTTATCCTGCCCTGTCCCCTGCGCTATGCCTGAAATACGGCTTCCCGTATTATCTCGGACACGGTCGGGTGCGGGAACACTATTTCCTTTATGTCGTCCAAGGTCAGCCGCTGCTCTATGAAGGAAGCCGCCGCTATTATGAACTCGCTCGAGTAGTTGCAGAGGGCCTGCGCGCCGAGTATGGTGTTGTCCCTGTTGTTCACCACCAGCTTGAATATGCCATCGCCGCCCTCGTTTTCCGCCACATACCGCCCCGAATAGCGCATGGGCAGCGTGACCGTGCGGGCATCCAGCCCTGCGGCTGCCGCAGCAGCCTCCGTATAGCCCACGCCGCTGAGCTCCGGGTTGGTATACAGCACTGCGGGTATCGCATCGTAGCGCATATTGTCCCGCTTGCCCAGCATGGTGTTCACCGCCACCTCCGCCTCGCGATAGGCGGTATGCGCCAGCATCGACCTTCCGTTTACATCGCCCGCAGCGTATACCTCGGGCTGGTTAGTCCTCATGCGGCTATCCGTAACTATGGCTCCGCGCTCCGTGAGCACGCCTATGCTCTCGAGGCCGACGTCCTTTATATTGGGCCTTCTTCCGATGGATATGAGCGCCTTGTCGCACTCCACTGCGCCGCTCTTGCCGTCCTTTTCATAGCGCACCGCGCCGTCGGCTATCTCTGTTACCTTGGCGGAGAGCAGCAGCTTCATGCCGCGATTTTCGTAGTGCTTCTGCAATATGCCCACGAGCTCCCTGTCGTTTTCACCGGCGATATGATCCAGCATCTCTATTACGGTTATCTCCGAGCCTATTGAATTAAAGTACGCCGCCATTTCCAGCCCTATCACGCCGCCGCCTATCACGACAAGCCTTCTGGGCGCTTCGGTAAGGCTCAGCAGCTCGCGGTTGGTGACCGCAAAGCCGGACTCCAGCCCCTCCTTTAGCCCCGGTATGGGTGGTATTGCGGGAGATGAGCCCGTGCATATCAGCAGCCGCGCGCCGGTATAGGTGCTGCCGCCCGCCTCCACGGTGTAGCCCTCGCTGTTCCTTCCCGTGATGACGCCCCTTGCGTTGAGCGTTTCAACATGGTTCGCCCGAAGCGCCGCCTTTACGCCGCCCACCAGCGTCTTTACCACCTTTTCCTTGCGCGCTACCACCTTTGCGTGGTCTATGGCTATATCCTTTGCTATAACGCCATACTTTTCGCCGTGGGCCGCGCCGTCGTAGAGCTTGGCGCTGTAAAGCAGGGTCTTGGTGGGCACGCAGCCCTCGTTAAGGCATACGCCGCCCAGCTCCCTCTGCTCTATGCAGAGCACCTTCATGCCGGCATGGCCTGCCCGCTCCGCCGCCAGATACCCCGCGGGACCTCCGCCGAGTATTATAAGATCATAAGTCATTCTATATTACCTCCCCTTCGCGGTTTAGCCTATCAGCAGCGCGGTAAAGCTCTCAAGAGCCGTCTTAAGCTCCGCAAGGAACCGCGAGGCAGGCGCCCCGTCCAGCGCTCTGTGGTCGTATGTGAGCGAAAGACCCATTGCGGGGTAGACGCTTATGCCGCCGTCCTTGCCCGTCCTTACGCGCTCCGTTATGCCGCATACGCCGAGTATGCCGGTCTGGGGCGGGTTTATCACCGGGGTGAAATGCTCTATGCCCAGCGAGCCGAGGTTGCTGACAGTAAATGAGCCGCCCTGAAGCAGATCGGGGTTTATGGAGCCCTCCTGGCAGGCGGCTATGAGCGCCTTCGCCTCGGAGGAGATTTCCCGCAGGCTCTTTTCATCCGCATTGAACAGCGTGGGCACCATAAGGCCCCTTGGCGTATCCACAGCCAAGCCCAGGTTCACATGGCGGAAGCGGCGTATGCTGTCCCCCAGGTAGTGCGCGTTGAGGTCGGGGTGGCGCGGCAGCACGCGGGACACGGCATACAGCATCTGTCTCTTATACACATCTCCGAGCCCACGAGACTAGCGCTCATCTCG
>ENA-OZHP01000649-OZHP01000649.1-human-gut-metagenome-genome-assembly--contig:-NODE-649-length-14290-cov-8.409905_pt1 | contig 14290 bp, 16 predicted proteins | sample MGYA00244046_ERZ653686 | MGnify/ENA primary metagenome ERZ653686 (study PRJEB26926, sample SAMN06165313) | human gut metagenome | biome: ENVO:00009003; feature: ENVO:2100002; material: ENVO:00002003... | reverse complement strand
GACTTCACTCAGCCGGAGTCTGCAAACAAATTTGCGCATAAATCTTGACGGCACCCTGCAAAAACAGACACAGCAATAGCTTGTTGGAAGATCTGTTGGAAAGTCCAACGAAACTAAGAAACGATAAAACAAAACAAACCCTGTAACCGTTGTGGTTACAGGGTTTGCATGGAGCTGCTGGGCGGATTCGAACCGCCGACCTCATCCTTACCAAGCGACTTTTTGAATTTTTTCTAACTATTTTTTGCGCTTTATGGCCATATCTGCTCCAATCCGCTTGCTTTCCGTCACTCTTCGAATGCACTGCCTCCATATACTCCGCACCGCACTGTGGCTGAAAATGTGGTCAAAAACGCTCCCAGCCCTTTGCCAGAAATATTTTCCAGACTGGGGCAAGGAATCATTCCTGGTAAACGCCCGAAAATAGGGTTTCATAATCAGTAATGACAGAAGATTGAGGAAAGCATTTCTCCTTCAACGTACGGCATATTTGTCCAGGAGCTGTATCGTATAGCGGATCTCTTCTTCGGTGGCCGCCGGGTGGATTGAGCAGATCAGCAGAACGGTCCGGCCCTTCAACTGGGCCGTCAGCACGCAGGCAAAGCCAGCCTCCACCATGCGCTGGGAGATCACCATACTGCGTTTGTCCTGTTGCTGTGGAGAGAGTCCCTGCGGCGCATAGCGGAAATTCACAATAGCCAGCTCGACCTCCCACTTCGGCTGGTTCCGGAGCATGGACTCCACCCACTGTTTTGGGACAACCTGCCAGCCATTGGATAGCCCCTTGCTCAGGCGGCTGTCGGCAGAACTCTCCATCCAAGTGCCGCCGTGGGGATACTACCACTTCGTCCAGCCCTTTGCTGAGACAGACGATCTGACGCCCCAGGAGGCCCATGTCCATGTTTCTCCCGCGTCCCGTGCTGCTTACGGCGGGGCGGCGCCTGCGGGGCCGCGCACCGGAGGAGCGCCGAGGCCGGCTCTTATGCCTCCAGTGCCCGGAGGAGGTTGATCATCTCAATGGCGCTCTGGGCGCAGTCCGCCCCCTTGTTGCCCGCCTTGGTGCCGGCGCGCTCAATGGCCTGTTCGATGGTGTCGGTGGTGAGGACGCCGAAGAGCACCGGTACGCCGGTCTCCAGCGACGTCTGGGCGATGCCCTTGGACACCTCCGCGCACACATAGTCGTAGTGGCTGGTGGAGCCCCGGATCACCGCCCCCAGGGCGATGACCGCGTCGTACCGCCCGCTTTTGGCCATCCTGGCGGCGACAAGGGGGATCTCAAAGGCCCCCGGCACCCAGGCCACATGGATGTCCTCCTGCCGGACGCCCCGGCGCAGCAGCCCGTCCTCACAGCCGGACAGGAGCTTGGAGACGATGAACTCGTTGAATCGGGCGCAGACCACGCCGATCCGCGCGCCCTCCGCTACCAGATTTCCCTCATAGATCTTCATGACAAATTCCCCCTGATCAGATTTCGTTTCTTTTCCCTCGACCGGCGGGCGCCGGCCCTCAGTACCGGACCAGATGGCCCATCCGCCGCTGCTTGGTCCGCAGATAGCCGAGGTCCTCCGCCGTGGCGGGCATCTGGATGGGAACCCGCTCCACGATCTCCAGGCCGAAGTCGGACAGCTGGTAGATCTTGTCCGGGTTGTTGGTGAGAAGCCGCATGGTCCTGACCCCCAGGTCCCGGAGGATCTGGGCCCCGATCCAGTACTCCCGCAGGTCCGGGGCAAAGCCCAGGCGCACATTGGCGTCCACGGTGTCCAGCCCCTGCTCCTGGAGGGCGTAGGCCTTCAGCTTGTTGATCAGGCCGATGCCCCGGCCCTCCTGGCGCATGTACAGCACCACACCCCGGCCCTCCGCCTCGATCTGTCCCATGGCGGCGGCCAGCTGCTCCCCGCAGTCACAGCGCCTGGAGCCAAACACGTCCCCGGTGAGGCACTCGGAGTGGACCCGGCACAGCACGTTCTCCCCGCCGCCGATGTCCCCCTTTACCAGGGCCACATGGTGCTCCCCGGTCAGGTCGTTCACATAGCCGTAGATCTGGAAGTCCCCGTATTTGGTGGGCAGGTGGGCGGAGGCCTCACGGACCACATGCTTGTCGTGGCGGCGGCAGTAGTCCTGGAGGGCCTGGATGGTCAGCACCTTCAGCCCCCACTCCCCGGCCTTCTCCAAGAGCTCCGTGGTGCGCATCATGGTGCCGTCGTCCCGCATGATCTCACAGCACAGGCCGCAGGGGACCAGGCCCGCCAGGCGGCACAGGTCCACCGTGGCCTCTGTGTGGCCGCCCCGCACCAGCACGCCGCCCCGCCGGGCAGTCAGGGGGAACACATGGCCGGGCCGGCGCAGATCCTCCGGCCGAGTGTCCGGGTCCACGCACTTGCGGCAGGTGTAGCCCCGCTCTTCCGCGCTGATGCCGGTGGTGGTGTCCACATGGTCGATGGACACGGTGAAGGCGGTGGCGTGGTTGTCGGTGTTCACTTTCACCATCTGCTCCAGCCCCAGCCGGTCCGCGATCTCGGCGCTCATGGGGGTGCAGATCAGTCCCTTGGCGTGGGTGGCCATGAAGTTGACGTTCTCCGTGGTGGCGAGCTGGGCAGCGCAGATCAGATCCCCCTCGTTCTCCCGGTCCGGGTCGTCAATGGTGAGGATGAGGCGGCCGGCACGCAGTTCCTCCAGCGCCTCCTCCACCGTGCAGAATTGGGATTCCATGGGTCATTCCTCCTTGTTCAAAATCCGTTTTCCATCAAAAATTCCAAGGAGAGGCCGGCCCTGGGGGCGGCGGGCTCCGCCGGGCGCAGCAGCTTCTCCACATACTTGCCGATGATATCTGTCTCCAGGTTCACCACATCCCCGGGCCGTTTCCGGCCCAGCGCGGTCACCGCCGCCGTGTGGGGAATCACGGACACGGAGAACCGGTCCGCCTCCACGGCTGCCACTGTTAGGGAGATGCCGTCCATGGCGATGGAGCCCTTCTCCACGATGTACCGTAGCAGGGCGGGGGATGCTTCTACCGTGTACCACAGGGCGTTGTCATCCCGGCGGACCTGCGTGATGGCGCCGGTGCCGTCGATGTGGCCGGAGACAATGTGGCCCCCGAACCGGCTGTCTGCCGCCATGGCCCGCTCCAGGTTCACCGGGCTCCCCGGCGCCAGGGCCCCCAGGGAGGAGCGGTTCAAGGTCTCGTGCATCACGTCGGCGGTGAAGCCGCCGCTGTCCTGGGCGGTGACGGTGAGGCAGACTCCGTTCACCGCCACGCTGTCGCCGGTTTTCAGGCCGGAGAGCACCGTCTCCGCCCCGATGGACAGCACCGCCGAGTGAGCCCCCCGCCGGACGGCCCGGAGGGTGCCCACCTCCTCAATGAGTCCCGTAAACATCCCGGTCCACCTCTCCTTCCAGCAAGAAATCCTCCCCCAGGGCCGTCACCGTCACCTTCCGCAGATGTGCCGCCTGGTCCGGCGCCTCCACGCCCCGGCCCTCCACCGGGGACCTGGCCCCAGCGCCGCCCAGGAGCTTGGGGGCGATGTAGGCCTGGACCCGCTGCACCAGGCCCGCCTCCAGCATGGCCCAGTTCAGCGTGCCGCCCCCCTCCAGCAGCACTCCGTCGATCTCCGCTGCCCCCAGGGCGTCCATTAGGGCGGGCAGGTCCACATGTTCGCCCCGCCCCGGCAGGGTCCACACCCGGCACCCGGCATCGGTGTAGGGGGCGGTCCGCCCCGGGTCGGAGACGCAGGTGGCCAGGATGGTCTCCGCCTTATCGGCGGTGCGGACGATCCGGCTGTCCAGCGGGGTCCGCAGGCTGGTGTCGCAGATGATCCGCACCGGGTCCCGCCCGCCCGGGATGCGGCAGGTCAGCAGAGGGTCGTCCGAGAGCACCGTGCCCACGCCGGCCAGGATGCCCCGGTACCGGTGCCGCATCTCGTGGACGTGCCGCCGTGCCGCCTCCCTGGTGATCCACCGGGAGGCCCCGGTATAGGCGGCGATCTTCCCGTCCAGGGTCATGGCGTACTTCATCACCACATAGGGGCGTTTGGTGCGGATATAGTGGAAGAACACCGGGTTCAGCGCGTCGCACTGCTCCCGCAGCACCCCGGTCTCCACCTCCACCCCATGGGTCCGGAGGAGCTCCACGCCCTTGCCCGCCACCAGCGGGTTGGGGTCCATGCTGCCCACCACCACCCGGCGGATGCCGGCGGCCAGGATGGCCTCGGTGCAGGGGGGCTGGCGGCCCGTATGGCAGCAAGGCTCCAAGGTGACGTACAGCACGGCCCCCGCCGGGTCCTCCCGGCAGTCGGCCAGGGCGGCCCGCTCCGCGTGGAGCCCGCCGCACCGCTCATGCCACCCCCGGCCGATGACGCACCCGTCCTTCACCAGCACGGCGCCCACCAGTGGATTGGGGCTGACCCAGCCCACGCCCCGCTCCGCCAGCTCCACGGCCAGCGCCATATAGGAGCTGTCATCCATCTTCTTCACCTCCAAAAATGGAAAAATGCTCTGAACCAGTGGTCCAGAGCATCGTGAAAACGGGACGCACCCGCGCCCACGGAAAACAAAACCGCTCCGGAATGTAACCATTCCAGAGCGAGCGTCCACGGGCGCAGGAAAGAGAGTTCCTGCAGTCACACGATCTTCTTTCATCCAGACTTTACTGTCGGCCTTGGAGTTTCACCAAGTCTGCCTTTCGGCTCGCGGGCTGTACCGCCGGTGGGGAATTTCACCCCGCCCTGCAGATCCTGATTCAGTTGAGATGATTATAGGCCAAGGCGCTGGAATTGTCAACCCTCTGGACAGCGCAGGGTTGCAGAATCTTTGTCCTCCCGCCAGGCATAGGCAGGTTTGCAGGCGCGGTTAAGGGGCATGCATTTACGCGGTTCTGGCAGAATGATGCCGCCGCGCCAGGCCGCCCCGAATGTAGCGGCAGCCATTCCTCCGCGCCCTGCCGGAGGTACCGCAGGCATCCCCCCTCCCCCTTCCGTGTGAAAATTGAATGCGGAACTCACCAACCGGCGCTTGACATTTTCCTTGTGAGAATGACAGGCGCTTTTCTTATTTTTGGAGGATTTGCCTATTGAATGTATTTGAAACGGTGAAACAGTCTGTTGCCACCCGGCAGGCTGCCCTGCTGCAGGCGTGGGCCTTCTCCGTCGATGTTTTGCCGGAACACCGCCTCAAATTCTGCGGGGGAAATAAAACAAAGAAAAGCCTCCGCCATTTACAGAAAGCCCGTGTCCCGCTATACTGAAGGCAGGAAAAATGGAGGTGCAGTTGATGGCGGGCAGACGAATCTGCGCCGGGTACTACCGGCGGTACGACGGCAAGGTGGTCTACGTGATTTCCACGGCCACGGATAATGACACCAGAGAGGAAACGGTCATTTGGACTACCTATCCCTTTGCGGATGTTCCCAAGTACTGCACCTCCACCAAAAAGTCCTTCTGCGCATTCGTGGAAGCAGACGGAGAGCGGAAAGCCAAGTACAAGCGGCTGATGAATATGAAGATCTCGGAGGCCGCCATCGAGCGACTGGAGGATGAAGGCTTCCGGGGGCCGGTGCGAAAACAACATCAGCGGCAGTTGGAGGAAGAATACGACTCCCGAGAGTATCAGCGGTCTCTCTCCTACCTCGCATACGCGAAAGATCTCTGCGAGCACTACAACTTCGACCGGAGCAAATATCGCCTCTGCATGAAAGAAAAGCGGTTCACCGCCATCACACGAAGTGACTTCGCCAAACTGAAAGAGGATCTGCAATTTCTGGACAACGCCCTGAAAACAGTGCTGTTGGAATACCGGGACTACTTCCGGGAGCGGTTCGTGGAGGGCCTGTCCATCCGCAAGTACGCCGAGGCACACCAGCTGAACCGAGGCAGCGTGGACTATATGCAAAAGAAGTTTTTCTCTGCCCTGGCTCGTCTGTTGAAAGAGCGGGACGAAGCAGAGGGCAGGTACCGACTGCGGAAACCGGCGCAAAACTGAATCGACCCAACACTGAGCGGAGTGTCTGCTGACAAAGCAGGCGCTCCGCTTTTCTGTCAGAAATATGTCAAAAGGATATTATTCCCCCAATACATAGTGAGGGGGGTAAAAGAGGCACAGTTGTGTCAATTCTATGTCACTTGAGAAATGTCTTCGGGTAAAGTAGTAGAGGGGGTAATCAAAATGAAAGAGTCTGCCTACAAAAATTATGCGGAGCTGCCGCTGTTTCTCAACTCAAAAACAGTGGCGAAGGTATTGGGCGTCTCACCGTCCAGCGGATATGAACTGATGCACGAGCCGGGCTTCCCGGTACTGCGCATCGGCAACAGGATGGTGGTACCCAAGGAGCAGTTCATCCAGTGGGTGAAGGAACACACAGGAGGCGGCACATGAGATACAGCAAGTACAGCGGGCGCAGAAATTTTTTCTCTCTGCCCAACGAAGTGTTTCTCCTGGGTCTAAGTGCCGGAGAGTTATCTGTGTACAGTTTTCTGAAACGGTGTGAAAACCGAAAGACACATCAGTGCTGGCCCAGCATCAAAACCATTGGACAAGCAGTGCGGATGAGCGAGAATACCGTCCGCAAGTACATCCGTCAGTTGGAGGAGCGAGGACTTATCACCGCAGAGCCCACAGAGGTCATCACCAAGACAGGAGAAAAGCGAAACGGAAATCTGCTGTTCACCCTCCGGCCCATCAGAGAGGTGATCGACGAACACTATGCAAGCCAGTTAGCGGAGTTGGAGCTGGCAACGGAGCGCCAGCGTGTAGCAAAACTCCTGCGGGAGCGGGAAAGCCCCGCATGACCGCCTGTGAGCCGCTGTGTGCCCCGATCACGGGAGGGGCAGAGTCCCTGCCCCTCCCAGCGGATAGAGACCGGATTTGGGCCGCTGTTCCCCCTCTTTGGAGAGAGGACTCTCCCCATTCTGGGTTCTTTACGGGGGACGAAAGAAAAAGCAGGATAAAGACCGGGGTCGCCGGTGGCGCCTCCGGCCGGTCACTTCGCCCCGCAGTGCGGGTCGTTACGGGGGTTTGCGGTGTATCAAAAGTGGGGTCAAAAACAGGCAGCGGGGATCACGTTTGTGGTCACAATCCCCGAACTCCTACTGCCATAACGAAAAAATAGGGGTCACGCCCCGGAACGGAGCAGTTTATGGGCAAAAAAGAGAGATTCGCCTTCTATCTCACCCCGGAAAAGAAAGCTATTCTGGAGCGCCGGTTTCAGGAGGATGGGAGCCGGAGCATGACCGCCTTCATTGAGCGGGCGGTGGACTTCTACCTGGACTACCTCAGCGCTAACGACACCGGCCTATTTCTCCCAACCTCCATCAAGTCCTACCTGGATGGGCGGCTGGGACAGCTGGAGGAGCGGCTGTCCTCCCTGGCCTTCAAACAGGCAGTGGAGCAGGACATGGTGGCCGGTATCCTCGCCGATGCCTATCAGTTCAGCAGCGAGGATCTCCGTCGCCGGAGGGCGGAGAGCGTGCAAAATGTGAAGAAAACCAATGGCCGCATCTCGCTGGAGCAACGGGTGCGGGGTACCTGGGAGGAGGACGATGAGTGGCAGGATTGATTGTGAAAAGCCCTTATCTCAAGTGTGGAGGCGGCAGTTCGGTCAGCGGCTATCTGCGGTATATTGGTACACGGGAACGGGTGGAATTGCTCCCGGATGACCGTCCTCCCACCAGAAAGCAGGAGCAGTTGGTCAGGAAACTGACAAAAGATTTCCCGGAGGCAAAAGAACTGGACGAGTATTCTGACTACGAAACCAAGCCCACTAAGGCAAACGCCTCTGCGTTCATCACCAGGGCGCTGGAGGAAAACTGGGCGCAGGTGCAGCAGTCAGACGGCTACATGAAGTACATCGCCACCCGTCCACGGGCGGAGCGGCTGGGTGACCACGGACTCTTTGGAGACGAGGAGGGCGTGGACTTAACCAAAGCAATGGAGGAATTGGATCAATATACCGGGAATGTTTGGACGCACATCCTCTCCCTGAAACGGGAAGATGCCGCCCGGCTGGGATACGATAATGCCAAGGCATGGATGAATCTGCTCCGGGCCAACCGCAATGACATCGCCGCCGCTATGAATATTTCTCCGGGAAACTTCCGCTGGTACGCCGCCTTCCACGACGAGGGTGATCACCCCCATGTCCACATGATGGCGTGGTCTACACAGCCCAGCGAGGCATACCTGACGCGAGAGGGCATCCGCAACATCAAATCGACATTGACCAATCAGATCTTCCGGCAGGAGATGCTTCACACCTATGAGCAGAAGTCCCAGTCGCGGGACGAGCTGGTGCGGGAGGCACGCAGGGCCATTCGACATCTGACCCGTGAAATGGTGCAGAGCATCTGCTCGGTTCCTGAGATCGAGCAGAAGATGGCACAGCTGGCCGGACAGCTGGAGACGGTCAAGGGCAAGAAGTCCTACGGCTATCTTCCAAAATCCGTGAAGAAAACCGTGGACGAGGTGGTGGATAGGCTGGAGGAGTTGCCGGTGGTCCGGGCGTGCTACGACCAGTGGTGCCTCCTCCAAGGTGAGGTGGACAGCTACTACCACGACAAGCCCAGAGAGAAGAAAAAACTGTCCCAGGAGAAAGAGTTCCGGCAGATCAAAAACGCCGTCATTCAGGAGGCGGAGCACATCCGGCTGGACAAGATTTCCTTCGAGGACGCTGGCCTGAGCGACCATGACGAACCGGAGCAGGTGCGAGGTGAATCCTATGATTGCTGGGAACTGCGTCAGATCATCCAGAACACGGCGCTTCCTCTGGCCGACCGGGATCAGGCGGCGGAAGAATTGGAGCAGCTGGCCGGGAAGGGCGACGTCCACGCCCAGTACCTGATGGGGCAGCTCTACCGGGATGGCCCTCTGCTGATCCCATGCAGTCAAAAAGCGAAAGATTGGTTCACCCAAGCGGCAGACCATGGTCTGTCGGAGGCACAGTACGCCCTTGGCAAACTGCTTCTCTCTGAGGATATGGAAGTGCGTGACCCGGAGGAGGGCATCCGCTGGCTAAAGGAGGCGGCGGAAAACGGAAACCAGTGGGCCGCCTACCGGCTGGGGAAGGAGTATCTATCCGGCGAGGTGGTGACCCAAGATGCCTCTAAAGCCGTGGCATGTTTCACGCTGTCGGCGGAGGCAGGCAACCAGTACGCCCAGTATATGCTGGGTAAATTGTACCTGACTGGACAGGGTGTGCAGCAAGATCAGGCACAGGCGATGGTGTGGTTCAGCCGTTCCGCCGCCCAGGGAAACCAGTACGCACAATTCTTCCTGGAGCGGCAGAATGACCTCCGTCCACCCTCCGTCATGCTGGCGGTCACCCACTTGCTCTACCACATGAGCCGGATCTTTGAGGATCGCCCCCTGCCCCAGACCAGCGCCGGCCTACATGTCGACAGCAAACTGAGAAGAAAAATCCAGGCAAAGAAAATCGCTATGGGCCACAAGCCGGACGACCATGAGGAGGAACAGAACCTGGGCGGCATGGTCATGGGCGGGATATGACCCCCTCAAAAATTACGGCACCTAAACAATGATACAGCCAAAACGGAAAGATAGAAAAACCGCCCAGCGTTTCGCCGGGCGGCGGAGCCAAGCCTGTTGTCAAAACTTAGGATTCTATTGCAATGCCATGTCCGCTCCCACAATAGGTTCTTGGATCGTTTCGTCAAAGAACTTTATCAACGGGTCCATCACTCCCTGAGCCGCATAAATCGTTGCGATCATAAACTCGTCCAGGTCGGCATTTGATAGATCAAACTCATAGCCTAAGTGTCGGATCCACTGGGTGAAAAAGAGCCGCTGGGTCCTTCCGTTCCCCTCTCGGAACGGATGAAGCATATTGATGGTGCTGTAAAAATCCGCAATTTCCTCAATGATTTCCTGATGAGAGCGTCCCTCGCCGGTGAAGGCAGCCAATCGGGTAAAACACGCATCCGCGCAAGCTTGGATCTCGGCGGCAGAGACAAATACCGTTCCTTTCTTAGAAATGTTGATCGTGCGTATCTGCCCCGCCCAATCGTAGAGATCACAAAACAAAAAATGATGAATGGATCTGTAATGCGTAAAGTCAAATTCCCCTGTAACTGGCTGCTGGTCAAGAAAACTGGCCTTACCTAAAACAACAGCCGCCTCTGTCTCCGCCAGTTTTGTTTCATCCTGAATACCAAGCTTATTGATCAGGCAGGATGTCCCAGGATAACAGTCTGCTGTGGTCGCCTCGATGCCGTATCCCATATCAGGCAGTTCCTCCATTCGAGGCCGGAATCACCTGGGAGAGATATTCCTGAAGCGTGATCTCCCCTGCAAGCAGCTTGCGGCACAGTTCTTTGCATGTTTCTGTGACAGAAAATCCCTCCATCTTTAAGGAAAGCTCCGCTGTCCGAATCGAGCGTTCAATAGATCCCGACATGTCTCCCCCTCCTGTATATCAGTTTTTATCTGCATTGTAGCATAAGAATGCCGCAGTTGCAAATCGTAAAGCCTCAAAAATTGCGGCGCATAAACAATAGAACCCTTCTCTACAGAAACAGTCCTGCCGCATGGCAGGGGCGGGGTGCTATTAACAATGCGAGCAACGGCTCTAAATGATAACTTTCTCTAAACTCTGCCCATTTGCCCTGGATATTTCCTGTTTCTGTGGTATGTTGTGTTGCTGAGGAGGGATGACCATGACAACCAACCAAATCCCAGTCCAGCGGTGCGAGTACTGCGGGAGCGACGATCTGGGCCTGGGCTGGCAGCACGGTGAGGCGCTGGTGACCTACAAGAAGCACGGACTCCTGGGTAGCCGGCTCCGCTACCTGATCTGCCGCCGCTGCGGGGCCGTGGTTTATCAATGGGTGGCAGGCAGAACCCCACAAGTTCCCGCCCATTAAGTGAGCCACTCAGAAATTACACCGCAAATCAAAGATAAAAATTGCGAGGTGAAGAATATGGGTAAGAGACGGCCATCCGGCGACGGCATGGTCAGAAAACGGGAGGACGGCCGTTGGGAAGGCCGCATCGTAGTGGGCCACAAGGAAAGCGGCGACTCCATCTTCCGGTATGTCTATGCCGATACCCAAAAGGAACTGACCACTAAACTCCGGCAGAACATCGACGCCTATCAGGGAGTGGACCTGACGGAGGAAAGCCGAATGACGCTGGCAGAGTGGCTGGACCGCTGGCTGGAGCAGATGGCGCTCACTCTGCGGCCCGGCACCCTGAAACGGTACCGGGGTGATATGGCCCGACACGTCAAGCCCTGCCTGGGACAAAAGAGACTCACGCAACTCACCGCTGAGGATCTGCGGGAATTGTACCGCTTCCTTCTGGAACAGGGGCGAATTGCCCCTCGCCCCGGCCAAGGCTCCGGTCTCTCTCCCGCCACTGTCCACGGTATCCACGCCGTCCTCCACCAGGCCCTCCAAGCGGCGGCAGACCAGGGGCTGATGCCCAACAACCCCGCCAAATACGTGGAGCCTCCTAAAGTTCCCCACAAGGCGATGAACATTCTGACCGAGGAGCAACTGGAGGTCTTTCTGGCCGCAACGGACCGGGACTCGATTTGGCGGGACTTCTTCTACACGGAACTCACCACCGGTCTGCGGCTGGGTGAGATCTGTGGCCTCATGTGGAGCGACTTCGATGGGCAAAAGGGCACCCTCAGCATCTCCCGCACGCTGCGTAAAGAAAAAGGCGGACGGCTGGTGGCCGGGGACACCAAGACCTACGCCGGGACCCGGACCATCCTCCTGCCCACCAGCACGGCGGAACGGCTGCGGCTGCGAAAAAAGACTTCCTACTCACCTTGGATCTTCCATGACCCACTTCGCCCGGAAGCCCCGCTGAACCCCGGCACCGCATACCGCCAGCTGAAAAAGGTCCTGCAGGAGACCGGACTGCCTGAACTCAGATTCCACGATTTACGGCACACCTTTGCCACCCACGCCTTGGCCAGCGGGGTGGATGCCAAGACCCTCTCCGGCATTCTGGGCCACACCAAGGCCAGCTTCACTCTGGACACCTACACCCACACCACTGGGGATATGCAGAAACGGGCGGCGGAGATCGTGGGCGGCTTCCTGACCGACTACTTAGGAGAGGAGATGGCCCCGTGGCAAAACGTAGAAAACACGGCGACGGCAGCGTCCGCCTGAGAAATGACGGCCGCTGGGAAGGGCGCGTTGTCATCGGCTATGACGAGAAGGGCCTGCCCAAAACCAAAAATGTCCTTGCTAAGACGAAAACGGAATGTGTGGCAAAGCTGAAGGCCCTGCGTGAGAGACTGGAGACTCCCACCCCTGAAGTTCCCAAAGCAGGGCTTTCCCTGGGTGCTTGGCTGGATCATTGGTACCAGACCTATAAGAAGGCAAGGCTTCGGCCCAACACCCAGATGTCCTACGAACGGCGGATCTATCAGCACATCATTCCCGCCTTGGGCGGTATCCAGCTGGACAAGCTGACCACCGGAGACATTCAGGGGTTCTACACCGACCTCAAGAAAAATGGCAGGTTACTTCGCACCGAGCTCTATGGCGAGGGTCTGTCCGACCAGACCGTCCAGGGCATCCACACCACTCTCCACGCCGCTCTGGACAGGGCCGTGGAGGAAAAGCTGCTCTTCCGCAACCCAGCGGACAGCTGTAAACTTCCGCCTGTCAAGGGCAGGGAAATGAAGATTCTGACCCCAGAGGAGATCCAGCGGCTGCTGATCCAGGCCAAGGAGGATGGCTGCTACGAGCTGCTCCTTCTGGAGCTGTCCACCGGCCTGCGCCGGGGCGAGATCCTGGCCCTCCAGTGGGATGACCTGAATCTCCGCACCGGCGCCCTGCGAGTGGAGCGGCAGGTCCACCGGGTCAAGGGAGAACTGGTGGTATCCCCTCCCAAGACCAAGGCGGGCAATCGGACGGTCCTTCTCCCCGCCCCTGTCTTAAAGGTTCTAAAAGCCTACCAGAAAACCGTTCACTCCCGATGGATGTTCCCCTCCCCGGTGAAAGAGGACTCCCCGCTGGACCCGGCCGCCGTCCGAAAGCGGCTCCAGACGGTACTGGAGCGGGCGGAGTGCAGGCGCCTGCGGTTCCATGATCTGAGGCATACCTTCGCTACCGCCTCCCTGGAACACGGCATGGACATCAAAACGCTGTCCACCATCATCGGCCATGTGTCCAGCGCCACCACTCTAAACACCTACACCCATGTTACCGACGCCATGCGACAGAGCGCGGCGGACAAGATCGACCGGGGGATCGGGAGAGCCGAACCGAAACCCAGACAAGAGTCCGTGCCCCAGAAACCCGTCCCCAGCACCTTCCGAGCCCACAAGGGACAGCGGCGCAAACCGGGCACCGGATGTGTCAGCCAAATCAACGACCACCTGTGGGAGGGCCGCTATTCCCCCATCGTCAACGGCCAGCGCATAGCCCGGAACGTCTACGCGAAAACGGAAGCCGAGTGTGAGAAAAAGCTGGCAGAACTGATCCGGGAAATGAAGGCAGAGATCGTCGCTGGAAAAAACCGGATGAAACCGGAAAATATAGCAGGTTGACCAAGCGATACTGACGTATTGCACAAACGGGCCTCCGAGGGCAAAGCGCCCTTGGAGGCCGTCTTTTTCCTGTCTGTGGCTTGTTCTGTGGTCAAAGGCAAAAGCTAAAATTCAAGCTGTCCAAAATAGTTGCGAAAAGCAAAGAAAACACCCGCTTTTCGCCTGGAAAGCGGGTGTTTTGTGGAGCTGCTACCCAGATTTGAACTGGGGACCTCATCCTTACCAAGGATGCGCTCTACCGACTGAGCTACAGCAGCATATGGCGACCAAGATGGGGCTCGAACCCACGACCTCCAGCGTGACAGGCTGGCGTTCTAACCAACTGAACTACTTGGCCATCAATTTTCAGGAGATCTTGTCGAACTCGAGCTTTTAAAGTATACCAGAAACAACATACGTTGTCAATAGGAAAATGGCAGGGGCAGAAAGATTCGAACTCTCGACACGCGGTTTTGGAGACCGCTGCTCTACCAGCTGAGCTATACCCCTATGTGGTGGGCCTTCGGGGACTCGAACCCGGGACCGGACGGTTATGAGCCGTCTGCTCTAACCAACTGAGCTAAAGGCCCAAGCGGATCGATCTCAATGGCATATGTAAAAAGAAGTGTGCCGCCACCTTATAGAGTGGCGGCACACCCTTGTTGTGGCGCCTTCTGTAGGGCTCGAACCTACAACCCTTCGGTTAACAGCCGAATGCTCTACCATTGAGCTAAGAAGGCGTGTTGGCGCTACCTATTTTTCCGGGCCGTCTCCAGCCAAGTATCGTGGGCAGAA
>ENA-OZHP01000648-OZHP01000648.1-human-gut-metagenome-genome-assembly--contig:-NODE-648-length-14301-cov-4.934438_pt1 | contig 14301 bp, 10 predicted proteins | sample MGYA00244046_ERZ653686 | MGnify/ENA primary metagenome ERZ653686 (study PRJEB26926, sample SAMN06165313) | human gut metagenome | biome: ENVO:00009003; feature: ENVO:2100002; material: ENVO:00002003... | reverse complement strand
CGAGATGAGCGCTAGTCTCGTGGGCTCGGAGATGTGTATAAGAGACAGTTTCAACTTCGGCGGCATGATCAAAAGATCAATGCCGCCTCGTTTCAAGGCACCTTGCTCGCTCTGGCGGGTTTTCGCTGTCGGTACCAAAACATCGGTGTTGTCGAAGTAGTCATTGGGGACGTTCTTAAATGACTACATAGTATGAGAGTGGATAATCTCCCGGTTTGAGCCTGCATTCAAGCTCAAAGTGGGAGATTATCCACTCTCATTTGCTATGCGTCCGAAAATCCACGCTCGTTTGTTTTCTGCCTACATTTGTAGGAACAGGTCGTGGAGGCGGGTATCTTCGTCGAGTTCGGGGTGGAAGGTGACACCGAGCTGATTGTTTTGGCGCGCGGCGACGATGCGGCCATCGACTTCGGCCAGGGCCTTGGCGTTGCCGCGCACCTTGACGATGCGGGGCGCGCGGATAAACGTCAGCGGCACTTCACCGTCGATGCCGGCTACCTGTCCCTTGGTTCGAAAGCTGCCGAGCTGCCTGCCGTAGGCATTGCGCTCGACAAGTACATCCATGGTTGCCAGGCGCGGCGTCCCCTTATCGTCGTGGGCGGCAAGGTCGTGAGCCAGTAGAATCAGGCCGGCGCAGGTGCCCAGGACGGGCATGCCTTCAGCGATACGGGCACGAAGCCCCTCGAGCATGCCCAACTCATCAAGCAGCTTCCCTTGAACGGTAGACTCGCCGCCGGGAAGTACCAGACGGTCAAAGTCCTGCTTTAAATCGGCCGCCTGTCTCAGCTCAATATAGTGTGCGCCCAGCTCGGATAGTCTTGCCTCGTGCTCGGCAAAAGCACCTTGGACCGCCAGCACGGCGACCGTCTGGTCTGCGTAATCGCTCATGTGCGATCCTTTCTGCCGGACTAGCGTCCGCGCTCCTCCATGATAATCTCGATCTCGTCGGCGTTGATGCCGACCATGGCCTCGCCCAGGTCCTCCGAAAGCTCGGCGATGAGCTTCGCATCGGTGAAGTTTGCCACGGCCTTAACGATGGCGGCGGCGCGCTTGGCGGGATCGCCGCTCTTAAAGATGCCCGAGCCGACAAAGACGCCCTCGGCGCCCAGCTGCATCATCAGCGCGGCGTCGGCGGGGGTCGCTACGCCGCCAGCAGCAAAGTTCACGACGGGGAGCTTGCCCGTGGCATGGACCTCACGCACCAGCTCGACCGGAACCTGCAGTTGCTTGGCTGCCTCAAAGAGTTCGTCGTCGCGCAGGGCAACAACGTCGCGGATCTGCTTTTGGATCTTGCGCATGTGACGCACGGCCTGAACGACGTCGCCAGTGCCCGGCTCGCCCTTGGTGCGAATCATCGTGGCGCCCTCGACAACACGGCGCAGCGCCTCGCCCAGGTCGCGGGCACCGCAGACAAACGGGACGTCAAACTGGGTCTTGTCGATGTGGTAGACATCGTCGGCGGGGGAGAGAACCTCGGACTCATCGATGTAGTCGATATCGATGGCCTGCAGGACCTGCGCCTCGACAATGTGACCGATACGGCACTTGGCCATGACGGGGATGGAGACTGCCTCCTGGATGCCCTTGATCATCTTGGGGTCGCTCATGCGCGACACGCCGCCGGCGGCGCGGATGTCGGCCGGGATGCGCTCGAGAGCCATGACGGCGCAGGCTCCTGCCTCCTCGGCGATGCGCGCCTGCTCGGGCGTGGTGACGTCCATGATGACGCCGCCCTTGAGCATCTGCGCGAGTTCGCGGTTGAGTTTGACGCGATCGGCCTTGCTGGTCTGTTCTGCCATGGTTGCTCCCTTGGTTGGCATGTGCATTGCTTGACGGAACATCCTATCGGGGAGCTGGGTATGGCGAAATACTCAGTATTCGAGATAATAACAAGGTCAGACTAATACCAGATTGAATGACTTAATAAGGTCAGGTGATAGGCTCATGCTTGACTACAATTTGGAAAAACGCGGCGAGGCATCGCTCTATGAGTATGTTTACCAGCAAATTCGAGATGATATCGTTGCTGGACGTATTGCGGCGGGGGAGCATCTTCCGTCTAAGCGCGCCTTTGCCAGTCATCTGGGAATCAGTGTTATTACCATCGAGAATGCATATAGCCAGTTACTTGCCGAGGGCTATATTTGCTCAAAGCCGCGTCGTGGCTACTACGCTTGTGAGCTTCCGGATGCACCGGTTTTGGCTTTAGCTGAGACGGAGCTTGATCGAGATTCCGCTCCTGCGGGTCTTAACGCACATGATGTTGATGGACGGGTCGAGCAATTCGACGCACTTTCTCCTTCCATTTTGGAGGCGGCGCGGCTTTGGCAAAGCGCACTGCGGGCGACGCTGGCATCCGAAGACGAGCGCGAGATCTTTTCGCCCGCACCGGCACAGGGCACCGCTCGGCTACGACGCGCAATTGCTCACCATCTGCGCGGGACAAGGGGTATGAATGTCGACCCCGACAACATCGTTATCGGTGCGGGCGCTCAGCTGCTCGATACCATGCTGGTTCAGTTGCTTGGCGCGGACAAGGTGTATGCCGTTGAGGACCCGGGCTATTTGCGCCTGACGCGCATCTATCAGGCTATGGGCTGCAAAGTTCGACATATCCCGTTGGATGGTGAGGGCGTGGAATTGGGCACTCTGCAGAAAAGCGGGACCGATGTCCTTCACCTGATGCCGTCTCACCAGTATCCGACCGGCCTTGTGACGAGCATTGCGCGTCGCTATGCGCTGCTGAGCTGGGCCGCCGAGCGACCGGGTCGGTACCTCATCGAAGATGACTTTGATTGCGAGTTTCGCCTTGCCGGCAAGCCGATTCCTGCGCTCGCATCAATCGATGCAGCTCAGTCGGTTATCTACACCAACACGTTTTCGAAGAGCCTGTCATCGGCGTTGCGTCTAGCGTACATGGTGTTGCCCGACCAGCTAATGGAGCGGTTTAGGCGCAACCTTGGTTTTTACGCCTCGTCGGTGAGCTCTGTTGACCAGGTAGCGTTAGCGCGTTTGCTGGAATCGGGTGATTACGAACGGCATGTGAACCGCGTACGCGTTCGTGCTCGCGAGGCGCGTGATGGCCTGACGGCGCTTGTGCGGAAGGCGTTTCCGGCGGGGGAGGTCTCAATCGAACATGCGGACGCGGGCCTTTACTGCACCGTGGTTGCGGAGCGCGGAGCGGGTGGAAGCTCTTTTGTGTGGGCCCTCACGCGCTCGAGTATCCCTTTTGTCGATATCAGTGACTGTTATTGGTGTGCCGATGGCGCATCTGCCCCTGAAAACTCAAGTCAAATTCTTGTCCAGTATGACGATTTGAGTCCAAAAGTGCTAACAACCTTGGAATCGCAGCTAATGGGAGCACTCTGCAACCTAAGTGAGTAGACTTTTGGCACTTTGGCGATCAGACAGTTTTGTAACAAGCTATCTACCTGCGGTTTTGAAAAGCAGAATGACCGGCCTGCTCGGGATGTTCAAAAAAGTCTACTCACTTGCCGCGCAAAGCTTCCGTACGAGAGAAAAAAATGGGGTTTTCAACAGGGCTTCGTCCAGTTCTTGGCAAGCTTTTGGCCAGTTGGGGAGGGCTGTTGAAAACTTAACAGTCCGTTCGGTGCTATTTTTGGTGCGTTCGCGCCACTGCGTGACTGACTGGGTTGAAATTCGTGTTTTCCTGTGCCTATGAAAGATCTACTTTGTGACATATCGGCTTTTAGGTACTGGCGTTTGCCCCCTCAGGTCCGCGCTCTGTGTCCGCCGCTTCCACGGCCGGAAGAAGACCGGCAGCGATATAATCTCGCCCGTAACCCAACGGCTGCGGTTGTGCTCGGCTTTCCGTTGTATACATTGGTTCGGACGAGAAACAAGCGGACTTGTCCTGCCAGCATTGGGCAGCGGCTGTTCCTTGGTGAGCTCCCCAGGGAATCCGTGCTGGAAACGGAGCATGGATTTTTGATCACGTCTCCTCTACTGACGGCATTCATCATGTCGCGGCATCTGACGGATCTTCAGCTTCTTTTGGTATTGGCGGAGATGTGTGGCTTGTTTGCGGTGTGCGCTCTGCCGGCGGCACTCGAGGCGGAGCTTACGCGTGCAATTGATTCGGGTGCGATTTCGACAACGTTCGGTTGGATGCGCTGCCCGTCCGAGGACGGCACCGCTTCAAATTTATGGCGTCGAGACGCTTTGGTTTTGGGCAGAGACCTTGACCGTTTTTGTTCAGATGTTTGCGGGATGCGCTACGGCAATAGATTTATGGCGGTATCGCAACTTGTTCCATTGGGCGCCGCGTCGCCTTTTGAGGTCGAGGCGTATTTGTTGCTTGCGCTGCCGCGAGCCCTGGGAGGCGAAGGGTTTTGCGACATAGAGCTCAATGTCGAAGTGGTGCTAAGCACAAGTGCTCGAGCGATTGTGGGAAAGTCCCGTGTATATATCGACCTACTACTTTCTTCGCCGGACGGCAGGCGACAGGTGGCCATTGAATGTCAGGGAAAGGCCTCGCACGGACGCGCAGGGGATGGCTTGCGTGACGCCGACCGCATGACGGCCCTTCAGGCCATGGGCTATGATGTACTTCTCCTGACACACAGACAGATATCCGATGAGGGTAGATTCCGCGCGATCGTTAAGGCCGTATGCAGGATGCTCGATGCTGAATATCGCGATAAAAGCCCAGATGAGCAAAGGGCTGAGACATTACTCCGGTCTGAACTATTCGTTGACTGGACAAAATTGGGAGTAATCGACGGAAAGATGACCGTTAGACGCAAAACAGCTCGATCGTGGACGGCTGCGGTTCTAAGTGAGTAGACTTTTGGCACTTTGGCGACCAGACAGTTTTGCAACAAGTCATTTACCTGCGGCTTATAAAGCAATATGGATGGTGTGCTCGGCAAGTTCCAAAAAGTCTACTCACTTAGTTTTTGACGAGCAACTGATGCCGAAGGCAGTCCTATTTCAGGGCGTTAACGAGTCCTCGAGACACAAAAAGGCCCGAACCATGCGGTCCGGGCCTTATCGAGCTAGAGGTTATGTCTCAGGCGTTTGGCTTAGCCAAAGTAGCGCTTGAGCAGGCCGGCGAAAGCCTTGCCGTGGCGGGCCTCGTCGCGAGCCATCTCGTGCACGGTATCGTGGATGGCATCGAGGCCAGCGGCCTTGGCGCGCTTGGCAAGATCGGTCTTGCCGGCGGTGGCGCCGTTCTCGGCCTCAACGCGCATCTCGAGGTTCTTCTTGGTGGAGTCGGTCACGACCTCGCCCAAGAGCTCGGCGAACTTAGCGGCGTGCTCGGCCTCCTCGTGGGCAGCCTTCTCCCAGTACAGGCCGATCTCGGGGTAACCCTCGCGATGAGCGACGCGAGCCATGGCCAGGTACATACCGACCTCGGAGCACTCGCCCTCAAAGTTGGCGCGCAGGTCGGCAACGATGTCCTCGGAGACGCCCTCCATCTTGGCGACGCCCACGACGTGCTCGGCAGCCCACTCGAGCTGGCCCTCCTCCTGCTTCAGGAAACGAGAACCGGGAACGCCGCACTGGGGGCACTTGAAGTCCTCGGGCAGCTGGTCGCCGTCGAACTCTTCCACATAACCGCAAACGGGGCAAACAAACTTCATGATTCGATCCTTTCGATCGATGGCGATTGTGCGCTCGTCCGGTCCCGTAAGGGCCCTCTCCGGACGCGCGTCTTGACGAGTTCTATTATCCATAAATGCAACCAAATGTGAAGCCTATTAGGAATGATTTTTAATAAAACAATTTTGAGATATGAAGATGTTGATTGATTAACGATTGGCAGGCCGTCTTTGACCGCCGCTGAGTACAATCGGTCGAGCAAATGTTGACCAATCAACAAATGAGGGAGCCTCCTTTATGCATCTAGCCCGCCGCGCCTGGTGCCGAACGTATCAGACGGTTTTTCGCATCGCATTGCCGGTGCTGCCCTATACCGAGCCACACATTCTGGAGCACGCTGAGGATGTGCCCACGGTGCTTCAAAAGCGTTCGATACAGCGGGTTCTTATCGTGACGGACCCTGGTATTGCACGTTTGGGGCTCACGGCATCACTCGAGCGTGCGCTTACGGCTCAGGGGGTTGGCGTTGCGGTCTATGCCGAAACGCGTGCGAACCCCACGGTCTCGAATGTGGAGGAGGCGGCGTCCCTGTATCGAGAGAGCGCCTGCCAGGCCATTATCGGTTTTGGCGGAGGATCGGCCATGGACTGCGCCAAGGGCGTGGGTGCACGCATCACGCAGCCAAGCAAGCCCATCAACAAGATGCGCGGCCTGCTGCGGATTCATCGTCGCCTGCCGCTGCTTATCGCCGTTCCCACTACGGCAGGCACGGGAAGCGAGGTCACGCTCGCGGCGGTTATCACCGATGACGAGACGCACTACAAGTACCCCATTAACGACTTTGTGCTTATCCCGCGCTTTGCGGTGCACGACCCCGAGTTTACGCGCGGTCTGCCCGCCTCCATTACGGGGCAGACGGGTATGGACGCCCTGACGCATGCCGTCGAGGCCTTTATCGGGCGAAGCACCACGCCCTATACGCGTGAGATGGCGCGACAGGCGGTGCAGCTCATCCACGACAATTTGCTCGAGGCCTATGAGCATGGCGACGACATGCGTGCGCGTCGCAATATGCTTTCGGCGGCGTATAAGGCGGGCGTTGCGTTTACCCGCTCCTATGTTGGATACGTTCACGCCATCGCACACAGCTTGGGTGGGCGTTACGGGATTCCGCACGGCTTGGCCAATGCGATCATTTTGCCTCACATGCTGCGCGCTTATGGGAAGGCCGCTGAGCCTAGGCTTGCTGATCTGTCCCGCATGGCGGGCGTCGCGCCGGCCAACGCGTCGGATAGCGCGGCAGCCGCTGCCTTTATCGGCTGGATTGATCGCATGAACGCCGCCTTGGAAATTCCCAAATACGTGACGGGCATTCGCCACTCCGACATTCCGCAGATGGCGGCGCATGCCGATGCCGAGGCCAATCCCCTGTACCCCGTTCCGCTTCTAATGGACCGCTTGGAGCTCGAGCATATGTACGAAATTATCGCAGGTGGTATGTTTGAGGACGAGAAATAGGAGGGTCCATGAACACCGAGGAAATTGCGCGCATCGTCGGCGATCAACGCGCCTACTTTAAGACACACGCCACGTTTGATGTCGATGCTCGACGTCGTGCGCTCGTGAGTTTACGCGATGCGGTGCGGGCCCACGAGGTCGATATTGCCCATGCGCTCAAGACCGATTTGGGAAAGTCGCATGACGAGGCGTATATGTGCGAGATCGGCACGTCGCTTTCCGAGATTCGCCATCAGATTGCGCATGTGGCTCGATGGAGTCGTCCGCGCCTGCGTCCGTGTGACCTCGCCAATGCCGTGAGTGTGTGCAAAACGCAGGCCGTGCCCTATGGCGTCACGCTCATCATAGCTCCGTGGAACTATCCGTTTTTGTTGACGCTCGAGCCGCTCGCCGGCGCCCTTGCCGCGGGCAACACCGTGGTCATCAAGCCGAGCGCCTATGCGCCGGCTTCGAGCGCGGTGCTCAGACAGATTTGCGAGGAAGCATTTGATCCGCGCCTGGTGACGGTCATCGAAGGCGGGCGCGCCGAAAACGAAGCGCTGCTCGACGAGTGCTGGGACAAGATCTTCTTTACCGGTAGCGTTCCGGTCGGCAAGCTCGTCATGGAGCGCGCAAGTAAAAACCTTACGCCCGTAACGCTTGAGCTGGGCGGAAAGAGTCCCTGCATCGTGGATGCGACGGCAAACTTGAAGGTTGCGGCACGGCGTATCGCCTTTGGTAAATGGCTCAACGTGGGGCAGACCTGCGTGGCGCCCGACTATCTGCTGGTCGATGCACGCGTGCACGATGAGCTGTTGGGCCTCATCAAGGAGGAGGTTCGTCGCATGTTTGGCGAGCATCCGCTCGATAACGAGGATTACGGGCATATCGTTAACGCCAAACATTTCGCACGCGTACGCGGGCTGATCGATCCCGATAAGGTCGTGCTTGGAGGTACCGCGCGCGAGACTTCGCTCAAGATCGAGCCGACGATTTTGGATGGCGTGGTCCCCGATGACGCCGTGATGCAGGAGGAAATCTTCGGTCCCATCTTGCCGGTGCTGACGTTTGAGAGCCTAGACGAGGCCGAGACGTTTATTACGGATCGTCCGACGCCGCTGGCCCTGTATATCTTTAGTCAGGATCGCGCGGTTCAGCAGCGCTTTGTGCGCTACGTGCCCTTTGGCGGCGGTTGCGTCAACGACACGATTATGCACTTGGCTACGAGCCATATGGGCTTTGGCGGCATGGGTGCGAGCGGTATGGGCGAGTACCATGGCCGCGAGAGCTTCGATACGTTTAGCCACAAGAAGAGCATCGTGAACAAGGCAACGTGGCTGGACGTGCCATTCCGCTATGCCCCTTACGCAAGCTGGAAGCACAAGTTCGTGCGCATGTTTGTGCATTAAAATCAGACAGGATAAATTTGTGTCCGCACGGGCCCGTAGGCTTCTCGATAAGGTTAAGCGCCGGTTTATCCGGCCGTTAGAGGAGCTGCCATGTACGAGCCTTCACGTGTTCTTCTGTCGTTTCATATTGCGGGATTTCAGTATGCCGACGGTGCCTTGGTCCTGGGCGATCTTAAGGTTGGCGATAAGCTGTCACTGTGTGCCGAGCGCGATAACCCCCATGATCCCGAGGCGGTTGCAATCTATTACGGCAAGACCAAGCTCGGCTATGTTCCGGGAAACGAGGTCGGCCCGCTGTCCTTGATGATGTATTACGGCCACGAGGACGTGTTTGAGGCCCGCGTGCAACAGGTTGCTCCTGAGCGCAGCCCGTGGCATCAGGTGCGCGTTGGACTCTACGTGGTGGATGCTCGCTAATCGGTAAGGGAGGCGGCCATGTTTGATAACGATGATCTGTTCGATCTGACAGACGATCCGTTTGAGTGGGATATGCTACTCGATGACGATGAGCTGGAGCAGAACCGTAAGATGCGGCAGGACAAGAAAACTCAGGGTGACGCTTCGAAAAAGCAAGACAAGCGCAGCCGCGGACTGTTCGGCGGGCTCTTTGGATAACCGCCGCATCGCTGCGTCTGTATACTTAGCACGAGTTGAACACGTTGCGAAATGAGGACAGAGACGATGATGTGGTTTACCGCCGACCTGCACCTGGGCGACACGAATATCCTGCACGACATGGATCGACCGTTTGATTCGGTCGAGGAGATGAACCGCAAGGTCATCGATGCCGTGAATGAGTGCGTGGCGGCGGACGACCGTCTCTATATCTTGGGAGACTTTACCTATCGTTTGTCCCTGGCGGAAGCGGTGCGCCTGCGCGAGCGTATCGAATGCAAGAATGTGACGCTCATCCGCGGTAACCATGACGGCGATTGGGAAGATCCCGACGTGCCGCAGATTTGGGAAGACGTGCGTGATTATCTGGAGATTGCTCCCGGCTATGCCAAGGGCCATCGTCTGGTTATGAGCCACTACCCCATGCTCAGCTGGAATGGCAAGGCGCGTGGCGCCATCATGCTGCACGGGCATATCCACAGCAGGGGAGACCGCACCAACGCACGCAACCGCGATCGCGAGCGTCCCATTTATCGCTACGATGTGGGCCTCGACGCCAACGACTACAAGCCCGTAAGCCGAGACCAGATCCTGAATTTCTTTGGACTGTAGCTCGCAAACCGCCACGAAGGGGACAGGCACCTTTGTGGCGGTTCTGGCGCCGTTGCCATTCTGGCAGCGGCGCCTATTTTGTCCGCGCGGCGCGGTAGAGTGTAGGCGGTTGAAATTTGCGTCCATTGAGGAGCTGCTATGAACGAGATCAAGTGCCCGCATTGCGGCGAAGTTTTTAAGGTCGATGCGTCCGGCTATGCGGATATCGTCAAGCAAGTGCGCGATGCTGAGTTCTCGCGTGACCTGGATGAGCGCGTAGCGGCGGCTCGACGCGAGGGCGAGCAGGCGCTGGAGCTTGAGCGCTCGCGTTCGTCAGCCGCTTTGCAGGAGGCAGAGTCTCAGCGCAACGCTCAGCTTGTCGAGCAGAAGAATGCTGCAGCTCAGCAGCTGGCACAAGAGGTTGCCAAGCGCGATGCTGAGCTTGCCGAGCTGCGCGCCAAGCTCGAGGGCGCTGCCACAGAGCGCGAGAGTGCAAGCCAGCGTGCGGCGGTTGAGGCCCGCGCCGATGCTCAAAAGGAGAATGCCGAGCTGCAGCGCGAGATCGACAACCTGCGTGCGCAGTTGGGGCGCAAAGATGATGAAGCCAGGCTTGCCGAGGCGGCGGCACGTAATGCTGCTCAAAACGATTTAGCTGCACGTGATGCTCAGATTGCCGAGCTGCAGGCCAGGCTTGCCGCGGCGGACAAGGCCCAGGAGATGGCGCTTGCTGCTGCTGCGGCCGAGTCGCAGCGTGAGCTCGAGGCCGCTCGCAGCGAGGCCGAGCGCACGCTTGCTGACTATCGCGCGCAGGTACAAGAGAAGTTTTCCGTCGCAAAGGCTCAGTCCGAGCAGGAAGCCGAGGGTCTGCGTGCTCAGCTGCGCGAACAGGAACTGACGGCCAAAATGAACCTATCGGAGGCGGTTGCCGCAGCAGAGCGTGAGCGTGACGAAGCGCGTGCCAAGCTGACGAGCGAGCTGGCGGTGCGCGATTCTCGCGAGGAGCAAGCCAAGGCGGCACACGAGCTCGAGCTTGCGCAGGCCAAGCGCGCGAGCGATGACCTGATTCGCTACAAGGATGAAGAGATTGAGCGCCTTAAGGACATGAAGGTCCGCCTGTCCACCAAGATGGTGGGCGAGTCGCTCGAGCAGCACTGCGAGACCGAGTTCAACCGTCTGCGCATGACGGCGTTTCCCAACGCGTACTTCGAGAAAGATAACGATGCGTCCGAGGGTACCAAAGGCGACTTTATCTTCCGCGAGTGCGACGCAAGCGGTAACGAGGTCATTTCGATTATGTTCGAGATGAAAAACGAGAACGACGAGACCACGACCAAGCATAAAAACGAGGACTTCTTTAAGAAACTCGATCACGATCGCCGCCAAAAAGGCTGTGAGTACGCGGTGCTCTGCACGCTGCTCGAGCCCGAGAGCGAGCTCTATAACGCAGGGATAGTCGACGTGAGCTATCGCTACGAGAAGATGTACGTGATCCGCCCGCAGTTTTTCATTCCCATGATTACGCTTCTTCGCAACGCCGCCATGGGTTCGCTGCGCTATAAGCAGGAGCTAGCGGAGTACAAACAGCAGAATATCGACGTTACGAACTTCGAAGCCAAGATGGAAAAGTTCAAGAATGATTTCGGTCGCAACTACGAGATCGCGAGCCGCAAGTTCCAAACGGCGATTGATGAGATCGACAAGACGATTAGCCATCTGCAGAAAACCAAGGAGGCGTTGCTGTCCTCCGAGAACAATCTGCGCCTAGCCAACAAGAAGGCCGACGATCTTACCATTCGCAAGCTCACGTGGGGCAACAAGACCATGAAGGCGGCGTTTGACGAGGCGCGCGGGGCTGCGTCAGAGACAAACGATGAGCCAGCCGAGGCGGATTCGTATGAGATCGAGGATGCCGAGTAAGGTATAGCGGATAGTGCAAAAGCGGGGCCGCTGGCGAAATTGCCAACGGCCCCGCTTCGTTTCGTTTCGGTACGTTCGGCTAGTCCTCGAGCAGGTCCTCGATAAAGCCGACGCGGTAGTTTTTGAAGATGACCTCGCCGCCGTCTTGCGTGGCGTCCAGATCGACATCGCCCATGATGCCAAAATCGTGGTCGCCATCCTCGTCGGCAAAGATCTGGTGCACGTGCCATACGTGCGCGGTCTTCTCGTCGGACTCGTCAATGGAAAACATCGCGGCGCTGCGGGCATCTCCGTCGGTGAGGATTTCCTCGTGCTGCTCGTGGTAAGCGTCGAGTGCTTTTTGCCAGCGGATCTCGCTCATGCCCCAGTCGTCGTCGAGCTCGCCCAGGTCGCGAACATGCTCGCGGGCGGCAAGGGTCACGCGGCGGAAGAGCGCGTTGCGCACCAGCAGGGTGCAGCCACGGCGGTCTGCCACGACTTCGTCGATGCCCTGCGGCGGTGCGGCATCGAGGGCTGCCGGGTTGCCGGCGTTCTCCCACTCATCCACCAGGCTCGAGTCCACCGAGCGCACCACAAAGCCCAGCCACGAGATAATGTCGCGCAGGCGCTCGTCGCGCTTCTCAATGGGTACGGTGCGGTCGAGCGAACGGTAAGCCTCTGCCAGGTAGCGCAGCAAAATGCCCTCGGAGCGGGCGATGCCGAGCTTTTGAATGTAGCCCTTAAAATCGCTCGCGCTTTCCAGCATATCGCGCAGGACGCTCTTGGGAGAGAGCTGGTAGTCGTTTGCCCAGGGCACTTCCTGGCAGTACTTGTCAAAGGCGGCATCGAGCAAATCCTCGAGCGGCTTTTCGTACGTGACGTCTTGAATGCGCTCCAAGCGCTCCTCATACTCGATGCCGTCGGCCTTCATTTCGGCCATAGCGCGATCGCGTGCGGCGCGCTCCTGTGCGCGCAGCACCTGCTTGGGATCCTCGAGCGTTGCCTCGACCATTGAGATTAGATCCATGGTATAGGTCTCGCTCTCGGGATCGAGCAGCTCCAATGCGGCAAGCAAGAACGGCGAGAGCGGCTGATCGAGCGCGAAGTCCTCGGGCAGATCGACCGTCAGCGCATAGTCGATGTCTGGTGCGGCGTCAGTCGGGGCGTCGGGTGCGGGCGGCACCTCGGTGCGAACGACGACGCCGGAATCGATGAGCGTGGCGAAGATTTCGTCGGCGCGAACCTCGAGCTTGGCCTTTTCCTCGGGGGTCTGCAAGCTCGTCTCGATGAGGTCGTGTACGCGGGCTCGGGCATCGCCGCCCTGCTCGACCACGCTAATCACCATGGAGTGTGTGATGCGCAGGCGCGGCTTGAGCGTCTCGGGCTGCGTCTCGATCAGGCGCTCAAAGGTCTGCTTGTTCCAGGTGACAAAGCCCTCGGGGGCCTTTTTCTTTTTAATCTTACGGAGCTTTTTGGGGTCGTCGCCCGCTTTGGCCATAAGCTTGGCATTCTCGATCTCGTGCTCGGGTGCCTCGGCAATCACCATGCCCTCGGTATCAAAGCCCGAGCGGCCGGCGCGACCGGCAATCTGGTGGAACTCGCGGGCGCGCAGACGACGCATCTTGTAGCCATCGAACTTGGTGAGCGCGGTGAGCACCACGGTGTGGATGGGTACGTTGATGCCGACGCCGAGCGTATCGGTGCCGCAGATGACGGGCAGCAGACCCTGCTGCGCCAAGCGCTCGACCAGCAGGCGATAGCGCGGCAACATGCCAGCATGGTGCACGCCGACGCCGCATCCAAGCAGGCGCTTGAGAATCTTACCAAAGGCCGTCGAGAAGCTCGTGCCCTTGGCCGCTTCCTTGATGGCCTCGCGCTGCTCCTTGCTGGCGATGCCAAAATTGGCGAGTGACTGTGCCGTCGCAAGTGCGGCATCCTGGCTAAAGTGCACGATGTAGAGCGGGGCCTCGCCGCGACGCATCGCGAGCTCGACGGTGCCCTCGAGGGAGGTCGTCACATAGTCGTAGCTCAGCGGTACGGGACGCGGGGCGTCGACGACTAGGTCGCAGGTAGCGCCGGTGTGTTCCTCGAGCGAGGCGGCGATCGCGGTGACATCGCCGAGCGTGGCGCTCATGAGCATGAATTGCGTGTGGGGCAGGGTGAGCAGCGGCACCTGCCAGGCCCAGCCGCGGTCGGGGTCGGCAAAGTAGTGGAACTCGTCCATGGCCACGCAGCCCACATCGGCGTCCTCACCCTCGCGCAGCGCATCGTTGGCAAGGATTTCGGCCGTGCAGCAGATGACGGGCGCCTTGGTGTTGATGTGCGTATCGCCGGTGATCATGCCGACGTTGTCGCGGCCGAGCACCTGTACAAGGTCGAAAAACTTCTCGCTGACCAGGGCCTTGATGGGGGCCGTGTAATAGCAGCGCTTGCCCTGCGCCATGCCCATAAAGAGCATGCCCAGCGCGACGAGCGATTTACCCGATCCGGTCGGTGTGCCTAAAATGACGTGATCGCCGGCAGCCAGGTCCATGAGGGCCTCTTCTTGGTGGTCCCACAGCTCAATGCCGCGATCGCTCGTCCATTCAAAGAAGCGTTCGAAGGCTTGATCGGCCGTGAGCCATGGCTCGGGCTCGCTGCCGTCCTCGGGCTCCCACCAGGTGGGGGAGAGCGCGCCGCTGTCTCTTATACACATCTCCGAGCCCACGAGACTAGCGCTCATCTCGTA
>ENA-OZHP01000644-OZHP01000644.1-human-gut-metagenome-genome-assembly--contig:-NODE-644-length-14357-cov-4.628653_pt1 | contig 14357 bp, 10 predicted proteins | sample MGYA00244046_ERZ653686 | MGnify/ENA primary metagenome ERZ653686 (study PRJEB26926, sample SAMN06165313) | human gut metagenome | biome: ENVO:00009003; feature: ENVO:2100002; material: ENVO:00002003... | reverse complement strand
AAATTATTATAATCCAAATAAAAAAAATAGTGCAACCAAAGTTACACTATTCATTGACTATGCTTGTTGAGCAATTCCAACGTATTTTGAACTTAATGCAGTCGCTAAAGCCATGTTTGAAACAACAGCTACGATGACTTCAGGAATCATATTTGTTCCAATGACACCAGCCATAACACCGTTCAATGCAGCTTGGCTAATGCCTAAAGCTTGTGAGTATTGAGGACCGAATAAGATAACAATCAATCCTAATACCATGATTGTGTGGCATACTGTCGCAACAGCTGCTGCAATACCTGCAGCGACTGGAGTATTCTTTGCGTATTTTTTCGCAAATTTAAATACATAACCAGCAATCACACCCAACAAAATACGTGGTACTAAAGCTATAACTAAACTAAAGAAGTTACCAGAAATTCCACCAACTGTGATAAATGGAGAGAAGACAAAGCTTGTGATTCCAGGTGTCATTGTAGCTCCAATTACGGAAGTACAACCAAATACGAATCCTAAGAAAGCACCGGCTGTAGGTCCCATTGTACTAGCCAAGATAATTACAGGCACGTGCATTAATGTAACACTTAATGCGTTGATACGTAAGTATCCAATTGGTGTTAAATACATGATGATTTCGATGGCTAAAAATAAAGCCAATAAGCACATCTGGCGTACTGATAGTTTTGATTTGTTCATATTTCCTCCTACTTTCGTTTCTTTTTAAGAATACGATGTAACTAATCGAATTGATATCTTCATACATAGATTATGGTCCTTAGATCCATATCCACAAAAAAACATCTTCAATAGTTTACAACAAAAAAAAACAGGAATCAAGTCCCTGTTTTAGTTCCAAAAATCAAATGGAGAAGAATAATCATCCGCATCATTGTTATAATAAGAAGATTGATTTGATGACTTACTTACATCTTTTCCTTCAAGCATAGTATTGATTGAATCTTTGACATCGCTGATCGCAATCGCATAGCCCATACCTTCTACATTCGTATCACTTAATTTGGCTGAGTTGATGCCAATCAATTCACCACTCATATTCAATAATGCTCCACCCGAGTTTCCTGGGTTAATAGCTGCATCGGTTTGAATATACGATTGTGATTTGTCTGTATCTGAACTTGTTGAAACACTACGATTTGTAGCCGATACAATACCTGTTGTAACACTTTGACCATAACCTAAAGCATTACCAATCGCAACGACTTGTTCACCGACTTGTAGTTTGTCACTATCTCCAATTGTCGCAATCGCAATTTGTTTTAAAGTATCTTCACTTAAATCACTTGTCTTAATCGATATCACAGCTAAGTCACGATCTGCATCTACACCTTTTACTGTGGCTTCAACATTTGTATTATCCGCTAATGTACAAGTAAGTGTAGTTGCACCTTCAATGACGTGATAGTTTGTCAAAATATCGATTTCACCATTCTTTTTATTAATGATAACACCACTACCGACACTTGTACTTTCTTGTTGCGTAAATGGATTGCTTCTTGAGTTATTTCCATACATACTAAAATAATTTTGTACATCTGATACCGAAACATTGGTAATCGATACAATACTAGGCATACAATTTTGAGCGACTGCACTCACATTTGATGTGATTGAACTTGAAGTTTTCAAAACATTTGTACTTTGAAGTGTTGTATCTTGTTTATTATAGTTATCAACCACATAGTTGACACCTTGAAAACTTCCGGCCGCAACTACACCAAATGTGGCCGCACTCAATACAAGCTTTGTACCTTTCTTTAATAATTTATGATTAGAATTTGGAATTTTTGGCATTTCATTTTTCATGTCCTTGTACCTCCTTATTTACAATACAAGGATATCGCAATAAGCTTAAATGAACTTTAAATTATTCCATATTTGTGTAACCCATTAAATACGTATCCACTTCTTTAGCACACTCTTTACCTTCGTGAATAGCCCATACAACTAAGGATTGACCTCTATGACAATCTCCAGCTGTAAAGTATTTGTCTTTGACTTGATAAGAATTTGGTTGTGTCACAATCGTGTTTCTTTGTGAAGTTTCCAATTTAAAATTCTTCTTTAAATCATCTTCAACACCAATAAAACCAGCCGCAATCAATAATAAATCACAGTCTAAAATTTGTTCGGAACCCTTTACTTCTTCAAGTTTACCATTGTTAAAGTGGACTTTTACTGTCTTGATCTGTTTCAGATTTTGCTTTTCATCTAAAATACATTCCTTAATTGTTGTTTCGTAGATGCGAGGATCCTTTTTAAAGACGGCAATCGCTTCTTCTTGACCATAATCTGTCTTACAGATCTTTGGCCATTCGGGCCAAGGATTACTTTGAAGTCTTTCATCGGGTGCTTTAGGCATCATTTCAATTTGAACAACACTTGCACAACCCTGACGAATGCTTGTACCAACACAATCATTTCCAGTATCTCCACCACCGACAATCACGACATGTTTATATTTGGCAGAAATTTCTTCTGTGTTATCCAACAAATGTTTCGTAGCCTTTGTAAGGTAGTCCACTGCAAAATAAATGCCATTACAATCACGATTCTTTACATTTAGATCACGAGCCTTTTTAGATCCAGTCGCAAAGACAATCGCATCATATTCTTTTTCCAATTCCTTTTTGGTGATGTCTTTACCTACATTCACATTGGTTTTAAAGATGATTCCTTCTTCCGAAAGTATTTCGAATCTTCTTTGAATGACTTTCTTTTCAAGCTTCATATTTGGAATGCCATACATCAATAAACCACCAATACGATCTTCTTTTTCAAAGACTGTCACAGAATGGCCTCTTCGATTTAAATCGTGAGCAAGCGCAAGTCCTGCAGGCCCTGAACCAATGATGGCGACCTTTTTATCGGAGCGCACACTAGGAACATAAGGTGCCATCCATTTGTTAGTATAGGCTGTTTCAATCGTATACAATTCATTTTCTTTGATTGTGACTGGTTCTTGGTCTAAACCATTCAAACAAGCTTTTTCGCAAAGAGCAGGGCATACGCGACCGGTAAATTCAGGGAATGGATTGGTTTTTAATAATCTTGATAACGCTCTTTTATCGTTGCCATTATAGATTTCATCATTCCATTCTGGAATTAAGTTATGTAATGGGCAGCCTGTCACCATGTTTTTTAACTTAATAGCTGACTGACAAAAGGGAACGCCACAATTCATGCAGCGTGCACCTTGTTTACGTCTTGTTTCTTCATCTAAAAAAGGATGAAATTCATTAAAGTTTGTGATACGAGAAAGAGGTTGGATGGCCTCGTTTTCTTGTCTTTCATATTCTAAAAATCCTGTTGGTTTTCCCATAATCTTTCATCCTTTCTAAGCATGTACTTGTTCAAAAGCCATTAGACTGGCTTCATCATCATGATAGCCTTTGGCCTTTAATTCTTGAATCAATGTTGTGATCTTTTCATAATCTTTAGGTACGATCTTTTTAAAGTTGGATAATTCATGATCAAGATTTGATAAAATCTTTTGGGCAACATCTGAATTTGTATATTTGTAGTGATTCTTTAATAATTGCGTTAATGTTTCAATATCCGCTTTACCACTCACTTCATACGTATTGACTAATTGTTTATTTAAACGTGTATATAAATCATGGTTAGGATCATAAATATACGCAATACCACCAGACATGCCCGCTGCTAAGTTTTTACCAGTTTGACCTAAAATCACAACAGTACCGCCTGTCATATATTCAAGGCCATGATCTCCAACACCTTCGACTACAGCACTTGCTCCTGAGTTACGTACCGCAAAACGTTCACCGGCCATACCACGAATATAGGCTTCACCACTAGTAGCACCATACAAGGCCACATTACCAATAATGACGTTTTCATTTGGCTTGAAAGTCGCTTCTTTTTTAGGTTGAATGATCAACTTACCACCAGATAAGCCCTTGCCAAAGTAGTCATTCGCATCGCCATGAACATCTAAAGTGATTCCTTTTTGTACAAAAGCACCAAAAGATTGTCCTGCACCACCGTTACAATGAACAGTATATGTATCGTCTTGTAGAGTGTTATTAAATTGTTTTGTGACTACACTCGATAAAATAGTTCCGACTGTACGATCTGTACTTGAAATGGAGATTGTTTCCGCATGAGGCTTTTTCTCATTGAAATAAGGCTCAAACTTAGGAAGTAATATTTTCATATCTACCGTTTTTTCAAGTTCAAAATCGTATGTATCTTTTGGCTCATAATGAATATTGTAAGGTGTCATTAAAATGTTAGAGTAATCCATATTCGCATCTTCATTCACTTCTAGATTGTCCGTATGACCCACCATTTCATTGATTGTGTGGTAGCCAAGATCAGCCATAATTTCTCTTAATTCACGCGCAATAAACAGCATGAAATTCATGACATATTCTGGCTTTCCTTTGAAACGCTTTCTTAATTTTTGGTTCTGTGTAGCCACACCAAAAGGACAAGTATCTAGATTACATACACGCATCATCATACATCCCATAGTAACAAGTGGTGCAGTCGCAAAGCCAAATTCTTCAGCACCTAATAAGCAGGCAATGGCTACATCTTTTCCGGTCATTAATTTTCCGTCGGTTTCAATTAAAACACGACTTCTTAAACCGTTCTCGACTAAGTTTTGGTGGGCTTGGGCCAAACCTAATTCCCATGGAAGACCCGCGTGGTGAATACTACTTTGGGAAGCCGCACCTGTTCCTCCATCATAGCCAGAAATTAAGACGACGGTAGCACCGGCTTTGGCAACACCAGATGCAATCGTACCAACACCCGCTTCGGAGACAAGCTTAACACTAATTCGAGCTTTTGGGTTGGCATTTTTTAAGTCGTAGATCAATTGAGCTAAATCTTCAATGGAATAGATGTCGTGGTGAGGAGGAGGGGAAATTAAAGATACACCTGGCGTTGAATATCTCGTTTTCGCAATCCATGGATAGACTTTTTTACCTGGCAAGTGTCCACCTTCACCTGGTTTTGCACCCTGTGCCATTTTGATCTGGATTTCTTTGGCACTGACTAAATATTCTTCGGTGACGCCAAAACGACCGCTCGCCACTTGCTTAATAGCCGAATTCTTTTCTGTACCTAAACGTTCTGGTTTTTCACCACCTTCACCTGAATTGGATTTACCACCCAATCGATTCATGGCGATGGCCATACATGTATGGGCTTCTTCAGAGATAGAACCATAGCTCATGGCACCTGTCTTAAAGCGTTTTACGATTTCGTATTCACTTTCCACTTCCGATAATGGGATTGAATTTCTTGTCTTTTTAAAGTGCAATTGACTTCTTAAATGATGTTTTTGATTATTTGAATTCAATTCACTGGAATATTCTTTAAATAAATCGTAGTTATTGGTTTGTGTAGCTCTTTGAAGTTTCACAATGGTTTCAGGAGAATATAAGTGATCCTCTTTTCCATCACCTTTTCTAAGTTTATGGAATCCAATGGAATCTAGACTTGTATCGGTTGTAAGTCCTAATGGATCATAAGCACGATCATGATGATAGATCAAATCTTTTTCAATATCTTCTAAAGTGATGCCCTCCACTTCACTAATAGTGTTTGTGAAGTAGGTATCGATAACTTCTTTAGAGATGCCAATGGCTTCAAAGATTTGAGCGCCTTGATACGATTGAAGCGTTGAAATACCCATTTTTGCGGCAATCTTAACAATACCTTTTAAAATGGCTTCGTTATAATCATCAATCGCAATATTTACTTCTTTATCTAACATATTCAATTGAATCATTTCTTCAATACATTCATGTGCTAAATATGGATAGATGGCAGTTGCACCATAACCTAAAATCGTTGCGAATTGATGAACATCTCTTGGTTCACCACTTTCTAGAATGATGGATACATCGGTTTTCTTTTTCGTCTTAACTAAGTGTTGTTCTAAGGCAGACACAGCTAAAAGACTTGGAATGGCCATGTGACCTTCATCGACACCTTTATCGGAAAGAATCAAAATATTGGCGCCATTTCGATAGGCTTTATCACATTCAATAAATAAGTTTTCTAATGCTTCTTTTAACGATGTGCCACGATAGAATAATAGAGAAATCGTTTCATTTTTAAATCCTGTCTGATTTAATTGACGAATCTTATCCATATCGCGTGATGTTAGAATGGGATTATTGACCTCTAAGACGGTACAGTTGCCGGATTTATCTTGGAGCAGGTTTCCATCACTACCAATATAGATGGTTGTATCTGTGACAACTTCTTCACGTAAAGAATCAATTGGTGGGTTGGTTACTTGGGCGAAGAGTTGTTTAAAGTAATGGAATAAACTTAAATGATTTTGGGAATAAATTGCCAAAGGAATATCGGTACCCATCGCACTTGTTGGTTCAAGTTTTACGCGGGCCATTGGTAAAATAATATCTTTTACATCTTCATAAGTATAGCCGAAGACTTTATAAAGAATATCTCTTTCATGTTGCGAGTGGATGTGTGTTTTTTTATCAGGAGCTGGTAGATCCTTCAGGTATAATAAGTGGTTGTCTAACCATTCTCCATATGGATTTGAAGAGGCATATTCATTTTTAAGATCATAGTCTTCAATCAATTTCTTTTTCTTTGTATCCACAAGTAGCATTTTACCGGGTTCAAGTCTTGATTTTTTTACGATTTTCTTTTCATCAATATCCAATACACCAACTTCACTTGATAAAATCAACATGTTGTCGCTTGTTAGGTAGTAACGACTTGGTCGAAGTCCATTACGGTCAAGTACAGCTCCGACTTTTTGTCCATCACTAAATAAAATAGCGGCTGGACCATCCCATGGTTCCATCATTGTGGCATAGTAGTGGTAGAAATCTTTCTTCTTTTGATCCATGGTTTGGTGTTTCCATGGTTCTGGAATCAAGATCATAACGGCTTTTTCAAGTGGCATGCCATTCATGACTAAGAATTCTAGGGCGTTATCTAACATGGCAGAATCGGAACCCGAAGTATTGATAATGGGTAAGATCTTACTTGAATTTTCATCCAAGAATTTTGAATGCATACTTTCTTCACGTGCTAACATCTTATTGACGTTGGCACGGATGGTATTGATTTCACCGTTGTGGGCAATATAACGGTTTGGATGCGCTCTTTGCCATGATGGTGTTGTATTGGTAGAGAAGCGTGAGTGTACGATCGCAATCGCAGACTTATAGTTTTCATCTTGTAAATCTAAATAGAATTTTCTTAATTGAGAAACGAGAAACATACCTTTATAAACAATGGTACGACTGCTTAATGAGGCCACATAGGTTTCTTTACAACTCTTTTCAAATTCGCGTCGAATCACATATAGCTTTTGTTCTAGATCTGTATCGCCTTGGACAAAGGCTTGGTAAATGCTAGGCATACAATCTTTGGCTTTTTGGCCTAGGATGGATTCGTCACATGGAACTTTTCGCCAAGTAATGAATGTGCATCCTTCTTGTTCGACAAGTTTTTCAAACATTTTTTTGTGTTGGTTTAAAAGCAGTTTATTTCTTGGCAAGAAAAACATACCGACACCATAGTGTTCGGGTAGTTTGATGTTGTCTTTCTTTAATGTGTTGCGAAAAAAGTCATCACTGATTTGAAGGAGAATACCAACTCCATCACCCACTTTACCACTGGCATCTTTACCAGCGCGGTGTTCTAGTTTTTCTACAATGTGCAATGCTTTGTCTAAGACATCATAGCTTTGTTTGCCATCGATTTGAACTACGGTACCAATACCGCAGGCATCGTGTTCGATTTCATAATTCATAATTTACACAATCCTTTCTATTTTCCACTGTCTCCATAGTTTGATAAATAACGAGCACTCGGATCGTTGACGTTACATCCTTGCCAGTTTTTATTTGGCATCCAGAAATCTTTGATCATGCCTGCCTGTTCAGGGTAGTAAGATTCAAAAATTTCACGATATAATAGAGACTCTTTTGTGAATGGAGTACAGTATTTATATTGTTTGATTTTTTCTTCAAATTCAGCATCTGTATACTGCTTTTCGGCATATTCTTTAATATCATCACTTAATGAGTGACCGACCGCATCGGAGAAGGCGGCTTTTTCTCGCATTAAAATATCGTAAGGAAGAATTTTGTCTTTTTCAAACGCATGACGAAGTAAATATTTTCCTTTATTGTACGTATTCATTTTCTTTTTTGGATCTATAGCCATAACGTATTTGACAAAATCTAAATCGCCAAAGGGAACACGGGCTTCAATGGAGTTTGTGGAAATACAGCGATCGGCTCTTAATACATCGTACATATACAGTTCATGTATACGTTTAACACTTTCTTGTTGGAATTCTTGGGCGCTTGGGGCAAAATCTGTATATTTGTAGCCAAACAATTCATCACTGATTTCTCCAGTAAGTAATACGCGAATGTTACTTTGTTCATGAATGGCTTTACAGATGAGATACATTCCAATGCTGGCGCGAATGGTTGTGATGTCAAAAGTAGCCAAAGTTTGAATGACGGATTTGATAGCATTTAAGACATCTTCTTTATTAATAATGATTTCATGGTGGTTAGAGCCAATAAAGTCAGCGACTTCTTTGGCATATTTTAAATCGATCGCATCTTCTTCCATTCCAATCGCATAGGTTTCAATGGGTTTATTGAGTAATTTTTGACTGATGGCACAAACTAGACTTGAATCTAATCCTCCACTCAATAAGAATCCTAGTGGGGCATCGGCATCCAATCTTTTCTTGACACCCTCCACTAATTTATCGTGAATATTGGAACAGATTGTTTCTAGATCTGAAGTGATTACTTCATCAACTTTAGTAATGTCTAAGTAACAAGCGAATTTGCCATCGGCATAATAGTGTCCTGGAGGGAATGGAAAGATTTGTTCGACAATGGAAACTAGGTTTTTGGCTTCAGAGGCAAAGACGATATTATGATTTTGATCATAGCCATAAAATAATGGACGGATTCCGATTGGGTCTCTGGCGGCAATAAAATCGTTTTTCTTGGCATCATAAATAATGCAGGCGTATTCAGCGTCTAATTTTTTAAACATGTCTAAGCCGTATTTTTCATAGAGTGGTAGAAGAATTTCACAGTCGCTTTGTGAGACAAATGTATAGCCGTTTTTTTCAAGTTCATCTTTGATGGCTCGAAAGCCATAGATCTCACCGTTACATACCACATAATTGCCATTTCTTTCAAATGGCTGCATGCCAAGAGGACTTAGTCCCATGATGGATAGTCTTTGAAAGCCTATATAGCCGCATCCGACTTCTTGAATTCTTTCGTCGTCTGGACCTCTTGTATATGTCGCAAGTAATGCTTGATGAATGGATTCTTTATCTACTTTTAATGATTTATATCCAATAATTGTACACATAAATTACATCTCCTTTATAGACGGAAAAACCGGGCGTATGCCGGTTTATTGAATTCCGAATAATAATTTTCCATATGTTGGAAATGGCCAATCTCTATTAGAAGTAATGACTTCAAGTTCGTCGCATGGTTTTCTTAAAGCGGCCATGTCTTGGATAATGAAGTCTCTTACATAGAAGGCTGATTTTTCAAAATCATCAATTTCATGTAGTTTTTTAACATCGTTTTCAAGTGTCATCATAGCTTGGTAAGCTTCGGTTAAATATTCACTGACTTTTTTAGCTGTTTCAAGTTCATAGGTTAAGTCGATACCGATTGCCTTTTTATTTGCGATGGTATCTGTCAATTCTTTAGAGAACTTACTTGCGGCTGGTAAAATGTCTTTTTTCGCGATGTCTAACATGGTCAATGCTCCAATGTTGATTTGTTTTTCGTATTCATCCATTAAAATCTCATATCTTGATTCCACTTCTTCTTTAGATAAAACTTTTTGTCTTTCAAATAGGGCAATGTTTTCTTCGGTTTTGAAGTATGGAAGGGCATCTGGCGTTGTCTTTAAGTTTAATAAGCCTCTAGACTCTGCTTCTTTAACCCAAGAATCATCATATCCATTGCCATTGAAGATAATGCGCTTGTGGTTTTTGATAGTATCTTTGATCAAAGCATGTAATGTAGTGTCAAAATCATCGCTAGCTTCAAGAATGTCCGCAAATTTTTCGATTTCATCCGCAATGACTGTATTTAACACAATATTGCATCCGGCAATACTTGAGTTAGATCCGGGCATTCTGAATTCGAATTTGTTTCCTGTAAATGCGAATGGAGAAGTACGGTTACGGTCGGTTGAATCTTTAGGGAATTTAGGAAGAACGGTTGCTCCAATCTTCATCAATTCTTTTTCTTTTCCATCATATGGTTTGTCTTCTTCAATGGCCTTTAATACAGCAGTTAATTCATCACCTAAGAAAATAGAGATAATAGCTGGAGGCGCTTCATTAGCACCTAGTCTATGATCGTTACCTGCAGTGGCTACGCTTAATCGTAGTAAGTCTTGGTGTTCATCTACAGCTTTAATAATAGTAGCTAAGAAGACTAAAAATTGTGCGTTTTCATGAGGTGTATCGCCTGGTTCTAATAAGTTGATTCCTGTATCCGTAGATAAAGACCAGTTATTGTGCTTACCACTTCCGTTGATTCCTTCAAATGGTTTTTCATGAAGTAGGGCAACCAATCCATGTTTTTTCGCAACTCTTTGAATCAATTCCATTGTCAATTGGTTGTGGTCTGTTGCGATATTTGTCGTTGTAAAGATTGGGGCTAATTCATGTTGAGCAGGTGCTACTTCATTGTGTTCAGTTTTTGCCAAGATGCCAAGTTTCCATAACTCTTTATTTAAATCGGACATAAATTCTTGAACACGACTTTTGATTGTTCCAAAATAATGATCTTCCAATTCTTGTCCTTTAGGGCATGGTGCACCAAATAATGTACGTCCTGTATAGATCAAGTCTTTTCTTTGTTCATAATATTTCTGGTCAACTAAGAAATATTCTTGTTCAGGTCCGACGGTTGTTTTAATGGTTTGAACATCGTCATTGCCAAATAATTTCACAATACGTAAGGCTTGTTTATTAATGGCCTGCATACTTCTTAATAGTGGTGTTTTCTTATCTAGGGCGTGTCCTGAGTAAGAGCAGAAAGCGGTTGGAATACAAAGAACTCCGTTTTTAATAAAGGCATAGCTTGTTGGATCCCAAGCTGTATATCCTCTTGCTTCAAATGTGGCTCTTAATCCACCATTTGGAAAACTTGAGGCGTCTGGCTCACCTTTGATTAATTCTTTTCCACTAAATTCCATAATGACTTTGCCATCTTTATCTGGATTGATGAAGCCATCATGCTTTTCAGCTGTAACTCCTGTCATTGGTTGGAACCAGTGTGTATAGTGTGTTGCTCCTTGTTCTAAGGCCCATTCTTTCATAGCGTGGGCTACCGCGTTTGCGATTTTGATATTTAACTGTTTTCCATCGCGAATTGTTTTTTCTAATTCGCGATATGTATCTTTTGCGAGCTTTTCTCGCATAACAGATTCATCAAAAACTTTACTTCCAAAAATTTCTTCTACGATCGATTTCATAATGGCTCTCCTTTACATAAAAAAAGGGCAAGGACACTAAAAAAACTAGGGTTTGACCTATGTTTTCTTTGGCGTCCTTGCCATGTATGCATTCATTATAAACAGATATTTTGTGTTGTCAATGAAAAAAATGTAAAATGATTTGAAAACAGGATGAAAATAGTGTATTAATTATTTGAGGTGAATTGTATGACGTATAATGATGTATTAAATTTTTGTGAGGAACAAGACGTTCGATTTATTCGTCTTTCTTATTTTGATATGTATGGTACACAGAAAAATGTTTCTGTTTTGCCAACCGAATTAAAAAGGGCATTTGTGGAAGGAATTAGCTTTGATGCCAGTGCCATTGATGGCTTTCTAGATGAAGTGCATAGTGATCTATTCTTATATCCAGATCCAAACACTATGAGTATCTTGCCATGGCGCAGTATGGATGGAAGTGTCATTCGTATGTATTGTGATATTAAATATCCGGATGGGACGCCTTTTGAAAGGGATGTGCGCTATATATTAAAGAAAGCGGTCAATAAAGCGAAAGAAATGGGAATCAGTGTTAACTTTGGTTCAGAATTTGAATTCTATTTATTTAAGCAGGATGAAAATGGAGAAAATACTTATGTCCCATTGGATCGTGCGGGGTATATGGATATTTCACCATTAGATAAAGGGGAAAATGTTCGTCGTGAGATTTGTTTAACATTATCGGAAATGGGAATTGATCCAGAGGTTTCGCATCATGAGATGGGTCCTGGGCAAAATGAGATTGATTTTCGTTATTCAAGTGCTTTACAAGCAGCGGATAATGCGGCTACATTTAAATGGGTTGTAGAGGCTTTAGCGAATATGCAGGGTTTAGTCGCTGACTTTTCACCAAAACCTTTAGAGGATCAGCCCGGTAATGGGATGCATATTAATATGAGTGTGGATCAACATGAAGAGCTGTTGATGCCTTTTATGGCGGGTATTTTAAATCATATTGAAGAAATGACAGCTTTTTTAAATCCGACAAAACACTCCTACAAGCGTTTTGGGAAGGATAAGGCGCCAAGCTATATTTCCTGGTCGTATCAGAATCGTAATCAATTGATTCGTATTCCGGCTACACATTCGACAAATCGTATGGAGTTAAGAAGTCCGGATTGTAGCTGTAACATATATCTTACGTATGCCTTATTGATTTATGCTGGTTTAGAGGGGATTGAAAAGAACATGGTACCCGATCCTTGTACGGATATTGTATCGAGTGATACGAGAAAGCTTCCTCAAAGTTTAAAAGAGGCAAAGGTAAAGGCTTTGAATTCGGATTGGTTAAAACAAGTTTTAGGAAAAGATGTAGTGGATATTTATGTTGGGTAAGTGCGTATGGAGGCAAGTAAAGTATTAGTACTTGGAAATGTGAATTTCTTAGCTTTATTAAAAAATACGGCCAATTATCAATATGTACTTTCGAAGACATATAATGATGCATTAAATAAGTTGAGAAATACGCATTTTGAGATTGTTGTGATTTTATATTCGCAAACGACAAGTGGGCTTTTAAATTTTGCGAAGAGTTTAAATACACAAGTTCTTTTGGTGTGCAATAAGGAAATCTATGATCAAGTTTCATATCAGTGTAAAGATAGTGGTATAATAGTTCTGTCGTATCCCATCAAGAAGCAGTTGTTGTATGAAGCGTTTCAGATTCTTATGAGTGTGAATAGGCGAATCCGACTTTATGAAAAGAAGATCAGTAAGCTTGAACAGAAATATTTAGAGTTGAAGATGGTGGATCATTGTAAGTTGGTTTTGATTTCAAATTATCATTGGAGTGAAGACAAGGCGCATCACTATATTGAAAAGATAGCGATGGAGCAGAATAAGACGAAATTCTTGGTGGCTAAAAAGTTATTAGAGGAGTTTCAAACATGAAAAAGATTCAAAAGACCAATGCGATGCGTTTTCTAGATCAGCATAAAGTAGAATATGAAGCGCATACGTATGAACATAAAGATGGAGATCCCGTAGATGGTGTGCATGTTGCGAATATGTTACATCAGCCAGTGGAAGCGGTGTATAAAACTTTAGTTACACAGGCAAACACAAAGGAATACTTGGTGTATATGCTTCCAGTTGAAAAGGAATTGGATTTAAAGAAGTGCGCAAAAATAGCCGGAGTCAAATCTTGTGAAATGATCCATGTGAAGGACATCAATAAGATTACGGGCTATATTCGTGGTGGTTGTTCTCCACTAGGTATGAAGAAGCAATTTCGTACGTTTATTGAAATGGATTGTTTAAATCAAGATAAGATCTATTTTAGTGCAGGTAAGATTGGTATGCAGATTGAGATGGATCCAAAGACATTGATGGATTTAATTCATGTTCAAGCAGGCGATATCACAAAGGAGTAATTTTATGTGGGCGTATGAGAGTGTATTTTATCAAATCTATCCTTTTGGAGCTTGTGGAGCGCCATTTGAGAATAATCATGTTCTAGAACATAGAATTCATAAATTAGAGGATTTTATTCCTCATTTAAAGAAATTAAACATTGACTGTATTCTATTGAATCCAATTTTTGAAAGTCGTACGCATGGTTATGATACAACGGATTTTAAAACGTTAGATACAAGATTGGGTACCAATGAGGACTTAAAGGAAGTTGTAAATCAATTCCATGAAAATGGTATTCAAATTATTTTAGATGCCGTGTTTAATCATGTGGGACGTGATTTCTTTGCGTTTCAAGATGTATTAGAAAAGAAGTGGGATTCACCTTATAAGGATTGGTTCTATATCTGTCTCTTATACACATCTGACGCTGCCGACGAACTCTAGGGTGT
>ENA-OZHP01000637-OZHP01000637.1-human-gut-metagenome-genome-assembly--contig:-NODE-637-length-14488-cov-6.354465_pt1 | contig 14488 bp, 11 predicted proteins | sample MGYA00244046_ERZ653686 | MGnify/ENA primary metagenome ERZ653686 (study PRJEB26926, sample SAMN06165313) | human gut metagenome | biome: ENVO:00009003; feature: ENVO:2100002; material: ENVO:00002003... | reverse complement strand
TGGTAACATAGGGCTTTGCCCGTTTAAGAAATACCCCCGGCTTTGCCGGGGGATCATTATTATTAAATAGATTAAAAATGGTTCATTGAAGATATGGGTTCCCACCTGTTGAACGATATATTTTTGTAAATTTTATCGTTCCAATGGTTGACAAATGTGGTTGATAGTGGTATATAATTGTTAACAAAAAAGTATTCGGCGATTATTATATGCTCAGAAGAAAGGAGAAAAAGGCTTTTCTATAGTGAATAGGTATGGCTTTTTTGTATTGCAATATGCCAAAAATTTCAGTAGACGAGTTTAATGCGCGAATAAAGAGGGCGCAGGAGCTGATGCGGGAAAAAGGAATTGACCTCCTTTTCGCTTTTGGAAATGAAGCGGAACCACAATATCAGAAGTATTTTTCCAACTATTGGCCTTCGTTTGAGACAGCGGCAGTATTAATAGGCAGAAAAGGTGAGCCTATTTTGCTTGTAGGTCCAGAGAGTGCAGACAGAGCCCAAAATATAGGCGTCATAAAGAAAATAAGAAGACTTGGTGCTTTCAGAGAGTCGGCCAGCCCTGCTTATCACGATAATTCTTTTTCTACAATGTCTGAGGTTATTGAAGAATGTAAAGGCAATGGCACCATCAAAAGAGTTTCGATAGCGGGAGCCCGAATATTGCCCTTTGATGTTTATGACGAGTTTAAAGAGAGCTTGTCATGCTTTGGGGATGTGGAGATAGTGTTTGACACTATTGTGGATAACCTGAGAAGCAAAAAATCGTCGGATGAGATTGCGTGCATTCAGAAAGCCTGCGACATTACTACGGAGGCGCTGGCGCATCTTATTGGCTCCATGCATGTTGGTATGACTGAACTACAGGCGAAAGGTGTTGCGTTGTCCAAGATGTACGAGCTTGGTGCAGAGGGCGAAGGGTATCCGTTCTGGATCCTTTCTGGAGAGGGAAGCAATTACGCTATAGGCCGTGCCAGCCAGAAGCAGATAAAAAAGGGAGATTTGGTACAGCTACAGCTAGGCGCCAGATACGAGGGATATTCATCCTCCATAGCAAGGCCTGTAATTATGAGCGAGGCTCAAGACTGGATGGTAAGAGCAATTAACGCAATGGCGGAGGCTCAGGGAGTTCTTATAGAGAACTTGAAAAGCGGCAAAAGTGCCCGTGATGTAGCGAAGCTTTTTGCTCAAACAATGAAGAAAAACGGTCATTACGGCAATCTTTTATATGGCCCCAGTCACAGCCTTGGTTTAGCAGAGTGTGAAGGCCCTTGGATAGAGGAGCAGAGTGATTTTACTCTTGAGGAAGGGATGACTTTCGGTCTTGATATCTATTTAGATTTCCCTGATAAAAAGTATGGCATGCGTTTGGAAGACACAGCCTGTGTGGGAGTAAACAAAGGCATACTAATGACTAATTACAGAAACGACGTAATAAGCTTGTAGGCGATAGATTTTTCCAATAGCCTCAATGGACAAGAATCTGTTTGCTTGCAAAAAAAAAGTACAAATTATGAAAAAGGAGGAAAACAAATGAGCAAAAAGTGGAATGTTATGGCTATTAAGCTCGGCACGCTGGATCTTTTTAAAGCTGTCGTAACGAGTGGTATAGACTTTAACAAGCCGATTCGTGAGGGAATCTGGGCTTATGCGGTCTGGAACGACGAGCACAAGATTCTTTGTGACACCGGTGTTCACAGCGCACAGTGGGTTACAGATTATTCAAGACCCTGCTTCCAGGCAGAGGATGAAACTCTGAAGACTGCACTGAAGAAAGGGCTGGGTTGGTCTCTTGAAGATGTGGATATTGTAATCAACACCCATCTTCATTATGATCACTGCGGCGGAAACATGTATCTTCCCAACGCCACTTTCTATGTGCAGAGAGAGGAGTATGAGAACGGATTTACTCCTATAAAAAACCAGAGACAGTTCTACTGTACCGATCTTTATGATTCAGAGGCTATTGGCTATTTCCGTTGGAAGTTCCTCAATGGGGACGCGGATATTCTCCCCGGCATAAGCGTTCTCTATACCCCCGGCCACTGCAAGGGACATCAGGTTGTGCTTATTGACACCGAGGATGGCGTTTGCTGTGTCACTGGTGACGTGGCCGGTATTCTGCAGAACTTCTCCCGTAACACCCCCAACATGTGTAGCATCAGACTTCAGGATCAGCAGCTGATGGATTCCATTGAAAGGATTGCTATGTATGCAGATTTTGCGCTGCCCATGCATGATCCGAACATTGAGAAGTATCAGACGAAGAATTGGCCCCGCATCAAAGATCTTCTTGATGACAAGTGGCCTCTTAAGTACGAGGCAATGGCTGATGCCAATATTCCTGAATGTGTCTACATTGACGGCATGAACGACATAAAGTAATTTTCCACGTGTGGACGGGAAAAATAATGAGGCGATTTTTCCCAAAAAGCATTCCCGCGGAAATCAAAAAACTATTACATAATTTAAAAGAAAGGAAATTGTTATGGCTAAGAAATATATTGCTTTGATTCTGGTCCTTTGCATGGCGTGCATGGCTCTTGCAGGATGCGGCAGCACGACCGAAGCCCCCGCACAGGATGCAGGCACTACAGAAGTTGTTGAGGAAAAGGGCTCTGATTTTGTTATAGGTCTGTCCAATAACGTTATCGGCAACAGCTGGCGCGCCCAGTTCCTGCAGGGTGTTGACGATGCAAGAGAGAGACTGGTTGCCGAAGGTTTGGTAAAGGACATTATCGTTGCAAACTGCGACTCTGACCTCAACAAGCAGCTGGATGACATCAACGCAATGATTCAGGATGGCTGCGATGCTATTCTTATCAATGCTGTTTCCGAGACTGCACTTTCCGAAGTTATAGCAAAGGCAGTTGATGCAGGCATTCAGGTGTACATCATCAATGACGCCGCAGCGTATGAAGACACCATTGCAATTATTGGTGATGCAGAAGGTGTATGGGAGCCTGTTGTCAGATACTTTGCTGAGAGCTACCCCGAAGAGGGCGGCAACTACATCTACATCTCCGGTGTTCCCGGCCTTTCTACTGACACTGCAAGAACCAATGTTGTTGAAAAGGTCATGGCTGAATATCCCAACATCACCTGCCTTGGAACCGGTGCAGGTAACTATAACGCAGCTGATACCCAGGAAGCTGTTTTGAACCTCCTCTCCGCAAACAGCGGTGTTACTATTGATGGTCTTCTGTGCCAGGAGTCTGCTGTTGACGCAGCTATTGCCGCATTTGAGACTGCTGGTGTAGACTACCCCAAGTTCATTACCGGTGACTCCTCTGTCCTCTTCTACAACAACTGGTATGAGAACTTCCATGACAGCCGCGTCTGCTCCACCGCCTTCCCCACCAGCACCGCTTACAATGCCTGCATGATGGCCGCATATGCACTTAATGGTTATGAATGGGATACTTCCAAGTTTGAGCCCAATCCCATGAATCCTGATCTTAAGAACGCTGTACTCATGCAGTCCCCCTATGTGGTTGCAAACGAGACTCCTACCGGCGACGAAGTTTGGCTCCAGGGCACCGACATCAGCAAGTCCACGCTCCTGTCCATTGATGAAGCTCATGAGCTCATGGCAGATATGCCCGAGTCAGCAATTTTTGATCGCTATCTGACCGACGAGGAGATTCTGTCTTACTTCAAGTAATGCCCTTGCGTTCACTAAGACTATCCGTTAATTAATAATATCGCGACAACTCGAATATTGCAGGAAAGGGTTGTCGCGATAATTATTCATGGAGGAAAAGATGGAACTTTGTTGTAAAAACTTGTCCAAAAGATTTGGACCTATCGTTGCTCTAAACAACGTGAGCATGACGGTAAAGGAAGGAGAAGTCCGGGCGTTATTAGGCGGTAATGGTTCAGGGAAAAGTACACTGGCCAAAATAATTGGAGGAATATACTTTCCCACTGAAGGCACTATTACATTTGGCGCAGAGGATTATACAAAGACGACCCCTAAATTGCAAAAAAAGCGCGGGGTGATTATCACCTCACAGGAGTTGTCTCTTTTTCCAAATTTGTCAGTGGCAGAAAATCTCAACATTACAGATATGCCCACAAAAGGTTGTTTCTCTGACTATTCAGAGATGGGTAAAAGAGCCAGAGAAATCCTGCATAAGATAAAATTCGACAATTTGATAGATGAAAAAGTGGCAAATCTGGCACCAAACCAGAAATACATGCTTGAATTTGCCAAAGCTCTTCTTCAGGAACCAAGAATCTTTGTTGTTGACGAGATAACTTCTGCATTGTTTCGTGATGATGTAGAAATTGTCAAAGAAATTTTTGAAGAACTGAAGAGCAAGGGTACAATAATTCTGTTCATTTCACACCGAATGAGCGAGATATTCAATCTGTGCGACAGTGTTTCTGTAATGAGAAACGGTGAAATGATAGGAACTTTTGGTATTAATGAAAAAACCGAAACTGAGCTGCTTTCAATGATGGTCGGAAAACAAATTTCTGATTTCATTGAAGTGGAGACAGATGGGCTGCAGGAGCACGACGAAGAGGTGCTTTTGGCACTTAAGAACTTCAAACTTCCCGGCTTTGATACGAGCATTAACCTTGAAGTAAAAAAAGGTGAAATTGTTGGAATCGCCGGACTTCAGGGACACGGGCAATCCAATTTGATAAGAGCTATCGCAGGACTGTATGGTCCTGTGGATATAGAACTTGCAGGTAGCCCTGTAAAAATAGCTAATTCCAAAGCATCTGTCCATGAAGGGGTTGCCTTTATTTCAGGCGACAGAACAAAAGAAGGCGCATTTTTGGAAAGATCTGTGGAAGAAAACACTCTTGCTGTTGCTAATATAGTTCTGGACCAAAAGCAAAAGGATATAGATGGAATACTGGAAAAAGTAGGCGTCGTCTATGGGTCTGTGGCACAGAAAATCCAGGAACTGTCTGGAGGAAATCAGCAAAAGGTTATATTAAGTCGTTGGCTGTCTGCAAAACCAAGGCTCTTTCTGGCAGATGATCCGACCAAGGGAATAGATGTACAAGCCAGAAGAGATATTCACAAACTTTTGTGTGGGCTGGCAGAGCAGGGAACTTCCGTAATAATGTTCTCCTCTGATGATGAAGAGCTTGTTTCGTTTACACGCCTTGCCAAGCGATCCAGAGTTCTTGTCATGTACGAAGGAACAATTGCAGCAGAGCTGAAAGGCAAAGATATAACTGTTCATAACATAATTGAAAACTCTTTGCAAAAAAGGGGTGATTTGTGATGAAAAAGCTGACTCTAAATAAACAGGGTTTTGTGAAATGCCGGGAATGGCCGTTCTTTTCAGCTCTGATAATGGTGGTCGTCTTTTTCCTGATTAACTGCTTTGTAACCAGAAATTTTTTGACCTTTGATTATATTGTCTCCCTCTTTGGGAACAATACTCCCCTTATACTTATTTCGCTTGGTGTTGCGGTGGTAATTTTGGGCGGAGGTATTGATATTTCACAGGGTTCTCTGATTACTGTGCTGAACGTTGTCTTTGTTACCATGACAGTGAAGCTGGGAATTGATTACAGACTTTCAGCTCTGATGATTTTATTTATCGGCATTTTGATTGGCGCAATAAACGGCATTGTTGTCTCCATATGTAAGGTCCCTGCCCTGTTGGCAACCTTTTCAATGACATTTGTTCTTGACGGACTCGCATATTGGATTATGCCCAAGCCTATGAGCGGCATGCCAAAAGTGCTAGTATCCTGGTACCATGGATTAATTTTTGGTATTCCCACTCCAATATTCATCTTGCTTCTTTCCGTCATAATATGTTTGGTTGTTAAACGTACCCCCATTATGACATGGATATTTGCAATCGGTAACAGTAGAGAAAATGCCTTTGTTTCAGGTATACCGGTTAATTTTACTCAAATCTTTTCTTACATGTTTGCGGGTATGATGGGAGCTGTAGCCGCCTTTGCAATGACTGCCAACACCGGTTCGGCGGATGCGCTTCTAGCTCAGGGAATGTCACTGCAAGCTGTTTCTGCTTGTGTAATAGGTGGTCTTTCGATGAATGGCGGCAGAGGCAGCCTCACCGGAGCATTCCTCGGCGCAATATATCTGTTCTTGACATCTACCATTGTATACTCTCTTAAAGTCGATGTATTTTATCAGGACCTTATAGAAGCTATAATTATTCTGACCGGAGTAATTTGCTCTGTTCTGATAAATCGTGCCTTTACAAAGGAGGTCAAAGAGATCTAAATGAATAACACAGATTTGCGCAAAAAGAATGCGATTCGTATGAATGCCTTCAAGTCGTACCTGCCAGCTCTACTGGCTGTGTTCGCTCTCTTGTTTGGTGGAAATATATTGAACCCCAGTTTTTCCAGCATGAAAAATGTAGGAAGCTTATTGAGTATGGCAAGCATAATCGCAGTAGCTGCTGCAGCTCAGACCTTTGTCGTGCTAATAGGCGGAGAGGGCATTGACCTTTCAATTGGACCAGTGATGTCGCTTACGGCATTGATGATTCCCCACCTGACAAAGGGTGAAAACAACATGCTAATCCCTATGATTGTGTTTCTTGTTTTGCTTGGGGCCATCATCGGTTTCGTAAACGGATTCTGCTCTCAGATTATCAAAATACCACCGTTGATCATGACCATGATTATGGGCACAGTGGTCAACGGGCTGACCTTTGCTTGGACGCGAGGCATGCCCTCTCTTTCCATACCAAAGAATCTGCTCCTGATGAAGCGTCAGCCTATAGGAACATTCAGTGGTATTGTATTTGCAATGATTCTTCTGGTCATCATTACAGAGCTGATGCTCAGAAAGACGAGGTTTGGTAAATCTCTGTATCTGATAGGCTCCAACAGAAACGCATCTCTGCTGTCTGGAATTAATATAAACAAAAATGTTGTGTTGGCCTATTTAATTTCGGGAACCATTGCGGCTCTTGGTGGTATATTGGCTATAGGCTATCTGGGAATTGGTAATATAAAAATCTGTGAGAGCTACACAATGTACTCCGTTGCAGCCATGGCAATAGGTGGAGCAAATATGCAGGGTGGCCGTGGAACAATATTGGGCGCACTAACAGGCGCGATTGTTTTGCAGTTACTGTCTAGCGTTCTTGTAGCTGCCGGATGGAACCAAGGAATCCGTCAGCTAATTCAGGGCGTAGTACTCTTACTTATTTTGATTGCAATTTTTCTGAAGAATGCAAAGCGTCTTCAGCAGTAAGATGTGTTGTCATCTAAGCCCCTATTAAATTGACGAAAAAAAGGAAATTTGATAAAATATGTTGGGGTTTTAGATAAATCCATTTTAATTTTTCGCAACATTATAAATGTTTAAATTTTTCACAAAGATTTGCAGATTGTATTGATGTAATGTACACAATCATAGAAAACAAATCGGACGGAGAACAATATGGCAACGATAAAGGATGTAGCGGCAAGGGCAGGGGTTTCCCACGGCACAGTAACAAACGTACTGAAGTGCAGCGGAAATGTCAGCCCCGATAAAGTAAAACGTGTAATGGAGGCTGTTGAAGAGCTCGGGTATAGACCTCAGGTAATGGCTCGGAGTCTGAAAAACAGCAGCATGGATGCGGTAGGTATCATATTGCCCAACACTACAGATTTCTTTTATTCTCAGTTTTACTCCGCAGCAGAGGCAACCCTCTCAACTGCAGGGCTTTCCGTAATGCTGTTTACAACCAATAATGTTGCTGAGAAGGAAAAACAATGCGTTTCGATTGCTGAAGGTTTACGCCTCCAGGGCTTGATTATGATAACGTGCCAGCCAGAAAACACGGCATTCTTTGAAAGAATCATGGATAACATGAAGCTGGTTCTTGTTGAGCGAGAAGTAACCAACCTGGACTGCAACTACATAGCCTTAAATAACAAAAAGAGTGTGCATTATGCGGTCTCTACAATGATATCTCAGGGGCATTACCCCGTGGCAATCATTGCCGGGCAAGAGAAATATTCTTCAGAGCGAGAGTGTCTTGAAGGGTATAGAAAAGCAATCTTTGAAAAAAATCTGCCTTTTTCTGACGAATATGTTTGGCAGGTAAACGAAACCAACGAATCCGCTTTTCAGGCAGCCGCACAGTTGCTCCAGTTACCGAACCCTCCCAAGTCAATAGTATGCACATCTACGCAGTATGTTGATGGCGCTATCGGTGCAATGAGGTGGGCAAACACCAAAGTGGAGCTAGTATCCCTTGGTGAAAACAGCTGGAATGATAACCGATTTCCTTGCGTCAGGATCATTCCCAGATATAGTCTCAAATTGGGGGAAGAAGCTGCTAATATCCTTCTGGAGAATATCAATAATCCTGTATTCTTTGACAAGAAAAGAGTTTTCTTAGACAACAAATGGGTAGATTTTGAGCCTAAGAGAGCAGAAAAAATGCGCAAAAATGAAACCATTAAAGTAATGCTTCAAAAAGGCGTGTGCTCAAAAATGGCATTTGATGCTATGTTGCCTAGTTTTGAAGAGAAGAGCGGAATAAAGGTTGATATGGAGGAGCATGAGTTTACTCCTTTGTATTACAATATAAAAGATGCCGCCCAAAGCGATGATGTGGATGTTTTTGTTTTTGATATATCATGGCTCACAGATTTTGCCAGCAATAATGTTCTGCAAAATCTTACTGACCTGATCAACTCAAGCGGTGTGGATATAAATGCTATGATCCCAAAGCATATGCAAAAATATCTCATGTTTAATGACAAGATTTTTGCGCTATTGCATCGATTTAGCGGACAGTTACTGTTTTACAGAAAAGACTTGTTTGAAGATATTGCAATAAAAACACAGTTCCACAACCAGTATGGCAGCGAATTAAAGGCTCCTAAATCTTGGACGGAACTGAATGCTATTGCCAGATTCTTCACCAGAGAGTATAACCCAACCTCACCCACAACCTACGGGTTCACTATGGGTTGCGCAAACAAGAGTGTAGTAGTATGTGACTTTTTCCCTCGGCTATGGGCGCTTGGCGGCGATGTCTTTGATAAAAAAGGAAAACTTACGTTGGATTCACCTGAAGCTATAAAGGCTCTGAACAACTATATAGAAAGCACAAAATACTGTTCTCCAGAGATTGTTAATTATAGTTGGGCAGAGGATGCGCAGGAGTTTGCAGGCGGTGATGTAGCCATGCTCATAGAATTCCCAGAAAGAACTTCTTGTTTTGCAGACCACAGTTCTTCTCTCGTTGTCGGCAAGGTTGGCTTTGATCATATCCCGGGTAACTGCACAGCCATAGGAGGATGGCTTTTCGGCATCAATGCGAAGAGCCAGAAAATATCTTCGGCTTTTGAGTTCATAAAATGGGCATCAAGTGAAGAATCATATATGCCCATAACCGTCTTGGAAGGACTTCCGGCAACACTGGAGCTCTATTCAAGCGTACAGTTGCAGACAATATATCCATGGCACAAAGAAGCCGTCGAGTGTATAAAGAATAGCAAGGAAAGAACTTTGTCACGATATGCTAGGTATTGTAGTGTTATGGAATATGAGGAAATAATATCAGACGCAATTCACAGAGCCGTGTCTGGAAATATTTCTCCCGGCGAAGCATTGAAGCGTGCAACCAAACAAATTGAGCAACTTATCAAACAGGGGTAAAGTAGTGACTGTTCACAGTTTCTAACAGAAGAAAGGACAAACCGTGATGGGAAAAAAGACAACTGTTTTGGGTGTTGAGTTCGGATCGACAAGAATAAAAGCGGTCATGTTGGATGATGAACATAATATCGTAGCAACATCGGAGTACAAATGGCAGGCAGAGCAGGAAGACGGAATTTGGACCTATAAGCTCTCAGATGTGTGGAAAGGTCTGAACTCTTTATTGAAGGATCTTCCCCAAAGTGGAAGCATGTGTTCTGTGGGCATATCCGGGATGATGCATGGTTATCTTGCGTTCGACAAAGACTGGAATTTGTTGGTCAATTTCAGAACTTGGCAGAATACTATCACTGAGGAGGCCTCTAACGAATTATCTGAACTGTTTGGCACAAACATTCCTCAGAGATGGTCAATTGCGCATTTTTATCAGGCTATTTTAAACGGTGAAGAGCATGTAAAGGAAGTCGCACACATAACAACTTTGTCGGGATATGTACACTACATGTTGACCGGTTGCAATGTAATAGGTATTGGAGAAGCATCAGGGATGTTCCCCATTGACAGTGAAACCTTGAATTACGACGAAAAAATGCTGTCATTGTTTAATGAGCTTTTACAGAAAAAGAAAATAGAGAAAGATATTACATCCTTGATGCCTCAAGTACTTACTGCAGGGCAGTATGCCGGATGTTTGACAGCCCAGGGAGCGGCACGTGTAAACAACTTGCTTACGCAAGGGCTGAGATTTGCTCCTCCAGAAGGCGATGCCGGCACAGGAATGGTGGCAACGAACTCTGTTGCGCCATTTACCGCAAATGTATCCGCAGGGACTTCCATTTTTTCTATGGTTGTCTTAGATAAAGCTCTTTGTAAGAATTATCGTGAAATCGACATTGTAACGACCCCAACTGGAAAACCTGTCGCAATGGTTCATTGCAATAACTGCACAAGAGACTTGAACGAATGGATTGAGGTTTTAAGGCAGGCGGCAGTTCTGCTTGGTGCAAACCCAAACACAAATGAACTGTTTACAAAACTTTATATGGCCAGTTTGGAAGGTGACGCTGATTGCGGTGGGATAGTGGCTTATAATTATGTGGCAGGAGAAGAGCTGACAAAACTCAACGAAGGAAGACCGCTTATTGTTCGTCGTTCGAACAGCAGATTTACTGTTAACAATTTTATTAGGGCACATCTCTACTCTGCCTTTGCCACATTAAAGATAGGGTTGGAAGTTCTGGCGCAGGAGGGCGTGAGAGTAAACTCGATTGTAGGACATGGAGGCTTGTTCAAGACACCTGGAGTTGCCCAGTATTACTTAGCAGCAGCATGTAATGCTCCTGTTACGTGCATGTCAATGGCCGGAGAAGGTGGGCCATATGGAATGGCACTGCTGACCGCATACATGGAGTGGCAAGATGAAGGTGAAACCTTGGAGCAGTATCTTGATAAAAAAGTTTTCCGCAACGCAGAAGCAATTACTGCCTATCCCAGAACACCTGATATAAAGGGCTTCCAGAAGTATATGAAAGATTTCAAAAAATGTTTAACTGTAGAAAGAGCTGCGGTGAGTGTTTTACCAAACATGTAGTAAACCTTCAGATTAGTATTTCTTCCAAAATCACTCAGAGGTCAACAAATCTGACGTTTGTGTGGCCAACATTTCAATAGTCAGAGAAGGATTTTTGTCCAACAAAAGGATAGATGTATTATGTTTAAAGCCCGAAGTATTCTTCGGGCTTTTCTTGTATACAGAAAACCACGCGATAGTCGCGTGGTTTGGGATAAGGTATAATAAATTGCGCAAATTTAGAAAGGAAAAAAGAGAGACATAGTTTGCAGACTCTGGTAGAATGAAGTCACCACACAACATTCTGAAAGGAGAAAGCAAACTATGTCCGAGAAGATTGTACAGCTAAATGAGGAAGTAATCAAGGGGCAACTGAAAGAATTGGTTCGCGGCTCTACATCGTCAACTGATATGAACCATTAAGATTCAAAGCAACTACCGAGCACGGCAAAACGATGTGGGCCGGCACTGGTGCCGGAGCCCGTAGGGCGAAGGCAAAGGGGTCGGCCCACATCGGTGCCCCTCATACCGCCAATGCTTCATGCAGCCTTTGCATGGGGCTTTTCCCGCCCAGCGTCCTCATGGGCTTTCTATTGCTCCATTCGAGATGCTCTCTGAGCTTGTGATTCAACTCATCAACGTCTCCAAACCGCTCCCAATCATAGAAATATCGCTGGTCGTTGCGGTGGCTCCGCTCCACCTTCCCGTTGTGCCACGGCGTTCGCGGCGGAATCAGTCTGTGCTCTATCCCCGCTTCACGTAATGCCGTTTCAAACGGGCACTCCTTTTCTTCACTGATGTACCTATAGGTGAATTCCGTCCCGTTATCCGTTTGGACCGCCTCTATCTTAAACGGGAACGCGGCCTCCAACAGCTTCAAAAACTTGACCGAGTTCTCCGGCGTATGCTCTTCAAACCCATACACGAACCGATACCGGCTGAACTCATCTATCGCCGTCCATTGATACAGCCGCTTACCGTCTTGCTTCACTGCCCCTTTTAAACAGCAATACGGCACTTCCTTCACATCGATCTGCACCTTCTCTCCAGGCCGTAACAGCTCCGGATACCTCCTGTCATGTTTCCTGGGGGGCTTCGCTTTACTGTCGGCCATACAGATCCCCATGCGCCTGGCAGCATATACCATCCCGCTCAAACTCCGTCCGTACCCGTACTTGATAGCTTCCGCATATGTCCCGTCCCACCCGTATCGATAAAACTTCTCCCTGTATGCCGCTCTTATTATCTCCTCCTCCGCCGCGCTGTGCCTCTTCGGGTGGCTTAGCGGCCGATGTGACCTTTCTGCCAATGACTGCCAGCTCCCGTCATATCGTTTGCACCACCGCTTCACGCTTGACAAGCTCACCCCATATACCCTGCTCGCAAAGCTTTTCCCTTTCCTGTTGGCCAGTTTTACTACGCCTTGCCTTTTCTTTGCTTCATGTGTTATCCTGTTCATGAGAAGTTCCCCTCCTGATGGCTGATGGTTTGTGGTGAATTCATTTTACCATCTCGCAGGTCGAACTTCTCTCCCTTTTGGTTCATATCAATTTAGCGCATACACAACCCAAAATTTTTTGCCGTGCTGCAATACACGTTGAACGGCAGAAAACAATAGCACAAGCGCAAAGGCCATAGTTGCGGATTCAAGAGCCTGATGGCTTGCCAATTATATATTGTTGCGGTATAATATTACAAATTGCATTCTGCAGAGCATATAAATTGTCTATCAATTATATATTTTAATGTAATGCGAAAGGGGAAAAAACTAAATGGATAAGCTTCAAAAACGGTACGGCCTCCTGACGGCAATATGCATGGTAGTCGGTATAGTCATTGGCTCCGGCGTATTCTTCAAGGCGCAGACCATACTGCAAAAGACAGGCGGCAACATGCCTCTCGGTATACTTGCCTGGATCATAGGCGGCGTTATAATGCTCACCTGCCTGCTCGCTTTCTCAGTGATGGCGCAAAAGTTCGAAAAGGTCAACGGCATTGTGGACTATGCCGAGGCCTGTGTCGGCAGCAAGTACGCCTATTACGTAGGCTGGTTTCTCACCATAATATATTATCCCTGCCTTACCTCTGTGCTGTCCTGGCTCTCCGCCCGGTACACTCTGGTATTCATAACCTCCATAGCGCCTGATTTCCCACTGCTGGGTCTCGGCGCTGCCGCAGGCGCGGAGACTGTCCTGGGCCCCGAGTGCATGTCTCTGGCAATGTTCTATATGTGCTGCGTCTATGCCGTTAACGCCCTCTCGCCCAAGCTCGCTGGAAAGCTTCAGGTCTCCGCCACTATAATCAAGCTCATACCCCTGTTCCTCATGGCAGTCGTGGGAATAATCGTCGGCCTTGCAAACGGTACCCTTGCAAATAACTTCAATACCCTCGCAGATGTTGGCACCACCTCAACAAACCCGCTGTTCGCCTCTGTCTGCGCTACCGCCTTCGCATATGAGGGCTGGATAATCGCAACATCTATAAACGCGGAGCTAAAGGATGCCAAGAAAAACCTGCCCCGCGCTCTGGTCATAGGCGCGATCATCATCATTGCCACCTACATCTTCTACTATGTCGGCGTAGCCGGCGGCGCTACTAACCAGGAGCTCATAGACTCCGGCGCTACCGTGGCCTTCATAAACGTATTCGGCAACGTTCTGGGCAATATACTTAACCTGTTCATCGCAATATCCTGCATAGGCACCATGAACGGCCTTATGCTCGGCTGCGTGCGCGGTCTGTACTCCATAGCCGTCCGCGGCAGGGGTCCCGCTCCTCATGTATTCAGCCAGATAGACAAAGAGACCAACATGCCCCATAATTCCGCCATCGTTGGCCTGCTTCTGTGCGGCTTCTGGGGACTGTACTTCTTCCTTGCCAACCTGGCAGGCACCTGGTCCGGCCCCTTCGTGTTCGACTCCTCCGAGCTGCCCATAATCACCATATATATGCTGTACCTGCCCATATTCGTCATGTGGATAAAGAAGGCCACCGACGAAAGCGCCATGCGCCGCTACGTATTGCCCTTACTGGCTATCTGCGGCTCACTGTTCATGATCTACGCCAGCATAATGGGCCACGGCATAGCATGCTTCTGGTATCTCATAGTGTTTGCCGCAGTAATGGCGGTAGGCTTCGCCTTCTCCAAGGAAAAGCCCATAAATTAAAAAGGACATACCATTGGGCTGCCGCAAAGCGGCAGCCATTTTTATTTGCTACTGATACCATCAGTTGACAAGGACACACAAGGTTTTAGGACTGTCTCTTATACACATCTCCGAGCCCACGAGACTAGCGCTC
>ENA-OZHP01000620-OZHP01000620.1-human-gut-metagenome-genome-assembly--contig:-NODE-620-length-14779-cov-7.202323_pt1 | contig 14779 bp, 14 predicted proteins | sample MGYA00244046_ERZ653686 | MGnify/ENA primary metagenome ERZ653686 (study PRJEB26926, sample SAMN06165313) | human gut metagenome | biome: ENVO:00009003; feature: ENVO:2100002; material: ENVO:00002003... | reverse complement strand
GCACGACGCGATGGAGACCTGCGCCGATGATGCTATGGCCGTTCAGCGTACCTCCCCGGTCTACACCCAGCCGCCGGACTATGCACGCGAGCGCGGTGAGCTGGACAAGTACCGCGAATCCAAGCGCCTGAACGTGCTCTGCAAGGAGGCCATAGAGCAGTCCATAAGGGACAATTACAAGGACAACCGCCTCGACACCGACGCTGTATGGCGCGACGTCACCGCGCAGTTCGGCAGCAAACGCGCCGCCTTTGTCCTCGTCATGACGGTCAGGGAAAAGGACTTTGACGGGCGCTTTTCGCGTGAGAACAAGGCCTGGGCCAAGTCCCAGCCTCTCCCGCCCGACCCGGAGCACCGGGGCCGGTATTGCAGCTACGTCGTGGACAGGGCCCACCCTGTCCTCACCGACGCACTCGTCACCCACGTCCGCCGCGAGCTGGAGAGGAAGCCCTCGGTCAAGGAGAAACTGCAAAGCGCCGAAACGCCGCCGAGGTCTGCGGCAAAGGCCGCAGTACCGGAGCTGTGAGCCGGAAGCGGAGCGTCAAGTTGGAGTTTTGGGTCACGCCCGACGAGAAGGCGCAGATCGAGCAGAAGATGGCTGAACTCGGCACGGAAAACCTCAGCGCATATCTACGCAAGATGGCAATAGACGGGCGCATCCTGAAGCTCGACCTGCCTGAGCTGCGCGAGCTGCTCTCGCTCATGCGCCGGTACAGCGGCAACCTCAATCAGATCGCCAAGCGTATAAACTCCACGCATCGCATCTATGACGCCGACCTGGAGGATATACAGACGTCGCAGGCGAAGCTGTGGCAAAGCGTCCGTGACCTGGTGCTCGGTCTGGCCAAGCTCAAATCATAACCCCCGGCGCTGCTTAGCGTCGGGGGTCTACTTCTTTATCTGGTTTTCTTCTTCGAGATACTCAATGAGGTCGCCGGGCTGGCAGTGCATGATGGCACAGAGCTTGCCCAGCGTCTCTGTCGTTATGGGCCGGTCATGCCTTATGCGCTGGAGCGTCTGCGCGTCTATGCCCTCATTGGCAAGCCGGTAATACGAAATATTCTCTGTCTGCATCAGCCTGCGCATCGGCTCAAACGTGATAGGCATTTCATCACCTCTGCCGCTATTATATGGGGATTGAGAAAAAGCATTATAGTGGTTATAATCACTATGACGGAGGTGATACTATGACAGTTACTTTTTGCGGCCACTCACATGTGAGCGATGCGGCTGATTTGAGTGTGTGGCTGGACAGGGTGCTTAACCTGCTAATTGCCGCAGGTGCTGACAGGTTCTATCTTGGAGGCTACGGGGACTTTGACCGCATGGCTGCTGAGATGGTCAAGGCAAAGAAAGAGGAAAAGCCGGACATTGAAATGGCGCTCGTTACGGCATATCTCGGCAGACATGCTGACGGAGAATCCTACGACTACATGATTTACCCGACACTCAAGGACGTGACACAGCGCTCTGCCATCCCGAAGCGGAACGAGTGGATGGTGGACTCCGCCGATGTTGTCGTGGCCTATGTTACGCACGAGTGGGGCGGGGCTGCAAAGACGTTAGAATACGCGCGGCAATGCGGTAAGCGCGTTATGCTCTACCCGGAGCTTGCGGAGCGCTGGTAATAACGCGCCGCATCCTTGCGCTATCCGGTGAAGCATTGTATCCTAAACACGGAGGTGAGGAAAATGCGTATCCTTTTGAAAATACTCTGTGCGCCCGTTGTGGCCGTGCTTGCGGTGGCGGGCTGGTTCTTCACGTTTTTGCTGAGCGTTTCCGCCGCCGTGCTCGGCATTGCGGCGGTGGTGCTGGGGCTGCTCGGGCTGGCCATACTCATCCTCGACAGCGCCGTGAACGGCGTCATCGTGCTGGGCGTCGCCTTCCTCATAAGCCCCTACGGGCTGCCGATGCTCGCAGCGTGGCTCATAGCCCAGCTGCACGGGCTGCGGTACGCCATCCAGGACGCCGTGTACGGCTGAGGGGGTGGCGGGATAGCGGTAACGCGGATCATACCCATGCACGGCGGCAAGAGCGTGGCTTCGGCGCTCAAGCTCCGCACGGACTATGCAATGAACCCGGATAAAACTGAAAACGGAAAACTTATCTCCGCGTTCGCCTGTGACCCACACACGGCGGACGCGGAGTTTTTGCTGGCCAAGCGGCAGTATAAGCAATTCACAGGCCGCGAGCAGACGAGCGATGTCATAGCCTACCAGGTGCGACAGTCCTTCAAGCCGGGCGAGATCACGCCGGAGGAGGCCAATCGTATCGGCGTGGAGTTTGCCGAGCGCTTCCTCAAGGGCAAACACGCCTACATCGTCTGCACCCACACTGACCGGCGGCACATCCACAACCACATACTCTGGAACTCCACGACGCTCGACTGCCGGGGCAAGTTCGACAACTTCTGGGGCAGCTCGCGGGCGGTGAGGGCGCTGAGCGACACGCTCTGCATCGAGCACGGGTTGTCGGTCGTCGAGGCTCCGAAGCGCCGCGGCAAGAGCTACAACAAGTGGCTTGCAGAGCAGAAACCGAGCCTGCTCATAGACATCCAGTCCAAGCTCGCCGAGGGCAAAGGCGCTGGCTATGAGCGCTGGGCGAAGGTGTTCAACCTCAAGCAGATGGCGCAGACCATAATCTTTCTCAAAGAGAACGGCGACATGGATTTTGACGAACTCTCGCGAAGAGCCGAGGCCGCGAGTGAGAAATGCAGCGCCCTGACCGAGAAGCTGAAGGCGACGGAAGCGCGTATGTCCGAGGTCGAGGAGCTGAAAAAGCAGGTCATCATCTACCTGCGGACGCGAGAGACTTTTCGCGCATATAAAGCCTCCGGCTACTCGAAACGGTATTTAGCCGAGCACGAGCAGGAGATACTTCTGCACCGTGCGGCAAAAAAGGCGTTCAATGACCTGGGGTTGAAAAAGCTGCCCACGGTCAAGGCCCTCCAAGCCGAGTACGCCGCCCTCCTCGTAGAAAAGCGAGCCGCATACCCGGCATACCGTGAGGCCCGAGCCGAGATGAAAAAGCTGCTGACCTACCGCGCTAACGCCGAGACGATACTTGGTGGAAAGGAATGCATTGCTAATACGCCTTCTAAATACGGGCATAGATGAAAGCGGTACACTTGTCATTTTACACAAGCAGTCATGTACCTTCTGGTGCTAATATACAAAATCATTGTTTCAGCATCTGTGTTTTGTTTTAAATCGACGATTTCTCTTGACATATCACAAAGGTTATGTAATAAAATAGTTTTTGTAAAGCGCTTAACCAAGCGCGACGGAGGGATTTGGGATGAGCAGACGCGTCACAATCATGGATATTGCGAAGCGCGCAGGCGTGTCGCCGGCGTCTGTTTCAAACGTAATAAATGGAATTGACAAAGTTTCGGGAGCTACAAGGGAAAACATCCTTCACGTCATGCAAGAGCTCAATTATCAGCCCAGCCTTGTGGCCCGCAGCCTGGCCAAGCGTCGCTCGGATATGCTCGGGCTGTTGCTGCCCATAACAGAGGAAGACAGCAGCGCAAGCCTTCTGCTTCGTGATAACCCCTTCTACGGCGAACTCGTCAGCGGCGTTGAGTTCGAGGCCGCAAAACTTGGCTATGACGTGCTCATAAAGGGCGTCAGGATGGGCGAGAGCTGCCGGGACTGGATACTCAAGCGCGACCTAGACGGCGCTATCTTCATAGGCAACTATACGCACGTCATCTCCGAGGAGATGCAGGCCCTGGGCCGTCAGCTCGTGCTCATAGATTCCTATGACGAGGGCACCCAGCTGCACTCCACCGTCGGCATCGACGATCAGCAGGGCGGTTACGACGCGACGCGGCTGATGCTGGACAATGGTCACAGGACAATCGCCTTAGCTGCATCCAACATCACTGTTGACGGCGCTATACATAGGCGCTACAAGGGTTATGTGAAGGCCATGACCGAGGCCGGTCTGGACACCGAAAGCTTTATATTCCAGGACGCTCTCAGTTTCGGCGGCGGGTATAACATAGGGAAGGCGCTGCTGGAGCGCCCGGAAATAACGGCAGTATTCGCCGCAGCGGACATAGTGGCTTTCGGCATACTCAAGGCTTTTTACGAGGCCGGGCGCGTCATCCCGCGCGACCTGTCTATCGTCGGCTTCGACAACACAAAGGAGTGCGAGTACTCCATGCCCGCTCTCAGTTCCGTAGCCCAGTTTGCGTATGACAGGGGACGTATCACGGTGCAGAAGGTAGTCCAGGCCATCAACGACCCGGGCGCAGAAATAGAAAACATCATCATGCCGGTGGAGCTGATAGAGCGCGACTCTGTCGCCCCTCCCCACGAAAGGAGCTGAATGCCCATTTGAAGAAAGAGGCGATATTCCATCGCACATACTCCGAGTACAGCTTTGCTGAAGCTGCGGACCTGGTCGTCATACGACTAAGGGCAGCCAAGGCTGAACTCGAAAGCTGTACACTCTGCTTTGGCGACAGGATGGAGCCGAAAAGTCCCATCTCAATTACGGAGGCGGAAATGACGCTGCGCTTTTCAGACGCGATGTTTGACTACTTCGAGGTTGAGATAGATCCCGGCGTCACACGGCTGTGTTATTATTTCCGTCTGAGCTCCGGCGGTGAAACGCTGTATTATTATAGCGACTGCTTTCATGAACAGCCCGAGGAAAACCGCCAGCTATACTACAACTTTCACTACATACGCAGCGAGGACATGGACTCCGTGCCGGACTGGTGGAGGAAGGCTGTGGTGTATCAGATCTTTCCGGACAGCTTTGCGAGTTCACGCAGCTACATCTCCGGGGAAAGCCGCGTAGAAAGCATGCGCGATGGTAAGCTCTGCGCATCCAAGCTCGGCGGAACGCTGCGGGGCGTAACGGAGAATCTGGACTACATAGCTTCTCTCGGCTTCAACTGCATCTACCTGACGCCGATTTTTGCCGCCAACAGCCCGCACAAGTATGACACCATCGACTACTTTGAGATCGACCCCTGTTTCGGCAGCAAGGATGACCTCCGGCAGCTGGTATCCGGCTGCCACGAGCGCGGGATGCGCCTCGTGCTCGACGGCGTTTTTAATCACAGCGGCCCGGACTTCTTCGCCTTCCGCGACCTGGTCGAAAACGGCGAGGGCTCGCGCTACAGGAGCTGGTATTATCCCAAGTCCTACCCACTGGATGCCTCTTCCCTGCCGAACTACGAGTGCTTTGCCTATGTCGGGAGCATGCCCAAGCTCAACACAGGCAATCCGGAGACGGCTCGATACCTCATAGACGTGGGCCTGTACTGGATAAGGGAGTTCGACATCGACGGCTGGAGGCTGGACGTGGCAAACGAGGTGAACCACGACTTTTGGCGCGCCTTCCGCCGCGAGGTCCGCGCGCTCAAGCCCGACGCGGCGCTCATAGGCGAGATCTGGGACGACGCGCGCTCCTTCCTCGAGGGCGAGCAGTTCGACTCGGCCATGAATTACAACCTCACCTTTGCCATCGACGACTTTTTCGCCTATGGCAGGCTCAGCGCCCGGGAGTTCATGCGGCGGGTCCAGCAGCTGCTGGTACGCTACCGGCGGCGCATACAGCAGGCGCAGCTCAATCTCATCGACAGCCACGATGTTCCGCGCTTCCTCACCAAGTGCGGCGGGGATGAGCGTCGGCTCAGGCTGGCGGCGCTGTTCCTGTTCACCCATCCCGGCGTGCCTATGCTCTTCTACGGCGACGAGCGCGGGCTCTCCGGCTGGCATGAGGCAGAATACAGGCAGCCCATGGACTGGAGCGGCAGCGAGTGTCCGCTTTCGGACTTTATTCAGTACGCCATCAAGCTGCGGCACAAATACGGCACGGCGATCCAATACGGCTGGCGTGAGCTGTTTTCTGAAGAGAGCACGCTGGCATACAAGGCAGAGCTGGGCGGTCACGGCTTCACGATAGCCATGAACGTTTCAGAGACCCCAAGAATGATATATCTCCCTGAGGAAGTCGGAAATACTACCATCGAACTTAACGCAATGTCCGCAAAAGTTATTGAATATTGACGGCATTGCGATTTTTTGAGTTATGTTAAGCGCTTTACTTACGACCAACGGCTGAATGCCGAACGAATAATTCAGAAAAGGAAAGGAAGAAAAACATGAAAAAGGTCCAGAAAACTCTTGCGCTGTTGCTCGCCGCAATGATGCTGCTCGCGCTTGCCGCCTGCGGCGGACCCGCGCCCGCGCCCACCGAGCCTCCCCCGGCAGACACCTCCGATGGCGGCGATGTGCCGCCTGCGGACAGCGGCGACGCCGAAGTCGTGCCTGAGGAGGGTGCCTCGCTCAAGCTCTGGTTCGACAACGACAACTACAACGAGAAGATAGTTGAGCTCTGGAACGCCAAGTATCCCGACATCCCGCTCACGGTCGAGAACGTCGGCACCACCGACTCCCGCACCAAAATAGAGCTCGACGGCCCCACCGGCATGGGCGCGGACGTCTTTGTCCAGGCGCACGACGGCGTTGCCATCTCCGCCCAGTCCGGCAACATTCTGGAGATCGACCTCTTCTCCGACGAGATACGCTCCGAGTTTGTGGAGAACGCCATCAACGCCGTGAGCTATGACGGCAAGATATACGCCTTCCCGCTGTCCATGAAGACGATAGTCATGTTCTACAACAAGGCCCTTGTGGACACCCCGGTCGATACCTGGGCGGAGATGAAGGAGTTTGCCGCCGAGTTCAACGACCCGGCGCAGAACAAATTCGCATGCCTCTGGCAGGCCGTCGAGCCCTACTATGCCCATGGCTTCCTCGGCGGCTACGGTTACGACCTCTTCGGGCCCACGCATGACGACCCCGACCAGTTGGGCTGGGACAGCGCCGAGGCGGCCGAGGGCCTGGCCTTCTACAAGACGCTGCAGGAGGACGTCTACCCTGTCGCCTCCGCCGACGCCACCTGGGACGCCATGAACACCATGTTTTCCAGCGGCGCGGCCCCCTACGTCATCACCGGCCCCTGGTCCATAGCCGACTTCACCAATGCTGGCATCGACTTCGGCATCGCCCCGCTGCCCAAGATGGACAACGGCGTCCGGCCCAAGACCCTCTCCACCGTCGATACCGTCTGCGTCAGCGCCTACACCCAGTATCCCAAGGCCGCCATGCTGCTTGCCCAGTTCATCGCAACCGACCCCGACTGCCTCCAGCTGCTCTATGAGACGAGGAACGAGCTGAGCGCCAGCATCGAAGGCCAGAAACTCGACTTCTACGCCAACGACCCCTTCATGTCCAGCATCGCCGTAGCCGTGAACGACGCCCTGCCGCAGCCCTACATTCCCGAGATGTCTAACGTCTGGGCACCGTATCAGAAAGCTGTCATAGCGGTCTGGGATGGGCTTCAGACTCCCGAAGAGGCCCTTGCCGCGGCAAGCGAGGAATTTTACAGTTCGCTCGTAGTAACTGAATAATCCCCTCCAAACGGTTCGAGCAAAAATCCGCGCGCCCTCTCCCGGCCAGGCCGGGAGAGGGCTGAAAGGAGCGTAAAATGCCTCACAGAAGTCAAAAATGGTCGGCCGGGCTGATGAGCGCGGTCATATGGGGCTCCGGGCAGCTCTGGAACAGGCAGTACATAAAGGCGGCCTTCTTTTTCCTGGCGCAGGTGGGGCTTATCGTCTCGCTTCCGTCGATGATACACGGCCTATGGGGCCTCATCACCCTCGGCGAGACGGAGATGATAATCGAAGGCTCCAAGGTCACTCCGGGCGACAACTCCATCATATTGATGATACTCGGCATCGCCTGGGCGATCATAGCTGTTGTCTTTGCGCTCATCTACATCGGCTGCGTGGCGGACGCCGTCCGCGACCGGGGCCGGATGGAGCAGGGGCAGCACCTCCAGGGCGCGAGGGAGTGGTTTCACCGCTTCCGCGACCGCTCCTTCCCCTATGCCATGCTCATCCCCGCCGTCATACTCATCCTCCTCTTCGTCGTCGTCCCCATCCTCTTCGGCTTCCTCATCGCCTTCACGAACTACTCGGCCCCGCACTATCTGCCGCCGCGCAGTCTGGTGGACTGGGTCGGCTTTTCAAACTTCGCGGACATGTTCCGGCTGCCCATGTGGAACGACACCTTCTGGGGCGTCCTGGGCTGGACGCTGCTCTGGAGCGTCGTATCCACGCTCAGCTGCTATTTCGGCGGGCTGGGCATGGCCTGCCTTGTGAACAACCGGCGCGTAAAATTCCGCAAATTCTGGCGCACCATCTACATACTGCCCTGGGCCATACCCGGGCTCATCTCCCTGCTCATCTTCCGCAATATGTTCAACGGCCAGTTCGGCCCCATAAACACCTTCCTGCGCTCTGCGGGGATCATATCTCAGAACATACCCTGGCTCTCGGACGCGATGCTGGCCAAGCTGGTCATCTTCGTCGTCAACTTCTGGCTGGGTTTCCCATACTTCATGACCATGATGTCCGGCGTCATGACCAGCATCTCGCCGGAGCTGCTGGAGGCCGCGAGGATAGACGGCGCTTCGCCAAGGCAGGAGTTCCGCCGCATCACGCTGCCGCTCGTGCTCTACTCCACCGCGCCGCTGCTCATCATGTCCTTCGCCACGAACTTCAACAACTTCAACGTCATCTACTTCCTGACGGACGGCAACCCGATAAACCCGAGCTACAAGTTTGCAGGCTCGACAGATATCCTCATAACCTGGATATACAAGCTCACAAAGGACAACCGCCAGTTCCAGATGGCGGCGGTCATGTCCATACTTGTCTTTGTGGTCATCGCCACCATATCCACCTGGAACTTCCTGCGCACCAAGTCTTTCAAAGAGGAGGACATGATGGGATGAGCAACTCAGCTTCAAATCTGCCCGCAAGGCGCAAAAAGTTTAGTGCCCGGGACATATTCGCCACCTTCGGCGTCTACGCGCTGCTCATTTTCATGGCTCTGCTCGTCCTGACGCCCATCGTCTGGATAATAGGCGCGTCCTTTAACCCCATGAGCAGCCTGCTCTCGGCCACGGCTTTCCCGGAAAATCCGACAGTGCTGCACTATGTTAAGCTAATCAAGGAGACAAAGTTCGTCTACTGGTACGCCAACACGCTGAAGATAGCCCTCATAAACATGGCCATCTCCGTCGTGCTCACGTCCATGACCTCGTATGTATTCTCGCGCTTCCGCTTTAAGGGCAAGCGCGCGGGGCTGCTGTCGATACTCATATTGCAGATGTTCCCCAGCTTCATGGGCATGATGGCCACCTACAACATACTCTGGCAGCTGAACCTCCTGGACACGCACTTCGGCCTCATCCTCACCTACGCCGCCGGGCAGGTGCCCTACAACACCTGGCTCGTCAAGGGCTACCTCGCCAACATCCCGCGCAGCCTCGACGAGGCGGCAAAGCTCGACGGGGCCTCCAACCTGCGCATCTTCACGCAGATAGTGCTGCCGCTCATGAAGCCCATTCTCATCTTCGTCGCTCTCTCGCAGTTTATAACCCCGTGGATGGACTTCATCTTCCCGCGCATGATACTCTCCAGCCCGGAGAAAAAGACCCTCGCCATCGGCCTTTACGACATGATAAACGCCAACACCAACAACAACTTCACCACTTTCGCCGCTGGCGCGATACTCGTCGCTGTACCCATAACCATCCTCTACGTCTGCCTGCAGAAGTACCTCATCCAAGGTGTCACCGCGGGCGCCAACAAGTCCTGAAATGGAATACCGCTTTGGAAACTGCCGCGTGAGCGTCCTTACCGAGCGCCTGCTGCGCCTTGAATACGACGAGAGCCGCGTCTTTGAGGACAGGCCGAGCCAGTTTGCGCTTGACCGCCACTTCCCGGAGCCCTGTTGCAGCGTAGAGCTCCGGGGTGGCCGCCTCGAACTGCGCTCCGACGGCTGCCATGTCATTATCGGCGGCGGGCTGGAGTTGGAGGCCCTTACGGACGGCCTGAGCTGGCGCAGCGGGCAGAAACTAAATTGCCTTGGCGGCACGGCCCGGACGCTCGACAATGCCGATGGGGCCATAGAACTTGAGCCCGGCCTCTTCTCAAGGGAAGGCGTCGGGCTCCTTTCGGACGACGGTCTGCTCTTCGGCGCGGACGGCGAGCTCCAGCCGAGGCGGCCGGGGACGCGGGATCTATATCTGTTCCTGTACGGCAGGCAGTTTGAGCGCGGCCTGCGGGATCTTTACCGCCTCAGCGGCCGTCCACCGCTTCTTCCCCGCTTCGCCCTCGGCAACTGGTGGAGCCGCTTCTGGCCTTATACAACGGAGGAATACCTTGAGCTCATGGAGCGCTTTGCCGCCGAGGGAACGCCCTTTTCCGTGGCCGTGCTGGATATGGACTGGCACCTCACTCGCGTGCCGGAGGGATACAGCGGCTGGACAGGTTACACCTGGAACCGGGAGCTCATCCCGGAGCCGGACAAGCTGCTGGCGCGTCTGCACGGGATGGGCCTGCACGTCTCGCTGAACCTGCATCCGGCGGATGGGGTGCAGCCTTTTGAGGAACGTTACGATGAAGTCGCAGAGTTTATGGGCGTCACCGGCGGCGAGACCATACCCTTCGACCTCAACGACCGCCGCTTCCGACACGCCTATTTTGAACTGCTGCTACATCCGTTGGAGGACATGGGCGTGGACTTCTGGTGGATAGACTGGCAGCAGGGTACGCGCTCGACGGTCGAGGGCCTTGACCCGCTCTGGCTGCTCAACCACTGGCACTTTCTCGACGCCGCCCGCAGGGGGCGCAGGCCGCTCATCCTCTCGCGCTATGCCGGGGCAGGCTCGCACAGGTACCCCGTCGGCTTCTCCGGGGACACGATAGCGAGCTGGGCCTCTCTGGACTTCCAGCCGCGCTTCACCGCCGCCGCGGCGGACATAGGCTTCGGCTGGTGGAGCCACGACATAGGCGGGCATATGGGCGATGGGCTCAGGGACGAAGAGCTCGCCTGCCGCTGGCTGCAATTCGGCGTGTTCTCGCCCATCTGCCGTCTGCACAGCACCTGCATCCCGGACGCAGGCAAGGAGCCCTGGCGTTACTCCCCTGAGATCGCAGAGATAATGCGCCGCTTTCTCGCCCTGCGGCACAGGCTGCTGCCCTATCTGCACTCCATGAACTGGCGCAGTCACCTTGAAGGTATGCCGCCGGTCAGGCCGCTTTATCACGCATGGCCTGATAGTCCAGAAGCCTACGAGTATCCCAACGTGTATGAGTTCGGCTCTCAGCTGATCGTCGCCCCCGTGACCACCCCCTGCGACGCGCGGACGCGCTCCGCCGAGGTGTGCCTGTGGCTGCCAGAGGGCCTGTGGTACGACTTCTTCACCGACGAAGAGTACGAGGGCGGGCAAAGGCTCACCCTGCGCTGTCCGCTCGAGCGTATACCCGTTTTCGTCCGCTCAGGAGGGATAGTCCCAATGCAGGAGCCGGACTGCACGGATGATTTGCCGGAGCGTATAATTTTGCACCTTTGGCCCGGTCAGGGCCACTTTGAGCTGCGCGAGGGAGAGTCGGACTGCCTTGTGACCGAGATATCCCATGACGGCGGCGCTGTGCGCATAACGCCCCCGCCGCGCGCCGTAAAGTACAGCGTCGTCAGTCATGCAAACGAAACGGAGGTGCGGAAAAAGTAGAGCTACCGGCCCAGCGCGCTTGTTTGAGGGAAAATGTTATCAGTGCCTATCGACGGAAAGGAGAACTATGAAAGAGAAAAAGCGCATTCTATCTCTGCTGCTGTCCCTGCTTCTTATCACCGCGCTGCTCCTCACCCCTGCCGGAGCGCAGGGCACGATCACGGACGACTATCTCGGGCCTGTCACGCCGAAGGACGTCATTTATCAGATCATCACAGACCGTTTCTACGACGGCGACCCCACGAACAACATTCCCGCCGGTTTCGACCCGGACCTGTTTGACGGCACCGGCACCGATATCCGCCTCTACCAGGGCGGCGACTGGCAGGGCATAATCGACAAGATACCCTATCTTAAGAGCATGGGCGTCACCGCTGTCTGGATCTCCGCGCCCTATGCCAACCGCGACCAGGCGACCCATGACGGCTGGACGAGCTACCACGGCTATCACGCGAGGAACTACTTTACGACCAACAAGCACTTCGGGACCATGGCGGAGTTCGACGAGCTCCAGCAGGAGCTGACTGACGCCGGCATTAAACTAGTCATAGATTTTGTGACCAACCACTCCAGCGACAGCCGCTACGACGGCAAGATATACGAGCCCGACCGGAACGCTTCCGGCGAGTTTGCCTTTGACTCCGCCGGTGAGCCTGTTGACTACAACAACGACGGCACAACAGAAAACCTCGTGGCCGACCCCAACAATGACACGAACGGTTGGTTCCACCACCTCGGCGACCGTGGCACGGACAATTCCACCTTTGGCTACCGCTTCAAGGAGCTGGCCTATCTCGCTGACTATTCCCAAGAAAATGCTGCCGTAGCAGAATATATGGAAGATGCGCTCAACTTCTGGGCAGAGAAAGGCATCAGCGGCATCCGCCATGATGCTACGCTCCATATGAACCCTGCTTTTGTCAAGAATGCAAAGGATGCTGTCGACTCCGAGAATGCGCCAATCACCCACTTTGGCGAGTTCTTCATAGGCAGGCCGGACAGCAAATACAGCGAGTACGCCAGTTTCCCGGACAGGACGGGCGTCACCAATCTGGACTTTGAATTTTACAACTCTGTAAACCAGACCTTCGGCAATTTCTCGCAGTCCATGACAGACTTTGCGAATATGCTCGAATACACTGACGGCGACTATACATACGAAAATCAGTTCGTCACCTTCATCGACAACCACGACGTCACCAGGTTCAGATACGTGCAGTCAAACGACAAGCCCTTCCACGCCGCCATCGCCGCGCTGCTTACGTGCAGGGGCACTCCCAACATATACTACGGCACCGAGCAATACCTGAGTGCTCCCGACAGCGGAGCGGGTCGCATTTACATGGGCGCAGTCTCCGATTTCGAGTCTACTACCGCCACCCAGCTCATAAAAGCGCTGTCCGATCTTCGGCAGGAGAACGACGCGCTGGCCTACGGCACGACTGACATCCTGTATTCCTCAAACGACGTGGTGGTCTACTCCAGGCAGTTTTACTCCAAACAGGTGATAGTTGCAATAAACCGTCAGCCCGACCAGAGCTTTACCGTACCCGCGCTCAACACCACGCTGCCCAACGGCACTTACAACGACGTACTCAACGGCTTGCTGTACGGCGAGAGCGCGACTGTCAGCTCCGGTAGCCTCCAGAGCTTCACTCTCGGCGGCGGCGAGGTCTGCGTGTGGTCGTATAACCCCGATCTCGGCACCGACACTCCCAGAATAGGCAACGTTATCTCGACCATGGGGCGAGCTGGCAATACCGTATACATTTACGGCACAGGTCTTGGTGGAACACCAACAGTCAAATTCGGTGACGCGACAGCCACTGTCGTTTCTGCTTCCGATGAAATGATAGAGGCCATCGTTCCCGCCAATGCCGCCGCCGGTGAGAACACGATAACCGTGACCAAAGGTTCGAGCGTAAGTAACGGTTTTACTTACACAGTACTCTCTGGCGACCCGAATCAGGTCATCTTCCATGTAAACGCAAGCACTAACTTTGGTGAGACCATTCATATAGTCGGCTCCATACCCGAACTTGGAAGCTGGGATACCGATAAATGCACCGAAGCCATGATGTGTCCGAATTACCCGGAGTGGTTCCTGCACGTCAGCGTACCCGCGGACACAACTTTCTCGTTCAAATTCATTAAGAAGGATGCAAACGGAAATGTTACCTGGGAAAGCTGCGAGAACAGGGTCATCACCTCCTCCAGCAGCCCGGCCGGCACCATTGATACGCCGGTATACACCTGGGGAGTAAATTACACTTGACCGGGCAAAACAGGGGTCAGGGTCTGCAAGCAGTCCCTGACCCCTGTTGTTTTTTACGCCTCGCTAAACTCCATATCCGTCTCCGCAGCTCCCAGCAGTTCGTCGAGCGTCAGCTGATGCGAGAGCCAGTCGGCCTCCTTTTCCTTCGGCACGATGACCGGCATGCGGTCGTGGATGAAGCTGATGCCGTCGGCGGCCTTGCGGGTAAGGATGGTGAAGCGCGGCAGGGCTCCCGGTTCGGGCTTTGTGTAGAGGCCGCCGAGATAGAGCAGCTCCTTGCCCCGGGGCCGGATAGCGTACTTCACCTTGCCGTCCGCGCGGCGCTCCCACTCGAAGTAGCAGCTCGCCGGGATGAGGCAGCGGCGCAGCTGTGCGCTCTCGCGGAAAAGCTGCTTCTCCGCCGCCGTCTCGCTCCGAGCATTTATGACGAGGCCGCCGCCTTTTCGCTCAAAGCCCCAGCGCATGGGGAACACCGCCGGCTTCAGCTGCCGGTTGTTCGCAATGACCGCCGCCGTGTCCGTGGGGAAGACCTCGCCGGTCTTGACCTCATCGGATTTACGCTTCGCCTCGGCTATGAGCTCCGCCAGCTCCTCAATGTCGCTCTCAGGCTCCACATAGTATCTCCCGCACATCAGCTCTCCCGCCTTTCCACAAACCAGCGCCCGTCCTCGTTGAACAGGTAAGTCTCGCTGCGGCCTATCCTCACCGTGTACCTCGTCCCGGCCCCGCCAGCCTTGAGGCTTGCGGCCCGGCGCATATCCAGCACGCGGTCTATGCCATAGACCCGCCCGTCCTCCCAAGTGATCGACAGCGGCATGATACGCCCGTCCGTGTCGAAGCGCGCGTCCACGCCCACATATACCTTTGCCCTGTTTTCGGACATTATACCTCACC
>ENA-OZHP01000615-OZHP01000615.1-human-gut-metagenome-genome-assembly--contig:-NODE-615-length-14812-cov-5.651013_pt1 | contig 14812 bp, 10 predicted proteins | sample MGYA00244046_ERZ653686 | MGnify/ENA primary metagenome ERZ653686 (study PRJEB26926, sample SAMN06165313) | human gut metagenome | biome: ENVO:00009003; feature: ENVO:2100002; material: ENVO:00002003... | reverse complement strand
TCTACACCCTAGAGTTCGTCGGCAGCGTCAGATGTGTATAAGAGACAGGTTTCAGCGACGCCTGCGTGCGGGTACTTCGGAGTCTGGTTTCCAGTTCGTGAAACGAGTCGATGCGGGCCCGGGCTTTGGTCGCCCGCGCCTGAGGCTGGCGGCGCATCCACTCCAGCTCGCGGCGGTAGAGGTTCATGTCGCCCGCCCGCTGCGCCGCGTCGGCCGTCTCACGCTCCTGTTTCTTCTCCAGGTAGTAGGAGTAGTTGCCCGTGTAGTGGTATATCTGCCGGTTCTCCATTTCGAGGATGTCGCTGCATACGCTGTCGAGGAAATACCGGTCGTGGGTCACCATCAGAAGCCCCGCGCTGCTTGCCGCGAGGTACTCCTCGAGCCATTCGGTCATGTCCGTGTCGAGGTGGTTGGTCGGCTCGTCGAGGATCAGCAGGTCGGATTCGCTGATCAGCACGTTGGCCAGCGCCACACGCTTGAGTTGCCCGCCAGAGAGGGTTTCCACTTTTTGTCCGAAGTCGCGGATCTTCAGGCGCGAGAGAATCCGCTTGGCGCGCTGCTCGTAATCCCACGCTTCGAGGGCGTCCATCCGCGTCATCGCCTCCTGCAACCCTTCGCCCGACGCATCGCCGATCGCCCGCTCGTACTCCGCGATGGCCTTCAGCGCCGGGTTTCCCGCGTGGAAGCAAGCCTCCAGTACGGTCATTCCCGCCGGATAGGCGGGGCTTTGTTCCAGGTAGGCGATCCTCAAGTCGCGGCGCGGCACGACGCTGCCCGCGTCGTGGTCTTCGCGCCCCGCGATGATGTTCAGCAGCGTGGTCTTTCCCGTTCCGTTCTTCGCCACGAGGGCTACGCGCCGGCCCTCCTCGATCGTGAACGAGATATTTTCGAAGAGCACCTGCTCGCCGTACGATTTGGTGAGGTTTTCCACCTGAAGACAAGAAGCCATAGCGTGTGATTTAGATTTGCAAAGCTACGCAAAAATCCCGAACCGTGCCAATCGCCGCTCCGGAAAGAGACGGCGCACGGCGGGACGATCCCCCCGTGCGCCGCTTTTGCAGCCTTCCGCCGCCGTATTTTTTTGCGGTATTCTTTCCGATACTGCACTTTTCCCTGCCCGTGTTTTTTGCGTTATGCCTTTCGTCGCCTGGCCCCGGTTTCCCGGTACGGCATCTTTCCGTGCTTGCCTTCCTCCCGGCACAGTGTCGCCCTTCCCGGTATTACCAGTTCTTGCGCAGGTCGCGCGTCAGGGGGAACTCGGTGATGCGCAGCGTTGTGCAGCCGTAGGGGATCAGCGTGATCTCTTCGGCGGGATTGGCGGTCTCGTTGGTGCTGTACGGCTGGGGGCCGGCGCTCTCCTGATAGAGCACCCACTCGTCGAGCCTGCGCCCGCGCGCCTTGATCTCGACAGGGGCATTCTCCAGCGTCCACGGATAGGCATTGCCGATGTCGCGCCGCTCGACCCGGAAAGCCTCCGCAATGCGCTCGGGGCGGATGTCCTCCTCGAAGAGCGTGTAGTTCCACGGCGTGGTGGGGCGTACCTCGTAATACCACGGGCCGTAAATCTGCTTGCCGGGATTGCGGACTTTCGACCATTTTTCGCCGATGCGTAGCGAGTAGACCAACGGCCCGCGCTCGACGACGGCCGAGCGTTCGTACCAGCGGCTGACGGCAACCTCCATCGGCAGGCGGAGCGTCACCACGTCGCCCGTGCGCCATGCGCGCCGCACCTCCGCCACGGAACCTTTCCCGGGCGACGCCACGGCCTGGCCGTTCACCGCCACGGTCGCCCCTTCGCACCAGCCGGGGATGCGCAGGCGGAGCGGGAACTGGGCCGTTTTCACCTTGCGGCCGTCGATCTTTATCTCGAAGCGTATCTGCTCGTCGAAGGGGTATTGCGTCCGCTCGGCGATCGTCACCCGTACGCCGCCGGCCACTTCGGCCGTGACGTTGCAGGGCGAATAGACCATCGCGGCCAGGCCGCCGTCGTGGGTGGCATACCACAGGTTTTGCGTGAACTTGGGCCATCCCTGGTGCATGTTCGACGTGCAGCAGGCATAGCCCGTCAGCAGGCCGTAGAGGATGTCCGTGCCGTCGTGGCTCTGCTCGAAATTGCGGCGGTGGTCGGTAATCATCACCTGGTTGACCTGCTGGTAGTACTGGCGGGCGTCATAGGCGTCCGTGGCCTGCGTGGGCAGGGCGTTGAACGCCACGCGCTCCAGATGGTCGGCGAACTGTACGTCGCCCGTGATTTCGGCCATCTCCTCCAGCGAGTACATCATCTCCACGGCCGTGCAAAGTTCCGAACCCTGCGTCGGGGCGGCGCCGTGCAGCGCCTCGTCGCCCCCGTACAACCCCGTCGGCAGGCCGATGTAGCGGCGTATGTCCGCGAAGCCTTTCTTCACGGCCGCCACATGCGCCGGGTCGTTGCTGCGCTGGTAGTATACCACCGGCTCCTTGATCCCCTGCGCGAGGTTCACGCAGTGCAGCGAAAAGGGCGTCGGGATCACCTCCCCGCCGGCGAGGATGCCCGTCCAGTCGAGCGTCTGCCGGTGGATCAGGTCGCCCAGCTCCAGCAGAAATTCGTCGCCCGTGATGTTGTAGAGCCAGTAGACGATGCCCAGGTTGTCGCCGCCGCGCTGTTCGCCCCAGAAAGTCCAGTGTCCCAGCGGGGTCTTCGGAAGCTCGCGCAGCTGGTAACGGAAATAGGCCCTCATCAGTTCGATGACGCGCTCGTCGCCCGTCGCCGAATAGTATTGTTGCAGCACCTTGAGCATAACCATCTTGGGCCACCAGTCGCGGGCGTTGTCGCGCTGTATGGCCGGGCTTTCGAACGGACGGTCTTCCGCCGGGCCGAAATAGCCGTCGGGCTGCCGGCTGCCGAGCGCCCACTCGACCCAGGGGCGGGTCTTTTCGATCAGCTGCCTGTCGCCGAGGATATAGGCCAGCGGCAGCAGCCCGTCGATCCAGTAGGGGCCGCGTTCCCAGACGTCGCCGTCGCCGCCCAGCCAGCCGTTGCGCGGGCCCATCACCTCGGGGTAGACCGAATCGAGGTGCCCCGTCAGCCCGTCGGCCTGGCGCTGCAACTGGTCGCGCAGCCACCCTTCGGCGCGGATGGCGCCCAGCGGCAGTTTTACGAAAGGTTTTTCGCGCAGCGGGGCGCGGTTGTTGGCATAGGGCACTGCGGCCGTCGCTGCGGCCGTTGTCAGGAGCATGCCTGCCAGCAGCAGAAGCGTGAGTTTTTTCATACGTGCGGTTTTGGTTAGCCGGGACAAAATTAATGAAATTCCCGGCTGCGGGGTGTATGCAAATGTGCAAATTCAGTATACATAGGGTTGCGCGGTTTGTTATCTTCCTCTTTTTTCTTACCTTTGCCGAGTATCACCAATGTGAAGAAAGGCTGAAATGGAGCTATCGAAAGCGCGTATCGAATCCCTCAGGGAACTTCTCGCCCCGGCAAACCGTAAGATCGTGATTGTCGCCCATACCAATCCCGACGGCGATGCCGTGGGTTCCTCGCTCGCATGGGCCGAGGTGCTGCGGGGAATGGGTCATGCGGTGACGTGCATCGTCCCGAACAAATACCCCTATTTCCTCGACTGGATGCCGGGAATCGAACAGGTCGTGGTATTCAAGAACGACACCGAAGGACATGCCGTGCGTGCCATCGCCGAGGCCGAACTGCTCTTCTGCCTCGATTTCAACGCCGTGTCGCGGCTCGAAATCCTCAGCGATACGATCGAGGCCAACACCACGGCCCACCGCGTGCTGATCGACCACCACCTTTCGCCCGACGGGCATTTCGACCTCATGTTCTCGTATCCCGATTCGTCGAGCACCTGCTTCCTTGTATACAGCATCATCGAGGCGCTGTTCGGCACCGATGCCATTACGCGGCAGATGGCCGAGGCGCTCTACGTGGGCATCATGACTGACACGGGCAACTTCGCCTACTCGTTCCTCACGCCGGAGTTGTTCCGCGCCGTGGCGGTGCTGGTCGGGAAGGGTATCAGCATTCCCGATATCCACAACAACGTCTATAACGCCTATACCGAAGGCCGCGCAAGGCTGTTCGGTTATGTCATCAACCGCAAGATGGAGATCATCCAGGACGGTACGGTGGCCTACATGTCGCTGATGGAGAACGAGATGCGCCGCTTCCAGTTCCAGCAGGGCGACAGCGAGGGTTTCGTGAACTATGCGCTGACGATCAAAAAGATGAAAATGTCGGCCATGTTCCTGGCACACCGCAAGTTCATCCGCGTGAGCTTACGTTCGCGCGGAGATGTCGACGTCAACCTCTTCGCCCGCAAGTACTTTAACGGCGGCGGCCACAAGAATGCCGCGGGAGGTAAATCGTTCGTTTCGATGCAGGAGACTATCGACCACTATATCAAGTCGGTAAAGGAGTTCGCCCAAGACGGGTATCTGGGTTGAGGACGCTATGGCTGGTGACCTTGCGCCGATAACCTACGAAAGTTATGGACGATTTCCGACTTAAAGTTTTTATCACCGCGGCCCGGACGCTCAGTTTCACCCGGACCGCCGAACAGATGTTCATTTCCCAGCCCGCCGTCAGCAAGCATGTCGGTGAGCTCGAATCCCGTTACAAGGTGCAACTCTTCGTCCGCCGCGGCAGCCGCCTGGAACTCACCGCGGCCGGCGAGACCCTGCTGGCTTGCGCCGAACGGCTGGCCGGCGACTACCGCCGCATGGAGTACGAGATGGGCCTCTGCGCGAGTGCGGTCGAGGGCGAACTGCGCCTCGGTGCCAGCACGACCATCGCCCAATACCTCCTGCCGCCGATCCTCGCCCGCTTCACCACGCGCTTCCCCGGCGTGCGGGTCTCGATGATGTCGGGTAACAGCGATCAGGTCGAACAGGCGCTGTGCGGGCACGGCATCGACCTGGGGATGGTCGAGAGCCTCAGCCGCCGGCAGGGGTTGCACTATACGCTCTTCGCGCCCGACGAACTGGTGCTTGTCGCCCGTACGGGCGGCCCCTATGCGCGGACGGATGCCGTGACGCCCGACCGTTTGCGGCAGATTCCCCTCGTGCTGCGCGAGGGCGGGTCGGGGACGCTCGAAGTCATCAAGACGGCACTCGGCAAGGCCGGGATCCGCATCCCGGAGCTGAACGTGGTGATGCGCCTCGGCTCGACCGAGGGGATCAAGGCGTTCGTGCGCAACAGCGACGCCATGGCCATCCTGTCGGTGATTTCGGTCGTGGACGAGCTGCGCAGCGGTACGCTGCGTATCGTCGATGTCGACTCCCTGTCGCTCACGCGCGACTTCGTGTTCGTGCATCCCGAGGCCGAACCTGCCCGGCTTGTCCGGCAGTTCGTCGATTTCGCCCGGGCCGACCGCTGACCCGGCGGGCATCCCGTATCCCGTTCCCGCATCCCGTTTTTGTTCCTGTTCCCGTTTTTGTTCCCATATTCCGCTTCCGTTTCCGGGCACCGCTGCACGGCTGGGGCTTTCATTATAACTTTATGTTATGCAGGATAACCGGTTCTTGTTCCATATCCCGCCAAAAGATGCGATCTTTGCCGGCGAAACAAAGGAAAAGTTATAACGGCTCCTTAAAAAACACGAAGGATATGTTGAAAAAAGGTAACAGGGCGAATACCCTGCACGGGATTCTGCTGATCGTCCTGTTCTCGTTCGCAGCATTCTATATCGCCGGGTTCCCCCTCGTAAAGAAACTTTCGTTCAGCCCGCTGATCGTCGGTATCGTGCTGGGCATGCTCTATGCCAACAGCCTGCGCAACAAGCTGCCCGAAACGTGGGTGCCCGGCATCAGGTTCTGTACCAAGCAGGTGCTGCGCTGGGGCATTATCCTCTACGGGTTCCGCCTGACGCTCTCCGAGGTGGCGGCTGTCGGCATCCCGGCCGTCGCGGTCGACCTGGTCGTCGTGACGGTCACGATCCTGGGCGGCGTCCTGCTGGGACGCCTGCTGAAGATCGACCGCGACACGGCGCTGATGACCTCGACGGGCAGTGCCATCTGCGGCGCGGCGGCCGTGCTGGGTGCCGAGCCGGTCGTGAAATGCGAGGGGTACAAGACCGCCATCGCCGTCTCCACGGTCGTGATTTTCGGCACCCTCTCGATGTTCCTCTACCCCCTGATGTACCGCACGGGGATGCTCGACGCCCTGACGGACACGGGCGTGGCCGTCTATACGGGCAGCACGCTCCACGAAGTGGCCCATGTGGCGGGGGCGGGCAATGCGATGGATCCGACCGACGACCTGGGTATCGCCGGGACGGCGACCATCACCAAGATGATCCGCGTGATGATGCTTGCGCCCGTGCTGGTTATCCTGGGGTTCGTGCTGGCGGGCCGCCGGAAAACCGCCGGAGGGCGCAAGGAGAAGAGCAAAATTACCATTCCGTGGTTCGCCTTCGGCTTCATCGCGGTCATCGGCCTCAATTCGCTGCTGCAATACCTGACCGGGGCGGAGAGTGTCCGCGACATCCCGTTGAACGGCGCCATCGAATATGTCGATACGTTCATGCTGACGATGGCCATGACGGCGCTGGGTACGGAAACGAGCATCGACAAGTTCAGGCAGGCCGGGGCGAAGCCCTTCGTGCTGGCGGGCCTGCTGTATGTCTGGCTGGTCGTGGGCGGTTATTTCGTGACCAAATACCTGGTCGGGGTCTTATAGCGGCATCCGCTGTACCCGCTGTTTTTCACCTGCCGTTTTCCACCGCTGTTTCTCTCTGCTATTTCCCACCGCCGTTTCTCACCGCTGCTTTTTACCGCTGCTTTTCACCGCCCGTTCCCGCCTGCCGCCGCAGGGCGGCGGTGTGCGGGCGATGCCCGTTCAGGGCAGTTTCGGCAGCGCAGGGGCTTCGTGCTCCGAATAGCGGAGGACTGCCTCCCGAACGAAGTCCGCAAAACTGCGGGCTTCTTCGTAGGTGATGGCGCCGGGATAACTCATCAGCACCAGCCGGTGGGGCGTGAAGGGCTTGCGGAACGACGGGTGGATGTACCGGTAGGGGTTGGCGACGAACCCCAGCCGCTCGTAGAAATGCCGGCGGCGGATCGAAATGTCGTCTTCGGGCGGGTCGATTTCGAGGATGACGCGCCCGACCTTCCGGCAGAAGGCCGAGAGTGCCGCGGAGCCCATGTTTTGTCCTCGCAGGGCGGGCGAGACGGCCAGGTGCTCGACATAACGGTAGCCGTCGGCACCCCAGTGGAAGAGGATGCCGATGAACTCCCCGCCGCGCCAGATGCCGTCGGCTTCGAAATTCGGGTCGCCGAAAGCCCGGTCGTAGGCCTCCTCGCTCCAGCGTTCGTTGTAGGGGAACGACTTTTCGTAAAGCTCCCAGGCCTCGGCCCAGCCTTTGTCAGCGCGGGATTTGAAAGATATGAATTGCAGTGGTCGTGTCATAGTCCGTTTTGTTTTGCGCAAAAATACTGCAAATTCCCCGCATTACCAACCCGGATAGGCCGGTCATGGCGCTCCGGGCAAAAGATAAAAGGGACTTCCCTGTTGCGTGGGAGTCCCTTTTACTGCCTTGCGGCGTGAACTTTTTATTACTCCGTTTTCCCTCCGGTAATATCCTCGGGGATGCCGTCGCAGCGTTCGTAGACCGAAATGTCCGAGCGGTCGTCCTTGGCTGTCCATATCATTTGTGTCTTCGAAAAGTCGGTCACGATGTAGCGGTGCTGCCAGTCGCCGGCACTGTAATCGTAGTTGCCGTAGATGATGGCGCCCAGTTCCTCGTCGGTTTCGATGGCGAAGCGTCCCGTGAGCTTGCGGGCGCCGAAGCTGTCTAAGTTCTGGTACATGACGTACTTCTGGTCTTTGCGGATGAACTCGATGTATACGTAGCTGCCCTGGGCGAGGGGCGCGCCGTTCCATTGGGCGAGCTGCCACGTGCCGGCGAGGTTGTTGGGCGTGACATCCAGGGGGGCTACATACGACTTGTCGTCATCGCAGGCGCAGAAGGCCGTCACGATAAGTGCAAGGAGCGTAAATCTAAAAATTGTTTTCATATGACTCGTTTTTGTCTGTTTCTTACTCTGTTTCTTCGAACCGGATCTGCAGCGTGCGCCCGCTCGGCGGGACATCGGGCCCTTCGAGGATCAGGGGCAGCTGGGCCGGCGGCCTGTGCGTTGCCTGCGCGGGGTCGAACCCGATGACCAGGTCGCCTTTGGCGCCCGGGGCGAGGGTTGCGGGCTCGCACCTGAGGGTGATTCCCCGCGGGAGCAGGTGATCGTCGCAGCGTGGCCGCATGGCTTTGCCGCCCGTGTTCAGGCATTCGATACGCTCGCTCTGCAACCCTTCCCGGGCGAACCGCACGGACTGCTGTTTGAGCCGCAGCGTCCCCATTGCATAGGGGTAGTCGCCGTCCGTGAGTTCCGAGGCTATGACCGTGCCCGTGAGGTGCAGGATGGCCGTCGGCATCTTGTCCGAGAGCTGCGTATAGACGAAGATCCGCCTGTCGAAGCTCCCCGGGTGTCCCTTCGGGTGGTAGGTGACCGTCACCGTGCCTTCGCCGCCCGTGCGGACGGGCTGCCGGCCGTAGGTGGCCGCGGCGCAGCCGCAGGTGGTCTGCACGCGGGTGATGATGAGCGGTGCCGTTCCTTCGTTATGCCATTTGAACGTGTAGCTCGGCGGCGTATCGTCCTCGCCGATATGCCCTGCGTCGATCTGCGTGCGCTCGAAGCGCATGGCTTGGGCCCCGTCGGCCGTGGAGGGGTGCGCCAGGCTGTCGAGTTTGGCACGGGGGACGATGCGGATCTGTCCGCAGAGCGGTGTGGCGGCGGTAATCGCCCACAACGCCCCGCAGCAGAAGAGCATACGTGCTATCGTCGTTCCGCAGCGCATCGTTCGTTAAAGCCAGCCGTTACCGTTTGCGGATTTACGCACCGTGATGTTGAAATTGTGCGTCTCGCCCTTGCTCGAAGTGATGCTTGCCCTGGTCGTACCGGCCTTCAGCCCCTTGACCGTCAGTTTCGCACCCTCCATCGACGCCGTGGCGACCGCCGTGTCGGCGATGCTGACCGTGTAGGTCAGCGTTTCGCCGCCGAGGAAGTAGTTGGCCGGGATGGCCTTCACCTCCTTGCCCAGCGAGATGTAGAGGTTCGGAAACGAAACCTGCTTGCCGTTGCCGGAGACCGCATTGAGCAGCCTGGCCGCATTGACCTGGCCCGTGCCCATCTGGTTGCGGTAGTTGGCCAGCGTCAGCTGCATGGGCTGGTTCAGGCCGACGTCGGCGACGTAGCGGTAGTAGTTTTTCAGGCCGGTCATGTAGGAGTCGATCGGCGTGGTAGTTTGGTAGAGCAGTGCCTTGAACTCGTCGGCCGTGAAGTGGCGGCGGAGCTGTGCGGCGTACGAGAGCCCGAGCGCGGCGACGCCCGAAACGTGGGGGCAGGCCATCGAGGTGCCTTCCATGTAACCGTAGCCCGTTTCGCTGATGTCGTAGGGCAGCGTGGAGAGCACGCAGCCGATCTCGCCGCGTTTGTGGTTGTCGTCGAAGTACTCGTAGTAGTAGTCCTGGTCGCCGCCCGGGGCTGCGATCGTCGTGCCGGGGCCGTAGTTGGTATAGGTTGCGGGCGTATAGTCGGCAGCCGTGGCCGATACCGAGATGCAGTCCTCGGCAGCGCCCGGGAACCCGGCCTGCGGGGCGCTCTCGTTGCCGCCTGCGAAGATGGCCAGGCCGCCTTCGATCGGGCCGTTGGGCGACCCGGCGTTATGCAGGAAGTAGTCGAGGGCGTCCTTTTCCAGCGGGGCGTTCGTCGCCCACTCCTCTTCGTCCTTGAAGCCCGGCGTCCCCCATTCGTAGCTGTTGGCGCTGCCCGAGACATAGCCCCAGCTGCACTGCAGGATGACGGCGCCGTTGTCGGCCGCGTATTTGATGGCCCGGACGGTCGCCAGCGAGTTGCTGACCGTGTTGCCCGAGAATATCTGGCAGCTCATGATCTTCACGCCCGGGATGTCGCCGTTGCCGCCGGCGATCGAGCTGATACCGATGCCGTTGTTGTTCTGCGCGGCGATTACGCCCGCTACGTGCGTGCCGTGCCCCGTGTCGTTGATGTCATCCCATGAGATGACGCCCGTCTCGAATACGAAATTGTAGCCGTAGACGTCGCCTTTGTAGCCGTTGCCGTCGTTGTCCTGCTTCGAGCGGTAAACCTCGCCTTCGTTGACCCACATGCTGTTCTTCAGGTCGGGGTGTTCGACCATGACGCCTTCGTCGAGCACGGCGACGATGATCGACTTGTCGCCCGTCGAGGATTTCCACGCCTCTTCGCACTGCACGTCGGCATCGACGATCGACTTGTCGCCGAACAGGTTGCCTCGGTTGATCAGGTGCCACTGCATCGGCAGCAGCTCGTCGTTGAAGGGATAGCCCGTATCCCCGGCGGCACGGGTCGCACGCTGCATGGCGGCGAGGGCCTCGCGGGTGAGGGGCATCGCCTTCTTGCCGGCGTTGTAGGCACGGCGGATCGTGCGGTTGAGGTTCACGTGCTGGACTTCGCCCAGGGCCGAAAGTTTCTCGGCGACCTCCTCGGCGGAGTAGTCGTCGCCGAAGCGTACGACGTACCACAGGTGCAGCTCCGATTCGCGGGTGCGCTCCTCGTTGCGGCCGTCTACGGGGAAGACGCGCTCGATCTGGTAGCCGCCCACGATATCGAGTACCTCGTCGACCGAAAGGATGCCCGAGCGGGTGGCGGGGCCGCCGCTGCGGGTCGCTGCGGCCGTCTTGTCGAGTATCTCGCTCACGTAAGGCGAAAATTTGACGAGTATCTCCCCCGACTTGTGCTCGGCGGGGGTGTCCGGGCCCGTGCCGGGCGTCGGGAGCTCCTCGTTGGTGCAGGCGGTAAATGCCAGGAATGCAATGGCAAAAATGCCGTATAAATAGTTTTTCATCGTCTTGATTATTTGGTCGTATCCTCGTCTTCGTCTTCCGCACCGGGGTCTTTCTTGTACCCCTCGTAGAATTTATAGTAGTAGTTCAGGTTGGCGGGTTCGTTGCCGAATCCGGCCGATGCGCCCGTCGCGTCCTTGCCTTCCTGCGTGAACACGAGCTGGAAGGGGGCCCACCAGTCGAGGGCCGGGTGGTAAAGCAGCCAGTCGGGCAGTTCGCCGGTCAGGCGGTTGAGGTTGATGGCGAAACGCTTGGTGTGCGGCATCACCTTCGGGGTTCCGATCAGGGCGCGGGGCAGCGTGTCGGCGTCGATGATGTCCTGTTCGGTGTATTTCTCCCAGTCGTCCATCTTGGGCAGCGGGCCCTGCAGGTAGTTGACCGAGAGTTGCAGCGTGTCGAGATCCCATTCGATCATGCGGCGCGGGAATCCTTCTTCATCGACGAGGCCGCCGTAGTTGGTTTCGACGGTGTTGCTCAGGTCATAGATATTCCTGCGCGTGTTGGCGCCCATGAGCAGCGTCCGCAGTTTCGGGAAGTTGGTCGGGTTGATCTCGTCGGGAATCTTCTGGAAGTTGTTGCTGCTCAGGTCGAGGAACTCGAGGTTCTTGAGCGCCGTGAAGTTCTTGTCCAGCGAAACCAGCCCGTAGGCGGCGATGGTGAGGCGCTTGAGCTGGGTGAGCTTGGTGATGTGCTCGCCGGTGGTGAGGTCTTTCAGGAAGGCGTTGACGTTGCTGTAGAAATTCAGCTCGTCGGCTGCCGTCAGGTACTGCACCTCGAAAGGCAGCTCCTCCTTGGTGTTGAACATGAAGAACCGGGCGTATTTCACGCGGCCGTTCTTCTCGGGCGTGTAACCGTCCATGCCCTCCTCCCAAAGGGTGACGTTGTCCCAGTTGTCCATGCGCTCGCCGTTTTCCCATGTGTTGTCCGCCGAAAGCGTGCGGGCAATGGCCAGCAGGGCGATCGAGTCGCCGCTGCGGGTGTTCTCCTCGATGGGTTCGGCGGCGCCCTGCGTGACGAGCAGGTTGTCCTGGCGGGCGAGTTCCACCTCGCGCTTGGGCTTGAACACCACGTCGGCGATACGCTCGTTGGGCTGGGAGTTGATGCTCCAGTTGAAGCGTACGGTCACCTCGCGCGGGCGGATGCCGCGGTCGAGTTCGACCTTATAGCTGTCGTATTTGAGCCAGCTTTCGGCCGAGGCGGGGACTTCGACGGCGAAGTCGACGTTGGTCTTGACCTTCACGTCGAAATGACGGGTGCCGAAGGCCGAGAAATTGGCTACGGAAACCTCTTTCTCCCCGAGCGTGATGGCGTAGTCGAAGCCCTGCTGGTCGATGGTGATCTCCTTCTTGTCCCAGGTGTTCTGCTCCTGGATGCGTATTACGCCGCGGCGGGGCGAGTCGGTCAGCGCCGAGTCGATGAGGATCCTGCACTCGGTGGTGCCGCGGCCGTTGGCCGGCGAGATGGAAATCCACGGTTCGTCGGTGGTGGCGACCCAATCCCCCGATGCCGATACTTTGATCTTATGGGTTCCTCCTGCGGCTTCGGCCTTGATGGCGTCGCTGTCGAGCCCGAACGCGACGTTCTTGTCGGCGTCGGAGCAACTGCATAATGCGATCGAGCAGAGGATGACCGGTATGTAATTCAGTATTTTCATTGTCGTTTCTCCTTAGGTGTTATTCGAGCATTTTGTCGCAGTTCAGGATGTTCTGGGTCTTGTCGTAGATCAGGTTGTAGACACCCTGCTGCCAATAGTAGCAGATGGCCGAGGCATCGAACGTGATGTTGGGATTGTCGCTGATGTCGAGGTGGTAGATCAGGTAGGAGATCGTGTCCTCGATCTTGCGCAGGTCGTTCGAACCGATGTAGAACCCGCGCAGGCCCGTGTGCTGGTAGAGCCCCGTGGGCCATTCGCGCAGGCATCGCTTGCCGTCGGCGTCGCGCTGGCCGCGGATGGCGTAGACGGTGAGCCCGGCGCAGTTGAGCGGCCCGAACGGGAACTTGTCGAACGAGTTGTACGAAATATCCAGCCCGTAAAGGTAGGGCAGCTGCTCGGCCGTGAAATCCTTGGACATGGCCTTCAACTTGTTGTAGGTCAGGTCGAGCGATACGAGCGCCGTCGAGTTCTTGCCGCTGAAGCTGCCCTCGGGGATTTCGTCGATCGAACAACCGCGCAGGATGATGTAGGAAACCAGCGAATTGGTCGTGCCGAGGCATTTGGGGAACTTCGTCAGTCCCGGGTTTGCTGCCAGGGTGAACGTCTCAACCCGCAGGCCCTTGTATTTGCCCTCCTCTTCGCCTTCGAAGCCGTCGATCTCGTTGTAGGAGAAATCCACCGATTTCATGGCGAATTTGGACTTGGCCGAGAAGATGTTGGGAACCTTCTTGAGCTTGTTGTAGGTCACCGAGAAGGTCTCCGTGTCGTCCGTACCGCAGAAGATGCCGTCGCTGTTGGTCGGGAGCGACGTGATGTTGTTGTGGTCGAGGTAGAGCTGCATGGGTGCGACCTCCTTGCCCAGCGGATGGAGCGTTTCGATCTGGTTGTTCGACAGGTCGAGCAGGCCGATCTTTTTGAGGTTGCTGAACGACTCGGGTATCTCCCTGAGGTTGTTGTTGGTCGCATAGAGTATCTGGAGCTTCTCCTTCGACGGGCCGTTGGCGATGGCGTCGAGCCCCTTGTACAGCTCTTCGGCCGGCCACTGGGCATTGTTGGAGATGTTGACCGAAACGAGTTCGGGCATCTGCGCGATCTCCACCGGGAAGCGGGTCATCTTCGGGCAGTTGTAGATCTCCAGGTCGGTCAGCGACTTGAGGTTGGCCACTTCGGCGGGTATCTCCTCCAGTTCGCCGTTGGCGATGTTGAGGTACTCGAGCTTTTCGAGTTTGCCGATGGCCGGGTCGATCGACTTGAGCCCGTTGGTGAGCTTGCCGTGAACGACGTCGTAGGGACGGATATTGTTCTGGAGGCCGGTTTTGCGGTCGATGATCTGATCCTCGGTGAAATTCTTGTAGAGCGACGTGGCCGGGATCGAGATGCCGTGCTCGGCCAGGGCCCGGGCGATCGGCTCGGACGTCTGGGTCGGGATATGGATCAGCGAGAGGAACTCCTTGTGGCGCTCCATGCGGGTGCGGTTGCGCTCGGAGAGACTCTTGTCGTGTGCCAGCGAGGGGTCGTATTCGAGCAGGTTGCCGTCGTTGTGCGTGCCCAGATACAGCTCGACGAGCTCCGAGAGCTGGCCGATGGCTGCCGGCAGGTGCCCGCGGAAGCCGAACTCGCCGATCGAGATCTTCGCCACGCGGCCGTTGGAATGCACCTCCACGCCCGGCTGGTTGCCCCACAGGTCGGGATCCTTATTGAAATCCCAGTTGGCGCCGGTGGCATAGTTCTCGCCCCTGTAAGACCAGTGCTCCCCGTCGAGCGCCTTCCAGATTTCGTAAAGCGCGTAGTAGTCGCGGATGTACTCGTCGGCCTCGTAGAGCGTGACGCCGACCTTGGCCTCGGTGGTCTTGTTATCCTCGATGGTGAAATCCAGGTTCTTGGGGCGCTTGTTGGTCTCCAGCAGGACTTTATTCTTGTCGTAGGCCTGGTATCTCTCCAGGCTGTAATCGCCCGCCTTGAGCGAGAGCAGCGTGTCGCATTCGAGCGAGGAGGTCTGGTAGCCGTCCTCGATGTCCTCGGGGGCCCCGTCCTCGCGGTCGTCCTTGAAGTGGATCGAGAATTTCGCGGGGAGTTTTTCGAACGTGGTGAGCTCGTTGGTCGTCTTATGTTTTACGGTCAGGTCGAGGAACGCGATCTCGTCGAAAGTGTACTGCCGTTCGGCGGCACGCGTCACCACGGGCGTCTCGGTGAAGTCCGACAAGTCCTTGGAAATCGAGAAACGTACCGTGCCGCGCGGCTCCACGTCGACCGTCAGGTCGTGCGATACGAG
>ENA-OZHP01000598-OZHP01000598.1-human-gut-metagenome-genome-assembly--contig:-NODE-598-length-15153-cov-8.326401_pt1 | contig 15153 bp, 15 predicted proteins | sample MGYA00244046_ERZ653686 | MGnify/ENA primary metagenome ERZ653686 (study PRJEB26926, sample SAMN06165313) | human gut metagenome | biome: ENVO:00009003; feature: ENVO:2100002; material: ENVO:00002003... | reverse complement strand
AGATACTTCCGCCCCTCGGCGAAGTCATACACGGTCTCTCCGGCCCGGAAGCGCTCCTCCCGCACCCCGAAGCACACCCGCATCTGCTCCTGCTCCTCCAGGGTGATCCCCTCAAGAATCGGCGTTCTGACAGCTTCCATAGCGCAGCCTCTTTCCTTCCGCCATCAGGCGGTCTCTTTTCTTTCCGATGACGACGTACACGATGATATCGCCCAAAGCCCCCACAAACAGGCCCGCCAGAACGTCAATAAAGGCGTGCTGCTTGACAAACAGCGTGGCGGCGATGATGACGATGCCCAGGGCCAGGGACCCCGCGCGCCAGCCCCACTTCCGCAGGCCCGGCGTGTGCCACACGGCGGACACCGCCGCGATGACCCCCAGCACATGGACGCTGGGGAACACGTTGGTGTTGGTGTCCAGGGCATAGGTGTTCTGCAGCAGCCAGGCGGCGATGTTGTGGTGCTCCATTACCGCCGGGCGCAGGTCCTGGCCGTTGGGCACCAGGGCACAGAACACCGTGGCGGTGGTGAAGGTGATCATAATGGTCCACATATACCGCCGGAAGCCCTCGCCGTCCTTGACGATCAGGTACAGGCCGATGGCCACCAGCAGGAAGGCCCAGGCGTCATAGGGGAAAATGAACCACTCGCAGAAGGGAATATAGTCGTCGATGGCCGTCTGGGTGGCCCAATAGTTGTCGGTGATGAGATGCTCGATGATGAAAAACATGGTCAGGTACACCGGCAGATACAGTCCCCACCACATATGCGGGTGTTCCTTGATGAATTTCTTAACGGTTTCCATGGTATTCCTCCGAAAGTGATAGTGCAATAGATGATACCATAATGCGCGGAAAAAGAAAAGGGGAAAGTGATATATGTCACAGTTTTTTTACAATTGGAAACGGTTGCGGCGGCGGGGCTTTTCCGGTATAATAGGGGACAAGATCATAAATTTGGAGGAGCATCCATGACCGTACTGAACAAAGAGATGAAGGAAAACAACCGGGTGGAGCTGACCATCCGGGTGGAGCGGCAGGAGTGGCAGAAGGCCCTGGACGACGCCTACCAGGCCAACCGGGACCTGTACCCCGTGGACGGCTGCGCCCCGGGCAAGGCCACCCGCCGGGCTCTGGAGCAGGCCTACGCCCCGGACGTGTTCTATCAGGAGGCGGTGAACGAGACCTTCCCCCGGGCCCTGGTGGAGGCCTTCGGCCAGGAGGAGATCCTGGTGGCCGGGGCGCCGGAGCTGCGCATCGTGGACATCGGGCCGGAGGGCTTCACCTTCGCCGCCCTGGCGGAGCTGTATCCGGAGGTAAAGCTGGGCAAGTACAAGGGTCTGGCCGCCCCCATGCCCCAGGCGGAGCTGTCCAACGATGATGTGGACAAGGCCGAAAGCGAGTGGCTTCAGGCCCACCTGGTGGAGGAGGAGCGGGACCGGGCCGCCATGGGCGACGAGGTGACCCTGGACTTCGACGGCTCCGTGGACGGCGTGCCCTTCGACGGCGGCAAGGCCGAGAACTATCCCCTGCTGCTGGGCAGCGGCATGTTCATCGACGGCTTCGAGGAGCAGGTGGCGGGGATCCGCCCGGAGGAGGAGCGGGAGATCCATGTGACCTTCCCCCAGCAGTACACACCGGAGCTGGCGGGAAAGGCGGCGGTGTTCCGGGTGAAGGCCCACCGCATCGTCCGCCGCAGTATGCCGGAGCTGAACGACGAATTTGCCCGGGCTCAGGGCTTTTCCGATGCGGCGGCCCTGCGCCAGGCCATCATGTCCGCCGCCCTCCAGCGCAAGGAGGCCCAGGCCCGGGACGCCTACGCCGACGCCCTGGTGCGCCAGGTGCTGGACGGCATGGAGGTCCGGGTCCCGGATTCCATGGTAGAAAGCCAGCTGACGGGTCTGCTCCAGGAGCTGGAAAACCGCCTGATGAGCCAGGGAGCCTCCCTGTCCGACTATCTGCAGATGGCCGGCATGACGGAGGAGGACCTTCGGGCCCACGCCCGGGAGAACGCCCTGGAGTCCGCCCGGTATGAGCTGGCCATGACGGAGATCGCCCGGCTGGAGCACATCCGCGTCACGGATGAGGACGTGGAGCGCCGGTATCAGGAGATGTCCCGGCAGTTCGGCGTGCCGGTTGAGCACATCCGCCAGCAGCTGCCCCCCATGCAGCTGAGCCACGACCTGAAGCTGGCCTATGCCCGGGCCGTGGTGGTGGACAGCGGCGTCCGGCTGTAAAAACGAAGCGTTCTTCGCATAACACGGCACCCCCGTTGCGTCTGCGCCGGGGGTGCCGGCTTATCAAAAAGCCTCGCAGAGTTTGCCGCCCGCAGACGGCAAATAAAGTGCAATCATTTTCGTCCGGGGCGTGTACCTGGACGAAAATACTTCTCAGGCTGCAAGTGTGAAATTTGTTCGCCTTCAGCGAACAAATTATGCGCGCGGCAGACTGCAAGCCTTCTGTCCCAAAAGGGCAAAGCCCTTTTGGGACAGTTGCACCCCCGGGGCGATGCCCCGGGGGTGCTCTGCGTCTGTGAGAGGGCCTTTGCGGAATTTTTTACTTGGCCAGCAGCACGCCCATGGCCAGGGAGGCATACTTGGACGCCGGGTCGCTGGCCCGGGAGGGCAGGATGATGGGGGCGGCGGCTCCCATAACGATGCCGGCGTTGGAGGAGTGCATCAGATAGTTCAGGGTCTTGGAGAAGGTGTTGGCCACCTCGATGGACGGGGCCAGGATGATGTCGGCATGGCCGGGCACCGGGGAGTCGATGCCCTTTTTCCTGGCAGCCTCGGCGGAGAGGATGTTGTCCATGGCCAGGGGGCCCTCCACCACGGCCCCGGGGAAGGCGCCCCGGTCCGCCATCTTGCACAGGCAGGCGGCGTCCACGGTGGCCTGCATCTTGGGGTTCACCGTTTCCACGGCGGCCAGGCAGGCGGCCTTGGGGGTCTCGATGCCCAGGGCCCGGGCTACGTCGATGGCGTTGCGGAGGATATCCGCCTTTTCCGTCAGGGTGGGGGCGATGTTCAGGCCGCCGTCGGTGCTGATGAGCAGCCGGTCCAGGCCGGGGATCTGCAGAACGATCAGGTGGCTGGCCAGGCGGCCGATGTTCAGGCCCCGGGTCCGGTCCAGGGCATGCTTGAGCAGGGTGCCGGTGGACACAGTGCCCTTCATGAGGATCTGGTTTTCGCCGCTGCGGATGGACTCAATGGCGGCGTCGATGGCCTGGGCCGTATCCCGGACGTCCGTCAGCTTCACCGCTCCGGCGTCCAACTGCACCTGCTCCAGCAGGGGCAGCATGCGCTCCACGTCGCCGAAAAGGTGGGGAGCGGCCAGGCCGGAGGCCAGGGCGTCCTTCACGGCCAGCAGGGTGTTCTTGTCATAGGGGGCGGCCACGGCGATGCCCTTGCGGCCGTGGGCCAGGGCTGCCTGCAGCAGCTGGTCAAAATTGCGGATCTGTTCCATAGCGGGAGGTTCCTTTCTTAGAGGTTCCTTTCTTATATGTAATGATGTAATCAGTTATATTCCTTGGGCTGGAGCTCGCCGGTGAGGACGGCGTTGAGGTAATAGGCCAGGCTGTCCATCTCCTCCTCGCCGGGCTTGCAGATCACCCGGCCCAGATAGGAGATGCGGGAGAGCAGCAGCTGCCGGAAGGCCTGGGAATAGATGACGCCGCCGGTGAGGACGATGGCGTCCACCTGGCCGCTGAGCACGGCCTGCTCCAGGCAGCGGGCAATGACCCCGGCGCGGTAGTCCGCCTGGTCCAGCACGTTGGCGAAGGGCTGCAGCTCCTGGGCCGGGTGAGAGATGGTTTCGGAGAATTTTCTTTCAGAACCGCAATAGACCGCCACCTTGGTGGAGGTGGAGCCGGGGTTCACGATCAGCAGTTTTTTCATGGAATCATCCTTTCTTCCGGAGAAATCGGGGCTTCCCCGTGCTTTCAAAGGGGAGTATAACACACCCGTCCGGAAAAGAAAAGAGAAATTTATAAAATTTTTCTAATTACCATCTTGCAATTAGAAGAAAAATATAATACAATAGGCCTGCAAACCAAAGCTGCGTTTTGCAGGATACATATTACAACAACGATTATCCTTTGAGAAAGTGAGAGACTCAGCCATGAAACAAGTCATGCTGGGCAATGAGGCCATCGCCCGCGGCGCATACGAAGCGGGCTGTTCGGTGGCCTCGGCCTATCCCGGAACCCCCAGCACCGAGATTTTACAGAACCTTTCCAAGTATAAAGAGGTATATTCCGAGTGGTCCGTCAACGAGAAGGTGGCGGCAGAGGTGGCCATCGGCGCGTCCATGGCCGGCGCCCGGGCTATGGCGGCCATGAAGCACTTCGGCATGAACGTGGCCTCCGACGCGGTGTTCCCCTCCGTGTATATTGGGGCCACCGGCGGCCTGGTGTATGTCTGCGCCGACGCCCCCGGCATGAACAGCTCCGGCACCGAGCCCGACAGCCGTCATTTCGCCCCCCACATGAAGATGCCCATGCTGGAGCCTGCCGACATCCAGGAGTGCAAGGACTTCACCAAGCGGGCCTTTGAGCTGTCCGAGCAGTTCGACACCCCCTTCATGCTGCGCACCACCGTCCGGGTAAACCACGGCAGCAGCATCGTCACCCTGGAGGACCGGGTGGAGGTTCCCGTGAAGCACTATGAGCGGGACATCATGAAAAACACCAACATCCCCGCCCTGGCCCGGAACAAGCACAAGACCGTGGAGGAGCGGCTGGTGCGGCTGCAAGGTGTGCATCAACAAGACCGCCTGCCCCGCCCTGACGGTGGGTGAAAACGGCGTGTCCATTTCCACCGAGGACTGCAACGGGTGCACCATCTGCCAGCAGATCTGCCCCTTCGGCGCCATTGAGAAGGAGGGCAAGTGATATGTCCAACACGAGATCCATCGCCATTGTGGGCGTGGGCGGTCAGGGCACCGTTCTGACCTCTGATATCCTCATCGAGGGCCTGGTGGACCTGGGCTTCGACGTGAAAAAAACCGAGCAGCACGACCTGTCCCAGCGGGGCGGCAGCGTCAACTGCATGGTCAAGTATGGCGACGCCGTGTACGCCCCCATCATCGCCGACGGCGAGGCCGACGTAGTGGTGGCCTTTGAGAAAATCGAGGCCCTGCGCTGGCTGAAGCTGCTGAAGGCCGGCGGCACCCTGATCGTCAACGACAACGAGATCCTGCCCATCCCCGTGAAGATGGGGAAGGCCTCCTATCCCCACGATGCCATCGAGCAGCTGCAGCAGACGGTGGAGCATGTGTGCCCCGTCCGGGCCACGGAGCTGGCCCAGCAGCTGGGCACCATCCGCGTGGCCAGCATCATCCTGCTGGGGGCCCTGGTGAAGAAGCTGGGCCTGGAGCAGTATGACTGGACGGCCCTGATCCGCAGGAAGGTGCCGGCCAAATTTCTGGAGGCCAACCTGAAGGCCTATCAGGTGGGTCTGCAGAGCGTCTGACCTTATCCCGCGCCGGGGAGACGCCTTTCCACTCCCCGGCGCTTTCTCTCCTTATACCGCACATTTTCTTCCTCATTTTCCCCATACCATGCAAATGCGCACCCGGCCCTCCACGCCGGGTGCGCATTTGCGCGGCGAAATTTTACACGGGGAAATATTGGAATTTTCATCCGGATATGGTATAATACTTGTAAGAATTTTTCAAAGAGAAGGGGACCCCTCCATGGATATGGTAAACAGACTGATTCAGATCGCCAAGGGCATTTCGCTGTCGCTGGGCGAAACCTGCGAGGCCGTGGTACATGACGGCGACCACCGCATCGCCTATATCGCCAACGGGCACATCTCCGGCCGGGAACAGGGCCAGCAGATGGAGGAGAGCGTGTTCAAATATTTCGAGGACGAGACCCGGGCCAACAACGGCACGGTGGTGCGCCTGACCCGGAAGAACAACGGTGAGCTGCATAAGTCCACCACCATGATGTTCTTTGACGAAACCGGGGCGTATGAGGCCATGCTGTGCTTCACGGTGAACCTGACGGCTCTGGACCAGGCCAAGAAGATGCTGGACTCGCTGATGAACGTGATGCCCTTCGAATCGCCGGAGGCCATGGGCTCCGACCTGACCATCGCCGACTATTCCAAGCTGGTCATCGCCGACATCATCAAAACCGTGGGCAAGCCCTCGGCCCTGGGCTCCAAAGAGGTCAAGCTGCGGATCCTGCGCAAGCTGGAGGAGAAGGGCGTGTTCCAGCTGAAGGACTCGGTGCCCCAGGTCTGCGAGCTGCTGGACATTTCACAGGCCACCCTGTACAACTATCTGCGGGAGATCCGCACTCAGGGCAGCGGATTCCTTCCACTCTCCCAGAAATAAGAAAAATTTTACAACAAGTACACCGATCAAGTAGGGAGTCTGCACAATGGCACAGCCCACTAAGGCGATAATTTCAAACGAACAGAAAAGTGGCATTCGCAAAGGCAGCAACAGGGCTTCAACCGGCAAGGTTGGAGCCTTGTTGCTATCCGCATATATAGTATAATCGCATCTTTGCGTTTTTGCAACTGCCGGAGTATAATGGAAGCGTCAGGAGGTGCCGGACAATGAAAGAACAGAAGTATCATATCTATCTGACCGAGCAGGAACGGTCGGAGGTTATCAAATCCCTCATAGACCTGAAAAATGCGCTTATCCGTCAAGGCAAATACACGGATGCCGTTGACGATTTGCTGGTGAAGCTGACCGGCGCAAAGCGAAAAAAGCTGAAGGTCGTATACATCTGAATAGAGTTCGAGCCGCTTATTCCCAATCGGAGTAAGCGGCTCTTTTCATTTCAGGTGGAGCTTTCCGTCAAAGAGCTTTCCTTGAAACGGCGGTTGTTTTCCAATAGCTCATCAAATGCTGCTGGAGGCTCAGCAGCACCACTTCTCCGCCTTTGTGGTGAAGGACCACTACTGCCCCACCATGCTGTCGGCCTATATCGCCGAAAAGTATGTGGGCGATGGCAGCTGCCGGGTGTTCGGCGGCATCGCCCTGAACAACTCCGTGGGCGGCATCAATCTGAAGGCGGTGGACGCCGCCGTGGCCATGGGCGCAAAGCTGGTGTGGATGCCCACGGTGTCCGCCCTGCGGCACAAGATCATGCACTCCGGCAAGGGCGTGGCTTTCCCCGCCAGCAAGGGCATGAGCGTGGCGGAAAAGCCCATCATGTACTTGCAGGAGGACGGCAGCCTGCAGCCCCAGGTGCTGGAGGTGCTGGACTATCTGGCGGCTCATCCCGACGTGATCCTGGCCACCGGCCACGGCAGCCGGGACGAGATCGACGCGCTGATCATCGGCCCTATGGACATCAGCCAGTCTCTGGGACACCCCGGAGATCCGGCCCATCCGGAGGTCCAGCAGGTGGTGCGGCAGGTCATTGATACCTGCAACGCAAACGAAAAGCCCTTCGGTATCTTCGTGGGCACCACGGAGGCCGCCCGGAAATACCGGGACCTGGGCGCGTCCTATATTGCCATCGCCTCTGACCTGGCGTTTATGGCCAAGGGCTATCACCAGATGGTGGACGAGCTGAAGAAATAAGCTATAAAAAGGGCGGCGCTGCACAGCAGCGCCGCCCTTTATGTAAGGCGTAGATTTACTTGTTGCTCAGGTACTCGTCGATGGACTTGGCGCCCAGCTTGCCTGCGCCCATGGCCAGGATCACGGTGGCCGCACCGGTAACGGCGTCGCCGCCGGCGTACACGCCCTGGCGGGAGGTGAGGCCGTCCTCGTTGACGATGATGCCGCCCTTCTTGTTGACCTCCAGGCCCTTGGTGGTGGACTTGATCAGGGGGTTGGGGGTGGTACCCAGGGACATGATCACGGCGTCCACGGGAAGCTCGAACTCGCTGCCCTTCTTCTCCACGGGGCGGCGGCGGCCGGAAGCGTCCGGCTCGCCCAGCTCCATCTCGATGCAGGTCATGGACTTGACGCAGTCCTGCTCATCGCCGTTGATCTGGACGGGGTTGTTCAGGGTCTTGAAGATGACGCCCTCCTCGATGGCGTGCTCCACCTCCTCATGACGGGCAGGCAGCTCCTCCATGCCGCGGCGATAGACCACGTACACGTCGGCGCCCAGGCGCTTGGAGCAGCGGGCGGCGTCCATAGCCACGTTGCCGCCGCCCACCACGGCCACCTTCTTGCCCTTCAGGTCCATGATGGGGGTGTCGGAATCCGGGCGATAGGCCTTCATCAGGTTGATGCGGGTCAGGAACTCGTTGGCGGAGTAAACGCCCTTCAGGTTCTCGCCGGGGATGTGCATGAACATGGGCAGGCCCGCGCCGGAGCCCACGAACACGGCCTCGAAGCCGTTCTCCTCCATCAGCTCGTCGATGGTGATGGTGCGGCCCACCACGGTGTTGGTCTCCACCTTCACGCCCATGGCCTTCAGGCCGTCCACTTCCTTCTGGACGATGCTCTTGGGCAGACGGAACTCGGGGATGCCGTAAACCAGCACGCCGCCGGCCAGGTGCAGAGCCTCGAACACGGTGACCTCATACCCCTTCTTGGCCAGGTCGCCGGCGCAGGTCAGGCCCGCAGGGCCGGAACCCACCACCGCCACCTTGTGGCCGTTGGGCTGGGGCTTTTCGGGGGCCTCGGTGCTGTGAGCGTTGTGCCAGTCGGCCACAAAGCGCTCCAGACGGCCGATGCCCACGGGGTCGCCCTTCTTGCCCCGGACGCAGTGCATCTCGCACTGGCTCTCCTGGGGGCAGACGCGGCCGCACACGGCGGGCAGGGAGCTGGTCTGGTGGATGACCTGATAAGCGCCCTCGTAATCCCGCTCCACGATTTTGGCGATGAACTCGGGAATGCGGACGTTCACGGGACAGCCGTCCACGCAGGGGTGATTCTTGCAGTGGAGGCAGCGGGCGGCCTCGTCCAGGGCCTGCTCCTCGGTGTAGCCCAGGGCCACCTCCAGAAAGTTCTTATTCCGGACGTTAGGGTCCTGAGAGGGCATCTCGTTCTTATCCAGACGCATATTGATCTTGGCAGCCATGTTACTTTACCTCCTGCTTGAACAGATTGCAGACTTCCTCGTGCTTGCGCACCTCGAAATCGTGATACATCTGGTTGCGCTTGACAGCCAGATCCCAGTCCACCTGCTGGCCATCGAAGTCGGGGCCGTCCACGCAGGCAAACTTGGTCTCGCCGCCAACGGTCAGGCGGCAGCCGCCGCACATGCCGGTGCCGTCGATCATGATGGGGTTCATGGACACGGTGGTGGGCACGCCGTAGGGGGCGGTGGTCTTACAGACGAACTTCATCATCACCATAGGGCCGATGGCGAAGATCTCGTCATACTGGTTGCCGGCGTCCAGCAGCTGCTTCAGGGCCTCGGTGACCAGGCCCTTCTGGCCATAGGAGCCGTCGTCTGTGCAGACCTTCAGCACGGAGGAAACGGCCTTGAACTTGTCCTCGAGAATGACCACGTCCTTGTTCTTGAAGCCCACCACAGCGTGGACCTCTGCGCCGCAGTCATGGAACTTCTTCAGAACGGGATACGCGATGGCGCAGCCCACGCCGCCGCCGACGACGCAGACCTTCTTCTTGCCCTCGGTTTCGGTGGGCTTGCCCAGGGGGCCAACGAAGTCGTGGAGATACTCGCCCTGCTGCTTGTGGCTGAGCTTTTCGGTGGTGGCGCCCACGGTCTGGACAATGATGGTAACGGTGCCCTTTTCACGGTCATAGTCGTGGATGGTGATGGGGATGCGCTCGCCGTTTTCATCCACCCGCAGGATGATGAACTGGCCGGGCTGTGCCTTTTTGGCAACCATAGGAGCCTCGATCTCATACAGGATCACGGTGGGTTTCAACGCTTCTTTGGTCACGATGCGATACATGGTCGTTCCTTCTTTCCTAATTCATAAGGGGTACAGCCGTACCCGGAGCATAGGGCGGACCCAGGCCCGCCCTATGTCGTGTGTGTTTATAATATCACAATGTACGGATTTCGTCAATCCGTAGTAAAAGATTATCAGGCAGCTTGCCAAAAGGGATTTTTGACAAGCTGCCTGACGGGTCAAAGGGGTGAGGAGAAGGCCCCCTCACCCCTTGGGTTTCGGAATGTCCGGGAAAGCAGATCAGAACCAGGCGGCCCAGGCCAGGAAGCCCAGGCAGGCCACCACGCCCACAAACAGGGTGACGATGACCAGGTAGCCCATGATGTCCCGGGCAGACAGCTTGGCGATACCCAGGGCAGGCAGGGCCCAGAAGGGCTGGATCATGTTGGTCCACTGGTCGCCCCAGGCGATGGCCATGGCGGTGCGGCCATTCTCGATGCCCATAGCCGCGCCGGCAGGCATCATGATGGGACCCTGAACGGCCCACTGGCCGCCGCCGGAGGGAACGAAGAAGTTCACCACACCGGCTGCCAGGAAGGACAACATGGGGAAGGTGACGTTGTTGGAGACGCTCACGAAGAACTCGGAGATGACACCCGCCAGAGACACGCCCTCGGCATTGGCGGCCACCATCATGCCCATGATACCGGCATAGAAGGGGAACTGCAGCAGCACACCGGCAGCGCCGCCGGCGGCATCAGAGATGGCGTCCACATAGCGGCGCAGGTCGCCGTGGAGCAGGATGCCCAGGAACAGGAAGATCATGTTCACGATGTTCAGGCCCAGGGTGAAGCCGTTCTGAACGAAGTAATAGACGATGTACACAAAGCCGCCCACCAGGGTGATGGCCCACAGAATCTTGGAGTGCTCCACCTTGTCGGCGGGAGTCTTGACCTCATAGGTGCGCTCGGCCTCGTCCTCCAACAGAGTGGGGTCGATGCAGACGGTGTGGTCCTTGTCGGGGTGCATGGCGTAGTTCACAAGGGGCATGACAAACAGAATGACGCCCACCATGATCAGGTTCATGGGGTGAAACACGGTGTCGGTGATGGGGGCCTGATACAGCACGCCGCCGAAGTCCTTACCGGCCACCAGGTCCAGGGGGATGGAGCCGGACAGGCCCGCGTGCCAGATGACGAAGCCCGAATAGGCGGAGGCAATCAGCAGGGGATAGTCCACGGTGGGGACCCGGCGCACCACTTCCTTGGCCAGCAGGGTGCCGGCGATCAGGCCGAAGCCCCAGTTCAGCCAGCAGCAGATGGTGGAGATGAAGGTGGTGACCACGATGGCCTGCATATTGTTGTGGCACAGACCGGCGGCGGCCCGCAGGGCCTTTTTGCAGGGCTTGGCGGCGGCCATGGCGGAGCCGAACACCAGCACCAGGGCCATCTGCATGGAGAAGCTCAGCAGACCCCAGAAGCCCTTGGAGTCGCCCCAGGCGTTGAGCACCTGCAGCGGGCCCATCTTTGTGGCGCACATGGAGCCGATGAAAACGATGATGCTCAGGATGATGGCAAACAGGAAGGCATCCGGCAGCCATCGGTTGACCACGCGAACGCAGCCGTTGGTGAATTTCTTGAACACAGACTCACTCTCCTTTAATATGTCCGGAGGAGGGGTCCCCTCCCCCGCTGTCCTGGCCGGGCCTCTGCGCGGGGCCGGGCTGTCTCTGCTTCTATTGTATAGGAGTGCGGTCCTGTTTACAATTAATGTTTCGCCGAAATTTTAACAATCTTTTTGGTAAAGTACAACAATTTTACATTTTTCAAGTGTTTTTGCCGTAAATATGGCGTTAAAAATACGTGCAACGTGTAAAGGCGCATTAACAAAGGGAGAGGGGGCGCGCCCCTCTCCCCTGTTTTTCAGAAAAAGTCTCGCACAGTTTGCCGCCCGCAGGCGGCAAATCAACGGATTCCCACGTCGCTTCGCTCCTCGGAATGACAGAAACGTGTTTTCGACAGCCCCTTGGTTTAGTGCAAATATTTTTTCAGGTACTGGCCGGTATAGGACGCCGGGCACGCCGCCACGGTTTCCGGGGTGCCGGCGCACACCAGCGTACCGCCGCCGGAGCCGCCCTCGGGCCCCAGGTCGATGAGCCAGTCGGCGGATTTGATCACATCCAGGTTGTGCTCGATGACCAGCACCGTGTTCCCGGCGTCTACCAGCCGCTGCAGCACCTCCAGCAGCTTTTTCACGTCGTCGGAGTGCAGGCCGGTGGTGGGCTCATCCAGGATATAGAAGGTGCGGCCCGTGGCCCGGCGGGACAGCTCCGTGGCCAGCTTCACCCGCTGGGCCTCGCCGCCGGACAGCGTGGTGGAGGACTGGCCCAGCTTCACATAGCCCAGGCCCACATCGCACAGGGTCCGCAGCTTTTCGGCGATCCTGGGCACCGGGGCGAAAAATTCCAGCGCCTCCTCCGCCGTCATGTCCAGCACGTCGGAGATGCTCCTGCCCTTGTATTTCACCTCCAGGGTTTCCCGGTTGTAGCGCTTGCCGTGGCACACCTCGCAGGGGACATATACGTCGGACAGGAAGTGCATCTCGATCTTCAGCATGCCGTCGCCGCAGCAGGCCTCGCAGCGGCCGCCCTTGGTGTTGAAGGAGAATCGTCCCGGGCCGTAGCCCCGGGCCTTGGCCTCCTGGGTGGCGGCGAACAGATTGCGGATCTCGTTGAACAGCCCCGTATAGGTGGCGGGGTTGGAGCGGGGGGTGCGGCCGATGGGGCTCTGGTCGATGCCCACCACCTTGTCCAGGAACTCCTCGCCCTCTATGGCGTCGTGCCGGCCGGGCCGGGCCTTCATGCGGTTCAGGTCTGCCCCCAGGCGCTTGAAGATGATCTCGTTGACCAGAGAGGATTTCCCGGACCCGGACACGCCGGTAACGCAGGTAAAGGTCCCCAGGGGGACGGATATGTCGATATGCCGCAGATTGTTTTCCGCCGCACCCCGGACGGTGAGAAATTCCCCGCTGCCGGGGCGGCGCTTTTCCGGCACGGGAATGGACCTTTTGCCGCTTAAATACTGGCCCGTCAGGCTGTTGGGATTGGCCATGACCTCCTCCGGCGTGCCGGCGGCCATGACCTGTCCGCCGTGGGCCCCGGCCCCGGGGCCGATGTCGATGAGGTAGTCGGCGGCGCGCATGGTGTCCTCGTCGTGCTCCACCACGATCAGGGTGTTGCCCAGGTCCCGCAGCCGCTTCAGGGTGGCCAGCAGCTTGTCATTGTCCCGCTGGTGCAGACCGATGGACGGCTCGTCCAGAATATACAGCACCCCCATAAGGCTGCTGCCGATCTGGGTGGCCAGGCGGATGCGCTGGCTCTCGCCGCCGGAGAGGGTGCCGCTGGACCGGGACAGGGTCAGGTAGCTGAGGCCCACGGACTGCAAAAAGCCCAGCCGGGCGCGGATCTCCTTGAGGATCTGGGCCGCGATGAGCTGCTGCGTCTCCGTCAGGGTCAGAGCGTTGAAAAATTCCAGCTCCCGGTCCACCGGCAGCTCTGTGGCCTCCATAATGGACAGGTCCCCTACCGTTACCGCCAGGGCCTCGGGCCGCAGACGGCGGCCCTTACACGCCGGGCAGGGGCACTGGGTCATGAACTCCTCCAGCTCCCGCTTGCTGGCGTCGGACTGGGTTTCCTGATACCGGCGCTCCAGGTTGTTGGCGATGCCCTCGAAGGGCTGGTACAGGGTGCCCCGGCCCCGGGGCTGGTCATAGTGCAGCTCCAGCTTTTCGCCCCGGGTGCCGTAGAAAATCACGTCCCGAACCTCCGGGGACAGCTGGCGCACCGGGGTTTGCAGGGAGAAGCGGTATTTTTTCGCCAGGGCCTCAAAATACATCCGGCTGATGCCGTCGGAGCGGATGGAGTTCCACCCCGGGGCCACGATGGCCCCGTCTAAGATGGACAGGCTGTCATCGGGGATGATCAGCGCCGGGTCCGCCTTCAGCTGCATCCCCAGGCCCGTGCAGGTGGGGCAGGCCCCGAAGGGGTTGTTGAAGGAAAACATCCGGGGCGTCAGCTCCTCGATGCTGATGCCGCAGTCGTCGCAGGCGTAATTCTGGGAAAAGGTCAGGTCCTGCCCTTCCCGCACCAGGTTCACCACGACGATGCCGCCGGACAGGTGGGAGGCGGTCTCCACGGAGTCCGTCAGCCGCTGGGCCCCGTCGGGGCGGACGATCAGACGGTCCACCACGATCTCGATGTTGTGCTTCTTGTTCTTTTCCAGGGGGATGTCCTCGGACAGGTCGTAGAGGTTTCCGTCGGCCCGGACCCGGACATAGCCGGAGCGGCGGGCGTCGTCCAGCACCTTGGCGTGCTCGCCCTTGCGGCCCCGGACCACCGGGGCCAGCACCTGGATGCGGGTGCCCTCCGGCAGGGCCATGATCTGGTCGATGATCTGGTCGATGGTCTGCTGCTTGATTTCCTTGCCGCATTTGGGGCAGTGGGGGGTGCCCACCCGGGCCCACAGCAGGCGCAGATAGTCGTAGATCTCCGTCACCGTGCCCACGGTGGAGCGGGGGTTTTTGCTGGTGGTCTTCTGGTCGATGGAGATGGCGGGGGACAGGCCGTCGATATAGTCCACGTCGGGCTTGTCCATCTGACCCAGGAACATCCGGGCATAGCTGGACAGACTCTCCACATACCGGCGCTGGCCCTCGGCATAGATGGTGTCGAAGGCCAGGGAGGATTTCCCGGACCCGGACAGCCCCGTCAGCACCACCAGCTTGTCCCGGGGGATGGTGACGTCGATGTTTTTCAGGTTATTCTCCCGGGCGCCTTTGATGAAAATATGATCCTGCATGGTGATTTGTCCTCATTCCACGATAATATCCGCCGTTTTGGCCCGCAGCAGGGACATCAGGGCCTGGGGGTCACACTGGACCTGGTGGCCGATCCTCCCCGCCGACACCATAATGGCGGGAAGGTCTGCCGCCGTGGCATGGAACACCGTGGGGAACTGCTTTTTCATGCCCACGGGACTGCACCCGCCGTGGACGTAGCCGGTCAGGGGCAGCAGCTCCTTCTGGGGCAGCATGGCCACGGACTTCTCCCCCACCGCCCTGGCGGCCTTTTTCAGGTCCAGATTCTCCGCCACCGGGATGTCGAACACATAGTAGCCCCCGCTGGATCCCCGGGTCACCAGAGTCTTAAAGACGCAGGCCGGGTCCTGGCCCAGAGCCTGGGCCACGGACACCCCGTCAATGGGGCCGTTGGGGTCATAGGTGTGGGGGGTATAGGGGATCTTTTTCTGCTCCAGCGTCCGCATGACGTTGGTTTTTTCTTCCTTCTTGGCCATTGTGTGCCTCCTTGTC
>ENA-OZHP01000593-OZHP01000593.1-human-gut-metagenome-genome-assembly--contig:-NODE-593-length-15219-cov-5.179504_pt1 | contig 15219 bp, 12 predicted proteins | sample MGYA00244046_ERZ653686 | MGnify/ENA primary metagenome ERZ653686 (study PRJEB26926, sample SAMN06165313) | human gut metagenome | biome: ENVO:00009003; feature: ENVO:2100002; material: ENVO:00002003... | reverse complement strand
TGCCGCACCTCGCTCGCCGTATCGGCACTTAGAATTATGCGGTATTGCCCTAAATTTTTGACTTTTCAGATACATCCTAGGTTGCCGTGCTTTCGCCCCGCCGCAAAACTCCTAACTACATCACGCGTTCCATTCTTTCGGAAGGTATGCGCGGGTATTGTGCAGCATGGTGTCAAACAGTTCTTTGCCCTGGTTCCAGTTCAGGGTCACCTGCGGGTCGTTCATAAAGGTGGTCAGGCCAAGGGTGCGGTCGCAGGTCAGGGCAGCGGTTAGGGTGTTCTCCTGATTGTAAACGTGGCGGGCTACCAGCGGCAGAATATTGGCGGGCAGCGGGCCGGCGTTCACGGACTGCACGCCCTGGCGGCTGAACAGCGCGTTCACTTCCACCACGGCATCCCACGGCAGGTTGGCAATGGCACCGTGGTTGGGAATGTTCACGTTGCTGACCAGGTCGCCCAGGCCGAGCAGGGCTTTCATCAGCAGGTGGCCTTCCTCGCCATCGGGCTTGATCTCGATCGGCTCTTCACCGGTGCGCAGGCGGCGGCTGCGGGCCAGGCGCTCCTGCAGCTCATTTTTGCGCCACGCAACGGTGGTCAGGCCAAACTTCCATTCGCGCACGGCTTCGGGGCTTTCCAGATAAGTCTTGCCCGGCATAAACTCTGCCAGATGGCGGTCGCCCGCGGCGGCAATGCAGCCATAGCGCAGGAACAAATCAAATTTAACGCGGTTGGCGCAGGCAAAGGAACTGTTCATCCAATTCGTGTCGCCGTACTCATAACCGGATTCATAGTGCTCTTCGGCAAATTTGCGGTAAATGGGGAAGAGGTCCATGCCTTTGTAAGTAGCCTTATCGAACCAAGTAAAGTGGTTGATGCCCTTGACGTTGACCTTGATATCCTGGCGGGCAACATCTTTCAGGCCCAGTTCCTCATCCAGAATGTGGGTCAGCAGCGTCTGGGTGCCGAACACCTCGTGGCAGCAGCCGAACGCCTTGATCTTGGGGAACACATGGTACAGGGTACGCACGCAGAGGGTCATCGGGTTGGTGTAGTTGATGACCCAGGCATTGGGACTGTAATCGCGGATCGCTTCAGCGATGGTAACATACATGGGGATGGTGCGCATGGCGCGCATGAAACCGCCCGCACCTACGGTATCGCCCACCGACTGATAGATGCCGTAAACTTCCGGCGCGTGGACGTCGCTTTCCATCTCGTCAAAGGTGCCGGGCAGGATGGAGATGACGACAAAATCCGCGCCGGTCAGGGCCTGCTGCAGCGTATCCGCCACAGTATACTTCCAGTGTGAAACCGCATCCGGGTGGGCAGAGATCTTGTTGCCGATGATCTCGTTGTGCTCGGCTGCTTCGTGGTCGATATCATACAGCGCCACGGTGCCTTCCATCTGGGCATCCGCGGCAAGGTCCATCATGAACCCCCACGCCCACCCACGGGAACCACCGCCGATGTAGGCAACTTTCAAGTCTTTTACGCGGTTGTCTTCATAATACATGGATTGAAACCTCCGTTTGTTTTGGTCCGTAACATTGATGCGTGCAAAACCGCAAAATTTGCTTTTTTTGCCGTATTTTTGCTATCAGTATACACCAAATAAAGGAAAATGTCACGAAAAAAGTGAAAAAAATTAAAGAAAAATGGGCAAAAAGTTGGGGCGTGGGGTGATTAGGAATTTGCAGTGAGAAATTAAATGAAAGTGATGGATCGCGCCGCAGTCCACCACAATTCCTATTTCAAAAAAGGCAGGGCCCGGTGTATCACGCACCGGACTCTGCCCTGTATTAAATTTCTAATTGCTCATTCCTAATTACTAATTGAATTCACGCTTTTTCAACCTTGACATCAGCGCAATCGCTCTCCGCGTTTCCATCCGCGTCCAGCGTGATATGTACAAAATGCTCCGGCTTATCGTAATCTTTCGTTTCGCCGTCATCAGTGTAATACTCATAGGCGGCACCATCGGGGGCATGGGCGAACAGGCGAAGATCCGCAAAATTCACGCTTGCCACATTTTGAATACTATCGCCGCCCTTGGCGATGGGCAGGATATGCCCCTTGCGCACAAAGAACACCACTTCGTCCAGCTCCACCGGGATGTAATGATGACCAGCGGGCAGAACGGTGGTTTCCATGCGGTCGTTCTCACTGCACTTTACCCGCACCTGCAGCATCTCTTCCGGCAGGTAGACATACCGGCCGCGGGCGTTCTGCTCATAGACGGGGGCAATCAGCAGGCTTTCACCGATCATTACCTCGTCCTCCACCTGGCGTGCAAAGGCGTCATTGGGGAAAGCAAAGGCCAGCGGCATACAGTACATACCGTCGCGCAGGGTAGCTTTCATGTACTCACTATAAATGTAAGGCAGCAGCAGGTAGCGCAGCTGCAGAATACCGGCAAAGGCAGCCTTGTTCTTAAGGCGGTAGGGCTCCTGTTTGCGGGTACCGGCGGCGGAGTGGTTGCGCAGCAGGGGAGAGAAGATGCCCACGCCGTACCAGCGCAGCACAAGGTCCTCGGTGGTGTTGCTGCCAAAACCGCCAATGTCGGGGCCTTCGTACAGGAAACCGCACATGTTCAGGGAGGGCATCATGTGCAGGCTGAGCAGAATGTGGCTCCACCAGGACTGGTTATCGCCGGTCCAGATACCGCCATACCGGTGCATACCGATGCAGGCCGAGCGGGAGTACATTAAAATGCGCTTATCCGGCTCCAGCTGCTCAAAGGATTCACCCGCAGCACGGGTCATGTTGTAGCCGAAGATATTATGCACTTTATCGTGCCGCATGCGGCCCTGTTTGGTGTTGTGATAGAACAGCTTGTAGTCATTTTCGTTGTTGGAAAGCCCGGCCACAAGATTCTTGAACGCAAAAAAGCTGGAAATATCCAGGTTCTGGGTGCGGTACTCGTCAATTTTGGCAAAGGTCTTTTTCAGCGTTTCTTCAGAGTAGAAGATGGCAGGCTCGTTCATATCGTTCCAGAACCCCTCAATGCCCTGGTTCAGCAGGAACTTGTACTTGCTGCCAAACCAGGCGCGGGCTTCGGGGTTGAGCATATCAGGGAAATGCACCCGGCCCGGCCACACACCGGCCACAAAGGGGGTGCCATCCTGATTGGTGCAGAAGTAACCGTTCTTCACGCCCTCTTCGTATACATCGTACCCGTCCTCAATTTTAACACCCGCATCAATGATGGGCACAAGGCGGATGCCCTGGGCTTTCATCTCGGCAGCAAAATCTGCAAAATGGGGAAGCGCTGCTCGTCCACCGTAAAGTCCTTGTAGCGCTCCATGTAGTCAATATCCAGCACCACGGCGTCCAGCGGCATGTTGTTAGTGCGGTAGTTGGCCACAACCTCGCGCACTTCGTCCTCGTTCATGTAGCTCCAGCGGCTCTGAGTGGCACCAAAGGCCCATTTGGGCGGGATGTAGCTGCGCCCTACCAGCTGGCGGAACTGGTGCACAATATCGGTCGGGCTTTCACCCTCAATGATGTAAAGATCGTAATTTTCTTCGGCCACTGTCACCCGCAGGGTGTCCAGATCGGTGTAGCCGCAGTCAAAGGTGACCTTGCCGGGATAGTCGATAAAAAAGCCAAAAGTGGCTTTGCCGGACACGATCATGAAGTTGTAAGCGCCGTACAGTGAGGATTTGTTTTCGGTATGGTTGGGGTCATCGCTGCATTTGCTCTCGTACACCCAGCCGCGCTTGTTGATGCCGCGGATGTTTTCACCCAGGCCATACAGGATATCCTGCGGGTCCATGGCATAAGAGAAGCCGTCCGGTTCCCTGGTGAGATATGGAATCGTTTCCATCGCGGGTACAAAAGAACCCACCACGCTTTCGGTATCAAATGGGTGGCCGTATTGCTTTTTGTAAATCAAGGCAGTTTCCTCCCGAATAAATTTGCTTTGGGGCTGATTTAACTATAGCAAATTGCGGGCAGAAAGGGAAGAGGAAAGTTTAGTTAGGAGTTAGGAGGGAGGAGTTAGGAGTTTTGCGGCACCACAAGGTTGGTGCTGGACGAATTAGGAATTAGCAATTAAAAAGAATAAAGAATAATGGCGGTGGATCGCGGCGCAGAGCGCCGCTCGAAGATATTAGGTTTGTTACGATTCAATACACGGGTAGTAGAAAGGGAAAACGGTGCCCACTTATAACAAGAGCTAAAGCCCAGTGCCTACCTATTTTATATATTATATATCCTTATGCTCAAATTCTGCCGAGTATATTTCTACACGTCCAACTCCTCCCTCCCCCCTCCTAACTGTTTTCTCTTTTCGCTATATCAAAAAACCGATAACGTATCATGTCGCATTTTCGATATTACCGCTCGCAAAATTGGTGGAGGGGGTATCGGGATTTTTTTATAATATATACAAAGAACGGCGTAAGGGACGCCGGATAAAAGGAAGCTCTGAAAAAGGAGGAGGACGGTATGACACAGAAAGGCGAGACCTTGGTCGAAGTAAAAGACCTTTGCAAAAACTTCGGCGTGACGATCGCACTGTCCCATGTGGATTTTGTTGTCAAAACCGGTGAAATTCGCGGCCTGATCGGTGAGAACGGTTCTGGTAAATCAACAGTATCTTCCATCATTGCAGGTATGCAGCCGGCCAGCAGCGGCGAGATGTTCTACAAGGGCAAACTGTGGAAACCCGCTACCATGCTGGAAGCGCAGAAAGCCGGTATCGGCATGATCGTGCAGGAGGCAGGCACGATTGCAAACATCTCAGTAGCTGAGAATATTTTCCTTGGCAACTATGATAAGTTCAAAAAGGGCCCCATCATCAACAAGGTGGCCATGATCTCTGAAGCCCGCAAGGCACTGGAAAAGATCGGCGTAACCAACATCAACCCTGCGCTGCCCGCCCGCCACTATGACATGCAGGAACGCAAGCTCATCGAGATCGCCAAGTGCATGTACAACGACCCCGAACTGCTGATCGTGGATGAAACCACCACCGCACTTTCCCAGAGCGGCCGTGACATCATCTACCGCATCATGCACGAGATGGCCGATGCCGGCAAGGCGGTTATGATCATCAGCCACGACCTGAACGAAATGATGGAACAATGCAGCACCCTGACGGTTCTGCGCGACGGCGTGATCATTGACAACATTGAAAAAGAAAACTTTGATCCCGACGATATCAAACAGAAGATGGTCGGCCGTGAGATCAAAGGCCACTACTACCGCGTGGACAATGATGGCTACAGTGATGAAGTTGTGCTGAAAGCCGACTGCATCACCACTATGGAAAGTCTGCTCTGCTTCGATTTGGAGCTGCACAAGCAGGAGATCTTGGGCATCGGTGGTCTGTCTGACTGTGGCATGCACACCTTGGGCCGGGCACTGTACGGCCTGGACGAGATCGTAGACGGCGAAGTGGTGCTGCCCAAGACCGGCGTGAAGATCAAGAACGCACAGGTTGCTTTCCGCAACAGCATGGGTTACGTTTCTAAGAACCGCGACACCGAAAGCTTGGAACTGAACGCTTCGATTTTTGCCAATATCGCCTCTACCGGTTATGACAAAAACAACATCGGCCCCTTCATCCTGCCCTGGAAAGAAAAAGCCTACGTGGACAAGCAGATCAAGGCGCTGCAGATCAAGTGCCAGAATGCTTACCAGCCGGTGCGCGCACTTTCCGGCGGCAACAAGCAGAAAGTCGTCTTCGGCAAATGGTGCGCTGACGATGCAGACGTTCTGATTCTGGACTGCCCCACCCGCGGCGTTGACATCGGCGTTAAAGCCGCTATGTATCAGCTGATTTACGATATGAAGAAGCAGGGCAAATCTATCATCATGATTTCTGAAGAGCTGCCCGAACTGATGGGCATGTGCGACCGCCTGCTGATCATGCGCGACGGTGCCGTTTCCGGCGAGTTTTACCGCAAGGACGGCTACAATGACCGCGAACTGATCGAGCGGATGATTTAACGGAAGGAGGCAGCAGCCATGGAAGCAACAAAACAGACCAAAATGACCAAAGAGGATCTGCACCTTTCCTGGAAAGACAAACTCAACATCATCCGGGATAACCGCTACTTCCTCATGCTGTTCCCCATTGTAATGCTGGCGGTCATGATCCTGATCTTCGGCGTTGCAACGGCGGGACGGTTCTTCAAACTCTCCGTCATGAAAGGCATCCTGAGCCAGGCCATCATCATTGGTACCTGCGCAACGGGCGTTGCCTTTATCTACTCCAACGGCAACCTGGATATCTCCATCGGTGCGGTGCTTGGCCTTGCCGCCACACTGGGCGTTAAGGCTTATAGCGTAACACAGTCCGTTGTTGTCATGATTTTGGCAACGGTGGCCGTGGCCCTGGGCCTGATGGCGTTCAACTGCACGATGTCCGTTGTGTGCAACATCAAAACCATCACCGTTGCCATCGTGGTTACCCAGATTTACGGCGCAATCAGCACCCTGCTGATCGGCGGCAGCGGCAAGATCGACCTTGATATGAGCGTTGCCGCTATGCTGGAAGACGGCGGCTTCCGTTACGTTGCATTCTTCGGGTACTTTATCTTCTGCGTGGTCATTTACCACTTTACCCGTGTTGGCCGTGAGTTGCGGTTCCTGGGCGGCAACGAAAACTGCGCCGCACAGACCGGCATCTCCAACTCTCGCGCAACCTACATCAGTTTCCTGATGACCGGCGTTGGCGTTGGCCTGGCCGCCGTGTTCAGTGTGATCAATGTTTCCGCAGTCAGCGTTGAGACTGGCAGTGGCCTTGGCATGGATGTTATGCTGGCAACCGTTCTGGGCGGCATGTCCATCTTCGGCGGTTCCCGCTCCAATGCTTACGCTGGCCTGCTGGGCGCTTTGACCGTTGCAGCCCTGAACAAGGGCCTGCTGATGGTCGGTGTTTCCAGCGCATTCATCCAGGGCATCCGCGGCGTGATCTTCCTGCTGCTGGTCTGGATGAACAGCGAACGCCAGAATCTGCTGCCTTCCCGCGTGCAGTTCTGATTCCCCACTGCAAAATTGTATATCGGGTGCCTGGCACCCTTGAACACACATGAAAAACAAATTCAAAGGAGAAAACACCATGAAAAAGAACAAACTGTTCCAGTCCGCGCTTTCGCTGATGCTGGTAGGCGGCATGCTGACCGCCTGCGGCAGCTCTGCTTCCTCTACGGCAGCTTCCACCGCTGCCTCTACCGGCAGTGACAGCACTGCAGCCTCCACTGCTTCCGACTCCGCTGCACCGGCTGCTACCAAGCAGTATGTCATCGGCATTGCCGAAGCCCAGGCCAACGACGAAGTTACCACCCGCCGCGCTTACCTGGAAGATTTCATCGCCCCCACTTACAACGTCAAGTTCATCTTCTCCGAGACCCTGAAGGACGATGCAGCCACCAAGACCTTTATTGAAAACTGCATCGACTCCGGCGCAGACGCCATCATCGATATGAAGTCTGCCTCCGGTCAGATGGCTCAGCTCTGCATGGATAACGGCCTGGTTTACACCATCAACGGCAACTACACCCAGCATCCGGAGCTGCTCACAACTGATTATACCAACTTTGCAGGTTGCATCGGCGCTAACAACGCTCAGATCGGTTCCCTGTTTGGAGACTGGCTGGAGGAGAATGCCAGCGAGGACGGCAGCGAAGGCTTCCTGATCTCCACCAGCCTGGCTGCCCAGGGCAACACCCAGCACGTTGAGATCACCCGCGCTATCCTGGAAGGTCTGCAGCAGAAGTACGGCATCACCTATACCAAGAGCATCGATGACCTGATCGCTTCCAGCGAAACCACCAATGTTGAGAACGATAAAAACATCCTGATCACCCTGTACCCTGGTTCCCCCAACAAGGATACCTGGCTGCCCGGCATCTCCACCCTGCTGCAGACCGGCAACTACAAGATGTTCCTGAGCTCCGGCCAGACCTACAATCAGAGTGCTACTGTGGTTGACGAAGTGGAAAAGAGCTTCGGCATCAACATCAAGGTCGCCAGCGTCGGCGCCCTGGGCACCACCTTGGAAACCGCATTCAACACCAAAGACTCTTCCGGCAACTCCAGCGTTGACCTGGTTGCTATCAAGGCTGTTTCTACCCAGACCGCAGCTATGTTTGCCGCTACCTACAACGCACTGGTTTCCGGTGCGGAGTGCCGCGCCTGCCGCGGCGAAGACGGCCTGCCCGTTTACTTCACCTTCAACTTCATCCCCATCACCAGCGCTGAGCAGCTGACTGAAATGTCCGGCTGGGATGCAAAAGAAACCGGCAACTGGATTGCCAACAAGGACTTCGTTGATCAGATGCTCGTTACCGTCAACCCCGACGTTACCTCTGATGACATCAATGCCATCATGCAGAGCCTGAGCTATGAAAAGATTAAAGAGATGATGGGCTGATCCCCGCAAAAGGTCTGCGGCGGCACGCCTGAACGGATAAGGAGAGAAAAACAATGAGCAACTGGCAATCCTTTAAGAAAAAACACGTTCTGCTCATGAACGCTGCATTTACTGTGGCAATTCCGGCAGCGGTGTGGCTTATCATGGAGCTGCTGAACCTCGCCTTCTGCGGCGTGCACACCCTGAATTCCACGGTAGACTACACCACCCTGATGCGCAACCTGGTCACGTCCTTCTGCTTTGCGCTGGGCCTGAACTGCAACCTTCCCGTTGGCCGTATGGATACCTCCACCGGCTCCCAGATGTACCTGGCCTGTATCATCGGCGGTAACATCGCGCTGTCCCTGAACCTTGGCGGTGTTGGCGTTCTGGTGTTCAGCATGGTATTCGGCATGCTGGCCGGCGGTTTCGTTGGCTTCCTGTTCATCAACATGCGCATCCTGCCCATGGTTCTCGGCCTTGGCATCTCGCTGGTTTACGAGTGCATCTCTTTCAGCATGTACAACCAGCAGGGCCTGAACCTGTTTGGTAAGCCGGGCGTTTCCATCCTGTCCAACTGGGGCTTCATCATCGTTGTTACCCTGCTGGTCATGCTGGTTATGACCTACCTGTTCCAGTACAGCGGCTTTGGTTACAACCGCCGCGCCATCCAGGGCAACCAGAAGCTGGCCCACGATGCCGGCATCAATATCTACAAGAACGCTTTCCTGTGCTACGTTGCAGCCGGTGCGCTGGTTGCCATCGCCGGTGTGTTTGACACCGCTTACAAGAGCAGCCTGGTCCCCGTGCTGGGCATGAACTCCAACAGTACCGTGTTCGCCAACATGTTCCCCATGGCAGTCGGCGTTTGGCTGTCAAAAAAATCCAACCCGGTGGTTGGCATCCTGGCTGGCTCCCTGAGCGTACAGTTCCTGATCCTTGGCCTGGCAAAGTTCACCGCCATCGGCGTCAGCGACTACATGCAGACCTGCATCAAGTACAGCGTATGGCTGATTTTTATGATCTACCGTATGAACGAAGACAAGTTCGACCACATCAAAGCAAAGCATGCACGCATCGCATTGGCTCGTAAGACCCGCGCACAGCGCGCCGTTGCGGCATAACCAAACATCAGCGGCGCGGGTCAAAAAAGGCCCGCGCCTCATTTTTTAGTTAGGAGGGAGGAAGTAGGAGGGAAAGAAAATTAGGAATTAGAAATTAGCAATGAGTAATTTAAGGCGGGACAAGACAACCTCCAAAACAACCTCAAATTTCTAATTTCTCATTGAAACAAACTCCTGCCTACCCCCAGAGGTGCTTTATGAAACATTACAATTTTTTATTTCTAATGGCCGACCAGATCCGCACGGCAACGCTGGAGGGGATGGGGGATGGCATCCAGACCCCTAACCTGTGCCGCCTGATGGACGAAAGCGTGCTGTTTACCCGTGCATCCTGCACCAGCCCGCTCTGCACGCCCAGCCGGGCATCACTGGCAACGGGGCGTTATCCCAGCCGCTGCGGCGTGCCCATCCATGATGCGGTGCTGCCGCCGGAGCAGCCTACTTTCTATCAGGCCCTGCGGGACAGCGGCTACCGTGTTGGCATTGTGGGCAAGACTGACCTGCATAAGCGCGATACATACTGCGGCGTAAAGGGCGACCTGCCCAGCATGTACCATTACGGCTTTACCGACCCGGTGGAGACCGAGGGCAAAATGAACAGCGCCTGGTACGGTACCAACCCGGACGGCAGCATCTATCCCATGGGTCCCTATCAGAAATACCTGATGGATAAAGACCCGGAGCTGATGCGCACCCTGGAAAAAGATTACCGCAGCTATATGCGCCAGAAGCCCCGCTATTACGCCCAGCCCAGCGTGCTGCCGGATGAGGTGTTCCTGGATACCTTCATTGGTGAAAAATCCCTGGAATGGCTGAACGAACACGATAACACCGGTGCCCCTTGGCACCTGACCGTCAGCTTTGCCGGGCCGCACAACCCCTGGGATCCCCCGAAGGAGGATTATGACGCTGTGGGCGATACCCTGTGGCCGGATCCCATCCCCAATGATATGGAAGGCAAGCCCGCCTGGATCCGCCGGCGCGCGGCCCAGCAGACCGGCGGCATGACCCAGGCTGATCTGCAGCAGGTCAAACGTTGCTACGCCGGCAGCGTGCGGGTCATCGACCGGTGGATCGGCAAACTGCTGGACTGGCTGGAAACCTCCGGCCATAAGGATGATACGATCGTCATCTTCTGCGCCGACCACGGCGAGCTGCTGGGCGACCACGGCCTGTTGGAAAAGAGCTGCATGTACGAAGGCTGCCTGCGCATCCCCCTGTTGGTTCACCTGCCGGGTATGACCCAGCGGCGGGACAGTGATGCCCTGGCTGAATTGATGGACCTGGCTCCCACCTGTCTGGAACTGGCCGGTGCGGATTGGAACCGCCGCGAGATGGACGCGGTTTCCCTGGTGCCGGTGCTGAACGGCAGCACCGAACCCCTGCGCCCCGTGCAGCGCAGCGAACTGCACAATTGCACCATGCTGTTTGACGGCCGCTACAAGTGGATCCGCAGCTATAACGACACTGATGAGCTGTATGACCTGGAAACCGACCCCCAGGAGTTGCACAACGTCATCAACGAACACCCGGAAGTGCTGAACCGCATGCGTCCCTACAGCTTCCGCCATTGATCTGTAATAGATAAGGAGAACCAACCATGAAAGCATTGATGGTCATGTATGACTCCCTGCGCCGGGATCTGCTGAGCGTGTACGGCGGCCCCATCCCGGCCCCCAACTTTGAGCGTCTGGCAGCCCATACCGTCTGCTTTGACAAAAGCTATGTGGGCAGTCTGCCCTGCATGCCTGCCCGCAGAGAGCTGCACACCGGCCGCTATAACTTCCTGCACCGCAGCTGGGGCCCCATGGAACCGTATGATGATTCCATGCCGGAAATCCTGAAAAAGCACGGCATCCACAGCCGCCTTGCTACCGACCATTACCATTATGTCGAGGATGGCGGCTGCACCTACCACAGCCGTTATTCCAGCTGGAGCTGCTATCGCGGCCAGGAAAGTGATAACTGGGTGGCCGATCTGGCCCCCACCCCCACCGAGTTTGCACCCAACCAGCTCAGCCCTGAAGGAGCAACCGGCACGCTGCGTGAAATGCGCCGCCATGGCGGCTGGCAGAACATGCACAACCGCGAGCGCCTGCATAGTGAAGAGGACTTCCCGATGAGCAAGACGTTTGAGGACGGCATCGACTTTCTCAACCGCAATGGCCGGTACGATAACTGGTTCCTGCAGATCGAAACGTTTGACCCGCACGAACCGTTTACTTCTCCAACCTCCCACTTTGACCCCGACTGTGCTACCCAGCCCGATTGGCCGCCGTATGCAGATGTGACTGAAGGCCCCGAAGAGGTCGAGGCAATGCGCACCAAGTATGAAGCCTCCGTCCGCTTCTGTGACCGCCAGCTGGGCCGCGTGCTGGATTTGATGGATGAGCTGGATCTATGGAAAGATACCATGCTCATCGTCAACACTGACCACGGCTTCTTCCTCAGTGAGCACGGCTACTGGGGCAAGGGCGGCAGCCCCAACTATGAGGAACTGGTCCACACGCCGCTGTTCATCTGGGATCCGCGTTCCGGCCGCAAGGGCGTACACAGCCCCGCGCTGGTGCAGACCATTGATTTGGCCCCCACCGTGCTGGATTACTTTGGAATTGAAATCCCCGCCGACATGCTGGGCCGCCCGCTGACCCAGACCCTGGCCGATGATACCCCCGTGCGGGAATACGCGCTGTTTGGCTACCACAGCATGCCCGTTGGCATTACCGATGGCCGCTACACCCTGCTGCGCGATGTGAAGGACTTTGACGAAAAGACCTACGAATACACCCAGATGCCCACCCACATGCGCGCCATGTTCAGCGTGGAAGAGATGCGCACCGCCACCATGGCACCGGGCTTCAGCTACACCAAGGGGACCCCGGTGATGAAGATCGAGGCACGGCCCAACCCGCGTTTCCTGCACACCCTGAAAGGCGGCGATATGCTTTTTGATCTGCAGAACGACCCCCATCAGGAGCATGTGTTAGAGGATGCTGAACAGTCTGACCGTCTGCTGACCGCCATGACCGCTGCGTTTGAAGAGAACGATGCCCCCGAAGAAATGTACAGCCGTTACGGCCTGAAGCAGTACCGGAAGAAGGCGGAATAAATGACTGTACTCCAAGCAATTCTGCCCGTGCTGGGCCTGTTGGCCGGCGGGGCGTGCGTGGGCGCGTTCGCCTACTTCGGTAAGCGTAAGCACGAAAAAGACGGCCTGCCCACCGACCCCCTGACCGAACTGTTTGTGAACGATGACGATACTATTTGAGAGAGGGAGAGAATTATGATCGACCTGGCTGCGAAACCATTTTACCTCAAACCGGAAGATATTGAATGGGTGAACACTACCCTGGCCGGCATGACCACCGAAGAAAAGGCTGGCCAGCTGTTCTGTGTGCTGTTCAAGGAATGTAAGCCCGAGGAGTTTGAGTATGTGTTCAATATCCTCAAACCGGGCGGATGTATGTACCGAGTGGTGCCCACCGAGCGCGCCATCGCCGCCACCCAGAACATTTATAGCCGCAGCAAGGTGCCACCATTGATCGCCGCCAACTTGGAAAAAGGCGGCAACGGCATTGTGACCGAGGGTACGCTGGTCGGTGCACCGATGGAAATTGCCGCAACGGATGATATCGGCATGGCCACCAAGATGGCCCATGCCTGTGCCGCCGAAGCCAGCGCCGTTGGCGCAAACTGGGCTTTTGCTCCCATTATTGATATTGACACGAACTACCGCAACCCCATCACCAACACCCGTACCTTTGGCAGCGACCCGGAGCGGGTGCGCCGCATGGGCCGTGCTTATGTGGAAGAAGTGCAGAAGATGGGCCTTGCCGCTTCCATCAAGCACTTTCCCGGTGACGGCCAGGACGAGCGCGACCAGCACCTGGTCACTTCTATCAACAGCATGGATTGCGATCCCTGGATGAACACCTATGGCGCAGCCTACAAAGCTGGTATTGAAGCCGGTGCCCTGACCGCCATGGTGGGCCATATCATGCAGCCCGCCTGGACTCGCCGCCTGAACCCCGGTATCAAGGATGAGGACATCATGCCCGGTACCCTGAGCCGTGAGATGATGCAGGGCCTGCTGCGCGGGGAACTGGGCTTCAACGGCCTGATCTGCACCGATGCCACCACGATGGCGGGCTACACCCTGGCCATGAGCCGCCGCCGCGCTGTGCCCGAAAGCATTGCCCGCGGTGCCGATATGTTCCTGTTTGCCCGCAACCTGGAAGAAGACTATGGCTTTATGCTGCAGGGCATCAAGGATGGCATCATCACCCCCGAACGCCTGGATGAAGCTGTGACCCGCATCCTGGCCACCAAGGCTGCCCTAGGCCTGCACCGCGGCGCTCCGGAGCTGGATGTTGAAAAAGCCAAAACCATTATCGGCTGCGCCAAGCACCAGCAGTGGGCCGAGGAATGTGCCGACAAGGCCATCACTCTGGTTAAAGAGCAGCCTGGTGTGCTGCCCATCACCCCGGAACGCTACAAGAAGATCCTGTTCTATACCATCGAGCCCGCAGCGGGCGGTGAGGGCAACTATAAGGTTGCCCCGGCCTGCGCCAAGCTGCGCGCCATGCTGGAAAAAGAAGGCTTTGAGATCGACGATTTTGTGCCCCAGCCTTATGGTGAAGGCTTTACCACCAAGTACGAAGAAGTCGTGAACAATTACGACCTGATTTTATATGTGGCGAACCTTTCCACTAAGAGCAACCAGACCGTGGTGCGCATTGAATGGAAGCAGCCCATGGGCGCGGACTGCGGGCATTATATGAATGATATTCCCACTGTGTTTGTCTCGCTGGAAAACCCCTACCATTTGCAGGATTTCCCGCGCGTCAAGACTTATATCAACTGCTACAGCAATAACGACCACTGCCTGCACCAGTTGATAGAAAAACTCACCGGCCGCAGCACCTTCAAGGGCCACAGCCCCGTGGATGCCTTCTGCGGCAAGTGGGACGCACACCTGTAAATTAGTTAGGAAGTAGGAGTTAGGAGTTAGGAGTTTTTTCAATTAGAAATTAGGAATGAGCAGTTAGGAATTGGGGCAGGGGAGAGGACCCCGGTGCCGGAAAAGAATCATGAATAAATCAGAAAGAATAATTGTGGTGGACCGCGGCGTCCCCGACGCCCCGGACGGACCTTGCCACAAATTCAATCACGCCATTTATTCCACCGCCCCGGAACGGCCAAGACCGTTCCCTACAGAACATTTTATAATGTGCAATCAATGTCTATCACACATGCTGCCCCACCAATTTTTAATTCCTCATTACAAATTCCTAATTCTCCCGACGCACGGCTTTGTCCCGTCACCAACTCCTAACTCCTCCCTCCTAACTCCTACCTAACCAAAGGAGGTCCCCATGAACACCCCGCTGCCTGCGCTGCAATGGAAACAGAACGGCGTGAATCATATTGTAAAGCTGCTGCCCGGTGGGCGCATTGGTGCGCTGAGCGATGAAATTCTGGCGGAGATCCGGGAATCCAACGGCAAACCGGACGCCAAGATCATAGCCATCCGCAGCGGCAACGTTCAGCTGGTGCGCCAGCTGCAAAATGAACACATCGAGGGCAAAGAACTTGCCACCACCGAACTAGAAGAGTGGGAAGAAAGCATGGCCGGACCGTCTGGTCCATTTGATGTGACCTATTGCCAACCCCAAACCCCCACCCCTGTCTCTTATACACATCTGACGCTGCCGACGAACTCTAGGGTGTAGAT
>ENA-OZHP01000592-OZHP01000592.1-human-gut-metagenome-genome-assembly--contig:-NODE-592-length-15219-cov-7.360855_pt1 | contig 15219 bp, 13 predicted proteins | sample MGYA00244046_ERZ653686 | MGnify/ENA primary metagenome ERZ653686 (study PRJEB26926, sample SAMN06165313) | human gut metagenome | biome: ENVO:00009003; feature: ENVO:2100002; material: ENVO:00002003... | reverse complement strand
CCGCCGCCCGGCCCCAGCAGCCCCCCCGCCATGGCGGTGAACAGGAACTGCAGGGTGATAACGGAAATCCCTATCGGAATACGAATAAACGCGCCCACCGCCGTCAACGCGGCCAGCAGCGCGGTATATACCAGCTTTCGTGCGGACATGGCCCCCTCCTGATTTGGAAAAGATTGGGACCATGATACCATAGCGGCCCCGGATTGTCAACAAGTTGACAATCCGGGGCCGTTTTTCATTCTGCCTCCGCCTGGGGATAGACCAGGCTTTCCGGCGTCCAATTGCGGATCCGGTCCGCGTACCAGGCGCAGCAGTCCCGGGCCAGGGCTGTGTCCAGATTGCGGAAATTGCCGCACTCTGCGGCGCTTTTGCCGGGCATGGGACCGTCATAGACCGCCCCGGCGGCGAACACCCGCTGCACCAGGCGGATAGCCGCCTCATCCGTCAGGCGGCGGCTGTCGAACAGGAAGTAAAACCCCGTCTGGCAGCCCATGGGGCCGAAGTAGATCACGGCGTCCTTTTCCGGGCTGTTGCGCAGAAGGGTGGCGATGATGTGCTCCACCGAGTGCATCTGGGCATTGGTCAGCAGGTCGCCGGTGTTGGGCTTTTTGAAGCGCAGGTCGAAGGTGGTGACGTCCCCGTCCCGGCGGGACAGGTACAGGCCGGGAACCAGCACGTCGTGGTTCACCGTGAAGCTGGCGATCCGTTCCATGTCACGCCTCCAGCTGGTCCACAAAGGCCATAACCACCCGGTTCAGGTCCCGCATGGCCGTGGGAAAATTGAAAATGAAGTCGTGGTGCTCAAACAGGCAGTCGGACACGGACTTGATGGACATGAAGGGCACGTTGTTGCGCAGGCACACCTGGGCGTCGGCGCAGCCCTCCATGTCGCACAGCAGGGGGTGGAAGGTGTCGGCGATCCAGTGGGCCCGGGGGGTGTCGGTGGCGAACCAGTCGCCGGTGGCCACCCAGCCGGTGCGGTAAGGGACGCCCACCCGGTCCATGGCAGCCATGGCCCGGTCCAGATCGCTGGTGGGGAACTGCACCCGGTTCACCGTGGACACCAGTCCCACAGGGTCGCCCAGGGTGCTGGTATCCACATCGTGCTGCAAAAAGCCCTCCGCCAGAACGATGGAACCAATGGGCATGTTCTCAAAGCACCCGGCCACCCCGGCGTTGAGCACCAGGTCCGGCTGATACAGGCTGATCAGCAGCTGGGTGGCCATGGCGGCGTTGACCTTGCTGACGCCCCCGGCGCAGGCGATGACGTCCGGCCGGATCTGATAAAACGGCACCCCGGCCACGGTCTGCAAAGGCTGGGCATTTTCCTGGGTCAGCAGGCTTTCGATCTCGCCGGTCATGGCGTATACAAGTCCGATTTTCATGGTTGGTTTCCTCCCGATAAATTCGATTTTCACCCTATATTGTAAGGATTCACCGGGTGGATTGTCAAGAGGATTGCAAAATTTCCCAAAATGCGGTATAATGAGCTGAGAAATGAACCAAAAGTGCATTTTTAAACAATGTGGTGATTAATATCCTATAACCTGTACAAAATGCCGGGAAAAGTGTCGCTGATTTGTAACCAGTTTGTAACTATTTGTAATTTTCTGGGAAGGGGTGATCGCATGCCCGTTTTCGGCGTGATCTGCGAATATGACCCCTTCCATCTGGGGCACCGGTGGATGCTGGAGCAGCTGCACCGGCAGGGACCGGTGGTGTGCGCCATGAGCGGCTGCTTCACCCAGCGGGGGGAATTTGCCGCCGTGAACAAGTTCGCCCGGGCGGAGATGGCCGTCCGGAACGGGGCGGACCTGGTGCTGGAGCTGCCCACGCCCTGGGCGGTGTCCGGGGCGGAGCGCTTTGCCCGGGGCGGCGTGGAGCTGCTGAAGAAAATCGGCCTGGTGACCCACCTGGCCTTCGGCAGCGAGTGCGGCGACCTGGAGGCCCTGCAACGGGTGGAAGCCTGCCTCTCCGCCGAGAGCTTTCAGGAGACCCTCCGGCGGAGATTGGAGGGCGGCGAGACCTTTGCCCGCTGCCGCCAGGCGGCGGTGGAGGAGCTGCTGGACCCCCGGGACGCGGCGCTGCTGTCCCAGCCCAACAACATCCTGGCCATCGAGTATCTGAAGGCCCTGCGCCGGGCGGATTTTCCCATGGAACCGATAACGTTCCCGCGCCGGGGCGGACCCCACGACGGCGGCGCGGCGGATGGGATCGCCTCCGCCTCCCACATCCGCAGGCTTCTGCGGGCGGGGCACACGGAGGAGGCCATGGCCTTCCTGCCCCGGGAATCGGCGGAGGTGCTGCGGCGGGAAATCGCCGCAGGCCGGGGGCCGGTGGATATGCACACCTGCCAGCGGGCCATTCTGGCCCGGCTGCGGACCATGTCCCAGGAGGACTTTCTCCCCTATGACGGCGGCGGCGAGGGGCTGTACCGCCGGTTTTACCGGGCGGTGCGGCAGGCCGCGGACATAGACGGCCTGCTGGAGGCCGCCAGGACCCGGCGCTATCCCCTGGCCCGGCTGCGGCGGATGCTGCTGGCGGCGTATCTGGAGCTGCCGGAGCCGGAGCACATCCCCTATCTGCGGCTGCTGGCCGCCAGCTCCCAGGGCTGCACCCTGTTGCGGCGGATGCGCGGAGCGCCGGTGCTGACCAAGCCCGCCGACGTATCCCGCCTGGGCCGTCCGGCCCAGGACCTGTTCACCCGGGAGGCCGGATGGACCGATTTGTATACTCTGGCGTATCCCGACCTTTCTCAAAGCGCCTGCGGCGCGGACTGGCGGGCCACCCCATGGATCATGTAAGGAAATGCCTATGAAGAAACTGTACATCATTCTGATAGCGGCCCTGCTGCTGACGCTGGCGGCTTGCCTGACGGCCTGCAGCGCCAAGCCCGTGTCCCTGCGGGGCACCGAAGCGCCCAATCTGACCGGCCCAGCGGGCGACGCGCTGAAGGTCACGGACGAGGGCCAGGACTGGAACATCACCCTGGAGCAGGTAGATAAGGAGAACTTCGCCGAGGACGACCGGCTGCTGGCCAAGGGCAGCTATCAGGTGTTCCAGCTGAACCAGGAGGGCTCAGGGGACACGCTGACCGCCACCGCCGCGGCCGCCGAGGGCATCAACGCGTATTTTGAGCAGTGGCGCAAGGACCAGCTGCAATTTCTGGGAGACGTGACCAACCTGGCCCGGGATGCTTACGCCGGCGTCAACGGGGAGGACTCCCGCTGGGAGCAACCGGAGTATGTGTACTCCGATACCGTTACCACCGACTATTGGGTGGGGCCCAAGCTGCTGTGCGTGGAGATGCACTACAGCTCCTATTCCGGCGGGGCCCACCCCAACTCCTGGCGCGTGGCGGTGAGCTTCGACCTGAACACCGGCGAGGCCGTCAAGATCATGGAGCTGGCCGAGGACAGCGAGGGCCTGCGGGCCGCCGTCAAGGAGAACCTGCTGTATCAGATTCAAAAGAGCGACCTCTGGACGGAATACGGGGCCGAGGCCTTCTTTGAGGACTATGAGGACACCGTGGGCAACTGGGCGGATCAGTGCCTGGTATTCGATGACAATGGCCTGACCGTGGTGTTCAATCCCTATACCATCGCCCCCTATGCCGTGGGAGAGCTGTCGTACCTGATCCCCTACAGTCTGTTGCAGCCCTATCTGAATGGCCGGGCCATGCAGCTGCTGGGTCTGAACTGAGTCAATTCTTTGGATAAATAAAGGGCTTCCACCCGACCGGTGGAAGCCCTTTATTATGTCGTTGTTACAGGATGGACTTGGCGTCCACATAAAGCTCCCGGACCGCCGGTGCATCGTCGCTGACGGGCTCCGGCTGATGGTCCCGCTTCTCGATGAACTTGGGGGCTACCTGGGGGAACAGGGCCAGGCTCAGCACGTCCTCGTCGGACTTGGCAAGGCCCCGGAACTCCTGGCGGTACTTCTCCAGCTCCGGCTCCAGCAGGTCGGCGGGACGGCAGGTGACCACGTCCTCAGGGGCGATGCCCGCCTTGGCCCGTACCTCCGGGTTCACCTCACCGGGGAGTTGGCCGTACTCGCCCTTGAGCATGGCCTTGGACTCCTTGGGGAATACCTTGTACCGCTCCCCCATGATGATGTTCATCACCGCCTGGGTGCCCACGATCTGGCTGGAGGGGGTCACCAGGGGAGGATAGCCGAAGTCCTTGCGGACCCGGGGAATTTCCGCCAGCACATCGTAGTATTTGTCCTCCTTCCCGGCCTGCTTCAGCTGGGAAATGAGGTTACTGAGCATACCGCCGGGGACCTGATACAGCAGAGTGTTGGTGTCCACCCGCAGGACCTTGGGGTCCAGAATGCCCGCGTCCTGGAGGCGCTGGGCCACCTGGCGGAAATGGACGGCGGCATCGGACATCTTGCCCAGGTCCAGGCCGGTATCGCGGACGGTTCCCTTCAACGTGGCCACCAGGGACTCGGTGGCAGGCTGGCTGGTGCCGTTGGCCATAGGCGACAGGGCGGTGTCCACGATGTCCACCCCGGCATAGGCCGCCATCAGCAGCGTCATATCGCCGGTGCCGGAGGTGTTGTGGGTGTGCAGGTGAATGGGGACGCTGACGGTCTCCTTCAGAGCCTTCACCAGGGAATAGGCGTCCATAGGCAGCAGGAGGTTGGCCATGTCCTTGATGCAGATCATGTCCGCGCCCATCTCCTCCAGCTCCTTGGCCAGCTTCACGAAGTAGGCCTCGTTGTGGATGGGGGACATGGTATAGCTGAGGGTGGCCTCCACCTGTCCGCCGTATTTCTTGGTGGACTTGATGGCCTGCTCCAGATTGCGGACGTCGTTGAGAGCGTCGAAAATGCGGATGATGTCGATGCCGTTTTCGATGGACTTGGCGCAGAAGGCGTCCACCACGTCGTCGGCGTAATGCTTATAGCCCAGGATGTTCTGGCCCCGGAACAGCATCTGCAATTTTGTGTTCTTCACGTGCTTGCGGATGGTGCGCAGGCGCTCCCAGGGGTCCTCCCCCAGAAAGCGCATACACGCGTCAAAGGTTGCGCCGCCCCAGCACTCCAGGGAGTAGTACCCGATGGAGTCCAGGGTTTCCAGGGCGGGCAGCATATCCTCGATGGTCATGCGGGTGGCCGCCTGGGACTGGTGGGCGTCCCGGAGGATGGTATCGGTAATCAGCAGGGGCTTATTCGATAAAAATTCCATAATTTACCTCCTATCAGCCGAACAGGGAGATCAGCACGCCTGCGGCGATGGCGGAGCCGATGACGCCCGCCACATTGGGGCCCATGGCGTGCATCAGCAGGAAGTTGCCGGGGTTGGCCTCCTGGCCCACCTTCTGGCTGACCCGGGCCGCCATGGGAACGGCGGACACGCCGGCGGAGCCGATGAGGGGATTGATCTTCTCCTTCAGGAACAGGTTCATGAACTTGGCCAGCAGCACGCCGCCTGCGGTGCCGAAGCCGAAGGCCACCACGCCCATGCCCATAATGGCCAGGGTCTTGGGGCTGAGGAAGGTGGTGCCGGTGGCGGTAGCGCCCACGCTGATGCCCAGGAAGATGGTGACGATGTTCATCAGCTCGTTCTGCATGGTCTTGCTGAGCCGATCCAGCACGCCGCACTCCTTGGCCAGGTTGCCGAACATCAGGCAGGCGATCAGCGGCGCGGCGGAGGGCACCAGCAGGGCCACAAACACCGTGACCACAACGGGGAACAGGATCTTCTCCCGCTTGCTGACCTCCCGCAGGGGCTTCATGACGATCTGCCGCTCCTTCTCGGTGGTCAGGGCCTTCATAATAGGCGGCTGGATGACGGGCACCAGGGCCATGTAGGAGTAGGCCGACACGGCGATGGGACCCAGCAGTGCCGGGGCCAGCATGGCGGTGACGAAGATGGCCGTGGGGCCGTCCGCGCCGCCGATGATGCCCACGGAGGAGGACTCCGCGCCGGTAAAGCCCAGCAGGCGGCAGCCCAGATAGGTCAGGAAAATGCCCAGCTGGGCGGCAGCGCCCAGCAGCAGGCTCTTGGGGTTGGCGATCAGGGGGCCGAAGTCGGTCATGGCGCCCACGCCCATGAAGATCAGGCAGGGATAGATGCCCAGCTTGATGCCCAGATACAGCACATCCACCAGGCCCACGGAAACGGTGACATTGCTCATGGTCAGACCGCTGGCGGCAGCGAACTGCTCTGCGCTGGCCAGGGTCTGGATCTGTACGGCGATGGAATTCACAGCGTCGCCGGTGGCGGCGGCCACCTGAGCGGCCACCTGACTCAGTGCATCCGCGCCAAACATGCTCTGAGCGGCGGTCCACAGGGAGTCCACATAAGGCTGCAGCACATCGGCGGATACGCCGCTGTTCAGCATTTCAGACAGAAAGCTGGCCGTGATGGGCTGGCCGCCGAACAGCTCCCAGTGGACGTGGCCCCCGGCAAAGAGGATCTCGTGGAACATCCCCGCCCCGGGCAGATTGGTCACCAGCATGCCGATGGCGATGGGCACCAGCAGCAGAGGCTCAAACTTCTTCACAATGCCCAGAAACAGCAGGACACAGGCAATCACCAGCATAATGGCGCTTTTCCAGTTCTCCCCCTGGAAGAACTGATAGAAGCCGGTACTGGTCAGGAAATTGGCAATTGCTTCCATATGCGGCCCTCCGGGGTCAACCGATGGTGCACAGCAGGGTGCCGGACTCCACGGCGGCCCCCTTGGTGACAGACACGGAGGTGACGGTGCCGTCGCAGGGCGCCATGATCTCGTTTTCCATCTTCATGGCCTCCAGGATCATCAGCACGTCGCCCTTCTTCACGGCGCTGCCGCTCGTCACATTGACGGCCAGGATGGTGCCGGGCATGGGGGCGGTGATCTTTTCGCCTCCGGCGGGGGCGGCAGGTGCAGCGGGGGCAGCCGCAGCAACCGCAGGAGCGGCGGGCGCACCGGTCATTTCCTCGATCTCCACCTCGAACACGGTGCCGTTGACGTTGACTCTGTACTTTTTCATGGTGCGTTCCTCCTTACACTTTCTTCATGGATACGATACGGATGGCGGAGACGTCGGTCCCCAGGTCCTCGGCGATGGCAGCAGCCACAGCCGCGATCATGGCGGGGCTTACGGCCTCCGCAGCCGCCGGGGCGGCGGGAACCGCAGCCTTGGGCGGCGTCTGAGCGCCGGCAGTGCGCGTGCACACCCAGCTCATCAGCGAAACCAGCAGAATGATGCACAGAAGTCCCGCAAACACCGTTCCCAGGCCCATCAGCACGACAAATAAGTTGGAATAGTCCATTTCTTCCTCCCTCATACTCTCTTTGCGCAGACGGTGCATATCCCGGAAGATTTGTCCTTTGTCTGTTGTCTGCGCGGACAAGACGTGGACAAATTTCTTTGATATGTTGCTCCATTATACACACAGATGGTGAATCTGTCAACAGTAATCCGTCACAATTCTGACAATTTGTGCAGAATGACAAATGTACCCGGTGGCATGCTTATATAAAACCACAGAAAAAGCGCACCTCCCGCAGGGGAGATGCGCCGATCCGTTATCTGTTATATATAGCCGTACAGGCCCCGCACGGAGACCTCGCCGCAGCGCAGCGTGTCCACCGTGCCGTCCCGGCGGCGCACCACAAGGCCGTACTGCCGGTCAATGTCCAGGGCCGTCACCGTCTCCCCGGTGTCCGGGATGCGCAGCGTCTGCCCCAGGTTCAGGCACAGGCGGCGATAGTCGGCGGCGTAGACCTCCGGGGTGTGCAAGTGTCCGAAGGCCTGGCACAGAGCCTCTGCCAGGGCCGTTTCCAGGGCGGCCCGGTCTGCGGGATAGCCCTGGGCCTCCAGGGACGTGGCGATCCGGGCCACCTCCGGCGAAAAGTCATCGGGCCGCTGCCGCAGGTTGACGCCGATGCCGATGACCACATGGTCCACTCCCCTGGCGGACAGCGACGCCTCCGTCAGAATGCCCGCCAGCTTCCGCCCCTCCAGCACCAGGTCGTTGGGCCATTTGATCCGCACCGGTGCACCGGTGACGCGTCGGATGGCTCCGGCGGCGGAGACCGCCGCCATGGGGGTCAGGGGCAGCAGATCCTCCGGCGTCCCCTCCGGCCGCCACAGCACCGAGAGGTACAGGCCCAGCCCCTCCGGCGATTCAAAGCTCCGGCCCATGCGGCCCCGGCCCGCCGTCTGCCGCCGGGCGATCACCGCCGTGCCGCTGGGCGCGCCCTGGGCCGCCAGGCTCTTGCACACGGTGTTGGTGGAGTCCACCGTGTCATAGCGGAAAATCTTTGGCTGCTCCATCCGTACTGCCTCCCTTCGTTTTTTCCCATGGTAACATGGATTTCCCCGGACGTAAAGAGTCCGATTGCCCAAAGAGGGGCAACATCAGGTGCAGCCCCCTGCTTTCCGAAAGTGAAAGCAGGGGGCTGCCTGATCCGATTACACAAACCACTCGTTTTCCGCCCGGCGGGTATAGACGTCCTCCAGCTCATGCTGGTGGAACAGATACCCCGGGTCATCAAAGTACTTGGCCCCGGAGGGGCATTTTTTGACGCAGGCGCAGCACTTGATGCAGATGCCCCTGACCTGGGACACGTCCGCCGGGTCGATGGAGCCCATGGGACACAGCTCCGCGCACAGGCCGCAGCCGCCGCACCTGTCCGGGTCCGTTTTCGGCTTCACCTTCAGGATGTTGATGGGGTTTCCGTGGCGGTCCCGGGGGGTGTAATAGGGGCGGATGGGCGTTTCGCCCCGGACCGGTACGGGGGCCATTTCTGTCCCGGCTTGTCCCGCCAATTTCTCGCAGATTTCCCGGGCAAAAGCGGCTTGTCCCGCCATGTCCCCATCGTCCGGACGGCCTGCCCCCAGGGTGCGGGAAAAGCTGTGCTCCCCCACGAAGGCTCCGGCCGCCACGCAGCGGAAGCCGTCCTCCTGGAGGATGTCCCGCAGCTCTATGAGGGCGTCGTCATAGTTCCGGTTGCCGAACAGCACCACCGGCACCGCCAGCGCTCCCCCACCCCGGATCTTTTCCCGCAGGAACGGCAGCAGCACATTGGGCACCCGCCCGGCGTATACCGGCGTTCCCAGCACCACCAGGTCCGATTGGCAGAAATCCAGCTCCTGCTGCCGGACCTGGGGCCGGGTGAAGTGCAGACTGCGGCAGGGCGCCGCCAGCAGCCGGGCAAGCTCCCCGGCAATGTGCGTTACCGTGCGCTCCGTGGTTCCGGTGCCGCTGAAATACACGGCCCAAACGGTTGTCGGCGTCATGGTTTTACCCCTTTTCTCTCTGATTTTTGGGTTTTACAGGCTGAAATCTTCCTCCTTCAGCCCGTCGGTTGACAACTGAGCCGGACGGGGCGGAACCCGCTTCAACGGGTCGTAGCGGAAGCGGAAGCAGTGGTTTTCCGCCGCCACGATGCCCTTTTTCATGCAGGCCACCTGGGTCTCGTTGATGCGGACCCCCTGGGCGCAGTAGGCGCAGCGGGGCTCGATATCTTTGCGAAACAGCATGAAACCGCCCTCCTTACAGCGTATCCAGCCGCACCTTGCCGTCCTCTGCCGTGGCCCGCAGCTGGGTGATGGGGTGCTCGAAGCTGTCGATGATCTGAACCGCCATGGGGTCCTCCAGCTCCTTCTGGATGCAGCGGCGCAGATTCCGGGCACCGTAGGCGGCGGAATAGGAGGAGTGCACCAGGTGGGAAACCAGCGCGTCGTCATAGGTGAAGGTATACCCCTTCTCCCGCAGGGAATCCCGCAGCTCATCCAGCATGATCCGGGCGATGGCGGCGAAGTTCTCCTCGGACAGCTGGTGGAAATAGACGATCTCGTCCACCCGGTTGATAAACTCCGGGCGCAGGAACTCCCGCAGGGCCTTCATGGTGCGCTCCCGGCCCTGGTCATCGGCGCTGCGGCCAAAGCCCACGGACCCGGCGGCCTTGTCGGACCCGGCGTTGGAGGTCATGACGATGACGGTGTTCTCAAAGTTCACCTTGCGGCCGTGGGCGTCGGTGACCTCGCCGTCATCCAGAATTTGCAGCAGAATGTTCAGCACATCCGGGTGGGCCTTCTCGATCTCGTCAAACAGGATGACGGAATAGGGCTTGCGGCGGATCTTCTCCGTCAGCTGGCCAGCCTCGTCATAGCCCACATAGCCCGGAGGAGAGCCCACCAGCCGGGACACCGAGTGCTTCTCCATAAACTCCGACATATCCAAGCGAATCAGGGCGTCCGGAGTATTGAACAGGTCGGCGGCCAACTGCTTTACCAGCTCCGTTTTACCCACGCCGGTGCTGCCCACGAAAATGAAGCTGACGGGCTTGTGCTTGGGGGAAATACCCACGCGGCTGCGGCGGATGGCGGCGGACACGGCGGAAACCGCCTCGTCCTGGCCCACAATGTGCTGCTTCAGCCGGTCCTCCAGCTGGGACAGGCGCTTGAATTCCTCTTCCTTGATCTTGCTGGCAGGAATCTTGGTCCACATCTCAATGACCCGGGCAATATTGTCCATGGTCAGCTGGGGCATACCCTTGGCCTCCAAGGCGGAAAGCTCCTGCTGCAGCCGCAGCTCCTGGCTGCGGAGCTCGGCAATGCGGGCATAGCGGGCGTCCAGCTCCTCCTGGGTGAACTCCTGACCCTCCGCCGGCTGGGCGGACATGAGGTTCTCCCGCTCGAAGGTGACGTTTTCCAGGTCCCGCTTGACCTCCATGCGGCGGTTGATATCCGGGTCGTGAAGGTTCATATCGGAGCAGGCCTCGTCGATCAGGTCGATGGCCTTGTCCGGCAGGAAGCGGTCGGTGATGTACCGCTCGGACAGCACCACCGCCTGGCGCAGCACCCCCTGGGGGATGGAGACGCCGTGGTAATTCTCATAGTAATGGGCGATGCCCTGGAGAATTTTCAGGGTATCCTCCAGGCTGGGCTCGTTGACGGTGACCGGCTGGAAGCGGCGCTCCAGGGCGGTGTCCTTTTCAATATGCTTGCGGTATTCGTTGAAGGTGGTGGCACCGATGACCTGGATCTCGCCCCGGGACAGGGCGGGCTTGAGGATATTGGCGGCGTTCATGCTGCCCTCGGCGTCGCCGGCGCCCACGATGTTGTGGACCTCGTCAATCACCAGGATGATGTTCCCCAGCTTGCGGATCTCCTCGATGAGGCCCTTCATGCGGCTTTCAAACTGGCCCCGGAACTGGGTGCCCGCCACCAGCGCCGTCAGGTCCAGCAGGTACACCTGCTTATCCCGCAGCTTGAAGGGCACGTCCCCGGCGGCGATGCGCTGGGCCAGGCCCTCGGCAATGGCAGTTTTGCCCACGCCGGGCTCGCCGATGAGGCAGGGGTTGTTCTTCTGGCGGCGGTTCAGAATCTGCACCACCCGCTGAATCTCCTCCTCCCGGCCGATGACCGCGTCCAGCTTGCCGTCCCGGGCCCGCTGGCTGAGATTGATGCAGTAGCTGTCCAGGTACTTGTGCTTTTTATCGGCCTTGCGGCCCTTGGGGGCCTCCTCCCGGCCGGAGGGGGCGTCGGACTTCTCCGCCGGGGGATTGCTACCGCCGAACAGGCGGTTCAGGAAGGGGAAGGTGGCGGTCTTGCCGCTTTCGCCGTCGTCCTCGTCGTCCTCATCCTGGGGGGCAGGCATGTCGCTGAGCTCCTCGGCCCCGCCGAAGGCCTGCATCATCTCGTTGTTGATGTTCTCCAGGTCCTCCGGAGAGATGCCCATTCGCTTCATCATCTCCTCCACCTGGGGCAGGCCCAGCTGGGCGGCGCATTTCAGGCACAGGCCCTCGTTGACCATCTCGCCCTTTTCATTCTGCCGGGAAATAAAGACCACGGCCACATTTTTCTTACATTTGGAACAAAGAGTCGGTTGCATGGTTTCCCTCCGTTATCTGGGTAAATTGTTCACAGCGCCGCCAGAAGGCCCAGCGGCGTCTGGGTTGCAAAGAATTTCAGCAGGGTGGTGCCGTCAATCAGTTCAGGGGTCAGAAGCCAGCCGAAGCGCTGCATGGCCCACACGGCCACAAACAGCGTAAGGCCGCCGCACACAAGGCCCAGAGCCGCGCCCCCCAGACCGTTGACGGTGCTGATCAGGGGCAGCCTGGTGACAATGGCATTCAGCGGCTTCATCAAAAGCCACAGCAGCGCCAGCAGAATCAGGAACACCACCACATACACCGCCGTCCCCGCCACGGAACGGGCGATGCTCTGGGCCACGGCCCGGATGACGGTCTCGCCGGTTTGCTGCACCCGCTGGTGAACGGTATCCAGCATCTTCTGGAGGCCGCTGCCCCGGAAGCTGAATGCCTGGAGCATCTGTCCGGCGTCGACGGCGTGGCTTTCCTCCAGCTTCCGCTCCACCCGCTGGGTCACCCGGGGCTCGATCCACTGGGCCACAGGCTCCGTCAGGTGGTCGGCGGCCCAGGAGGCGCCCCACAGGGCCACCAGAACAATCAAGAGGCCCGCCAGACTTTTCAGCAGGCCCCGCTTGGCTCCCAGCCAGGCGGCAGCGATCAGGGCCGCCAGCACCAGAATATCGGCAAATACGGACATGGACACTCTCCTTTCGGGGTCAGGGCAGGAACACGCTGGCAGCGGCAGAGCCCGCCAGCACCGCAGAGCCGTCGCTGCGCATCAGCACATCACCGGCGCTGCTGACGCCCTGCAGGGTGGCGTATTCCTTGAGGTTTTTGTTATAGATCACCAGCCGGTCGGCAAACAGCACCGCCACATACCGGCCGCAGGCGGACATGCTCAGCACATCGCCGTCCAGGTCCAGGGACCCCAGCTCCTTGCCGTCGCTGTTCACCGTTACCAGCCGCAGCTGGCTGCCCACCTTATAGCGGCCCAGCAGCACGGCGGCATAGCCGTCGCCCCCCAGGCTGCACCGGCGCAGCACGCCGCCGTCGTAGCTGTAGGACGCGGCGGCGCGGCCCTTCCGGTCGATGAAGTGGAGGCCATCCTCCGCCACGGCGCAGTAGCGTTTTCCCACAAGGCCCAGGTCGTACACCGCTACACCTGCCAGATCGCAGGAGGCATAGGGGTCCTGGCGGTTCAGCTTGTAGAGAACCACGCTGCTGGTGAAGGCGCCCTGGGACTGGCCCATGGTGACGGCGGCCATCTCCTGACCGTCTCCGGACACGGAGGCAGTCATCAGGAAGCTGTCGGCAGAATGAAAGGCAAACTCCTTTACACCATCCTCGTCGTACACCTCCACCGCGGCTTTATAACCCCGCTCGTTGATGGTGACGGCCAGGCGGCCCTCCTGGGTGAGGGTGACGGACAAAATCTCGCCGCCACAGGTGATCCTGCGGACAAGGCCATGGGCATTGAGCACATAGACGTCGGTGCCGCCGATGTCATAGGCGGCAGCAATGCCTTGGTTTTGCGCTACTGTACAGGAGGTCCACTTTACAGTCTCATTACACACCACCTGGCCGTTTTCCTGCATCACCAGCAGCTGACTGTTGGTGACGATGGCCAGACTGCCGTCCAGTGAGGCGAAGCAGCTGGTGCGGTCGGCGGCATAGTGGTACAGCTGGGCGCAGCCCGTCTCATCTTTTTTTGCCCGGGCATAGGTGATGCTGCGGCGCAGGCCGTCAAAGGCGGTGGTATCCGTCAATGAGGCCACCAGCAGCACCGCCGCCAGCACTGCGGCGGCCACGGCAAACCATACGGGCTTCCAGTTCAGCTTCTTCCGCTTCTGTACCCGGCGGGGGGCATCCTCCTGGGGGTTGCCGCGGTCAAATTCCATCTGGTCCATTGAGTCTTTCATCTTCATACCACACCCTCGTCAGGTACAGACCTCCCGGCGGGGCAGTGGGCCCGGCCAGAGTACGGTTGCCGCTGTCCAGGATGGCGGGGATCTCCTCCGGCGTCAGCTTCCCCTCTGCCGCATAGAGCACCGTGCCGGTAATGGCCCGTACCATATTATACAAAAAGCCGTTGGCGCAGACCTTCAATTCCAAAAGGTCCCCCTGCCGCCGGACCCGGCAATAGTAGATGGTGCGGACAGTGCTGCGGACGTTGGTGCCCACGCTGCGCACGGCGGCGAAATCGTGGGTCCCCTCGAACATCCGGGCAGCACGGTCCATGACCTCCTCGTCCAGGCGCTTGGGGTAAAAATACGCTCTGTTTACGTAAAACGGGTTCTTTACCCGGGAATTGTAAATGCGATAGGTATACTCCTTGCGGATGCAGGAGCCGATGGCGTTGAAATCCTCCGCCACCTCATAGGCCGCCTTTACCACGATATCCTCGGGAATGTGGGTGTTGACGGCGAAGGGCAGCCGGTCCACGGGAATACGGGAATTGGTGCGGAAATTGGCCACATAGTGCTCGGCGTGGACCCCGGCGTCGGTGCGGCCGCAGCCGGTGCACTTGATGGGCTGGCCGCACACCATGGACAGGCCCCGCTCCAGGGTCTGGGCCACGGTGACCTCGGTTTTCTGCACCTGCCACCCGTGGTAGGCAGTGCCGTTGTACATCAGGATCAGGGCGATGTTGCGCATAGCGTACCTCTTTCAGATTCCCAGACGCCCCAGGGCGATGACCCCCGCCGTCAGGGCCGCAAAGCCCGCCAGGACCCACAGGTCCGCCGGGCGGAAGTGCAGCACATGAAGGGCTGTGCGGCCTTCGCCGCCGTGGTAGCAGCGGCACTCCATGGCCGTGGCCAGCTCGTCGGCCCGGCGGAAGGCGCTGATGAACAGGGGCACCAGAATGGGCACCAGGGCCCGGGCCCGCTGGAAGATATTGCCGGATTCAAAGTCCGCGCCCCTGGCCTTCTGGGCAGACATGATCTTGTCCGTCTCCTCGATGAGGGTGGGGATAAAGCGCAGGGCGATGGACATCATCATGGCCAGCTCGTGGACGGGCAGACGCAGCTTCTTCAGGGGGGACAGCAGACTCTCCAGTCCGTCCGTCAGGGAGATGGGGCTGGTGGTATAGGTCAGCAGGAAGGTGCCCATGATGAGCATCACGATCCGCAGCACCATGAAGATGGCGGAGCGCAGACCCTCCTGGGAGATATGGCTCAGCAGCCAGCCGGCGCCCAGGGGGGTGCCGCTGGTGAAGAACAGGTTCATAATGGCCGTGAAGGCCACGATGACCCAGATGGGCTTCAGGCCCCGGGTCAGGGACCGGAAGGGCACCCGGGAAACGATGATGCACAGGGCCAGCAGCGCCGTCACGATGGCGTAGGTCACCACCCCCTGGGCGTTGAACAGGGCCACAATGTACAGGATCACCGCCAGG
>ENA-OZHP01000584-OZHP01000584.1-human-gut-metagenome-genome-assembly--contig:-NODE-584-length-15359-cov-12.954848_pt1 | contig 15359 bp, 10 predicted proteins | sample MGYA00244046_ERZ653686 | MGnify/ENA primary metagenome ERZ653686 (study PRJEB26926, sample SAMN06165313) | human gut metagenome | biome: ENVO:00009003; feature: ENVO:2100002; material: ENVO:00002003... | reverse complement strand
TACACCCTAGAGTTCGTCGGCAGCGTCAGATGTGTATAAGAGACAGCTATTAACTTATAACCAACGAGAAGCCATTATTTCAGACAAAAAAGAAATCAATACACTAAAGATTGAATTAGGGAAACTAGTATCAACACAAGAGGTTATAAGAAAAAGCAAATTAAGCGATATAATTTCAAGAAAACAAATTACTATAAAATCAGATGATGATAAAAAGAAGGATTTAATTGATATTCTGTTGCGTAATGGTTATATTAATGAGAATTATTTAGACTACATTTCAGTTTTTCATGAAGGTGCCCTTTCAAAAACAGATTATCAGTTTTTGATAAATATAAAGAGAGAGTTGCTACCTAAATTCGACTATGTACTAAATAAAAAAGAAGAACTGCTCAGACGTATAAATCTATATACATTCGAGAAAGAGTGTATCTTAAATTTTGATCTTGTTGATGCGCTAATTATGAGTCAATATACAGATAAAACTGATACATTATTCAGACAACTCGCAAATGAACACGAGATAACTATCAAATTTATAAATGAATATATTGATAGAAGTAAATGTCAAGAATCATTTGTTTGTAAATTGTGTTCATGCTGGAATAATATCTGGAGATATATACGACAGGAGCCTAGTTACACCGATGAAAGAAAAGAGCAGTATTTCTTATTGATTTTGAAATATGCAAACATTAATGATCTTTACAATATTTTTGACGAAAACGATACTTATATAAAAAACTATCGTGATTTCTTTATTATACATGTAGATAATAAGAAAAAACAAAAGTTGGTAGAAAAGTTGGGTATTGTGTTCAAAACTATCAGTCCAGATTCTCCAGCACAAGACTTAACATTTTTGATGCAGAATAGTTATTATGAGATTAACATAGAGACGCTCAAAATTATTATTCCAAAAGATAAATTTGAGCAAGAAAGTTTCAATAGTAAAAACTACTCCTATCTTAAAAACTCTGGTTTGAATGATATTGTGGAATATATCGAGGAAGAAATTAATACCTATGTAGAAAAGATATTACTTGAATTGAAAAGTAATACCAGAGAGGAACTAGAAGAATACACTATTCTACTAAACAATTCCAAATTAAACATTAAGCTTAAGGATAAACTCATTCAACAGATAGAAACTATCGTGGATGATATATCCACTATTACTGGCTCGGATGAAGCTCATTTATTATTCCAGTATTCAAAAGTAAGGCCAACCTGGGAGAATGTTCAAACGATGTTTGCGAATGATAAAGATTCATTATCATCGTCTGTTATTACCTTTTTAAATCAAGAGAATAATGCTATTGTATTATCCAAAAACAGAATGACAACTACAGCTAATGAAAACGGAGTTGGTATATATAGTAAATTATGCAAAGAGTTGATTAACGAAAAGAGTATTAATGATGAGTCATACAAACTGTTCTTATCATCTATTCCATGGTGCTACAATAGTTTTGATTCAAGTTCAATATCTCATGAAAGAATGAAAGTTTTAATCGAGAGTAATAAAGTTAATAAAGTTGTTGCTGGTTATGATTTTTTACGTCAAAATTACAAAGGTCTGAATATTCAGCTAATCGAAAAAGATCCTGACAAATTCATAGAGATATTGGATCAATTAGAAGTTGATACTTCGGATATGGAGAAAATTATCACTTCATCTCAACTTAACGTTGAAATAAAATTCTGTTTCGTAAATGCAGTGGATGAAGATGTTATTATAAAAAGCACCTATAATTCAAAATTTGTATTAGAGAATGTACTGAAAAATTCAAATAAATATTCTATATGCGAATCTTTACAAATTCAGTTAATCAATAAAATAGAACTTCCTGTTACTGATAGAATAAATCTATTCTTACAAATACATGATGGTATTGATAACGACACAATAAAAACATTCTTAATATCGTTAGGCAATCCTTATGATGAAATAGCCAATCCTAAGAAATCACCTAAGATAAAAAGAAATGCATTAAATAGTGTATTCATGAATATCCTTATTCAGAAAGGTATTATCACATCCTATTCGGAGAAAACAAACCAAGTATATCATTCAAAGAGAGATATAGAACAATAAAATAGATGACTGATTTATAATCATTAAGATATAATGTGTGCTAAAAACGTAAAGTTTCAAGAATTTACCGCATGTGCATATAAATACACAAGTAATAAAACATCTACACTTTTCCAAGCGAATCAAACATCTCAAATATTCAGAGCATAAAAATCTCACCGAAAACCACAAAAAAAATACTAAGAAAACAACTATCTTTGTATTCAACAAGCGTTCTGTAACATCCATGCGAAAATGCCCTACCATCCAATACGTTGTATCTGATAGCGGACATTTTCCACAAAAGGATTGAAAGAAGGCGGTACAACACGTATTGCAAAACAATTAAAACAACGATTTGCATTTATCCCTACATTCTGTGTACTTGTAAAAACATAGGTTGTACCGATTAAAATGAATTGTCACTAATAATCAGTGATGTAAATATGCTACATCGGGAAATAAGAAGAAGCTTCCATCAACAGGTTTTTCTGACACCGGAATCTTCTTTCCTTTCCATTCTGTGGAAGGATGGCAATCATCCAAAAATTTATTTGCGGATATTTTCATTGATTCCGGCTTGTTAATTCGCTATCGATATCATGTTTTATGTTGCGCACCCTTTCTCTCTTTTTCCTTTTCGCTCTGGTTCCTGTTCAAGCCGCCATTTATTTTGCCCATAATGTTTCCGAAGATTCGGGGTTCATAAATACCAAAAAATACTGGAACGGAGATTCCGATTTATGCTGGGCGGCCACAGCCAGCAATATGCTGCAATGGTGGCAGAATAATTCCTCCGGCATTCCGGCTTTCGTTCCCAACGGCCAGAATGAAAGCGGAAGAACGGAAATTTACGATGTGTTTTGCAATAATTGGGCCAATACCGGGAAAGGCATAGAAATAGGCCTGCGGTGGTACCTGGGAGGGAAACCTCTCAATCCCAACAATTATTTATACGATTTTAAGGAAACCATCACTGAACCGCAGAATACTGGCCGATACTGGGAGGGATACATTACATCTCTGGGATTGTCCTCTTCCACCTGGGAAGGCGACTGCCCTTTCATCAGCAGCAAATACTTCACGCAAAGCGACTTTCCCCTCCAGTTCGGTACAGACCTCGTCTCATTTTTCCAGAATGGCGGCGTAGTGGGACTTTCCATTGCTCCTGCATCAGGTCCGGGTCATGCCATTACCTGCTGGGGAATTGAGGTTGACGACACTACCGGCATGGCCAAATCCCTGTACGTCACAGACTCCGACAACGGACAAGGTCTGGAAAAACGGGACGTTTATTATCATGAAACGGATGGAACCCTGCACTTGGGGAGCGAGAACGGCCCTCGAATCAACGCATACGACGCCCTGATGCTGCCCTTTTATAATGTTCCGGAACCTTCCACGGCAGTTCTCACCACCCTCGCGGCGGGAACTGCCTTTTGCCGCCGCAGGCGCCGACGCTCTTAAGGCTTCACGAAAACATTCCCTCCTGTCAAGTTTCCGGTTCTTCAGGAGGCGAATCGGTATCCGAGGTGAATAACGGAATGTAGGAAGGCAGGTTCCAGTTCCAGCGGATGGCCGCCAGGCGTACGGAAAGCGTGACCATGAAGCCCGTCACGAAGCAGGTGGAAGAATCAATTCCGGCATAGTAAAGCACCGCGTACGCCACGCCTCCCAGCAGGGCCGCGGTGGCGTATAGTTCTCCGGGACGGAACACGTAGGGAACGTTGCCGGTAAGCACGTCGCGCAGCAGGCCGCCCGCCACGCCGGTACAAATGCCCATCATCACGGAAACAGTGGGCGTATAGCCGTGGAGATAGGATTTTTCCGTGCCGATCATGCCGAAAAGGGCCAGAACGATAGCATCCGCCACGCGGATAGTGCCCATGGGAGGCGGATATTTCTGGGCCACATAAAAGGTTGCCAGACTGGTGACGACGGAGGCCAGAACAAAAATTTCCCCGGAGGGGAGCGTCCAGTACACCGGTATGTCCAGCAGGATATCGCGCACGGTTCCGCCGCCCAACGCAGCCAGGGTACCGCAGACAATCACGCCGAACAAATCCATTTTCACCCGCGAGGAAGCGATGGAACCCGCCAGGGCTCCAATAATCGTGCTCATGATTTCACAGGTGGAGAGGAACATGGCGGGAGGAACAGGAAAAAAGGCATATTCAGCAGACCCGTATCCACGGCAGGCAGGAGTCCTGGCTGGCGCAGAACAGGGAGGTGGAAGCCAGCCCCATGTCATGCAGGGTATCACGCATCAGGCTTTCTGCCAATGCCGGAGAATTGCTTTCTGCGCTCAGGTGGGCCAGCACCACGTTTTTCAGGGCTCCATGGGCAATCCGCCTCAGCAGGTCGCACGCCTGCTCATTGGACAGATGCCCGTGCGCAGAGGCGATGCGCTGCTTCAGCGGCCAAGGCCTCCTGGGAGTGGCCGCCAGCATGTCCGGATCATAGTTTGATTCCACCACCAGGCTGTCCACCATGGCAAGGTATTCCGCGATGCAGCCGGGAGCCTGCCCCGTATCGGAAATAAAACCCAGGCTGGATCGCTCCGTTTCAAATTTGAATCCCACCGGATCCACGGCGTCATGGTAAGTGGGGAAGGGCGTAATGACGATATCCCCTATTCTGAAAGACTGCCCCTTTTCAAAATAGGCCCAGGGAGCCTCCGGCGCTTTTTCCTGGACGCACATGGCCGTATGGCGTGTGGCGTAAACACGCACGGCATGCTTTCTGGTGAACTGGTGCACGCCTTTCATGTGGTCCGCGTGTTCGTGGGTAAGCAGAATGGCGTCCAGCTCATCCGGCTCCACTCCGGCGGACTTCATCTTATCCCGCAGCCTGGCGGCGCTGAACCCGGCATCCACCAGCAGGACGGTTTCCCCCGCCCTGACAATGGTGGCATTTCCCCCGCTGCCGCTGCCCAACACGCAAAACTGCATCATGCGCGGAATATAATACCGCCCCCGGAAGGGAGCAAGAACGTATCCATGCTTTTTTTATGACATGGGCACATGAAAAAATACTTTTTTCCAGTACGGGGTTGACATTTCAGGTGCATTAAAGTGTATTGAAGTCACTACGTAGTGTACTTGCATGCGATGAGCAGTGTATCAGACAACCTTTTTGGTGCATACACGCACAAGCTGGACCCCAAAAACCGGATTGCCATTCCGGCCGAATGGAGGCCCTCCGAAGGTTGCGCCCTGCTCCTGTTATCCGGCCGGCGTCTTGATTTGCCGACCGTCAAAGCCTATACGCGGGAAAAATTCCAGCAACTCATTGACAAGATAGAAACAACGCCCGGCTACACGGAAGCGCAAATCGACCTTTTCATCGGCAAATTATACGCCAACTGTGTGGAGGCTGTCATCAACGCCCAAGGCAAGCTGCTGATACCCAAACAAATGTGCGAACACGCACAGCTCAGTTCCTCCGTCCGGCTCGCCGCGCGGAGAGGATATTTCGAATTGTGGGAGCCCTCTCTCTATGAAGAAGTTTCCCGGCGTGAAAACGCCAGCATCTCCGACATCAACCAATCCTACGGCATTCTCTAGCTTTCCTTCATGCCCCCAGACTCTTCCATTCTGCCCAATCCCCAGGCACGCCCCTGCGCAACGCTTGCATTGCGCCCGGGCTGGCTTGCTTCCGGCCTGGGCGTCGGCGCCAGAACCGGGCTGCATGCGGAACTCACGGCTTATTCCATCGTTTTCTGGGGGCACGACGCCCTTCCGGCGCAGGATATGGTTGCCTGGCAACAGGAAAAAGCACGCCTTATGGAGGAAATGTCCCTGGCCGGGCAAAAGAGCGCCTATGGCAAGCTGGGCGCATTGTCCTCCGACCTGAACCGGGCTTTTGACGACCATATTGAGCTTTCTTTACGCGCGGGCGCGGGTACGCACGTCCGCACGGAGGAGGTGCAGGCCCTGGCAAACGGGCTCGCGGAAGAAACATCCTGCCGTGTGCTGGCGTGGAGCGTCTGCCGCAACCATGTGCATGTGATTGCAGAGCTGACGGAGGAAAAGGGAGTGGATGAACTGGTCTGCTCATGGAAAGCCCTGGCCCCCTCCATGAACTGGGAAGACGCGTACCACACGGAAGCCCTGAAAGCCCGGGAAGCCGCGGCCAGGGTGGACGCCCTGATTTCCGAACTGGGGGATGACGCCGTTGCCGCTGTTGACGCGGAAGCGGACGGCACCGTCTCCGGAAACGGCTTCCGTCACATTACCGTTCTGCTGCATGAGACGGTGGACATGCTGAAAGCGGGCCCCGGCAAATTCATCGTGGACTGCACGCTTGGCGGCGGCGGCCATACGGAACTTCTGCTGGAACAGGGCGCCACCGTCTGGGGCATTGACCGCGATGCGGACGCCCGCCGCGCCGCCATGCTCAGGCTGGCGCGCTTCGGTTCCCGTTTCAAAGTGCTCGCCGGCAACTTCCAGGACGTGGAAAGCATTCTTTCCCAGCAGGGGGTTTCCCGGGTGGACGGGCTGCTGGCGGACCTGGGCGTTTCCTCCCACCAGCTTGACACCGCCTCCCGCGGCTTTTCCTTTAGGGAAGACGGCCCTCTGGACATGCGGATGGATACCCGCGCCGCTCTCTCCGCCCGGAACCTGGTGAATGAGGCCCCGGAAGAAGAAATCGCAAATATCCTCTGGCAATTCGGCGAGGAACGCGCTTCCCGCGCCATTGCCCGCGCCATAGTGAAAGCCCGTACCCAGGCACCCATCACCACTACCGCACAGCTTGCCCGCATCGTGGAATCCGTTCTGCCGCGCAAAGGAAGGCAGCACTCCGGCACCCGCACGTTCCAGGCCCTGAGAATAGCCGTCAACGGCGAGCTGGATGCCCTGGACGCTCTGCTGGATTCCTCCGTGCGTCTGCTCGGGCAGGGGGGGCGCATGGCCGTCATCACCTTCCACAGCCTGGAAGACCGCAGGGTCAAGCAGTTCTTCGACCTCCGGAGCCGTCCGGAAATAGACCGCCCGGAATGGCCGGCACCCCGTCCCAACCCGGATTACTGCTTCCGCCCGCTTTCCCGCAAACCCGTCACTGCGGGAGAAGAAGAACTTTCAACCAACCCCCGTTCCCGCAGCGCCAAGTTGCGCGGCGTGGAAAAAATCATCTGACCATCTCTCTTCCGCCACCGCCATGAAAAGATTCAAACAGCGTTTCACCGGCCACCAGATCAGCGTGAGCATGATCATGTGGCTCATTGCCTTCGCCGCCCTCACCTGCGGAGCGGGCATCACTTATGCCGTGCTGAAAAACGACCAGATCCAGGTCGCGCGCGACATCAAGCAAATGAATGAAGAAATCGCCTCCTGCGAACTCACAAAGGAATATTACCGTTCCAAGACTTCCTCCCTGACCAGCCGCTGGGCCATCCGCGACAGGCTGGCCCAGGACAAGTCCAACCTGCAGCCTATCGAGCCCTCAGCCGTAGAATACATTTCTTCCGAAAACGCCTCCCGCATCGCTGCGGCAGGCCATTAAACGCGTTGAGCCGTTCATGATCACGATCACGAAGTCCAGATTTGCCAGAAGAAGCCTCGTCCTGTGCGGCCTGGCGGGCGCGGCGGTCATCTGGCTGATGTTGTCGCTGGTCAATCTTCAGCTGGTTTCCCCCCGGAAAACGAGCGGCGTTTCCAGCGGCGGCATTATTGAACGGGAGGTTCTTTTGCCCCAGCGCGGCCGCATCATGGACGCCAATGAGGAAATCCTCACCAGCAACATGCAGAGTTCCGAGCTGATTGCGGACGGCTATCATCTGAACGACCCCAAGACCATCAGCTGGGCTCTGGCCTATTCCAAGGCCGTTCATTCCCCGTTCTGGGAGAAAGCCGCAACGGATAAGGAAAAGGAAAAGCTCGTTTCCGGCTTCCGCAGCAAGATTCTGGGCCAGGCCGCCAGCAAAAAGGACGGCAGCAAGGAACATAATCTGGCGAAAATCCTGCTGGAAGAGCCTGAAGACGGACCGGAAGGGGTGGATATGGCCAGGAAAAAGCTGGAAGAGCTTTATGAGCCGGAGATGGTGAAAGAATACGTGCAGGCGCACCTGGAATACGCCGCCAAAGTGATTGCCCCTTTCCTGCCGGACATGAGCGTGCAGGACATCATCAACACGGTGGAAAAAGACGGGGCGATTCCCAAAAAGCGCATCGTCATTGCCAAAAACCTGTCCGAGGAAAAAGCGGAACTGCTGCGGCAGGCTATCCAAAACGCCCGAGTCCAGGGGTTCCGTTTTGAGACCTCCTCCAAACGCGTCTATTCCGTGCCGGAATGCATGGTGCATATTCTGGGCTACATCGCCCAGACGAAGGACAGCGGCCCCCGGCCCGTAGCCCTTTCCGGCCTTGAAAAGCAGCTGGACGACCAGCTGCTGGGCCACAACGGCATCAGGGAATACCGGAAAGACAGCCGCGGGCGCATCATTCCCTCCGCGGATTCCCGCTTCAAGGATGCCGTGGACGGGCTGAACGTTCGCCTGACGGTAAACATGGAATACCAGACGATCGTGGAGGAGGAGCTGGACGCCGCCATCTCTTTTTACACGGACCAGACCCACAAACCCCGCGGCTGCATTATTGTGGTGGAACCCAAGACCGGCAGCATTCTGGCGATGGCCAGCCGGCCCCACTATAATTTAAATACGCGCGAGGGCCTTCAGGAAGGCGCCTACCATTTCGCCGTGCAGTCCCTGTACGAACCCGGCTCCACCTTTAAAATAGTTTCCGTCACATCCGCCGTGGACAGCGGAAAGGCCACGTTCGACACCATGATCAACTGCACCCCCTATCCGGTGCCCGGTTCCCGCCCCGTCACGGATGCCCCCCGTTCCTATGGCGGTCTGACCGTAGCGGGCGTGCTGAAAAAATCCAGCAACCCGGGAGCCTTCCGCATTGCGCTGAAATCGGGCTGGCCCACGTATAAAAAATACTTTGACCTGTACGGATTTTCCTCCAAAACGGGTATCGACCTGCCGGGGGAAACCAACAGCCAGTGCCAGGACGGCAGCAATTTTGTCAACTTTTCCCGCATCAGCTTCGGCTACTCCCTGATGGTGTCCCCCCTGCAGGTCGCCATGGCTTATGCCGCCATAGCCAATGACGGCGTGCGCATGCGCCCCCGGCTGGTTGACGGCATTTATGTGGATGACAAGAACTTCCAGCCTTCCCCCCCCGTGGAGGTATGCCGGGTCATGAGCGTCAAGACGGCCCGGGACCTTCGGAACGCCCTGTTCCACGTTACGGATCTGGACGGGACCGCCAAAAGAGCTCGGATTGAAGGCTATAACGTGGGAGGCAAAACCGGAACCGCCCACAAGGTGAAGCCTACAGGCGGCTATTTTGAAAACCGCTACACCGTCTCCTTTGTAGGAATGCTCCCGGTGGAGGACCCGGCCTTCGTCTGCCTTGTCGTCATTGACGACCCCACTTCCAAGCATTGCCATCCCGGAGGCGGAACCGTATGCGCCCCGGTTTTCCAGAAGCTGGCCACCCGTCTGGCGGCCGCCATGAACATACCCAAGAATGCCCCTTCCGCGGAGGCAAATAAAAAAGCCTCCCGTGCCCAGGCCTCTTCCACCCCATCCAAACCGCCGCGCAGATAATCCCGTCATGAAGCTACTTACCTTACTCAAAGACCTTCCCTCCCATACGCTCACCGGCTCCCCCCAGGTGAAAATTTCACATCTGGAGTGCGACAGCCGGCGCATTCTGCCCGGTTCCTGCTACATTGCCCTGAAGGGGACCCGGGCGGATGGCCATGAATTCATCCCGGAGGCCATTCGCCGCGGAGCATGCGCCGTCGTCGCGGAAATGCCCTGCACGCAGGAAGCCAGGGAGGCCGGAGTCAGCTGGGTGGAGGTGAACGATTCCCGCCTGGCCGTCAGCCTGATGGGCGCGGCCTGGAACGGACGCCCTTCCCGCCACATGACCATGATCGGCGTGACGGGGACGAACGGAAAAACTACGACGGCCTACATCGCCCATTCCCTGCTCAAGCAGTCCTGGCTGCGCGCCGGATTGATCGGCACCATCGCCTATGACAACGGAGAGGAAATCACTCCTTCCACCCATACCACGCCCGGACCGCTGGAACTGGAACACCTGCTGAAGGAAATGTATGAAAACGGCTGCCGCGGCGTCTCCATGGAGGTCTCTTCCCACGCGCTGGACCAGGAACGCGTGGCCGGCATCAATTTCAACGTGGGCATTTTCACCAATCTGACCCAGGACCACTTGGACTACCACCACACTATGGAGAATTATTTCCAAGCCAAGGCGAAATTGTTCGAACAGATGGCGCAGGACACCAGATCCCGGCGAAAACCCGTGGCCGTCATCAACATCGACGACGCTTACGGCCGCCGGCTGGCGGAAATGTTCTCCGGCCGCATGACCGTAAAGACCTACGGGTCCGCCCTGGGGGCGGATTTCCGCATGCTGGTGCACCACGCCACCGCCAAAGGCAGCGAGTACGAATTGGAATACAAGGGGAAAAGCTACCTGGTCCGTGTCCCCCTGATCGGCAAGTTCAACATGTACAACAGCCTGGCCGCGCTGGCCGCCGTCATTTGCGCCGGCATCCCCGTGCGGGACGCCATTGCGAACCTTCAGAATATTCCGCAGGTCCCCGGCAGGCTGGAACTATTCACCCACCCCGGAGGCGCCCAGATCTTCATTGACTATGCCCACACGCCGGACGCCCTGGAAAACGTCTGCAAGACGCTCAAGGAACTGTGCTCCCGCCGCCTGATTACCGTGTTCGGCTGCGGCGGGGACCGGGACAGGGGAAAACGTCCCCTGATGGGAGCCGCAGCCGCACGCCTGTCAGACGCCTGCATCGTCACCTCCGACAATCCCAGAAGCGAGGAACCCCTCTCCATCATCAGCCAGATTGCGGCGGGAATGCCGGAAGGCAGATACGCCATCATTCCGGACCGGGCCAGAGCCATTGCCACGGCCATCGACCAGGCCCGTCTGGGGGACATCGTCCTCATTGCGGGCAAGGGCCATGAAAATTACCAGGAACTTTCCACCGGCCGCATTGATTTCAGCGACGCCAAGGAAGTGCGCCGCAACATGTTCATCAAGGAACGGGAAGAATTCCCCCAGGCATAACACGTTATTCCATCTTTCTTTCATGATTTCCCTCACGGCGCACGGCATCTGCAACATCATCGGCGGAAAATTGGTCAGCGGCCCCTTTGACAGGGTCGCTTCCGGCGGCGTGTGCACGGACAGCCGCCATTTGCCGCCCCATGCCGTTTTCTTCGCGCTGGGGGGAGAAAAATTTGACGGCAACCTGTTTGCCCCGGAGGCATCCCGTACCGCGGCCGCCGCCGTCGTCAGCCGTGTGGAGGAAGGCATGGCCCCCTCATGCGCCGTCATTCTGGTGGAAGACACGCTGGAAGCCCTTCAGAGGCTGGCCGCCTGGTGGCGTTCAGAGCTTACCCTCACCGTCATCGGCCTGACCGGCTCCAACGGAAAAACCTCTACCAAGGATCTGACGGCCTCCGTTCTTTCACAGGGACTCCGCACCATCGCCACGCAGGGCAACCTGAACAACCACATCGGCGTCCCCCTCAGCATCCTCCGGGCCGCCCCGTCCGACGAAGCCGCCGTATGGGAAATGGGCATGAACCACTCCGGGGAACTGGCTCCCCTGTGTGAAATGACGCTCCCGAAAATCGGCATCATCACCAGCATCGGCACCTCCCATATGGAATACCTAGGCTCCCGGGAAAACATCGCCCGGGAAAAATGCACGTTGGCACGCTGCCTGCCGGAAGACGGCTTCATGATTTTTCCGGCGGACTGCGATTATGCGGATATGATCCGTCAATCCACCCGCGCCGCCTGTATTGACTGCGGCATTGGCGCCGGAACCGTTCGCGCGGAAAATCCCGTCTCTACCGAGAACGGAACACGCTTCATCCTTTCCATCCCGGATTTCTGCCGGGAAGAGGTGGAATTGCCCGTCCACGGCCGGCACATGGTAACCAACGCGCTTCTGGCCGCCGCCGCCGGCTGGGTGGCAGGTCTTGCGAAAGAGCAAATCGCCTCCGGTCTCACCCAGGCGCGGCTTACGGGCGGAAGGCTTCACTGCTCCCGGATCAACGGCATTCTGGTAGTGGATGACACCTACAACGCCAACCCGGATTCCATGCAGGCCGCCCTGCGCACCTTAGCAGAGCTTTCCTGCGCCGGCAGACGCTTTGCGGTGCTGGGCAGAATGGGGGAACTGGGCGTGTTTTCCGAGGAAGGGCATGTTCTGGTGGGCCGCACGGCGGAAGAACTCCGTCTTGACTGCGTCGTCAGCGTGGGAACGGACGCCGCCCGGATTACGGACGCTATTTCTCCCAATTCATTCACTCAACGCCTGAACTTCAGCTCCGCGGAAGAAGCGGCCGAATGGCTCCGTAGCCATACGGCGCCGGGAGACATCGTCCTTTTCAAAGGCAGCCGTCTTGCCCGGATGGAGCAAGTCATGAACCTTACCTTTCCGCCACAGTAAATTGTATGCATTCCCTCATTGAACAGTTCAGCCCCTCAGGGGCATTTGCAGGACCGGCAGGGAGAGCCCTCCTGGCCTGCCTGGTTTCCTTTGCCCTGACGATGATCTTCGCCCCGCGGGTCATCCGGGAGCTGATTTCCCTGAAAATCGGCCAGCCCATCAGGACGGCGGAGGAAGTGCACAAGCTGGCGGAACTCCACGGAGCCAAGGCGGGAACGCCCACCATGGGCGGCGTGCTGATCGTGGGTTCCATGACGGCGGCTACCCTGTTGTGCGCCAGAATGGGCAATCCCTTTATCATTTCCTGCCTGATCGTCACCCTGGCGCTGGGCCTGCTGGGATTCCGGGACGATTACCTGAAGGTGGCGAAAAAAACCTCGGACGGCATTTCCGCACGTAAAAAACTCCTCGTCCAGTTCCTGGCCGGCCTGGCCGGCGTCACCTTCCTGTACCTGTACCCGGAAGGCAGTCCCCGCGTGGAACTTCACGACTACATATCCTCCCTGTTCATTCCATTCTATGGCCAGGTGAACCTGCCATGGTTCGTTTACATTCCTTTCGGCGTCGTGGTGGTCATGTCCGCCTCCAATGCGGTGAACCTGACGGACGGCCTGGACGGCCTTGCCTCCGGCTGCTCCGTCGCCACGGGCATCACTTACGCCATCATTGCCGTCCTCTGCGGAAGCTGGCTGACGGCTGATTCCCTGGATATTCCCTTCCACCCCGGCGCGGGAGAAATCAGCGTCTTCATGATGGCCCTGGTTGGGGCCTGCCTGGGCTTCCTGTGGCACAACTGCTACCCGGCCAGGGTATTTATGGGAGACACCGGTTCCCTGGCCCTGGGCGGCGCGTTCGGCATGGCTGCCGTCTGCACGGCGCAGGAGCTTCTCTTTATCGTCATCGGGGGCGTCTTCGTCATGGAAGCCGTGTCCGTCGTCCTGCAGGTGGGCAGCTACAAGCTGCGCCACGGCAAACGCATCTTCGCCATGGCCCCCATCCACCACCACTTCGAACTCAAAGGCTGGAAGGAAACGCAGGTGATTGCCCGCTTCTGGATGATCAGCCTCCTGCTGGCTTTCCTGGGCCTTTTCCTGATAACCACCGCCTGACAAACCACGAACATGCAGCTTAATAACCTTAACATCGCCGTTCTGGGAGCGGGAAGAAGCGGACGCGCCGCGGCGCGCCTCGCCATGAAGCATGGCGCACGGGTATGCGTGTTTGACGCTTCCGCCTCCATTGGCGGATGGCCGGAAGACATTCCCCTGCATACCGCCGCCACGGAGGAAGACGGACGCGCCTTTCATGCGGATATGGTGGTCATCTCCCCCGGCATTGAGACGGATAGCCCCTTTGTCAAATCCTTTGGACGGGAAGGCGTGGAAACCATCGGTGAAATGGAGCTGGCATGCCGCTTTTACCATGGCCGCATCATCGCCATCACCGGAACCAACGGCAAAACCACCACCACATCCCTGGTGGAAAAGATTTTGCTGCGCGCCGGAAAGACCGCCGTTGCCTGCGGCAATTACGGCGTGCCGGTGGCGGAAATCCTGCTCCGGGATTCCGTGCCGGACGTGCTGGCGCTGGAGGTCAGCTCCTTCCAGTTGGAAACCATCCGCGATTTTCACCCGGATGTGGCCGTATGGCTCAATTTTGCGCCGGACCACATGGACCGCTACAAATCCGTGGAGGATTACCACCGCGCCAAACTCCATATCTTCGACAACCAGACGGAAAAAGACCTGGCCGTCGTTCGCTCCGGGGAACGACTTCCGCACCTGAAAGCCTCCGTACTCACCTTCAGCCCGGAAGATCCGGCGGCTGATCTTTATTACCGCGAACCGTTGATCCTGGAGGGCGGCGCTTCCCTGCTGAACCTGGAAGAGACCGCCCTGAACCAGCGCCATAATGCGGAAAACGCCATGGCCGCCGTCCTGGCATGCCGCCACCTGGGCATTCCCGCAGAAACAGCCGCAGAAGTATTGAAGGAGTTCGCGCCCCCCGGCCACCGCTGCGAAACCGTCCGCACACTGGACGGCGTGCTGTGGCTGAACGATTCCAAAGCCACGAATCTGCATGCGCTGGAAACGGCTCTGAAATCACAACATTCCCCCGTCATCCTGATTGCCGGAGGCAAGGACAAGGGGCTGGATTACGTACCCCTGCGGCCCATGCTGAAAGAAAAAGTGCGCGCCTGCGTGGTATTCGGCCAGATTGCGGACCAGCTCCAGCACGCTTTTTCCCCCGCAGTCCCCACGGAAAAAGCCGCAGATGTAGAGGCCTGCGTGGAGAAGGCACGCTCTCTCGCCCGGCAGGGAGACACCGTCCTGTTCTCTCCCGGCACTTCTTCCTTTGACATGTTCACCGGCTATGTTCAGCGCGGCCAGGCCTTCAGGGACGCGGTGAACGCCCTTCCCTCCTTTCCTGACAATTCACCAGAAAACGACCATCATGAAAACGACCAAGACACCTGATCACAATCCGACCGGACGCACCCGTCCGAAACGCAAAATGGGCACCGTACTCCGCGCCAAACTCAGCAAATACCGCGCCCGCGTCTCCGAATTTGAAGATGACGCGCCCAGCAGCACCGTCGTGCGCTGGCTCGTCGTCCTTCTTCTTCTTCACCTTCTCGTCATCGGCGGCGTTTACGTCCGCAGCACCTGGTTCAGAAACACGGCGGAAACCGTAGAAATGGCAGCCGCCCTGCCCGCGCCGCCCACCGTCCCGCAGCTGTCTCTTATACACA
>ENA-OZHP01000579-OZHP01000579.1-human-gut-metagenome-genome-assembly--contig:-NODE-579-length-15405-cov-4.707752_pt1 | contig 15405 bp, 8 predicted proteins | sample MGYA00244046_ERZ653686 | MGnify/ENA primary metagenome ERZ653686 (study PRJEB26926, sample SAMN06165313) | human gut metagenome | biome: ENVO:00009003; feature: ENVO:2100002; material: ENVO:00002003... | reverse complement strand
TTTTTCTGGGACGGGGATTAAAAAATCATTAGGTACACAATGATTTTTTAATCCCCGTCCCAGAAAAATCATCCGGCAGGTGCGGTAGCTAAAATAGCCCCGTCCCAAATTAGCTACCCTGGCAACAAAATAGGCCCCGCGATCGATGTTGATCGCGGGGCCGTGTTGTTTCTAGTGGTTATGCGGGCAGTTGGCGCAACAGCCGCTGGTGGCGCTGGTGCTTGAGCCGCCGCTTCGCTGGTCGGTGTTATAGAAACCGCTGCCCTCAAATTTAATGCCGCTGGCCGAGAACGTCTTGGCCGCCGGGGCACCGCAGCTCGGGCACATGACCTCGGGAGTCTCGGACATGGGATGCTCAACCTCAAACACGTTGCCGCAGCTCGAGCACTTGTAATCGTAGCGCGCCATAATACTTCCTTTTCAGCACAAAGCGGGCAGATCGCTCTGCCCGCATAAATTCAAACAGCTGTAACTGTACCCTATATCGGGGGTTTTATCACGCTTCGCCCCAGAATCTATGGGTGTTGCGCAGGAGCTGTGCAGTTTTCTCTTCAGCAGCCTCAACGTCAGCCTCATCGGCCTGCCAAGTCCAGTTGCCCGTGGCGACACCCGGCACGTTCATGCGCGCATCGTCGCCCAGCCCCAGCACGTCTTGCAGCGGCATCATCACGAGCGGTGCGTCGCTTGCCAGCGCGTCGCCCATCAGCTTGCCCGCAAATTCCTTACCGCTCGGCTCATCGCCGCCCGCAAAGGAGCGCGTGCACCAACCGGCGAGCGTCGAGGTGTCGTGCGTCGAGGTATACAGGATCTTGCCGGGCGTGGGGGTAATCCCGTTGCGGACGTCGTAATCGCTAAACTCCAGCACGTCCATGCCGGGGAAGCCGCAGGTCGAAGCCATGGCGCGAACGCCGGGCGTCAGGTAGCCCAGGTCCTCGGCAATAAAGTTGAGCGGGCCCAGCTCGTCGTAGGCGGTCTGGAACAGGTCTTTGCCCGGGCCTGCCAGCCAACGCCCGTCGGCACAGGCCTTGCCCGCGGGAATGCTGAAGTAGCTGTGGAAGCCCAGGAAGTGGTCCAGGCGTACACGGTCGTACAGTGAGAACGCACGGCGCAGACGATCCATCCACCAGCGGTAGCCAGTCTCCCTCATATGGTCCCAGCGGAACGTCGGGTTGCCCCACACCTGGCCCTCGGGCGCAAAGTTGTCGGGCGGCGCGCCGGAAATCTCAATCGCCTTGCCGGTATCGGACAGCCAGAAGTTCTCGGGCTCGCTCCACGCGTCGGCCGAATCGTCCGAGACATACATCGGGATGTCGCCGATAACCTCGATGCCCTTCTTGTGCGCATAGTTCATAAGCTCGCACCAGGCCAGGTCAAAGCGGTACTGCATATATGCCTGCAGCTCGGCCTCGTCACAGAAGCGCTTGTCATCGATCAGATGCTCGTTGTAGCGTGCAACATCGGTCGGCCAATCGTGGCGCGACTCGCCCTCAAAGTACTTCTTGACGGCCATATAGACGCAGTACTTCTCGAGCCAATCGGCATTGCGATGTTTAAACGCGGTGTAGAGCGGATCGGCATCCTCGCCGCCGCGAGCCTTCCAGGTCTCAAAGTCGGCGGCCAGTTCCTCGTGGCTTTCGGGCAGCAGGTCGATATTGCCCGCAAAGGCCGAAGGGCCAGCGTAGGGGGAGCGGAAGAAGTCCGTCGGGTTGACGGGCAGGACCTGCCAGTAGCGCATGCCCATGGCGGCCAGATGGTCGATAAAGCGACGCGTGGGCGCGCCGATCGTACCGGGCTTGCCGTCGTCGGTCGGCACCGATGTGATATGGCACACAACACCCGCACCGTGATCGAGCGGCTCCTGCAGGCGCTGCTCGGCATGGTGATAGATGATCGACGAACCCAGCGGATACAGGTCGAGCGTGACCGTGCCGTTGTGAATCTCGCACTCGTGACCGCTAATAACGTCGCTCGCGCATTCACCGAGCGCCGGAATCGTCACGCGGTGCGAATTGCGCAGGCTGCGGTTGATGATGACGGTCGCGGATTCGCCGTCCTTGCCCGTGCGGTTGTAGGCCAGCACCTCGTCGTTGAGCGCGAAGGCCTTGATCTCACCGTCAATCATAAACGGCAGCGCGCGGCGCACGGCCGAGGCGTTCTTGACGATCGCGAGCGTGTCGAAGTCGTGCAGGTTTTCCTTGGTCGGCAGGGTGCGACGGTTGCCCGGGTCGGTAAGACCCTCCAAGCCGTACTCGTCGCCGTAGTAAATCGAAGGCACGCCGGGGAAGGTCATCTGCATAAGCGTGGCAAGCCAAAAACGGCTCTTGGCCAGGCCCATCGCGCCTTCATCCAAGCGCCATTTGCTGCGCTCGCACTCGGGCAGCTGCGACTCGTCGGGGCCGCCGCCGAGCACCGAGATGATGCGAGGACGGTCGTGGCTCGACAGCAGATTGAGCGCGCAAGACAGAGCCTCGCGCGGATAGTTCTCGCGCAGGGTCTCGATGTCCTCGGCTGCCTGATAGGCGTTCTTGTAGCCCATCAAAAAGCCAATGACCATGTCACGGAAGGGGTAATCCATGGCGGAGTCGAGCTCAGAGCCTTGCAGATAGCGGCGTAGATGGCCATAGCTGATTTTGTTGGAGGCGTCTTCCCAGACCTCGCCAAGCAACAGCGCGTCGGGCTTCTCGGCGAGCACGGCCTTTTTGATCTCGGCCAGGAAGTCATCGGAAAGTTCGTCGGCCACATCCAGGCGCCAGCCATGGGCGCCAGCACGCAGCCATTTACGGATGATACCGTCCTTGCCCAGGATCCGCTCGCGCACCAGCTCAGAGCTCTCATTGATGGCGGGCATATTGCCCACACCCCACCAGCAGTCGTACGAGCCGTCCTCGTGGAAATAGAACGCGTCGCGCCACGGCGAATCCTCGCTCTGCCAGGCACCGACGCCGGGATAATTGCCGTAGCGGTTGAAGTAGACCGAATCGTCGCCCGTGTGGTTGAACACACCGTCCAGAATGATGGATATGCCGAGTTTTTCGGCCGCCTGACACAGCTCGGTAAAGTCCTGCTCGGTGCCCAGGATCGGGTCGATCTTGGTGTAGTCGGCCGTGTCGTAGCGGTGGTTGCTCGCGGCTTCGAAAATGGGGTTAAGGTAGATGGTTGTAAAGCCCAGCTCGGCGATACGAGGAAGGTCTTCTTGGATGCCCTTGAGCGATCCGCCGTAAAAGTCCCAGGTCTTGATGGAGCCGTCCTCGGCGCGCTCGTACACGGGCGGCTCGTTCCAGTCATCGACCATGCGGCGCTGGATTCCGTTGCGAGGCTTTTCGACCTGAGCCAGCGTGCGCTCGCGCCAGTGCTCGTCGCGGGCGTAGCGATCGGGGAAGATCTGGTAGACCATGCCGCGCTCGTACCACTCGGGTCGAACTTCGCGGTGCTTGTAGACGGTAATCTGGAACGACGGCACCTCTGCGTAGTCGTAGGTTACGCCCTCGCCGCCGGTGCGGCCCTGCGGTGCGCCCAGGCGAACCTCGGGCTGGCCTTCGATGTTGCAGATAAAGCTGTACCAGATAAGACAGGGCTCGGTACACTCAAGCTCGGCGGTAAAGATGCCGTCGCCCTCGTGCGTCATTGGATACCGAGACTCACCGATCTCATCGACCCAGGTGCGGAGCGTAAGCGTTGCCTGGTTGGGATCGGCATCTTCCAGAATCACGGAGAGCGAAAGGGTAGTTCCAGTGGTCACAGCGCCAAACGGAGTGCGAAACTGCGGCAGACGGCTGTTGTGTATCAATCTCATAATACGGTCCAGTTCAATAGAATCATGGCCTGCGGGCCATGGGCTTTACGCACAGGATGTAAGTATATCTGTTGTACACAGGCTGTATAAACAACATCCGTTTACCATCGGCGAACGGTTGTCCTAGAAAATCGTTTTACCAACTACCTACAGAGAAGGGGCGCCCGGTTGGAGCGCCCCTTACTTAGGGTTTGATGAGGTTTTGGATCGCCTGCGGGCTAGCGGCGCTTGCGGGTGGCCGTTGCCTTGCGGACGGAGGTCTTCTTGGTCGGAGCCTTTTCCTCGGCCTGAGCTGCGGGGGAGACCGGGGCCTCCTTGGCGGGCTCGGGCTTGGCCTTTACCTCGGTCTTGGGCTCAACTTTGACAGCAGCGGGCTTAGCCTCTGCCTTGGGAGCGGCAGCTTTGGTCGTGGTCTTTTTGGCCGTCGTCGTGGTGCGCTTGCGTGTAGTAGTCTTGGCGGTTGGCTTGCCCTCGACGGTTACCTCGGCCTTGGACTCTGCGGGCGTATCCTCGACTTTGGCGGCCGGCTTTGCGGCTGCCTTGGTCGAGGCTGCCTTCGTGGTCGTCGACTTCGTAGCCGTGGTCTTCTTGGCTGCCGTTGCCTTCTTGGCGGTCGTGGTCTTGGACGCCGTCGACTTCTTGGCAGCCGTCTTTGCCGGTGCCTTTGCGGCCGGCTTAGTCTCAGCGACCTCGGCCTTTACCTCGGGAGCAGCCTCGACATCGGCGGCCTTCTTGGCAGCGGCGGTCGTGCGCTTGCGCGTGGTGGTTGCCTTGGCAGCCGTTGTTTTAGTCGCGGCAGCCTTGGTCGTCGTAACCTTCTTAGCGGTCGTCTTGCTGGTCGTGGTCTTCATAGCTGCGGGCTTTGCAGCGGGCTTGACCTCGGCCTCTGCCTCAGGAGCAACCTCAGTCTTCACCTCAGGCTCGGCCTTTGCGGACTCAGCCTCAACCGGCTTCTCCTTGGCCTTGGGCTCCTTAGCGGCCACCGGCTCAGCAACAGTCTCAGGCTCGTCGACAACAGCCGCCGGCCTCTCAATCTCCGGATGCATAAAGAAGTACAGGTCCAGATACTTGTCGGCCGAACGCGTCCAGCTAAAGTCCTGGCTCATGGCCTGCGTGACCAGCTGGTTCCACGCAACGCGGTTGTCCCAGAACAGACGTGCCGCGCGGAACACGGCGTCGCCCATCTCGTCGCCGTTAAAGTTGCTAAACGAGAAGCCCGTGCCCTCGCCGGTAAACTCGTTGTACGGCTGTACGGTGTCCTTCAAGCCGCCGGTTTCGCGCACGATGGGCAGGGTGCCGTAGCGCATGGCGATGATCTGCGACAGGCCGCAGGGCTCAAACTTCGAAGGCATCAGGAACATGTCGGCGGCGGCATACATGCGCTGCGACAGCGCCGGATCGAACTCGATGCGTGCGGCCATGGTGCCGGGGTACTTGTCCTGGAAGTAGCGCAGGCCGTCCTCGTAGTCGCGGTCGCCGGTGCCCAGCACGGCCACCTGAACGCCGCCGGCCAGGATGCGGTCGAGCGCGTACATGACCAGGTCCATGCCCTTCTGGCGCGTCAGGCGCGTGACCATCACCATGAGCGGACGGTCGTCGCGAACCTCGAGCCCCAGCTCTTCCTGCAGCTTGGCCTTGCACACGGCCTTGCCGGAACGGTCCTCCACGGTGTAGTTGGCGGCAATTCGCTTGTCTGTTGCCGGGTCAAAGCCCGCAACGTCAATGCCGTTCAAAATGCCCTGCAGCGCGTAGGAACGCTCGCGCAGTACGCCGTCCAGGCCCTCGCCAAACTCGGGCGTCTGGATCTCGCCTGCATAGGTGGGGCTCACCGTGGTGATGGCGTCGGCATAGCGCAGGGCGCCCAGCATGTAGTTGATGCTGCAGGCGTCGCAACGCAGCTGCGAGGCGGCCGCCGGAATGTGTGCCACACCCAGGATGTCCTCCATCACGGTATCGCTAAACTGGCCCTGGAACGCCACGTTGTGGATCGAGAACACGGTCTTCACGCGGTCGTACAGCGGCAGACCCTGGTAGAACTCGCGCAGGAACACGGGCGCCAGCGCCGTCTGCCAGTCGTTGCAGTGCAGGATGTCGCACTCAAAGCCGGCCGGCAGGTGCTGCAGGCTCTCGGTGATGGCCTTGGAGAAGAACGCGAAGCGCTCGCCGTCGTCAAAGAAGCCGTACGGATAGTCGCGCGCAAAGTAGCGCTCGTTGTCGATGAACATATACGTGACGCCGTCGTGTTCGAGCTTCTCGAGCCCACAGTACTCGTTGCGCCAGCCCAGGCTCACGTAAAAGTCGGAGAAGTGCTCCATCTGCGCCTTGTACTCGTCCTTGATGGTGGCGTACTTGGGCACCATCACGATGACTTCGGCGCCGGCGCGCACAAGCGCCGCAGGCAGCGAGCCCGCCACGTCTCCCAGGCCACCGGTCTTCACAAACGGCGCGCACTCGGCCGAGGCAAACACGATCTGCATCTTTTTGCTGGAATCAGCCATATTGTCTCCCATGTTGTTATTCGAGAATAGCCGCCAGGCGCGAACCGGGCGGCTATTCTACATGTTACGAGCGATGTTGCGGTGCCAACGTTAACGTACGATGGTGGTGTCGGAAGTTAACGGAGCCTTGCCCAGCACCAGGATGTTCTCGGGCGTGCCGCGAAGCTCGGTGTTGACGGGCACCACGTTGTTCTTGTCCAGGATGGCATTCTCGACGCGGGCACCGCTCTTGATGACGCAGCTCTGGTTGATGATCGAGTTGGTCACCGAGGCGCCTTCCTCAACCACAACGCCGCGCGACAGGATCGAGTTGCGCACGGTGCCCTTGATGATGCAGCCAGCCGAGATGATCGAGTTGCAGGCGTGGCTGCCAGTCGCGTAGCGCGAAGGCGGCACGTCGTGAGCCTTGGTCAGGATCGGGCGCTCGGGGTCGAAGAGCTGATCGGCCACGGTCTGGTCGAGTAGGTCCATGCTGCGGCGATACAGCGACTTCTCGCTAAACACGCCCACAACCTCGCCCTTGTACTCGTAGCTGCACACGTCGATGTTGCCAAAGTCGCCCTGGAGTGCTTCGAGCAGGTCCAGATAGTCGGCGGCCTGGTAGTGATCGATAATCTCGAGCAGGGTCTCGCGGTTGACGATGCAGCAGTCCATAGAGGCGTTGTCGCCGTACACGACGCCGGCGCTCACGCCCGTCAGGCGGCCGTTCTCGTTAATCTCGAGCTTGGTCTCGTCATCGACGTTGCGCGTGGCCTTGCAGTACACCACGGTCATCTGGGCGCCGGAGTTCTCGTGCGCGTCGATGATGGTGTTGAGGTCCATATTAAAGATGATGTTGGTGCCCATCATCACAACATAGGGCTTGTCCGAGCGCTGGAACAGCGTCTTGTTGGAGATGATGTCGCGCAGCAGGAAGCGCATGCCGCCCTTGGTGGTGCCATACGCATTGCCGGGCACCATGAACAGGCCGCCCTTCTTGCGGTCCAGACCCCAGTCCTTGCCCGAGCCCACGTGGTCGATCAGCGAGCGGTAGTTGCCCGGCATGACGACGCCGACGGTCTTAATGCCGGCATTCATCATGTTAGACAGCGGGAAGTCGATCAGGCGGTAGCGGCCCAAAAAAGGGACAGACGCGATGGGGCGGTCCTTGAGCAGCACGCTGCCGTAGGTCGAAGAGTAGTTAGCGGTGATATAACCGATGGCCTTGCGATTGATCATCGGATCATTCCCCCTTCCCGATAACGACGTCATTTCCAACGACGGCCGTATCCTTGGTGGTATCGACAGAGCCGAGCTTCACGCCCTCTTCGACCGTGGAGTTCTCGCCCAAAATAGCGCGGCAGATGTGCGCACCGCTCTTTACGTGCGCACCCGGCAGCAGCACGGAGTCCTCGACCACGGCGCGCTCCTCGATGATGACATCGGTCGAAAGGATCGAGTGGCGAGCGGTGCCGTAGATCTTGCAGCCGTTGGAGACCAGGCAGTCGTCCAGGCGGCCGTCCGGGCCAATGTAGTGCGGCGGACGCGTGGTGATGTTGGACATGATGGGGAAGTGCTTGTCAAACAGATCGAATTCGGGGTTGTTGCCCAGCAGGTCCATCGAGGTCTCATGGAAGCTGGCGATGGTGCCGACGTCCTTCCAAAAGCCGTGGAACTCGTAGCTGTACAGGCGCTTGCCCTCGCCGAGCAGCTTGGGGATGATGTCCTTGCCAAAGTCGTGGCTCGAGCGCTGATCCAGAGCGTCCTCCTCGAGCGCCTCGATCAGCACGTCGGCCGAGAAGATGTAGATGCCCATGGACGCGAGATTCGAATCGGGCTTATCGGGCTTCTCGGTGAACTTGGTGATGCGGCCGTCCTCGGGGTCGGTGGTCAGGATGCCAAAGCGGCTGGCCTCCTCCCACGGCACGGGCATAACGCTCACCGTGAGGTCGGCGTTGTTCTCAATGTGCGTCTTGAGCATCTTGCGGTAGTCCATGCGATACAGGTGATCGCCCGAAAGAATCAGGACGTACTTGGGGTCGTTGGCCTTGATGTAGTCGAGGTTCTGCGTGATGGCGTCGGCCGTGCCCGCATACCAGGCGCCACCGGTCTGCGTCTCGTACGGCGGCAGGATCGACACGCCGCCGTCGCGGCTGTCCAGATCCCACGCCTCGCCGGAGCCCACGTAGGCATGCAGCAGGTAGGGGCGATACTGCGTCAGAACGCCCACCGTGTCGATGCCCGAGTTGGAGCAGTTGGAGAGCGAAAAGTCGATAATGCGGAACTTGCCACCAAAGCTAACCGCCGGCTTAGCGATCTTTTGGGTGAGTGCCCCCAATCGGCTGCCCTGTCCTCCTGCGAGGAGCATCGCGATGCATTCTTTCTTACTCATCGATTTCTCCTTCTGTCATCGATGTTCTTAAACCCATTAGCGACGGGCGCAGCGCAACGTCGCGCCCGTCGAGTAATGCCGTGCTGGCATAAGGGAGCTCGCGCGCCTTTACGCGTGCCAGATCTCGTCGCGGTACTCGCGAATGGTGCGGTCGCTCGAGAACCAGCCGGAGGAGGCGGTGTTGAGCAGCGCCTTGCGGTTCCAGGTCTCCTGGTCGCCATAGCTGCCGGTGAGCTTCTCCCACGCATCCACGTAGCTGCGGAAGTCGGCCATGACCAGGTCGGGGTCGTTGTTGTTCATGAGCTCGTTGTAGATGCTCTCGAAGTTGCCCGAAAGGCCGGCAAACGTGTTGTCCTTGAGCTCGTCCATCACGCGGCCCAGGCGCTCGCGGTCGCCGTTGAGGGTATCCCACGCAAAGTAGCTGTTCGATGCCCAGAGCTGCTCGACCTCGGGAGCGGTCAGGCCAAAGATGGCCTCGTTCTCACGGCCGGCCAGGTCGGCGATCTCGATGTTGGCGCCGTCGAGGGTGCCCAGCGTAATGGCGCCGTTCATCATGAGCTTCATGTTGGACGTACCCGAGGCCTCCTTTCCGGCCGTGGAGATTTGCTCCGAGATCTCGGCGGCAGGGTAGATGAGTTGGGCGTTGCTCACGCGGAAGTTGGGGATAAAGCAGACCTTCATGACCTCATTGACGCGCGGGTCGTTGTTGACGACCTCGGCGACGGAGTTGATGAGGCGGATAGTCTCCTTGGCGAAAGTGTAGCTCGAGGCAGCCTTGCCGCTAAAGATGAAGGTCGTCGGCGTCACGTGGAAGTTGGGGTCGGCGATGCGACGGTTGTAGATGTCCATCACCTTCATGATGTTCATGAGCTGGCGCTTGTAGGCGTGGAAACGCTTTACCTGGACATCGAAGACGGTGTTGGGGTCAATGACCAGACCGGTTTCGGCCTTAACGTAGGCAGCCAGGCGCTCCTTGTTGGCGCGCTTGGAGGCGCCCACGGCCTTCAGGAACTCGGTGTCGTTCTGGAAACCTTTAAGCTTCTCCAGCTCAAAGGCGTCCTTCAGCCAGCCATCGCCAATGGCCTCGGTCACGAGCTTGGCGTAGGTGGGGTTGGCCTCGGCAAAGAAGCGACGGTGCGAGATGCCGTTGGTCTTGTTGTTGAATTTCTCGGGCGTCAGGGCATAGAAGTCCTTGAGCACGATGTTCTTGATGATGTCAGAGTGGATCTTGGCCACGCCGTTGACGCTGTGGCTGCAGATCACGGACAGGTTGGCCATGCGAATCTCGCCGTCCCACAGGATGGCGGTCTGGCGCAAACGCTCCTGCCAGCCCTCCTGCGTGGTGTCGAAAGACTCGTGCCAACGACGGCTGATCTCGTCGATGATCTGGTACACGCGGGGGAGGAGCTTGGAGAACGTGCCGATGGGCCACTTCTCCAGGGCCTCGGGCAGGATGGTGTGGTTGGTGTAGCTCACGACCTGCGTCACGATGTTCCAGGCGTCATCCCACTCGAGCTTCTTCTCGTCGATGAGGATACGCATGAGCTCGGGGCCGCACATGGCGGGGTGGGTATCGTTGGTATGGATGGCCACAAACTGCGGCAGCAGCTCCCAGTTAGCGCCGTGCTCCTTCTCAAAGGTGTCGAGCAGGCTGTAGATGCCGGCCGAGACAAACAGGTACTCCTGCTTCAGGCGCAGCAGACGGCCGTGCTCGCCGGCGTCGTTGGGGTAGAGGATGGCGCTGATGGCCTCGGCCTCGGCGCGCTCGGCGTCGGCCAGGGCATAGTCGCCGCGGTTGAAGGCCTCAAGATCGAAGTGCTCCTCGACCGGCTCGGCGGCCCAGACGCGCAGCTTGTTGACGGTCTCGCCGGCATAGCCTACAACGGGGATGTCGTAGGGGACGGCCAGGATATCCTGTGTGTCCACCGTGCGGTAGAACGTGCGGCCGTTCTCCTCATAGCCCTCGACGCGGCCGCCAAACTTAATGGTCACGGCTTTGTCCTGACGACGGACCTCCCAGGGATAGCCATGGGTGAGCCACTCGTCGGTGGCCTCGACCTGGCTGCCGTTGACGATCTCCTGCTTAAACAGGCCGTAGCGGTAGCGCATGCCGTTGCCGTAGCCGGCAATGCCCTCGGCTGCCATGGAATCCAGGAAGCATGCAGCCAGACGGCCCAGGCCACCGTTGCCCAGAGCCGGATCGGGCTCCTGGTTCTCGATGACGGACAGGTCGAAGCCCATGTCGTCAAGCGCCTCGGCGACCATGTCGCGCACGCCAAAGTTGAGCAGGTAGTTGTCGAGCAGGCGGCCGATCAAAAACTCGATCGAGAAGTAGTACACGCGCTTCTTGCCCTCGGCGGTGGCGCGGGCGTCGCTCTTGGTGGCAACGGTGCGCGCCTTCTCGGCCACGAGCTTGGCCAGGGCGTTAAAGCGGTCGAGGTCGCTGGCGGCCTCGACGCTCTTGCCGCTGATGCTCATGACGGCATCGCGATAGAGCTCGGTAAACTCCTGCTTGTTGTCGAAGATCTTATTCATACGTTCCTTTCCCCCGGGGATATCTCCCGGAACGGTTATGACTTACATCCTACGCCCCAAAGGGGCGGGTGATTACAGTGATAACGCCTTTGTTACGCTTTCTTGGCAGGAGCCTTAACAGCAGCTGCCTTGGCCTTGGGAGCAGCCTTTTTGGTGGCTGCCTTCTTGGCCGTGGTGGACTTGGCCGAAGCCTTGGCAGCGGGCTTGGCAGCCTTCGCCTTGGCCGGAGCCTTCTTAGCAGCCGTGGTCTTGGGCTTTACCGAGGACGTTCGCTTGCGCGTCGCCTTCTTGGGCTCCTCGACCACAGGCGGCTTATAGCTGCTGGGGCCACGGCGCTTAAGCACCACGCCAGCCAGGCCGGGCACTTTGATCTCGATGGAGTCTATCTGCCCGTTCCAGGGATAGGGCTCGCTCGAGCAGGTGTAGGGCTCCTCGCCGGCGTATCCGCTGCCACCGAACTCGGGACGGTCGGAATCGAAGATGACCTCCCAGTCACCCTCGCGCGGCACGCCCACGCGGAAGCTCTCGTAGCTCGCCGGGTCAAAGTTGATCAGGATCACCAGGTCGTCGTCTACGTCCTCGCCCTGGCGCACATAGCTCACGATGGACTGCTTGGAGTTGTCCGCGTCGATCCAGGTAAAGCCGTCGTCGGTGTAGCCGCGCTCGTACAGGGCGGGCTCGGCGGTGTACAGGTGGTTGAGCGCCTTAATGAACGCCTGATGATGCTTGTGGGTCTCGTACTCCTCGGTCAGGAACCACTGGATGGACTCGTAGTAGCGCCACTCGATAAACTGGCCGATCTCGTTGCCCATAAAGTTGAGCTTGGCACCGGGGTGAGTCATCTGGTAGAAGGCCAGCGTGCGTAGGCCGGCAAACTGGCGCCACCAGTCACCTGGCATGCGGCCGATGAGCGAGCACTTGCCGTGCACGACCTCATCATGGCTCAACGGGCAGATAAAGTTCTCGGTAAAGGCATACATGATGGAGAACGTAAGCAGGCCGTGGTTGCCGGGGCGCCACGGAAAATCGGTCTGCATGTAGTGCAGCGTGTCGTTCATCCAGCCCATGTCCCACTTGTAGTGGAAGCCCAAGCCGCCGTCCTGCGGCGGATAGGTCACGAGCGGCCACGCGGTGGACTCCTCGGCCATCATCATCACGTCGGGGTAGTGCGCCTCCACGGCGCAGTTGACCTGACGGATAAAAGCGCTGGCGTCCAGGTCCTCCTCGGTACCGTACTTGTTGAACTTCTTTTGTCCCGGATCGTCGATGCCAAAGTTGAGGTACAGCATGCTAGACACGCCGTCCATGCGAATGCCGTCCACATGGAAGTTCTCGAGCCAGTACAGCACGTTGGAGACCAGGAAGGAGCGGACCTCGCCGCGGGCGAAGTCAAACTTGTGCGTGCCCCAGTTGGGGTGAATCTCGTGCTCAAACAGCATGTGACCGTTAAAGGTGGCAAGGCCGTGGGAGTCGGCGCAAAAACCGCCGGGCACCCAGTCCATGATCACGCCGATGCCTGCCTCGTGGCACGCATCGATAAAGTGCATGAGCTGCTGCGGGTTGCCGTAGCGCGACGTGGCGGCATAGTAGCCGGTCGTCTGGTAGCCCCAGGAGCCATCAAAGGGATGCTCCATGAGCGGCATGACCTCAATGTGCGTATAGCCCATGTCGCGCACGTAGTCCACGAGCTCCACCGACAGGTCGTCGTAGGTATAGAACTCGCCGCGCTGCGCGGGGAAGGGATCCATGGGACCGGGGTAGTTGCCGTACTCGTCCGGCTCGCCCTGCGGCGCGTCGCCATGACGCTTCCACGAGCCAATATGCACCTCATAGATATTGAGGGGCTGCGACATGTGGTTATGGCCGGCGCGGCGCTTGAGCCACGCGGCATCGTTCCACTTATAGCCGTCGAGAGTCCACAGCACGCTTGCCGTACCCGGAGGGCACTCGGCCTTAAAGGCATACGGATCGGCCTTGTAGAGCTTTTCGCCCTCGTTGGTCTCGATGAGATATTTATAGAGCTGGCCCTGCTCGGCGCCAGGAATAAAGCCTTCCCAAATAGCGCTCGTATGCACGGGCACCAGCGGGTTGGCTTGCTCATCCCAGTCGTTAAATTCACCAATGACATGGACGCTTTTTACGTCGGGCGCCCAAACGCAAAAGCGCCAGCCGCGCGTGCGCTGCTGCTTGTCGGGATGCGCGCCCATCTTTTCCCAGCTGCGCTCCCACATTCCAATGCCAAACAGGTAGACATCATCCTTGGAGAGCTCCGGTGCGTGCGGAGCCGGTTTGCGGGTTGCGGGCTTTTTAGCCGTTGGCTTTAGCTTTGTATCGCTCACGTTTGATCCCATCATGACGCGGCAGCGTGTTGCCTTGGTGACTAGATGCGAAAGGTCCAAGGCTGCACGAATCGAAGGGACGGCGATAGTTCTATGATTCGTTCCACCTCGCGTGCTCGGTGGAACTTTCGGCAGAAAATACCTTAACACCTGTACGTTACTTTTATGGACGAAAGTGGTTTTGCGGCGGCTTTTAATCGGTGAGCGCCATGTTTATACCACTGACAGAATTGCGATGGTAAAACTCTTGACAGTTTTACCAATTAGGGTTTCAAGATTGTTAGTTTGACGTTTGGTAAAACGTTTTTAGCAGGATGTTTACCATTTGACATTGAAAGGTTCGTTTATGTCCCAGACCGCCGCACCCAACGTTGCTTTTATTTTCGATTGCGACGGCACGCTGGTTAATAGCACCCCCGTTTGGGGCTACGCCCAGCCCGAATTATTACACCGTCACGGTATTGACGTGACGGTCGACGATTTTGCCCAGTTTGAGCATCTTTCCCTCGAGGACGAATGCCAGGCCTACCACGACACGTGGGGCATAGGCGCGAATGGCGAGGAGTTGTATCGCGAACTGAGCGAGATTCTGATCGATGGCTACTCCAAGGTGCCGCCGCGCGAGGGACTCTTGGCGTTTTTGGAGCAGGCGAAAGCGGCGGGAATCGCCATGTGCGTGGCCACGTCCACGCCAGCCGAGCTGGTAAAGTCTGCACTCGCGGGTGCCGGGCTTGATCGCTATATGGAGTTTATTACCACGACGGGCGAGGCGGGACGCTCCAAGCAGTTCCCGGATGTGTATGAACTTGCGCTGCGTCGCCTAGAGGAGCGCCACGGGTGCAAGTTTGAGCGCGCATGGGTGTTTGAGGATGCAGTCTTTGGCCTTAAGAGCTCCGGTGCCGCCGGCTTTAAGCGTGTGGGTATTCATGACCCGCATGGCCGCATGAAGCGCGACGACGTGCGCGCCAACTGCGATATCTTTATCGATAGCTACGAGGAACTGGATCTGGCCCGCGTGCTTTCGTTTGAGGGATAGGCGAGGGCCGTGGCTTGCAAGGTATTAGTGGTCTGCGGCTCGCCCGTGGTGGCGAGCGCGGATCTGTTGCGTAGACTGGCGGGGAAGTGCGACTACGTTGTCGCCGTGGACCGCGGACTCGACGCGCTGCTGGGCGCTGGGCTGGGCTGCGACGTGTATGTGGGAGATGCCGACACGGTGAGCGACACGGGTCGCGCGCTAGTCGATGCCGCCACCGACTTTGAAGTTGAGCGCCATGACCCGTACAAGGACTATACCGATCTGGCGCTGGCGCTCGATTCCGTTCGCCGTCGCTGGCCGGGTGCCGAAGTGGTTGCGACCTGCGCCACCGGCGGTCGTCCTGATATGGCGCTATCCGTACTGGGGCTGCTCGCAGGCTACGAGGATGCCCCTGTCTGGATTGCCGAGGACAAGGTAGTCGCCCGTATCCTTCGCGCAGACGAATCCTGGATCATCGAAGGCCACGAGGGCAACACCTTCTCCATCATCGCCATTGCTCCCAACACCGAGGTAAGCGAACACGGTCTAGAGTGGGAGCTAGACCACAGCCCCCTGGGCCTGCTGGCCGACACGGGCATCAGCAACGTCGTCAGGTCAACAGCCACGATCCAAGTCCACACCGGCACCGCCATCGCTTACCTCTACAAGTAAGGTCTATCGCATCAGGATTTTATCGGGACGGTGGATAGAAATAAGCGCTCGAAGAGTGATTATTTCTGCCCCGTCCCAGGAAAACCCGTAAGTAAGAGATTCAACCCAAAAAGTCCTTGCATCAAAGACAGTCTTCCCCTATAGTATCTCATCGTCACGGGGGCGTAGCTCAGCTGGGAGAG
>ENA-OZHP01000575-OZHP01000575.1-human-gut-metagenome-genome-assembly--contig:-NODE-575-length-15463-cov-6.548416_pt1 | contig 15463 bp, 9 predicted proteins | sample MGYA00244046_ERZ653686 | MGnify/ENA primary metagenome ERZ653686 (study PRJEB26926, sample SAMN06165313) | human gut metagenome | biome: ENVO:00009003; feature: ENVO:2100002; material: ENVO:00002003... | reverse complement strand
TTGAGAATCTGAACGGAAAAATCAGAAAGTACACCAAATCAAAGCTTTCATTCCCTTCGGATGATGCAGTCAAAAAGACCGTTTATCTTTCACTTATGGAGATTGAGAAGAAATGGACACAGCCGATTCATAACTGGGGCTTGATTATGAATCAATTTATGCTTATTTTTGAAAACAGAATCCATAAAATCTTCTTTTGCATTTTCAAACTCTTTGAGTTCTGCTGATTTCTCTTTCTTCTTCAGAGGGTTGTTTTCCTGTGTACTGCCTTTTACTTTGCGTTTGATCCTGTCCTGAATATCGAGCAGACATTCAAGCAGAATCGGATTAAACGCACCGCATTCTCCATTCAGAATCATCTGAACCGCTTTCTCATGGGAATATGCTTTCTTATAAACTCGTTCGCCCACAAGTGCATCATACACATCTGCAAGAGAAACTACCTGCGCTGAAATCGGAATCTCATCTCCCTTAAGCCCGTCCGGATATCCTCTGCCATCATATCTCTCATGATGCCATCTGCAGATCTGATAAGCAACCATCATCAGTTCCTCATCCTCATATCCTTCCATATTTTTAAGAATACGGGCTCCTATGATCGTATGATTCTGCATGATCTTAAATTCTTCATCAGTCAGTTTGCCCGGCTTGTTCAGGATCTTATCATCAATGCCAATCTTGCCGATATCATGTAATGCAGACGCTGTTGTGATCAGCAGTCTTTCTGACCATGTGATATTATACTTATCTGTTTTCTGTACAAGACTCTCCAGAATCATTCCTGTCAGTATATTGATGTTCAGTACATGGCTTCCACTTTCACCATTACGAAACTCTACGATCTGACTTAAGATTTCAACCATCATACGGTTGTTCTTTTCTTTTTCATAAACCTGATTCGTGATCAGAGTGATCAGGCGTCTTTGCTTTGCATAAAGCTTGATCGTATTATAGACTCTTCGATGCACAACTCCTGCATCAAACGGTCGATTAATGTAATCCGAAACACCCATTTCATATGCACGTCTGACGACTTCAGTAGAATCCTCACTGGAAATCATAATAACCGGAATATCCTCAAGGTAGTGATGACGATTCATATAATTAAGAACTCCGAATCCATCCATTCCCGGCATGACGATGTCCAGAAGAACCAGCGAAATTTCCCGTTCGTACTGTCTCAGTTTATCGATGCAGGACTCACCACTGTCAGCTTCCACGATATCATATTCTTCACTGAGGATCTCTGACAGAATTGCACGGTTCATCTCAGAATCATCAACGATCAGAATTCTGTATTTGTAGGTTTTGGATGTTTCACCGCCCTCTGCTTTGTCCTGAACTTCTTCATCATGTTCAGTCACTACCATATTCTTGCATGTTTTGGCCTGATACATGAACTGATCTGCTTTATGGATTGCATTCTCCACAGTACTTCCCGGAGCGGAAAGCACACCTCCGATACTCACCGACAGACGAAGCTGTGAGTATCCCGGAACCTTCGTATCATGAATTTTTTCCTGAATCTGCTTTAATTTATCTGCAAAAATCTGATCCGTAATATCCGGCATCACGAGCAGGAATTCATCACCACCCATTCGGATCAGCATATCAGTACGACGTATATTCGCCTTTACGATTCCTACAACTGTCGTCAATGCCAGGTCACCTGCATCGTGTCCAAATGTATCGTTGTATATCTTAAAATCATCCAGATCGATCATTGCAATGCCTGCTGTCATATCAGAATTTTTGATTCGTTCTTCGTAATAGCGTCTGTTGTAGATTCCGGTAAGCGCATCTGTATATAATTCCCGATTATAGCCTGAAAGCTGTTTGATCAGTTCCGTACGTCCATCATCATCCATGATCGCATCTGACTTCATGGCATTGATCAGTTCAATCACATACGGTTTGCTGTCTATTTCTATATATTTGGAAATTACCTGGTAGATATTGGAATTCAGATATTCCAGCTTCAGTACTTTTTCTTTTTTCTGTAATGCTTCTCTGGATGTACAGTTCTTACAACGTGTACCTTTTTTCCAGAAATCATAGCATTTACAAGGAAATCCATCCACATCTTCTACACCTTTCAGATTTCCCATTTCCAGTGTATCCACATCCAATAACCGAACCACTTCAAATACTTTTTTGAGTTGCTCTATCATTACCTCGGATTCCTGCTTTGTCATTGCAGTATCATTCGCCATTCGTTCATATCCTTCCTGCACTACCAGTCACTGCCGCCCGTTACAACCGATATACAATGTGACTTATTTAATATTTTTATTATAGCATTCTGTGCATATTGCGTAAAGTTCAATATTCACAACAATGACCCAAAAAAAGTGCAGATTTCTATCTGGAAGAAACTCTTTTTTTGTGGTACTCTATTGTTCAGAATCATGAATTTGGAAGGGAGAATATAAATGCTTCAGGATGATTATATACTGCGTCAGATACGCGAAATGGTACGTGCAGTCATGAAAATGCTGTTCCAGGTAAGTGCAGTCGAACTGACACCTGATGTGATTGAAGATACAGATGCCAGACAGATACTTACAAATCTTACAGATCTGGCAGACAATGGTAAAATTGACGAGGCAGAAAATCAGTTATACGAAATGACCTGCGATGGTGACCGTCAGAATCTTGAAATTGGTCTTCTGTTCTACTACCACCTTAATGGCAAAGACGATGAATTTCTGGAGGCCAGTAATTTCAGCCGCGAGGAGATCATGATGGGAATTCAGGACCTTGCAGAGCGTTACAATTTAAGTGGAATCGCAGAAGCATTCCGTACAGAAATTCTGTAAACAGGAGCATTACATAATGAACAAAAAAGAAATCTCAGAAATTAAGAAACAGTTTTCTCCAAACAACTGTGCGATCACCAGAATCTGCGGCTGTTATGTGGATGGCGAGAAAAATAAAAAAACAGAACTGAAAGAAGCATTTCTTTCTCTTTCGGAAGAAGAAATGTTTAAATACTTTGAAATCTTCAAGAAGACTTTATCCGGCACAATTGGAAAAAATCTGATCAACATGGACTTTCCGCTTGAACAGGAAAAAGAAGGTGGTACCCAGGAATTTCTCATGAAACTCCGTGGCAGTAAACTTCAGGATAATGCTATACTTGAGGAATTTTATGATAAGATCATCGAAAATTATGATTATGGTGAGAATTACTATATCATTCTCATTCATGCCGTTTACGATATTCCCGGAAAGTCTTCCGATGGTCAGGAGATGTTCGATGCATCCGATGAAATCTATGACCATATCCTCTGCAGCATCTGTCCGGTCAATCTTTCCAAAGCCGGCCTGTGCTACAACGCAGAAACCAACAACATCGAAGACCGTATCCGTGACTGGATCGTAGAAATGCCAGATTTGGGATTCCTGTTCCCGGTATTTAATGACCGTAGCACGGATATTCACAGTCTTCTTTATTACACTAAAAATGCCGAACAGCTCAGAAGTGCTTTCGTAGATGAAATGTTTGGCTGTACCACTCCACTTTCTGCCGGCGGCCAGCGCGATTCTTTCAACGCACTTGTAGAAGAAACCCTTGGCGAGGACTGTGCCTACGATACTGTCATGAATATCCATGAGAAACTGAATGAATGGGTAGATTCTCAGAAGGATTCCCCGGATCCTGCTGTACTGACTAAACCGGAAGTGAAACGTCTCTTTGAAGAATGCGGTGTTGAAAATGAAAAACTCGAAACTTTTGATCAGACCTATGAAGCAATTGCCGGTGAAAACGCTTCACTTATGGCTGCCAATATTACCAATACACGACGTACTGAGATCAAAACACCGGATGTTGTAATTCACATTGATCCTGATCGTGCCGCGCTAATCGAAACGCAGGTGATCGATGGGCGTAAATGCATTGTTATTCCAATGGAAGGTGATGTAGAGATCAATGGTATCCATGTTTCCAGTGGAAACAGCGAAAGTACAGAATCCTAAGATTTCCAAACAATAAGCCCCCGCAAATGCGAGGGCTTATTACATGTCATTTATTCATAAATTCCATTTACAGTAACATCAAATACTGCTTCTTTGCCAGCAAGATCTGCTGCCTGATAATCATCTGGAAATACAACAGTTACTTCTACTTTATCTCCCGGATGTGCACCGATCAGCTGCTCTTCAAAATTATCAATATATGTACCGGAACCGATTACCAGATCTGTTCCTTTACCATCTGTGCTTCCACCATCAAATGCAACTCCGTCAATCTTTCCTACATAATCAATATTGACCTTGTTTCCATCTGTAACTTCAAGAGAAGAATCTGTATTATAGGAAGTTGCTTCTGTAACTTCCGGAGTTGTTGTAGCCTCAGTCTCCTCTGTAGCTTCCGGAGTAGCCGTTGCCTCTGTTTCCTTCTGCTGCCTCTGTAACCTCCGGTGTTTCTGTTGCTGCAGCCTCTTCTGTCGGTTCAGGTGTTGCAGTTGCGATTGAGAATTTGTGATTATCCGTAACCTTCAGAGTCTTGAGAACCTTTTTCTCAACATTGATGTCTGCATCATCCAGCCATTTTTCTGTTGTGTCTGTATAAAGCTTATTCTCTCTTGTCGAGATAATTGACTGTTTCTTAGTCTCTGTAGCTTCTTCATCATTTACTTTATCAAGTTTTACTACATAGTAAGAAGTATCTGTCTCAATAACGTCCGGACCGATTTCTCCGTCTTTCAGAGTTCTGAGAACTTTCATAACCTCATCCGGATATGCACTGCTGGAAGAACTGCTGTCGGACTCTTCATCAGAATCTTCTTTTGCCGCATCTTCATTCGCATCAAAAGTACCACTTACGGAAGAATAAGAATCATCCACTGATTTTGCAATTTCATTCAGATCTCCATCGGAACCGGCTGCTTTCAGATCATCCAGGATCTTCTGTGCATCTTCTTTTTTCTGTTTGATCTCATCATCGCTGAGATCTGCTGTACTGATGCTTACATAATCAAAAGATGACTGCTGTGCTTCTTCATCAGAAACATCTTTATCTACATCTGCAATGAGCGGATCATGCATTCTGCTCTTATAAGTCTGAAGCTCCAGATATGTCTTGACCTGATCTTCACTTACCGCAAGCTCCTGCAGTGTCTCTTCACTGTTGGCAGCCATAAATGCTGCTGCTGCATCTGCGATCTTCTGCTCATCATCATCTGTAACTTCTACATTATAGTCTGCAGCCTTTTCTTTCATGATGTACATCAGCTCTACATCTTTCAGAGACTGTTCTACTGCCTGTTCTCCATATGTCTTTCCGTCTTCTGCATCCATGCTCCAGATAGAATAATCCTGTCCGCCCATAAAGCTCTTATACATTGCTTCTGTCTGTGCCTGTCCTTCTCTTACAGAAAGACTCACGATTCCAAGCGGGATTTCTGTTCCATCCACTGTTGCAACTGTTTTTGTTCCATCTAATTTCTTTTCTCCACAGCCTGTGAGCATCCCCACTGCCATTACGCCTGTAAGAGCTGCAACAGCTGTTCTCTTTGTCATTGTTTTCATCTCTTCCTCCATTGCTTTACAATTCTAGCATATAAATAAGAGTATAAACTTTTTTGCCTTTAAGAGCAAGGAGAATCATAAAAATAGCCGTTTTTCACGGATATTTCACAGATTCTCCTCTTAATCAGACTATATGGATTTTATTCTTCTACAAGTGATTCCAGTTCCGTCAGAAAATCTGTCAGAGCTGTCAGTGTATTTCCAGCTCCCTCCGAAGTGAAAATAAATTTGGGTTCCTGTTCATTCTTGAATTGCAGCCCTCTTCTGTATTTCTGCATCAGTACAGGAATACCTGCAGGATTCAGTTTGGCCCGTTCATACAATGTAATCTTCATATCCCCAGCGATCTGTTTGATCTCCACCACATAACATCGGTGTGCCTGTGCTTTCATTCTGGCGATCACAAGAAGATTCAGAACTGCTTTTGGCATTTCACCGAAGCGATCCAGCAATTCTTCCAGCATATCATCATAATCCTGCTGTGTCTCAATTCCGGCAATCCTCTTATAAATATCCAGTTTCTGATACTCATTGCTGATATAAGAATCCGGTATAAATGCATCCATATTCAGATCGATCGTTGTCTCAAAATCTTCCATTGTATGGATACCCTTTGCCTCCTTGACTGCCTCACTGAGCATCTTGCAGTAAAGGTCATACCCTACTGCATTCATATGCCCATGCTGTTCTGCTCCCAGAAGATTTCCGGCGCCTCTGAGTTCCAGATCACGCATTGCAATCTTGAATCCACTTCCCAGATCTGTATATTCTCGAATCGCAGAAAGTCTTTTTTCTGCAGTCTCTTTCAACATCGTATTCCTGCGATACATAAGGAATGCATAAGCAGTCCGATTTGAACGTCCGATTCTTCCACGAAGCTGATACAGCTGTGAAAGTCCATATCTGTCAGAATCATGAATGATCATCGTATTGACATTGGAAATATCCAGTCCGGTCTCAATGATCGTTGTAGAAACCAGTACATCTATATCTCCGTTAATAAATGCATACATGACTGCTTCCAGCTCTCGCTCACTCATCTGTCCATGGGCAAAATCCACTCTCGCATCCGGCAGAAGCTTCGCGATCCTTGCCGTCACATCTGCAATATCATTCACGCGGTTATAAACATAATAAACCTGACCGCCTCTTCGAAGCTCACGGTTGATCGCCTCTCTTACCGTTTCCTCATCATACTCCATAACATATGTCTGAATCGGAACACGATCCATCGGAGGCTCTTCCAGGACACTCATGTCGCGGATACCGATCATACTCATATGGAGTGTTCGCGGAATCGGTGTTGCCGTTAACGTCAGTACATCAATATCTTTTTTCAGCTGTTTGATCTTTTCTTTATGAACCACACCAAAACGCTGTTCTTCATCGATGATAAGAAGTCCCAGATTTTTATATTCCACATCCTTCGAAAGTACTCTGTGTGTACCGACTACGATATCCACCTGACCTTTTTTCAGATCTGCGATCGTCTTTTTCTGCTTCGCAGCCGTACGGAACCGGCAAAGAAGATCTACTCTCACCGGAAACTCTTTCATTCGCTGAATAAAGGTGTTATAAACCTGCTGTGCAAGAATCGTGGTCGGTACAAGATAAACAACCTGGCGGCTTTCCTGAACTGCTTTAAACGCAGCTCGCAGCGCAACCTCTGTCTTGCCATATCCGACATCCCCACACACAAGACGGTCCATAATCTTGGTGCTCTCCATATCTTTCTTAGTATCTTCGATCGCAGCCAGCTGATCTTCTGTTTCCTCATACGGAAACATCTCTTCAAACTCTCGCTGCCAGACGGTATCTGGTCCACAGACATAACCTTCTTTTTCCTGGCGGACTGCATAAAGCTCCACAAGTTCCCTTGCAATATTCTGCACGGCACCGCGGACTCTGGATTTCGTCTTTTTCCATTCCTGCCCGCCAAGCCGATTCAGTTTCGGCGGTTTTGCTGTTTCTGCCCCGGAATATTTCTGCAGTGCATCCAGCTGTGTTGCAAGAATATACAGATTACTTCCATTACGATATTCGATTTTGATATAATCCTTTGCAACTTTATCTACTGCAACTTTCTCAATACCTTTGTAAATACCGAGTCCATGCTTTTCATGCACTACATAGTCTCCAATGGAAAGTTCCGAAAAGTCCTGGATTCTCTTTCCATTGTATTCTTTTTTCTTTTTACGCTTTTTCTGCTCTTTTCCAAAGATATCTGTCTCTGTGATGACTGCAAATTTAACCAGCGGATATTCAAATCCCCTCCGTGCATGGCCATACGCCACCATGATCTCTCCCGGCTGCAGAATACGATCAGAATCCTGTCCGTAGAATGCGTTCAGACCTTCTTCCTGAAGATCTTTTGCCAGACGTTCTGCACGGGTTCTGGAACCGGACAGCAAAACGATCTGATATCCTTCTTTTTTGTACTGTTTCAGATCCTTTACCAACAGTTCAAAACTGCTTTGATAAGAGCTCATAGATTTTACTGTGATATTAAACTGACCTGAAATTTTCCAATTAGATTTCTTCGGATCCAGCAAAGACATGGCAACACAATTTCTGTCATTTATCTTATGACACAATTCCTCCCATGTACACATCCAGTCACCGGAAAGACTGATCTCGCCCTTTTCCTTTCGATTCTCACAACTTTGCTGGAATTCCTCCTGCACAGCTTTTGCATTTTCCTCCAGATGATTAAGTTCATCCAAAAAAAACAGAGTTTCAGTTTCTTTAAAATAATCGAGAAATGAGACACCATTTTTCTCCATTGGCTGTTCTGCTGCAGGATAAATTGTAACATCATCCAGGTTTTCAAGAGAACGCTGGCTCTGTGCATCAAAACTGCGGATCGAATCAATTTCATCTCCCCAAAGTTCAATACGCCAGGGATTCTCTTCTGTCAGAGAATAAATATCAATGATTCCTCCACGGATGGAAAACTGTCCTGGCATCTCTACCTGTCCAACGCGTTCATACCCCATATGGACAAGCGCAGCTGTCAGTTTATCCATATCCAGGGTGCTGTCATTGCGAAAATAAATCAGTTGTTTTTCTATTTTTTCCAGAGGTGCAAGATAGTCCATACAACCATCAATACTGGTAACGACCGTAATCTCATCCTCACGTTCCAGAAGAGCGCGAATCACCTGCATTCGCTGACGAATCAGCAGATTCCCATGTATATCTGCCTGAAAAAAAAGAAGATCCTTTGCCGGATAGTAATAAACACGTTTATCATAAAAACGATAATCTTCATACAGTTCTTTCGCAGATTTTTCATCTGCGGCAATTACCAGATGACATGGAAAAAGCCCGGAAAGCCCATACATAAGATGAGCTTTCTGGGACTCCATACAACCACTGATCTCCAGAATTCCACAATTCTTTTTTGCCTGTTTTTGTATTTCTTCCATCTCTGCAAGATTCTGCAGAGGCTGCAAAAATGTCTTCATACATTCTCCATTTTCTTGTTGAACTGGTTCATGGCCGCATCCACACTGTCAGCCAGGATCATCTCTACAGCTTTGCAGGCTCTCTCCTGCGCCTCTTCCACAAGCTTACGTTCATTGCTTCCGAATCTGCCAAGTACATGATCTGCCAGATCCCATCCTTTTGGTTTGGCTCCGACACCAACCTTGATACGAACAAACGTCTGTGTACCAAGCTGCTGAATGATATGCTTGATTCCATTGTGCCCACCGGCACTGCCTTTCTTACGGATACGAAGCTGTCCCGGTTCCAAATCAATATCGTCATAAATAACGATCATCTCTGTCTCCGGATCGATTTTGAAGTAGTTTGCCATATCCCGGACAGGACCACCACTGAGATTCATATAAGAAAGCGGCTTCATCAGAATGACAGGTTGTCCTTCGATTCTTCCCTTTCCGTACATGGCATTGAATTTCACGCCAGACTGTGGAACATTATATTCCTCCACAAGCTTATCAATCACATCAAATCCCATATTATGGCGTGTGGCTTCATACTGCCTTCCGGGATTTCCCAAACCTACGATCAGATACATCAAAATTTCCTCGCTGTATTAATTAAAATAAACCATTTCGTCTTCCAGTGGATCACACTGCTCTACATGCTCCGCATCAAGTACGATACCTTCTTCACCCTGGTATTCGTTACGTTTCTCAATGCCGACTTTGGCTGTAACTTCTACCCATTCTCCCGGCGTCAGTTTCGGCGCATATGCGCTCTTACATACATAACCAAGAAATGTAGTATCATCTGCACAGCAAGTCATGGCTGTACGTCCCGGAACAAAGAATTTACTTCCCATTCCGCGAGGTTTCATGACTCTTGCTTTAAACTTGACTGTTTTGCCTTCATAATTTTCCGGATGATCCATTGCATCCACAAACCAGATGCCATAATCTTCCGGAAGAATCTCGATAACCGGCGCATTCATATCAAATGGCATTTCATCCTGGAAAATATCACCCAGCTCGCCTTCTTCATCCTCAAAGATAACTTCTGCTCTCTGATTTGCGACCTTGATTCCACGTCGATAAGTCGGAAGTGGATCTTCCTTTTTGCAACGGTTGAAGATAACCATATCTGTATTTTTTATCATATCCATAAAAATGGATTTCATGTTCGCCATATACATCTGGAAAGTACTTCCATCTACACAGGTAATCTGCTGTTCTACTCCCCAGCCTGTCGGCAGCTGCATTTTTTCAAAATTGCTTACCAGCCACATGCCATTATATTCTATGATAACACGCTCCGGCTGATGAAGAATATCCATGGCAACCAGTCTGTCTGTTGTAAAGTCTTCCTCATTTTCAATTACCTCCACAACAGTATTATTGGCTTCAAGAATTGCCGGATCGTATTCTTCCTCCCCTTCCTCACAGAGGATCAGAAGTGTCTTTCCATCCGTATGGAAATAATCCTGCTGTATGGTAAAACTCAGGAAAGAAGTCTTGCCACTTTCCAGGAAACCGGTCATTAAATAAATCGGTACTTTGATCTCATCCATTGTCTGTATTCTCCTCTATGATTACAGGCCAAAAAGCTCAGCCAGTTTGTCCTCATTCAGTTTAGATCCGATCACGCAGAGACGACCTGTATATTCCGGTGCGCCTTCACGGATTTCTGTTTCTTCCGGAACCATATCAAAATAAATCCATGTTCCATCTTCTGCCGGAAGCATTCCTTTTGCACGGAGAATGATTCCATATTCATCAGATGCAGAAAGAGCTTCCAGCATCTTCTCAAGATTTTCTTTTGTATATTTCTTAATTGTCTCACGACCCCAACTTGTAAATACTTCATCTGCATGATGATGGTGATGGTCATGATGGTCGTGTCCACATCCGCATTCATGATCATGGTCGTGATGATGATGCTCATGCTCTTCATGATCGTGGTCATGTCCGCATCCGCATTCATGATCATGGTCGTGATGATGATGCTCATGTTCTTCATGATCGTGGTCATGTCCGCATCCGCATTCTTCATCATGGTCGTGATGATGCTCATGTTCTTCATGATCGTGGTCATGTCCGCATCCACATTCTTCATCATGGTCATGATAATGATGTTCGCCATGTTCATGCACATGTCCGCATTCCGGGCATACCTCCTCTTCTTCCATCAGCTCATCTGCCAGAGATACCGGATGCTCCATAACCTCCAGAAGTTTTTTACCTTCCAGTTTCTCGATTGGTGTTGTGATGATCGCTGCTTTGGAGTTAATCTCACGAAGCAGTTCCAGTGATGCCTGTGCTTTTGCTTCGTCAACAATATCTGTACGGCTCATGATGATCGCTCCGGCATATTCAACCTGATTGTTGAAAAATTCACCGAAATTTCTCATATACATTTTGCATTTCTTTGCATCAACAACAGTAGTGTAACTGTTCAGAACCAGTCCTGTTTCTTCCTCTACGCCCTGTACTGCTTTAATGACATCAGATAATTTGCCGACACCAGATGGCTCGATCAGGATTCTGTCCGGGTGATATTTGCTGATAACTTCTTTCAAAGATGCACCAAAATCACCAACCAGTGAGCAGCAGATACATCCTGAGTTCATTTCACGGATCTGGATTCCGGCTTCTTTCAGAAATCCTCCATCAATGCCGATCTCACCAAATTCATTTTCAATCAGTACGACCTGCTCCCCCTGAAAGGCATCTTTCAGAAGTTTCTTGATCAGTGTTGTTTTACCGGCTCCAAGGAAACCGGAGATAATGTCAATTTTAGTTTTTTCCATGATTGCATTTCCTCTCTTTCTGCCCATGGGCAAAATGATTGCTAAATTACTTTATATTATTTGTTTTATATCACTAACTTATAACGCAATTTGACCAGGAGGCATAAAATACCCCCTGGTTATTATCCCTTTATATGGGTAATGGGGACATGAACCAGTCACGTCCCCACTCTATACTCTCTAAAATCAACCGTTGATCATGAAGCTGAGAAGTTTGTCGATATCTTCTTTCTCATATGCTACGATCTCAAGTTCCGGAATTTCTCCGCCGGAGAAGATGTTTGCAAGAGATACGTACTGGGACAGTTTGGATTTGAGGTTCAGTCTGTCACCTTCACCTGTTACCAGTTCAACTTTGCCCTGGCAGCTGTCTACTACTTCAAAAAATTTCTCGATGTCTTTAATATTAGATACTTTCATTGTAAATCTCCTTTCAAAATCTTTATTTTTTATCTTCAACTTACTGCATTTCATGTAAATACTGAGTTTCCAAATGATTTTCCTCAGTCGCGTTCAGTATAACCTATATTTTCTTAAATTGCAACGATTTTATTTGTTAAATTTATATAATTATCGATGCGCAAAATTGGTTAATTTTTACAATGGAATTGTCAATAAGTAAACACCGCAACACCATATCCTGGCAGTGGATAGTCAAACGAAAACTCTCTGTGATCACATTCCTGTGCCTCTGCTTTAAATACCTCCGGTTTCTCCAAAAGTCCATGTTCATTCATGATCAGTTTATACTGTTTTTTCTTTGGAACACCGACACGATAATCCGGGCGGTCAACCGGCGTAAAGTTTACAATAAACAGAAGGTTATTTCTCTTTGTAGGAGATTTTCTTACCAGACTGAAAATACTTCTGTATGCATCGTCTGCATTGATCCACTCAAATCCGTCAGGATCGTTGTCCCCTGCATACAATGCAGGATACTTTGTATACATATGTAAAAGCGTCTTTACAAACTCCTGAAGATCCTGATGTGGTTTTTCATTCAGAAGATACCAGTCAAGCTCCCTCTCCTCACTCCATTCACGCAGCTGTCCAAATTCCTGTCCCATAAACAGAAGTTTTTTGCCTGGATGGAACAGCATAAATGCATACGCAGCTTTCAAATTGCGAATCTTTTCTTCCGGATAGCCTGGCATCTTATTAACCATAGAACATTTCAAATGTACGACTTCATCATGCGAGATGACAAGGACATATTTTTCACTGTATGCATAAGTCATAGAAAATGTCATCTTATTGTGATTGTCCTTACGGAAATATGGATCCAATTTCATGTATTCAAGAAAATCATTCATCCATCCCATATTCCATTTCAAAGAGAATCCAAGTCCTCCATCTTCAGCTTTTCCGGTAACCTGTGGCCATGCGGTAGATTCTTCTGCTATCATGACCGTTCCATGATTTCTTCCAAGTACAACGGTATTCAAATGTTTGAAAAACTCAATTGCTTCAAGGTTTTTGTTATCACCATATTTATTAGCAACCCACTCGCCATCCTTCTTTCCATAATCCAGATAAAGCATAGATGCTACTGCATCAACACGAAGTCCGTCTACATGACACTCTTCAATCCAGTAGAGTGCATTGGCAATCAGGAAGTTTTTGACCTCCGGACGGCCATAGTTATAAATCTTGGTTCCCCAGTCCGGATGTTCTCCCTGTCTCGGATCTTCATGTTCATATACTGCTGTACCGTCAAAATTTGCGAGGCCTTGTGCATCTTTCGGAAAATGTGCCGGTACCCAGTCCAGAATAACTCCAATCTTATTACGGTGCAGATAATCGATCATATACTTGAAATCCTGAACAGAACCATAACGGGAGGTTGGTGCATAATATCCTGTGACCTGATATCCCCATGAGCCATCAAACGGATGCTCGGCAATTCCCATAAGTTCTACATGTGTATAACCCATTTTCTTTACATAGGCAGCAAGTTCATGTGCCAGTTCACGGTAATTATAAAATCCCGGATCATCTTCATCTTTTGCTTCATGTTTCTTCCAGGAACCGGGGTGTACCTCATAAATGGCCATAGGATCTCTGATTTCATCAAATTCCGGACGTCTTTTCATCCAGGTAGTATCTTTCCATTTATAATCAGAAATGTCCGCAATTCTGGATGCAGTGCCAGGTCTCAGTTCTGCTTCATTCCCATATGGATCGGCTTTGTATAATTCTTCACCATGATAGCCGATAATATAGAATTTATAGAGATCTCCAACCTTTGCTCCGGGTATAAATGTCTCATATACCCCAATTGGTCCGACTTTCTTCATTGGATTTGCCTGTGTATTCCAGTTATTAAACTCTCCAACAACAGAAACTGATCTGGCATTTGGTGCCCACACAGCAAAATATACACCTTTCTTACGCCTCTGTATCGTCGGATGGGCTCCTAATTTCCTGTAAATGTCATAATGGGTTCCCTGTCCGAACAGATACTGATCCAGCTCTGTAAACTGCAACTTCTCTCCCATTCAAACGTACCTCCCTTAACAGCTATTTTATTCCGGCACTCTTTACAACTCTGCGCCTCCTATCAGCATTATGCACATTTATTATGCTGATATTTTGCATTTTTATAGACATATTATACCAATCCATAATGTTCCCGTCAATTAAAATAAGAAATTACAAGTACACAAAAAGAGGACTTGTCCGATTGCGCTTTCGAACTTGTCCTCTTTTGTGGATTCTTATTTTATATAATTTTATATAGAATTAATATCCTGTATCATACCCATCTCCGGAGTCCTCATCTGCATAATCACTTCCGTCTCCGGAACTGTCATCATAAGATCCATCGTCTGAGCTGTTATCTCCGGAACTGTCATCTGATGAACTTCCATCCCCGGAAGAGTCATCGCCTCCTGAGCTGTCATCTTCGGAAGAATCATCTGAACTATCATCACTTCCATCGCTGACATCACTGCTGTCCGAAGATCCTGTATCACTTACATCAGAACTATCTGTTGAGCCGTCATCTGAGGTAGTACCATCTGATACCGCTGTACCATCACTGCTTCCGTCAGAAGAACCACTGTTATATCCTGCAACGATACCCTTCTGAAGTGAACTGTCCCAGAAATCAGAATAGTTTGCATTCTGTAAAGTAACTCCCTTGGCTGCTGCAAGCTCACTGACTGTCATCAGTTTATAGCCTTTGGCTACCAGTTCCGGAATCATCTTGATCGCAGCCTGTACGGATGGCTCATGAATATCATGCATCAGAATGATCGAACCGTCAGTAAGATCTCCGTTCATAATCTCATTATAGTCTTTGTCAACATCCATATAACTCCAGTCAAGAGAATCCAGCGACCATGTAAAGAATGGTTTCTGTACAGTAGCAATGATATCATCACTCCAGTTTCCATATGGTGCTCTGGCAACACTTGCCTTCTGTCCGCATGCCTTCTCCAGAGCTGCATCTGTATCTGAAAACTCTTTGGCAACTGCATCCATATCAAGATCATACAGATTCAGATGATCCCAGGAATGAGATCCGATCTCACATCCAATGTCTACCATTCGCTGAACTTCGCTCTGCCAGTTCTCAACATTCTGTCCGAGCATAAAGAATGTCGCATGTGCATTATTCTGTTCCAGGCAGTCCAGAAGCTGGTCTGTATACTCTCCCGGGCCATCATCAAA